>ERZ1034488.172-NODE-172-length-16350-cov-5.363547_pt1 | contig 16350 bp, 14 predicted proteins | sample MGYA00520646_ERZ1034488 | MGnify/ENA primary metagenome ERZ1034488 (study PRJEB33760, sample SAMEA4777686) | hypersaline lake metagenome | biome: hypersaline environment; feature: brines | place: Spain | collected 2012-08 | depth 0 m ...
TGACCGATCGAACTGGACGAAGTGGAGATCGAAGGTGGTGAACGCCACGTACCGGTCGAGATACGGGTAGACGTACCGCCCCACCACGGCCCCGACGAACAGACAGATCAGTGGCGCGACGATCCATGCGGAGACGATGACGAACATCAACGCCTGATCGAGTGTGCCGGAGGCGAGCCCCAACCCGACGATGGCGCCCACGGCGGTCATCGACGTCGAGGCCGGCACACCGTAGAGGTTCGAGAGCAACAACGACGCGCCGGTGAAGAACAGAACTGTGACGCTGGCCAACGGCGTGAACTGCGCCGCCGGCACGATACTGCTGCTCATCGTCGCGATCACCTCCCGCCCGACCGTCCACGCACCGAGGAAGCCGAATCCGACGAACAATCCAGCGGCGGTCACCTTCCGGAGGAGCCGCGAGCCGACTGCGGGGCCGAACGCGACGCCGGTGGACGAGCCACCGATGTTGAAACCGACGAACACCGCAACCGAGATTCCGACAACCGTCAGGAGTGCCACCATCGTAACTAACTCGCAGTACTTGGGCCGGGTTTATAGTCTCTCCACTGCCGCCGTGAGTCGGACCGCACGGCTCGGAGCGGTCGGTTCGGTACCAACCGCCTCACTTCGTTCGGCGGCTAACGGCTCAGTCCCTTCGCCGACGCAAGCCTCGCCGGCTCGCTCCGCTCACCGGCTCGGTATAAACCGCCTCACTTCGTTCGGCGGTTCAAGCGCCGCTCGATCACCACTTCCGGCGCGTCGTAGCCGTCCTCGTGACGCACACACTGGCTGAGCCGACCGTCGCTGTCCACGACGTACTCGTCGGGCTCCTCCTCGTTACAGATCGACCCGAACTCCTCGCGCACCAACGCGGCGGCGCCACTGTCATCACCACCCTGTGCGGTCTCGACTGCCTCGTCGACGACCGGCTGTGCCGAGCCCAGTTCCACGTCGCCGAACAGCTCCTGGGTCGTCTCGGTGATGTTCTCACCGACAGACGCGCCGAGAGCGGCCTTCAGCCGTTCCAGTAGCCCGTCGTCTGCCCGCGCACGCGCACGGAGCACCGTGTGGAACTCCTCGATCCCGGTCCAGGCGTCCTCCGGGAGGTCCGCGTACTCGTCGGGCCGCACCTTCGCCGGACACCGCGTGACGAACCGACAGCCGGTGGGTGGGTTCCGCGGCGACGGGGGCGTTCCCCGCAGCGTGATCCGGTCGCGGTCCGGTCCGAAGCTCCCGGGAATCGCGGACAACAACGACACCGTGTACGGGTGTGAGGGGTCGGTGTACACCGACTCCGTCGGCCCCAACTCGACGACGTTGCCGAGATACATCACCGCGACCCGATCACAGATGTGCCGGACGACACTCAGGTCGTGTGCGATGAACAGGTAGGTGAGCCCCAGCTCCGACTGGAGTTCGTCCAACAGGTTGATAATCCGCGCCTGGACGGAGACGTCCAACGCCGACACCGGCTCGTCTAACACGATGAACTCCGGTTCGAGTGCGAGCGCCCGCGCGATCCCGATCCGTTGGCGCTGCCCCCCGGAGAACTGGTGTGGGTACCGGTAGTAGTGTTCCTCCCGCAACCCCACCTTCTCGATCAGTTCGAACACCCGAGCCCGGCGCGCCTCGGCGGTCCGCCAGTCGTGGGCGTCCAACGGCTCCCGGATGATCTCCCCGACCGTCATCCGGTCGTTCAGGCTGGAGTCGGGGTCCTGAAACACCATCTGCGCGTCGCGTTGCCACTCCCGTCTGTTCGACCCGGAGATCGCCGTCACGTCACGGCCGTCGGCGACCACCTCGCCGCCGGTGGCCTCCTCTAATCCAAGGATCGTCCGGCCGAGCGTGGTCTTCCCACAGCCGGACTCGCCGACGACACCCAGCGTCTCCCCCTTCTGGAGGTCGAAGGAGACGCCGTCGACGGCCTGCACCGGATCGCCGATCAGGCCGCCGTCGTCGTAGTACTTTTTCAGCTCCCGTACCTCCAACAACGCTTCTCCCGTCTCGGTCGTCTCCCGTGTGGTCTGTGTGCTCACGATCGGTCACCTCGCTCCCGCTGGCCGCCGTCTGCGGCGGTGTCTGTGTCCGGATCGAACGTCGCCTCCGCCGGCGAGTGGCCGTACTCCGACTCGTGGAGGAGACACGCCGCGGTGTGGGTCTCCCCGGTTCCGTCGGCCACGTCCACCGGCTCCGGGTGGACACGCTCGCAGGCGTCGAACGCCGCCGGACACCGTGGCGCGAACCGACACTCCTGTGGCTCCGCGGTCGGCGTCGGCACCTCCCCGCCGATCGTCGGCAGCTGGTCGCCGTCCGCGGTTCGTCCCGGGATCGACGCCAACAACCCCCGTGTGTACGGGTGTTGTGGCTCGTCGAACAACCGGTCGACCGGCGCGGTCTCGACCACCTCGCCGGCGTACATCACGTTCACGCGGTCTGCCACCTCCTCGATCACACCCATGTCGTGGGTGATGAACAGGATACCCAGATCCTCCTCGCGTTGGAGTTCCGCCAACAGCTCCAGAATCTGCGCCTGGATCGTCACGTCCAGCGCGGTCGTCGGCTCGTCACACACCAACAGATCCGGGTCACACGCCAACGCGATGGCGATCACCGCCCGTTGGCGCATCCCACCGGAGTACTGGTGTGGATACTCCCCGAGCCGGCGCGGGGCGTCCGGAATCCCGACCGCCTCCAACAGTTCGACTGCCTCCTCGCGGGCGTCGTCACCGCGCAACCCCTGGTGGATGCGCAGCGCCTCCCGAATCTGGTTGCCCACCGTGTAGACGGGGTTCATCGAGTTGATCGGGTCTTGGAACACGATCGAGAGGTCCCCACGGTTCTGCTCCCAGGCGCCGTCGGTCAGTTCCTCACCCCGGAACCTGATCGAGCCGCTCTCGATCCGGCCGGGGTCGTCGATCAGTCCGAGGATCGACCGTGCGGTGACGGACTTGCCGGAGCCGGACTCACCGACCAACCCGACCGTCTCGCCCGCCCGGATGTCCAGTGAGACGCCGTCGACCGCCCGGATTGTCTCCTTGTCCGTGTAGAACGTGGTGTGGAGATCCTCGACGGTGAGCAACGGCTCGTCGGTCGCGGCGTTGCCCTCCGCCGGGGTGTCGCCGTCTGCTGCCATCAGGCACCACCCCCACGGCCGGCGCCGTCACCACCGGCGCTGTCGGACTCGGGGTCGATCGCGTCACGAATCCCGTCACCCAGTGCGTTGAACGCCGTGACGACCAACGTGATCAGGACACCCGGGATCAGCGAGATGTGCCACGACGCCGTCGTCACGTAGTCCTGGCCGGCGTTGACCGCCCGCCCCCACTCCGGGGTCGGCGGGTTCACACCCAGTCCGAGGAACGACAGCCCGGCGATGGCGATGATCGCGCCCCCGAGTGTCATCGAGCCGTACACCAACACGTAGCCGGAGATGTACGGCAACATGTGTTTCCGCATGATCGCTGTCGGTGACTGGCCGAACGACTTCGCCGCGTCGACCCACTCCTCTTCGGCCACCTGGAGTGCGGGCCCGCGGAACGACCGCCACATCGCCGGCCACCCCGTGCCGGCGAAGATCAACGCCAACACGAACGCCCCGGAGTAGATCTGGCCGACCCACGTCCCGGCCAACACCACCGTCAGCATGATCAACAACAGGAGTCGTGGCATCCCCATCACGGCGTCACTCACCAACACCACACTCAGGTCCACTGCCCCCTTGTAGTAGGCGGAGACCAACGCGAGCAACACCGCGACCGACACCGACAGCCCGACCGACAACAACCCGATGATCAACGAGATCCGGGAGCCGTGGGCGATGAACGTGAACAGATCCTTCCCGGTGGGGAGGGTGCCGAACGGGTGGAACCGCCCGAAGTCGTCGTAGCTCATCGGCCCGACGTTCTCGTCTATGGTCCCCTGCGACTGTGCCCCCAGGTTCGCCTGCCCGACGGTGACCTCCTCGACACCGGAGCCACTCCAGTAGTTCACGTTGTTCTCGTAGGGGTTCGCCAGGTTCGCCTCCACCGTCGTCGGCGACAACGCCGGCGCGAACGCCACCATCACGAGGAACATGAACACGACGACCAGCCCGAAGATTCCCCACTTGTGGCCGCTGAACCGGTCGACCACGTCGTCACGAGGGGTCCAGTCGGCGACACGGTAGTGGGTGCGGTACCAGTTGTAGCCGACCACCGTCCACGCCAACAGCCCGAACGAGTAGAGGTAGATCAGCCCCGCCCGGACCAGCCACGCCATGTCTGGCGCGAGTCCCATGAAGGTGCCCTGATACGCGCGCCCGTTCCAGTACCCCTGGTTCGGGATCGTCTCCCGCGACAACAGGGTCGGGAACTGGCCGGCCGTCTGTTTGGCCGTCGCGACCGCCTCGACGCGACCCACCGCCGGAACCACCGACAACAGGTCGTTCAACAACGACAGTCCGAACTGTGCCAGCGCCCCGGCCTCCAACAACACCAGGGCGCCGAACACCCCGGTCCACACGAGCGCCGGCCGAGGGTTGTTTCGGACGCGGTCGCCGAACGGTGCCGCCTCACTCTCCGTGTAGCTGCCTGTCGGTGTTGCCATCTAGCTGCCCTCGTATCCGACCCGCGGGTCGATCAGCGTGTACAGTACGTCCTGGACGATGTTGATGACCAACAACAGGAGGATGAAGACGAACATCAACGATCCCACCAACGGGAGATCACCCTGGATGGCGGCGTCGAAGAACAACTTCCCCATCCCGTTGATCCCGAAGACGGACTCCACGAGCACACTCCCGCCGATCAACAGGAATGCCTCTGTCGTCACAATCGGCACCAGCGGGATCAGCGCGTTCCGGAACACGTGCTTCCAGACGATCGACCGCTCGGAGACCCCCTTCGCGCGGGCGAAGTCGACGTACTGCTCGTTTTTCGTCTCGACGACGGCCGTCCGCCCGATCCGCATCTCGTTGCCCATCGACGCCGACCCCAACACCAACGCCGCCGGGAGGATCTTCTTGATCGCCGCCAGTGTCTGTCCTGGCTGTGTGAACAACGCCATCGGGTTCCCCTCCATGTACGACAGTCCGGGGTTGCCCGTGATCCCCGAGGGGATGTCGATCAGGAACGTGTCCCAGTCGAAGCCGAGCAACGCCTCCGAGCCGACCAACAGGGACAACAGGATCACCGCCAGCCAGAAGTTCGGCATCGCCCGCCAGACGATCCCGGAGACGGACGCGAAGTAGTCGGCGACCGTGTTCGACCGGACACCCGCATAGAAGCCCAGCGGGATGCCGATGAACACCGCGATCACCACGGACCAGAAGCCGAGCCAGACGGTCCGCGGCAGGAAGTCCACCACTAACGCGCCGACGTTCGAACCCGGGTAGAGCAGCCACGTCTGGCCGAGATCGAGCGTGTAGAGGCTCGTCGACCAGTCGACGTAGTGTTCGAGCGGTTGTTGATCGAGACCCAGCGACTGCCGTGCGGCTTCGTACTTCGCTTCGGTCAGTCGTTCGTTGCCACTGAGCAGATTCGCCGCCGGATCGACCGGCCCCTGGTAGATGATGAACCAGGTCATGCTGGTGCCCAGCCACAGCACCGGAAACGCCATGAGAATCCGTTTGGTGAGGTACTTCAGTCGTTCCATGGTGAGTCTGGCCGCGTACGTTCGCTCCTACGTTCCCGTTGGAAAAATACTGACGGATTGGAGCGTCTCTCGACCGTTCAGTTGTCGACGAGTTCGTCGTAGACGTTCTGTCTGACCGTCTCGGCGTCGTCGCCGCCCAGGTCGGCGTCGCTGGCCCGCACCTGGTAGGTCCACCGCGTGAACATCCCGCTCGGCTCGTCGTACGGCGGGATGAACCGCAGGAAGTTCGACGGGTCCGGATACTCCATCCCGTCGCCCAGCGAGAACATGTCCATCGAGCCGTCCAACGCCTGCCCGATGACCGTCCCGAAGTCCGCCTTCACGATGGAGATGTTGATGTTGGCCGCCTGTGCCTTGTCACGCAGCGTCTTCGCGATGGAGTCGAAGTCAGGATCGCCCGAGAAGACGGTGAACTCCACCTCCAACGGCTCGTCGCTGGTGTAGCCGGCCTCCTCCATCAGCGAGCGGGCCTCGTTGATGCGCGCCTCGCCGACACCGTACGGGTAGCCGTCCGAGAACCGATCCAGTTTGTTGTTCTCCCCGTTCTGGTAGTGTGCGTCGTAGTTCTCGGCGGGGGTGTCACCCATGAACGCGCCCGGCGGGCTGAGGTGGTACGCCGAGGTGTTCAGCCCCTTGTACACGTCGTCGGCGATCCGTTCCTGATCGATCAGCAACGCCATCGCCTGCCGTGCCGGCTTCGGGACGCGCGCGCAGTTGAACACGATGTAGTCCGTGTCCAACGCCTCCGACTCGCCGTAGTTGACGGTCGTCCCGTTGTCCAACTCGTAGGTCCCGACCGCGTAGGTTCCCTCGTCGGACTCGATGGTCCGACGGTCCGGGTTGAACTCCGCCGTCGGGATCGCACCCGACGAGGAGACACCCAACATATCCAGATTGCCGTTCTTGAACCGTTGGAACCGGGTTGAGCCGTTTCCGATGACGGTGTAGGTGATCGCCTCGATCTGTGGTCCGTCGCCGTAGTAGTCGTCGAAGGCGGACAGCCGGATCTGGTCGCCCTTGCTCCAGGAATCCACCTCGAACGGGCCGACACCCGCGAAGAACGGCCCGTCGCCGTCCGTCGAGAAGAACTCGTTGTAGCCGTACTCACCCTCGTACAACAGGCCGTCGAGGCCGTGTTGCTCGTAGTCCGTCGGGTACGCAACCGACCCCTCCGGGATCGGCGCGAACGCCCCGCCGGCGAGCTGTGAGAGCGTCCCGGTGAAGGCGTTCTCCAAGGTGATCTCCAGCGTGTAGTCGTCGACCGCCTCGACGCCGAGTGTGCCCGGCTCGAACGCGGAGACCCCGTCGAGTCCGTCCGTCGTCTCGTGTTGGATCGTGAACGTGCCGCCGACGATGTCGTCGGCGTTCCGGGTTTCTTCTGCGCCCGCCAGCCGTTCCAACGAGTAGACGAAGTCGTCTGCGGTGAGTTCCTGTCCGTCGTGGAACTGGACCCCCTCCCGGAGCTGGAAGGTGTACGTCTTCCCGTCCTCGGAGACGGTGTAGTCTGCGGCGAGGTCGGCGACCGGCGGCAGGTCACCGTTGTCGAAGTTCATCAGCGCCGCGTTGTACTGGTTGTAGCCGGCGCCGGACCCCTTCGCGTTCACCGGGTCCAGCGTCTGGACCGGCCCGGGTGACGCGAGCTGGAGCGTCTGGTCACCCTCCAGTTCGAGATCGTCGAACGTCTGGTCTTCCATCGTCCCGGCCATCCGGACATCGACGCGGTCCTGCCAGATCTGTTGGGTCAGCGTGTGGACCAACGGCAGTTCCTGAACTGCCTCCCAGTTCGTCTCTTCGACGAAGTAGTACACCTCCTCGCGGGTCGCCGCCTCCTCGTCGGAGGGGCCGCGGTTCGCTCCGTACCGGTCCCATTCCCGGTCGGCCCGCGGCATCAACGGGTCGAACGGCGCCTGTGTCGACTCCACGGAGCCGAAGGAGTAGCCCGCCGCCTTGACGGCCTCGCCGAACTCCGACGGCTCGACGTTCTCGATTGCGAGCCGGACGACACCCTCCTCGGTGTCGACCTTGATGTGGTCCTGCGGGAACTCCCCGATCTCGTCGCTCGGCGTCGGCGACGGCGTGTCCGTCGACGCCTCCGCCTCCGTGTCCGGTTCTGCCGTGTCCGTCTCCTCTGCCGGCGTTCCCTCCGCCGGCTCGTTTGAGCTACACCCTGCGAGTGCGGCTGCCGCCCCGGTCCCAGCGGCCGCTAGGAAGCTGCGCCGAGTCGTGTCTTCGGGCATCGTGTGGGTTCCCGGAGAGCCAGGCAAAATAGCTTACCATACGCGGTACGTTCGGCTACGTGCCAGTATATAGGCCCCCGTCTGGCGATTCTCTGTCCGTTCGGTGGTTTCTCCCGAGCCTCCGTACATCCCACCCGAACAACGGAGAATCGACGCAGACCCACTCGGCGTGTGTGGCCGCCGACAACCGCCTGTGTCGGTCTGTTGACACCGCGGGTGTGACGAGGGCCGACACTCCGACCTGCGGCGGGACAACGGCGGGGGTTTGTCGCTCCGACCCGACGAACCGGTATGGGACCAGTCGACCGCGACGGTCGTGGCGGGAGCCGGATGGCGTCACTCGCACGACCACGCACCGAGGAACGGACCAGACTCGCCGTGATCGCCGACCCGCACCTCTCGACCCGGGAGTCGGGCACCTCGAAGCTGTTCGAACGCACCGAGCGACACGTCCGGCTCGCGTTGGAAGACGCCGCAATGCGTGACCCGGACGCGGTCGTCTGTGTCGGTGACATCACCAAAGACGGGGAACGGTGGAACTTCGACCGGTTCGACGAACTGTTCGCGGCGGCGGAGATCGACGCCCCCTTCTACGGCGTCCCGGGCAACCACGACGTACCGAAGGCGGGGTACGACCACGACAACCTCCCCGTGTCGGCGTTCGCCGAGCGGTACGCGCCGGCTGACGGCTTCCCGTTCCACACGGAGGTGGGCGGTGTCGACCTGATCGGGCTCAACTCCGCGGGCGACGAGTCGTTCCTGACGGACTCCCACGAGGGGTTGGTCCGCGAGGAGAGTCTCGCGTGGCTTGACGACACCCTGCCGGAGACGGAGACGCCGGTCGTGCTCACCCACTTCAACTTCCCGGGGATGTTCGAACAGATTCGTCGCCACCGCAAACTCGCGGAGCCGGACATGTTCGTCCCGCCGGAGCAACGCGAACCGGAGCGGTTCGCCGACACGTTGGCGGCCCACGACGTGCCGCTCGTGTTGACCGGCCACCTCCACATGCCGTCGACGACGACCGCACAGGGTGTCCGGGAGGTGATGGTGCCGACAACCTGTTCGTTCCCGCAGTCGTATCTGCTCGTCGACATCGGACCCGAAGGGACGGAGATCACGCTCGTCCCGTGTGCGGAGTTCGAGGGAACGGTCGTCGGTCACCGCGAACGCCGGACCGACTCCGTCACCGCCCGCGGGCTCACCTCGATGGCGGCCGCACGACTCGCGCAGTTCCCGCTCGTCGAGGAGTGACCCCCACAGTCGTCACGATCGGTGCCGCGACGGTCGACCGTCACTACGCCGTCTCGAACCTCCCGGCCCCCGACGGCGGCGCGTACGCGCCCGCGGTGACTGACCACCCCGGCGGGGTCGCCGCCAACGTTGCGAGCGGCGTCTCGCATCTCGGCCGTCAGGCCGGCCTGCTCACCCGACTCGGCGACGGCGATCTGGGGGAGACGGTCCGGGAGGGGCTCACAGACGCGTCGTTCGACACCTCGCGCGTCCGTGTCGGCCCGGACACCACCACCCACTGTGTGATCCTCCGCGCGGACGACGGCACCCGGAGTATCGTCACCGCGGGCGACAGCGTCCGGGAGATGCGGCTCCGCCCGGCCGACCGGCCGTATCTCGCGGCCGCGCAGGTCGTGTTCGTCACCGCCTACGCCCCCGACCGGGTCCACCGGACCCTGTTGGAGTGGGCCAGCGAGCCGGGGTTCCCGCCGGTCGTGTTCGACCTCTCGGGACCGCTGTTGGAACTCGACGGCCGCGGCGCACGCCCCGCCTCCATCGACCGGTGGGTTGAGACGGCCGAACTGTTCGTCACTGGCCGCGTCGCCGCGGAGTCGTATCTGGGCTGTGCCAGCCGGGCGGCGGCGGCCGAACTCCGCGAGCGGGGTGTCCGCCGCGCGGCCGTCACCGACGGCGAGGCGGGCGCGACGCTCGTCACGCGCGGCAAGACGGAGACGAGCGGCGACGGCGGAGCCGGCGGTGCACTGGTCGACGTGCCGGCGTTCGACGTCGATGTCGTCGACGAGACGGGTGCGGGCGACGCCTCCGTCGCGGGACTGATCGACGCCTGGTTGTTGGGCGACCGCGATCCCGCCGCGGCCGGTCGGTTTGCGGCCGCGACGGCCGCACTCGCCTGCACGACGGTCGGCGCACGCGGCGACCCACCGACGATAGAACGGGTCGAGCAGTTCCTAGACCGCCGGCGGGAGTAGCCTCAGCGCACTTCGTCGGCGGCCGCGACCAGCGTCTCGACACGATCCTCGGAGACGGGGTTGCTCACGTCGCCGTCTCGTTTGAGGCCGGTGCCGACGATCACCCCGTCCGCCAGCGACATGATCTCGCCGACCGTGTCGGCGGTGACGCCGCTCCCGACGAACACCGGGGTGTCGAGATCGTAGTCGTCGCGTTGCGCGACGGCCGCCTCCAGATCCGAGAGGTCGACCCCGCGGCCGGTGCCGACGCCGGTGACGACTGTCGCGTCCGCCAGCCCGCGCTCGACGCCGTCGGCCATCGACTCCGCGACGAAGGAGTCTGTCCCCAACGGTGCGGAGTGTTTCACGTCGTGGTCCGCCAACAGGGATACGTCGGCGTCGAGTCGCTCGCGTTCTCGCATCACCTCGTGGGCCTGCCCCTCGATCACGCCCTGATCGGTGACGCGCGCGCCGGTGTGGATGTTAGCGCGCACAAATTCGGCGCCGGTCGCCTGCGCGACGGCCAGATCCGCCAGCGAGTCGTTGCGGAGGACGTTCACCCCGACGGGGCAGTCGACCACCTCCCGGACGGCCGTCACCGCCCGCGTCATCGACGCGACGACGTGTTTCGGCACGTCGTCCGGGTAGAAGGGGGCGTCCCCGAAGTTCTCGACCATCACGGCGTCGACGCCGCCGGCCGCGAGCCGGCGGGCGTCGCGACGCGCCGCGTCCAACACTGCGCTCCGGTCGCCCTCGAACTGCGGCGCACCCGGCAACGGCGCCAGGTGGACCATCCCGATCACGGGGTCCGACTCCAGTAGTGTCACGCTCCTGGTTCGTCCAGTCGGCGTGTCACTCTGACGGTTCGGGGGCGACGCCGACGGTTCGGGTGAGTGCGCCAGTGTAGACGACGTGGTGAACAAACACACTGGCGAATTGGCCAACGAGATCGTTTCCGTCGCAGAGATCGAACTCGTGCTTGACGCGACGACATGGCACAACGCGAGCCAACGGGTTCACTCGACGATCGGTGATTTCGACCGAGCGCTCTACGAACTGTTGTCGGTCGGAACAGCAGACAGTTGTGCCGTGCCTGGAATCCAACTGTCGGACATCACGGCGTACACGTGGGCGCGAAATCGTCGGACGGGAGGGTGTGTCGATGCTGTGGACCGTATCGGGTCCCGTCGGTTCGAGTCTGTCTGAAGAATGTCGTCGACAACGCCCTACCAGACAGCATCGGAAGGCTCGTGCCCCTTCAACGAGGGATCATCGACTCCCGTGCCATCCGCCCAATCTACAGTACACGTCTACGGTATTAAACAACTACGGTCGCTGTGACTGGCGTCCCCGGCGTGTCTGAACACCGTCCCGTCTGCCCACCTGCCGGGCACGCCATTCGTTCAATCGCTAGACACCCTCTGTGAAAGGGTAACCTATAAATCCCAATAGTGCCACTGCAAAAGTACGGCACGTAGGCGTCGCCACGCGGGAAAGTGGCGAGGGAAGTACCAGTTCCCTCACCCTGCGTGTCGTGGCGGCTGTAGCGCAATCCACGACATGTGTTCGAACGATTCTCCGTCACAAAAGCGTGACGGCGCGACCGAGGCCGATGAATCGACAGCCAACCGCCCGGGGCAACTGCAGTCGGCGTACGGCGCCTCCATCGACCAGTTGCGCGACACCCAGCTCCCGAGGACGCGGATCGACGAGTTGGTGACGCTCTGTATCGACACCCAACAACAGCTCGACAGACACGACCGCGGCAACACCGAACAGACGCTGACACTTGTCACCGCCGTCGCGGAAGCGATGGCCGACTTGGAGGCGGCGACCGTCGTCCCCGAAGGGGAACTGCCAGACTCCCGCGCGCTGGAGAGTGGCGTTCCCACGAGCGAGTACGTCCTCACCGCCACAGAGCGTGACGAGGTGCTCGACGCGCTCTCGTCGTTGTTGTTCACCGCCGTCGAGACGCCGCCCGCACCGCAGGCCGCCGCCCCCGAAGCCGCGGACTGAACGCTCTCCCCCGGTTCGTTCTTTTACACGCTCCCTGTCGAACGGGTCGTCGGTGGCGACGATCCTGTTGAGGGAGCGACAAGAAGAAGCAACTGCCGTCACGCGCTGACGGGTCGTCACGCACTGACGGGTCGTCACACACGACCGCGCGTCACTCGAACATCTTGTCGTCGAACTCCGGGATGTCGAACCCACCGTCACCACCCCAGCCGTCCATCACGCGCGACTGATACAACGCCATCGCGACCTGCGGCACCGCCTGCGGGGGGACGGACGGGTCACCCTCAAACGCCTCCGCAGCCCACATGTTGTAGTCGTCGACGATGTCCATCGCGTCCTTGAAGCTGCGGAGCATCAACTCCTTGTACCGGTCTCGCATTGGAACCATATTCGGGACGGCGGAGTAAGCGTCTTTGGATTCACACGGCGTCGACACCGGCGACGGCCGTCGTACCGGCGGGTCTCGTCGGCCTCGGCGGTTCACGAGCCGAGAGGCGAGAGAAGGCTTTTGAGGGAGACCGCCCTACCACGTGACGTATGCGGGATGATCGCGACGACCCGTTCGGGGACATCTTCGACGAGATCGAGCGGATGATGAACGACATGGGTGGGCCGGACGGTGACGCCGGCTTCGGCTCCGAGACACACGTCTCCACCTACGAGGGGGACGGCAGCGTCCGAGTCGTCGCCGACCTCCCGGGTGTCTCGAAAGACGACATCAACCTGAAGTGTGACGGCGAGACGCTCACAGTGTCTGCCGCCGGCGAGAGCCGCCAGTACCAGGAACGGGTCGGCCTCCCGAGCCGTGTCGACGAACACTCCGCGGACGCCTCGTTCAACAACGGCGTGCTCACGGTGACGTTCGACGCCGTCGACGACTCCGCCAGCATCGACCTGTAGCCGCTCGCCGCAGTCCGACTCTCTGCGTCTCGGCGAATCCAACCGATCCGACTCAGTTCGTCGGCGCCGTCTCCTCGGACTCGAACAGCTCCGTCGAGAGATACCGTTCTCCGGAGTCTGGGAGGACAACCACGGTCAACTCCTCGGGGTGGTCCTCGGCGACCTGGAGGGCCGCCTCCATCGCTGCCCAGATCTCCAGGGCGGTCGTCCGGCGGTGTGCCGCGGGGTTCGCCTCGTTCTCGAACTGTCCGAGCCGGACGGCACCCGGGTCGTTGGCGACGACCTCGGCGGCTCGCTCGCGGGCGGCCGACACGCCCCCGTCCACGATTTCGACGTTCGCACCCAGCGCGCGAGTTGTTTCCGCTCCCAGCTGGCCGACGACGGCACGACGAGCACGCAGTCGTACCCCCGGACGGCCGCGACGAACGCCACCCCGATCCCGGTGTTGCCGGAGGTCGCCTCCACCAATGTCCCGTCCGGCGACAGTCGCCCGGTCGCCTCCGCGCGGTCGACCATCTCGCGAGCGATCCTGTCTTTCACCGAGTAGGGGTTGTGGGACTCCAGTTTGGCGAAGAGATTCGGTGCCGACTCCAACGCGACGAGCCCCTGAACCGTCGCCGCCTTGCAGTTTCGTGGCGAGGGCGACACCGGACAATTACGTCTCGACCCCGGCCCCAGCGGCCGTCTCCCGGACGAGTTCGGCGACACGGTCGTAGAACCCGTCGACGTACTTCTCGGCGTCGTCGACGGTTGGACGGGCGTTCGTCTCCGAGATCACCGCGCGGTCGTCCGTGACGAGTAGATCGACACCCAGGAGATCAACGTCCAACACCGCCGCCGCACGCTCGGCCAGCCGTCGCAACTCGGGGTCGAGGTCCACCGACTCCGCAATCGCGCCGCGGTGGACGTTGTGTTTCCACCCACCCTCCGCGAGCCGCTCGTCCGGGAGTCGCCGCCGGACGGCGCCGACGTAGGTCCCGTCGAGCACCATCACCCGGTAGTCCGTCGCGCCCGGGAGGTACTCTTGGAGGAGATACGACCGGTCACCGGTCGCGCGGTAGTCGTGGACCAGATCCAGATAGTCCGTCACGCCCGCGACGGAGTCCGGCTCCGACACCTTCGCGACCCCGACACCGCGGGTCGTCGAGTTGGGTTTGATTACCACCGGCCAGCCGACCGCCGCGGCGGCCTCCCCGACGGTCGTCTCGCTCGCGGGGTTGGAGACGACTCGCGTCGCCGGCACCGGCAGGTCTGCGGCCGCCAGCCGCGTGAGGACGCCGGCCTTGTTGCGCGAGGCAAGGATGTCCGCCCGGCCGTTCACCCACGGCACGCCGAGGTGGCTGTCGACCACCGCCCCCTCCATCAGCCGCGAGGGGTACACCCAGCCGACATCCACGTCGGGAAACGGCGACTCCGCGACCGGGAGCACACGCTCGTCGGGCTGGACGTGGACCACCTCGATGCCACGGTCACCCAGAGCGGGGTGGAGCCGTTCGAACGTCTCCGCGCGAGTGGTGACGGCCAGTCGCACGCTCACGGCTCCGGCAGGGTCAGTTCCTCCCCGTCGACGAACACCGTCGGCTCGCGGACGATCCCGTCGAGGTGGAGCGGCGCCTCCGTCTCCCCGCCGATGGAGGCGCTGTCACCGATTGCAACGTGGATCGTCCCCGCGGCCTTCTCGTCCAACAGGACGTGGCCGACGAGTTCCGTCACGCCGACGTTCGTCCCGATCCCCAACTCGGCGAGATTGTACGCCGCGTCACCGACCTCCGCGGCGGCGGTTTCGACCTGCTCGCGAATCTGGTCGTCGGAGATGTGGGTGACGAGCCCGTCTTCGACCTCGAACCGCAACGGCTCGTCTAACCGCCCGTGTGGCATCATCGTCCCGTCGACGACGTAGGTTCCATCCGCGGCCGACGGGCTGGTGAACACCTCCCCGGCCGGCAGGTTCGAAAACGAGCCCGGCTCCGACACGTCGCCGGTGTCCTGGTACCACTCCCGGTCGTCGACGGTGACGGTCAGATCAGTTCCGGCGTCTGTCGTCACCCGGACCTCCTCCGCGTCGGCGACCTGCTCGTAGATCGTCTGTGAGTGGTCGACGATCGCCTCGTAGTCGGCGTCCAGTCCCGTCGTGAACACGTCCGGCGTGATCCCCGGGAGCGTCGCGCCGCGTGCGCCGGCGTCCGTCGCCGCCGACCGTGCGCGGGTGTGACTCAGACTCGTCGTCGTCGGCGCGAGGAAGGCGTCGGCGTCGGCCATTGCCGCCGCGACGGGTGCCGGCGGCTCCGTCCCGTGTTGCTCACCCGGCGGGTACCGGACGATGCTCGCGTCGTCTGTCACCGCACTGCCGGCTTCGTACAACGCCTCGCCGATCTCTGCGCGCTCGTCGTCCGTCACCACTGCCAGCGACTCCTCTGAACTGAGTTCGAGTGCCTGGTGAATCGCCGTCTCCGCGGCCCGCGCGAGCGGATCGACTGCCGCCTGTTCGCTGCTCATGCACGGGGGAACGGTGGCCGTCCGTGTAGACCTTGCGTCAACAACACCCCAACTAGACGGCCGACAGGATGAGCCGAGCAGTTCGACAGCCGCACTCCACAACCATCCGCTCGGTTACTCGCATGGTAGTTGCTTTCTGACGGTCTGTCCCGTAACAATTAACCACCAGCCGGTCACACGGGAAGACGATGATACAGGTCGGCGTCAACGGCTACGGCACCATCGGCAAACGGGTGGCGGACGCGGTGGCGGCACAGCCGGATATGGAGCTGGCCGGGGTCGCGAAGACGCGGCCGAACTTCGAGGCGGAGGCGGCCGTCCGGAAGGGGTACCCGTTGTACGCGGCGATCCCCGAGAAATCCGACCGGTTCCACGAGGCGGGCGTCGACCTTGCGGGCGAGGTGGACGACCTGGTCGTCCGCTCGGACGTGGTCGTCGACACCACCCCCTCGGGGATCGGCGCCGAAAACCGCGAACTGTACGAGCGCTACGACACGCCCGCGATCTTCCAGGGCGGTGAGGACGCGGACGTGGCCGACACCTCGTTCGTCTCGCGGGCGAACTACGACGACGCCCGCGCCGACGATGTCGACTACGTCCGAGTCGTCTCCTGTAACACGACCGGGCTCTCTCGACTGTTCGCGCCGCTGCGGGAGGCGTACGGCGTTGAGAAGGCGCGGGTGACGCTGGTGCGCCGCGGTGGCGACCCCGGCCAGACCTCGCGTGGCCCGATCAACGACATTCTCCCCGATCCGGTCGAGATTCCCTCCCACCACGGGCCGGACGTGACGACGATCTTCCCGGATCTGTCCATCGACACGCTCGGGGTGAAGGTGCCCGCGACGCTGATGCACCTCCACTCGGTG
>ERZ1034488.180-NODE-180-length-15732-cov-35.159724_pt1 | contig 15732 bp, 15 predicted proteins | sample MGYA00520646_ERZ1034488 | MGnify/ENA primary metagenome ERZ1034488 (study PRJEB33760, sample SAMEA4777686) | hypersaline lake metagenome | biome: hypersaline environment; feature: brines | place: Spain | collected 2012-08 | depth 0 m ...
CCTTGTCGACGAGCTCCGCAGAGCGGGGGGTCGTCGGGAGCCCTTCGAATATCATGCCGCCGAATACCCCGCCAAGACGTATAAGCGCGTCCGTTCTCGCACCCGCGTCTCAGCCGACCCACGCTCGTTCAAAGGCGTCGTAAAACGGCTCGTCGGTGCGAACCCGAACGTAGTCGCCGCCCCGGGCGACGGCCGCCGACTCGATGGCATTCCAGTGGGCCTCGACGCGCTCCCGGTACCGGCTCGCCTCGCGCGGACCGAAGTGGGTCCGGAGGCTCGTCGGCGACTCGAGGCCCTCGAAGATCGTCTCTCCGCTCACCGGTGGTGACAAGACGTCGGGGACGACGACGTGCACGACGACGACGTGGTGGTCGGACACCGCCCGCAGGGCCGCCTCGAAGGCGTCCGGATCGACGAGACAGTCGCTCGCGAGCACCACGACCGACCGGGAGGTGATCGTCTCGGCGTACGCCGACAGCGCCGCCTCGGGGTCGGCCTGCCCGCGCGGTTCGACCTCGTCGAGCCGGTCGAGTGCCGACACCACCGCCCCGGTGCCGGCGGCGTCGTCGACGCGCGTCGCGGCCTCACCGAAGACGGAGAGCCGAAACTCGTTGTGTTCGGCCGCGAACAGATACGCGTAGCCGAGGCCGATCTTGGCGGCGAACTCGAACGCCGCCCGGTCGGCGAACGCCATCGACGCGCTGCGGTCGAGGAGCACGTGTGCCGTGAGGCTCCGCTCGGTCTCGAACTGCCGGACGTACAGTTCGTTGCTGCGGGCGTACACCGTCCAGTCGATGCGGCGGGTGTCGTCGCCGGGGACGTATCGCCGGTGGTCGCTGAACACGAGCCCCTCGCCGATCGCCGCCGATCGCTGCTCGCCGCGGCTGCGTGCCGCGCTCCGGCGGTCGATAGTGGAGTCGAAGCGGTCCAACACGGCCAGGAAGTCGGGATCGATCGACACGGCTCAGAGCAGGTCCTCGATCACGGCGTCTGGCGTGACGCCGTCGCGTTGGGCCCGCAGGTCGACGACCACCCGGTGACGCAACGCCGGTCGAGCGATCGCCTCGAGGTCGGCCTCGCCGACGTACGGTCGTCCGTCCACGAGCGCGTGTGCCTTCGCGCCGACGACGAGCGCCATGCTGGCGCGTGGGCTGGCGCCGTACTCGAGCCGGTCGGCCGTCCTCGTGTCGGCGACGAGTCTGACCGCCCGCTCTCTGATGTCGTCGGCGATCGGTACCTGTCTGACGAGCGCCTGGATCGCCCGCAGCTCGTCGCCGGTCAGTACCGTCTCGACCGGCGGTGCGGGGTCGATCGTCCCCGTGTATCGGTCGACGATCGCCAGCTCCTCGTCGAACGACGGCGGCGTGATCGTGATCTTCATCTCGAAGCGATCCCGTTGGGCCTCCGGGAGCGGATACGTTCCCTCCTGGTCGATCGGATTCTGTGTCGCGAGCACGAAGAACGGCTCCGGCAGCGCACGGGTCTCCCCGCCGGCCGTGACCTGTCCTTCCGCCATCGCCTCTAACAGCGCCGCCTGGGTCTTCGGCGTCGCGCGGTTTATTTCGTCGGCCAACACCACGTTCGCGAACACCGGCCCCTCCTCGAAGACGAAGACGCGGTCGTCGCCGGACTCACGGAGCACCTCCGTCCCGGTGATGTCCGAGGGCATCAGGTCCGGGGTGTTCTGGATCCGGGCGAACGAGAGGTCGATCGCCTCCGCGAGCGTCCGGATCAAGAGCGTCTTCCCGAGTCCCGGAATCCCCTCTACGAGCGCGTTCCCTCCGGTCAGCAGACACACCAGCAGCTGTCTCACGACCGTCTCCTGGCCGACGATCCGCTCGCCGATTTCGGATTCGACCCGCTCGACGGCCGCACTTGCCGTCTCGACGTCGAACGCGTCGGTGTCTGGTCGGTCACTCATCGGTCGTCTCCGGTGGTCGTCGGCTGGTCACTCATCGGGGTCCTCCGAACGGATCCGCTCGGTGTACGCTCGCACGAGGTCGGCCGCCTCCGGACGCTCCTCGTCGGAGAACGCGGCGCGTGAGGGGTCGACGTCCGCCGACCCGGCGGCGACGGATCCCCCGCCGTACGTGCCATCGCCGCTGGGGTCGCCGTCGCCCGCCAGCCGGAGCGATCGATTCTCCGAGCCGCGCTCGACGGCCCCCTCCGTACCGAGGAGGTCTGCACCGCCGTTCGTGCCGGCTGCGCCGCCCGCGCCGGGACCGCCCGCGCCGGTGCCGGACACACCAGCACCGGCACCGCCTGTGCCGGCGATCGCCTCGGCGTCTCCGCCGCCGTCGAGTGGGGCGACCCCGGCTCCCGCGACCCCGACGAGCCCGGCGCTACAACACACGAGTACGACGGTGACACCGACCAGCTGACGCCGATCGACGAACGCCCGGCTGGACGTCTCCGTGAGGCGTCGCAACACGGTGCGGTACAGCGCCCTCGCGACCGGCGTCTCGACGTCGCGTTCGGCGGCGTCTCTGGCCGTCCGGAGCGCCTCCGCGACGGCCGGGTTGTGCGCCTCGAACCGCTCGACGCCGAGGCGCTCGTACCGAAGCGCGGCGTCGACGACGAGCCACGAGACGGCCGTCGCCGTGACGACGAGCGATCCGGCCGAGATGCCGATTGGGTCGGGAAGCGCGACTCCGACGGCCCGGAGCGGACCGGCGACCGCCTCGGGCGTCGGGACGACCGCGAGTGGCGCTGCGCCGTCGCCCACCGACAGCAGCTGTGTCGCCAGGCGGAGGGCGACGAACACGGCCATCGCGTCGAGCGCGGCGTGGACGGCCGCCGCCTTCGCTGCCTCCCGCCGGATCTCCGAGACCGCCGCGAGCAGGTCCGCCCGAAGCGCCGGAGTCGTCTCAGATCGCACACTGTCGTCCATGGGTTACGCGTGTGTTACAGTTACGACGTGGAATCGAGCCGTCGTTCGAGCTCGTCGATGCGCTCTCGTAGCTGTGCGATGGTCTCGTCGCGCTGTCGTACCTCGCGTTCGAGCCGGTCTCTGTCGGCTTCGAGCGCGTCGACACTCTCTCGCAGGTCGGCGGCCTCGGCTTCGAGCTGCTCGCGTTCCGCCTCCGCGTCGGCCAGCGCAGCCTCGGTCCGATCGAGGTCGTCTTCGGTCTGCCGTAGCGCCGTCTCGGTCCGTCGCAGCTCCGTCTCGGTCCGCCGCAGCTCCGCTTCGGTCTCGTTGAGGGTCGCGAGGAGCTGTTCGAGGTCCGCCTCTCGCGTCTCGATGCGCGTCTCGGTCGCTTCGAGCTGCGCCTCGCGGCGTTCGAGGGTCGCCTCGGTCGCCTCGAGCTCCGCCCGGAGCGCCTCGTTTTCGGCCTCCAGTTCGGCGTTCGTCGACTGGAGCTCCGCGCCCGCGACCTGGTACACCGCGCTCGTCCCGACGAGCCCGCTAGCCGTGACCACGAGCGCGATCAGGACCGTTGTGTTCGCGTGCTCGCCGATGTAGCTCATCGCTGGTCCGTTGTGTCTCGAGCGGCATATACCTCTTCCAGTCGCCGCCCGGCGACCTCACCGAGGTACACGAGGAGTGCAGCCACCAAGAACACCCAGGCGATCGGCCGTCGGGTGGGACGCTCGGGGGCCGTCGTCGCGCGCGTGAACGCCGCTATCGCGTCGCTCGCCTGCGGGTCGAACGTCCGCCCACCGGTTCGGTCGACCGCCGCGTCCAGCGCCGGTGCCCGCCCGACCGCCCCGTACTCCGCGGCGTAGTCGACGGCGAACGCGCTGCCGAGCACCGAGTCGTACCCGACGCGCGTCGGGGTGAGCGTCGCCTCGAAGCGGTCGACGCCAGTCTGGACGAATCGCACGGACGGCGCCGTGGGGCGCGTCGGCCCCCGGTGGACGACCGTCGTCGCCTCGCCGCGGGTGGTGTCTGCGACCTCGGTCGCGTTCGTTCGCTTTCGTCGTGGGTCGCCGACGGCCCAGTTCACCGACCGGGTCGTGAGCTCGGCGTCCGGCGGGCGGAGGAGTCCTTCGAGACGGCCGTCGTCGCCGTAGGTGGTCACCGAGACGACGCGTCCGAGTCCGAAGCGCCAGGCGGTAACAGCCGGGTCACCCCGGCTGGTCGTGACCAACAGTCGGGCACCCGTGCGTGGGTCGACGTCGTTGACCGCGGTCGGATTCGCCTCGGTGTCGACGCCGTCGGTGACGAAGTGGGTCCGATCGACGACGACGAGCGAGTCCGCGTCCGTCGGCGTCGCCTCGCTGTCGAAGAGCAGCCGGAGGCGGTCCGTCTCGCCGGGGCGGAGGTACGTCCCACCGGTGGCGTCCGCGATCGCGGCCATGCGGTCGTCGTCACGCGACGTGCCCACACCGACGCCGGTCACCCGCACGTCCTCGGCAGCGAGTTCCTCGGCGGCGACGAGCGGCGCGTCGGCGTCGTCGTCGCCGTCGCTTATCAGGATCACCTCGCCACCGTCGTCGAGCATGTCGCCTGCGGCGCGCAGCCCTCTCGCGACGTCGGTTCCGCCGCCGGCCTGAAGTCGTCGGATCGTCTCGCGGAGTGCCGGACGGTCGCGCTCGAGCGATCGAAACGGGGAGACGACCTGTGCGCTGTCGGCGAAGGCGACGATGCCGAGACGCCCGTCCGAACCCAGCTGTTCGAGCACGTCGAGTGAGAGCCCGCGAATTCGGGGCATCGACTCCGCTGCGCTGCCGGAGACGTCGACCACGAGGACCACGTCGTCGCCGCCGCGCCGCTCGTCGAACCGAACCGGCAGGAGCGTGCCGACGGACGAGGTGGCGTAGCCGCCGCGGCCGTACGCGTTGGGGCCGCCGGCGACGACGACGCCGTTGCCGTCGGCCACGTACGACTGCAGCGCCCCGACGTCACCGAGGTCGTCGGCGGCGAGGTTCTGGATCACGACGGCGTGGTACGCCTCGAGTCGGTCGCGGTTCGGCACGGCCGTGGCCCGGGTGACGTCGTAGAGCTCGTCGAGGTACGTCGCCATCGGATACTCGACGCGTGAGACGTACAACACCTTCGGCGGGTCGACGACGCTGACGACGCGGCGTGCCACGTCGTTTCGCTCGAAGCCGGTGTCGCCACCGGCGTCAATCCTGGCTTCGACCCGGTGTGCACCCGGCCGGGTGAACGTGTGGTCGACCGCGACGCTCGTCGGCTCCGTCACGAGCTGCTCGTGGATCGGCTCTCCGTCGACGGTCACGGTGAGGGTCGCGTCGGTCGCACCGACGCCGCCGACGGACACGAGCAGCGACTCGGTCGCGCCAGCGGTCGTCGTCTCCGGTGCGTCGACGTCGACGAGCCGTTCGGTTCGCGTCGGCTCGAGCCGGAGCGCGCTGATCGTCGCGTTTCGCTCGACGGCGACGTCCACCGCCGACTCGAGGCTTCGCCCCTCGGTCACGCGGCCGTCGGACAGCAACACGACGTGGGTGTTCGCGCGGACGCCGCGGAGCACCTCGTCACCGATCGGCGACGACTCGTTCGTCGCGATCGTCGTTCGGCTGACCGGGACGCCTTCGGCCGCTATCCCGTCGGCGATCGACGCCGGATCCGCGTCGTACACGTCCATGCTCGCCGAGTCGTCGACGAGCAGCCGCACCGCCGGGTCGCCCACAGACTGGCCCGTTTCGACGACGTACGGACCGGCGGCCGCCGTGACGAGGAGCACCGCCACGAGCACGCGAGCAGCCAGCATCAGCCGGCGCGTTCGGCCCGTCGGGGCGGCCGGTCCGACGTTCCAGCGGAACAACACGACGATGGCGGCGAGTGCGATCGGGAGGACGGCGAACACCGCCGCCCGTTCGACCCCGACCGGTCCGACGAGCCCGCCCGCCGACGTCACCGTCTCGACCCCGACGGCCGAGGGTACCGCCGTAACGCCGGCACTCGCGGCGCGAGCGAAGCGGCCGCTCACAGCTCACCTCGCCGTTTGCGGTAGCCGAGCTCGAGCAGACCGACGAGGAGCGCCGCGAGCGACACCACCGGTGCGATCGACCGCGGGGCCGACTCGGTCCCGGTCGACCCCGTCGCGACGGCGACCGGCTCCGAGACGACGGCGGACTCCGTCGGCGACCGGAGGCTGACGCCGTATCGTGCCGTTCGCGTCGTGTACAGTCCCGTCTGCGTCGGTCTGAGCCGTGCCGTCTCGACGGTGCCACGCGGCGTCTCGACCGTCCGTGGCTCCTCGAGGTCGATCACCGCCCCCGTCGGCCGGTTCAGGTCCTCGACTGACGGCCGGCCGGCGGCGTAGGTGATCGCCTGCCGCCAGAAGATCGGGTACTGATAGTCGTAGCCGAACGTCGACGCCACGTAGCCGTAGTACACCGCCCGCCCGTCTCCGACGTCGTCGACCGCGATCATCGGGCTGCCGTCGTCGGCGACGGCGAGCGCCTCGCCACGACGGAGTTCACCCGAAAGGTGCGTCTCTGCGGGAACGAACCCGATCCCGTCGACGACGGGGTGGGCGTCGATGGTCCGGACGTCGGTCTGTCCGCCGACGCCGTCGACGTCGACGGGGACCATCGCTCCGTATCCGACGGCCGTGAGGTCGTCGTGTGCGTGGACGACGACGCCGCCGCCGGCGTCGACCTCGTCGCGGACGTCTTCGACCGTTCCGTCGAGCACGCGGTCGGGGTCGACGCCGCTGAAGACGACGACGTCGTAGCCCGAGGCGTCGGCGATCGGGGGCTCGGCGACGTCGAGACGGACGTCGTCCATCACCTCGAGGGCGGCCGTCAAGAATCGAGGGCGGTCGTTCGTCACCAGCAGCGTGTCGATCGTGCGGTCGGACGGGACGGCGACGTAGGCGACGTCGTCCGTGGGAAAGGAGTCGCGCGGAGCGAGCCGGATCGCTCCTCCGCCCGCCGGAACGGGAAGCGTCACGCGGACCACGTCACCGGGTGCCAGCGAGACCGTCTCGGACGCCTCGCCGATCGAGACGGTGCGGGTCTGTGTCGTCTCGCCGCCGTTCGTGAGGACCGCCGTCGCCTCCGTCGCGGTCACCGACAGGTCCACGATGCCGACGTTGTCCTCGCCGCCGCCACCGACCCGGCGGACGACCACCTCGGTGCCGCTCGCCCGGACGCTCTCGATGGCCGCCTCCCAGTCGGTGGTGTCGACGAAGTCGCTGACGACGACGATCCGACGGGGATCCTCGCCGGCGTCGGCGGCGACGCGAACTGCACGCCGGAGGTCACCATCTGTCTCGACGACCGACACCGCCGCCGCGCTTGCAGCGGCGGTCCGGACCGTCGGGTCGGGTGCCGAAGTGACGAGCGTCGGACGGTCCCCGGCCGCCTCTCCGGCGACGTCGACGGCGCGTGCGAACCGCGTCTCGCCGTCGTCCGTCGTCGCCATGCTCGCGCTGTTGTCGAGGACGACGACCGTCTCGCCGGCGGCAGCGCCGGGAAGCGGAACCTGTGGGCCGGCGAGCGCCAGCGAGATCGCGACCAGGACGAGCGCCTGTAACACCAACACCGGTGGGACGTGCACCCGGTCGCGGAGGCGCTGCCGGCGGCTGTCGCCGTCGCGTTCCGTGAGAAACTCGACCGTCGGGAGGGCGTACCGTCGGGGATCTGGGCGGACGAGGTACAGCGCGACGAGCGGAACGAGCGCCGCGAGACCGAGCAGCCCGAGCGGCGTCGCGAACGGCCCACCGGCCTGGAGGAGTGCCATCGTGGCCGGACGCAGGGGACAGAGCCACATGTGTCTGATCCTCTCCACGGAGCGAACGAACCGGCGTCGAGGGCGACTCGCGTCCGTCGTGGTCGACCCGGACTCAGGTCATCGTCGACTTCGGGCCACCCTCGTCTTCCGGCGGCTCGACACCCTCGGCGGCGGCGACGTCTTCGGTCCGTTTCTCCGTCTCGACGTGCCAGCGGTCTATCTCGCTCTCGTACGCCGAGAGGATGTCGCTCACGCGCGATTTCAACTCGTCGTCGTTGACGTTCACCTCGAAGACGAACTGCTCGCCCGGCTCGCTCCGGTTGACCTGGGTGACGTTGGCGCTCACGAGCTCGTTGTCGAAGTAGTACGGCGCGACCTGGGTCATCACCTTCCGGTACACCGTATCTTCGACCTTCCGGATCGCCTTTCGGCTCGCTGAGTCGGCCGCCCGGGCGACGTGGGTAATCGACTCGCCCCAGCGCTCTACGGCCCCCTCGGTGTCGTCGGCCTCGACGCGCTCGTAGGACTCGCTGAGCTTCTCGCCGGCCGTCTGGAGGTCCTCACCCGGCGTCTTGCCCGCCTTCTCGCCTTCGCCCTCGCCGACGGACGCCTGTGCGGCGGTCTTCTCGGAGACGTCCTCGTCGATGCGCTCGTGGGTCTTCGGGCGCCAGTCGTCGAAGTCGTGGAAGGCGTCGCCGTCCACGCCGGCCTCGCGGAGCGCGAGCGTGATCCGCTCGCCGTGTTCGACGACGTCACCCCAGTCCCCGCGTTGTTTGAACCCGGAGATGCTCTCGTCCATTGGCTATCGACTGTCACGGCACGGAGGCGTATAAGTTTCCTCGTCGGGCGGGTCGTCTGGCTCACCGCCCGTAGGTGAGCCGGCGGACCGCGTCGTTCAGCCAGCGCTTCGCGTCGGCGAGGACACCCGCCGGCGACACGCGTCGAATCGCCGCCTCGTCGACTTCGATCCGCGCGTCGCCGAACGGGTCGCGGTCCTCCTCGCCGTCGACGGCGTCGACGACGGTCGACATCGCACACCGGCCACACGCCTCCGTTCGTCCGTCGGTGTCGCTCATGTTCGTTCGATACATACGTTCGACGGCCAGCTACAAAACGGTACCGACGGGGGCCATCGCGGCTCTCGACGCGTTTTTATCGCTCGTGTGTGTTCGGCCCACATGGGATACCGAGTCGTCGACACGACGGCCGTCGAGCCGGAGCCGGACCGGCCGTCCACGTGTCGGAAGCTGGCGGCCCCGGCGGGACTCGACGAGTTGGCGCTCAACCGATTTCGCGCCGCGCCGGGCGAGCAGGTCCCGCTCGCGTACCACTACCACGAGACCCAACGGGAGGCGTTTTATGTGCTCTCGGGGACGCTCGTCGTCGAGACCCCAGACGAGCAGTACGCCGTCGAAGCCGACGAGTTGTTCGTCGTCGACCCGGGGAGTCCCCAGCGCGCGCACAACCCCGAGACGGCCGACGCGGCGGTCGAGCTGTTGGCGATCGGCGCGCCACCCGTCGCGGGCGACGCCGTCGTCTACGAGCCGGGGGCGACCGACGCCGGTCCCGACGATGCGTGAGACGAACGCGGGCGAGGAGGAGTCGCCGGCGAAGCCGGGCACCGCGCCGCGTCGCCCGCCGGAGGAGCTTCCCGCGGAGATTCGCGAGGCGGTCCCGGACTACGACGACGAGTACCTCGACCGCGTCTCCGACCGGCTGTTGTACAGCTACGACCTCGATCGTGACGTCGTCGTCGAGGGCGAGCGGTTCGCGCTCGCCGCGGAGATGCGGATGCGAAGCCAGAAACAGTTCCTCCACCCGGCGTTGAGCTACGCCGACCACGAGACCAACGAGTACCTCTTCGCCCGCCGCGTCGACCGCCCGACCGTCGCTGAGCTCGAGCGGCTCGTCGCGCTCGGACACGCGATCGCCGACGAGCGCGTCGAAGGCGACGAAGAACACTACGGCACCGACGTTACCTTCGTCGTCGTCGCCGAGACGATTCCGGCGGCGGTCGCCGACTTCGTCGACGGCTTCCGCGACCGAACGCTGCTCGCGTTCGGCTACTACGGCCACTACGAGGTGAACCTGATCGTCGTCGCGCCCGACACAGAGCGCATCGTCGACAGCGAGGCCGCGACGGTGACGGATGCGTTCCGGCTGTGGGAGCCAGTCGAACCACCCGAGGAGGGCTTCTTCTCGCGGCTCGCCAAGCGCTTCTGGCGGTGAGCCGCCCCAAACGGCGGTGGTGACGCATAGGACGTCGACGCGCGTCACGGGCCTCCCGACCGAAGACGCGGCAAAAAAAGACCCGCCGCGTCCGCGCGGTCAGTCGTCGCTCGGTTCTGCGGCCGGCGCGTCGCTGCCGCGGACCGACCGGAGGTTACCGAGCCCGAGCCGGACGAGCGACAGCGCGAGACCGATCAACACCAGCCCCAACACCAGCTGCGTGGCCGAGGAGATCTGTGCGCTCAGCGTCTCGGCACCGCCCTGCAGCAGGTTCTGGTAGAGGTTGTTGTACAGCGCGATCCACGCCAGCCCGAGCACCGTGATCGTCACCATGATCGCCATCGGCAGGCCGGTGGAGACGAGCTGTTTGGACTCGTCCCAGTTGGCGAGCCAGACGGTCGCGGTGAGCAGCGCGAGCGCGGCGAGCAGCTGGTTCGCCCCGCCGAAGAGGCCCCACAACGTTGCCCACTGTCCGGAGAGGACGAGCGCGTACGCGACCCCGACCTGGATGAGCGGGTTGGTGTAGCGGCCACGCGCGATGTCGCCGATGCCACCGGAGACGCCCGTCACCGTCGAACCGCTCGGCGCACCGACGATCTCCTCCATCATGTAGCGGCCGAGGCGGACGGCCGTGTCGGTGGAGGTGAGCAGGAAGCTCACGAGCACGAGCGCCATGAACACCGACCCGACGGCGACCGGGACGCCGAAGCTCGTGAGGATGATACCGCCGCCCTCCGCGAAGTTCGGCAGCGCGCGTCCGATCCCCCCGCCCTGTGTCACCCCGGCGACCGCGAGCGTCGACAGCGCGAGCGCGGCGAGAAGTCCCTCACCGAGCATCCCGCCGTAGCCGATGAGCCGGGCGTCGCTCTCTTTGTTCAGCTGTTTCGCGGTCGTCCCCGAGGAGACGAGCGAGTGGAAGCCGCTTATCGTCCCGCAGGCGATGGTGATGAAAAGCAGCGGGAACAACGGGAAGAGGCCGACCGACTCGACGCCCCAGAAGCCGTTGAACACCCCGATCGACGAGTCGATAACGAGCGGCTGGGAGGCGGTTCCGAGCAGCGTACCGGCGACGATAGCGAGGACGCCCCCGCCGACGCCCGTGTACAACAGGAACGACGAGAGGTAATCACGCGGCTGGAGCAGCACCCACACCGGTAGGGCGCTGGCGATCGCGCCGTACACCATGATCACCGGCACCCACGCCGCGGTGTTCCCGCCGAGCGCGCCGGCGCCCGGGAACCCGGAGCCGGTGCTCTCGAACAGCACGAACGTGCCCGCGGGGTGGCTGGCGTCGCCGGCCAGCTCGAAGATCGCGAACGGGTACTGGATGCCCAACCAGACGCCGGCGAAGACGCCGGCGACGAAGAGGACGGTGCCGGGGATGAACGGCCCGTTGAGCTGGTAGAGGTACACCCCGAACCCGAGCGCCAAGAGGACGTACACGAAGCTCGCGGTCGTCACCTGCGGGTACGCGTTGAACACGATCCCGACGACGAGCGCGAACACCGCGACGACGAGGATGATCGTGAGGAACGCGAACCACAGCAGGAGGTTCTTCCCGCGTTCGCCGACGTACTGGCCCACGATGTACCCGATCGACCGCCCCTCGTGGCGGATCGAACTCGACAGCGAGATGAAGTCGTGGACGGCCCCCATGAGCGGGTTGCCGATGGCGACCCACAACAGCGCCGGAACCCATCCCCAGATGGCGCCGGCCGTTATCGGACCGACGATGGGCGCGCCGCCCGCGATGCTCGAGAAGTGATGCCCCAGTAACACCGGTTTCTTCGCCGGAACGTACTCTTGACCGTCTTCGTACTTGTGTGCCGGCGTCTCGCGGTCGTCGTCGAGGTCGACGAACCGCGAGAGGTACCGCGAGTACCCCACGTACCCCACGGAGAACGTTGCCAGCACGGCGGCCACGATCCAAATGATGCTCGTCATAAGCTCTCGTGGAACAGATCCTCGAAGAGACTGTTAAATATTACCATCATCCGTGAGAGATCTGCCGCAGACGCCCGCCGGTGACCGACGCGATCGTTGTTTTTGCCCTTCGAATTGTTGATTCAATAGCTGTCGTGTGAAATTTTCTGTGGCGTCGGTACCAGTCGGCTCGCGCGCGCACGACGGGTTACTCCCTCCCCGCCCGTTCGGGTCGTGACCGTCGCCGCCGAGCGCTCAGTGTTCAACAGCAGGTGCCGGATCGACGTCGAGTGCGGCGGCGACCTCTGCGAGGAGGTCTCCGCGGACCTCGCGCGTTCGAGACTCGATGGTCGCGACGAGCGGCGGGGTAAACGTCGATTCGACCTGTTCGAGACGGTCGCGCTCGGTCTCGACGCGCTCGCGGAGGTACCGGGCGCCGCGGCCGTCCTCGTCGTCGTCCGGCGGCGGGGTGAGCTTGTTCGCGACGAGCCCGCGGACGGCGAGGTCGCGCTCGTGAAACGCCTCGATCGCGCGACCCGTCTCGTTCACCGACAGCTGATCCGGGTTCAACACGAGAAAGAACGCGGCGTCGTTCCGCAGGGTCTCACCGGCGTACTCGAAGAACGCCTTTCGTTCTTGCAGCCGGGCCACCACCGGGTCCCCGTCCATCACGCGCCGGGGCTCCATGTCGCCGACGGCCGCCTTCTCGAAGAGGTCGATCGACTGCCGGCGTTTGTACAACAGCCGGTCGATCCAGTCGCCGAGGAACTCCGGCAGCCCGAGCAGTCGGAGCGTCGACCCCGTCGGCGCGGTGTCGAAGACGACCCGGTCGTACGGCTCGCTCTCCTCGCGCATCACTCCGACGAAGGCGTCGAACAGCGCGGCCTCGTACGCGCCCGGCGTCCCATGTGACATCTCGAGCTGGCGATTGATCTCGTTCACCATCGCCGCCGACACCTGCTCTGAGAGCCCCTCACGGATCGAATCGAGGTGTCGCTGGACCTCGTCGTCGGGGTCGATCTCCATCGCGTCGAGCCCGTCGACGCCCGCGACGGACGCCGGCTCGTCGCCGAACGGCTGGTCGAAGACGTCCGAGACCGAGTGGGCCGGGTCCGTCGAGACGACGAGCGTCGAGAGCCCGGCGCTCGCACACTTGTATCCGTACGCACACGACACGGTGGTCTTGCCCACCCCGCCTTTGCCGCCGAAGAAGACGAACGGTTCCATCAGAAGTGGTACTGTTGGCCCTTGCGTTCGACGAGCGATTCGCGGTCCCACAGCCGGCGCTCCCACGCCTCGAACTCGTTTTCGAGGTACGGCAACAGCTCGGCGGTGTAGTACGAGACGGGCGACGGGATGCCGAACGCGTCCGGGAAACACGCCAGCATGAACGCGTCTTCGGCGTCTTCGGCCTCTTTTTCGATCTTCTCGTAGGCCGGGTGCGTGATCATCCCGTGGTACAGCCCGCGGAGCCACTCTTCGAGCACCGACCGGAACGTTTCGATTCGGGCTGCGAGTGTCATGGTCGACGATGACCGCCGGATCACCCTAAAGCTGTTGTGGTCGTCCCCGCCGGCGCTCGGTCGTGTGGTCGCCGTCCGGTGGGCCGCGATTCACGCGGTGTTGCCGTCGGTCAGCTCCGGGTCGCGGTCTTCTGCGGCGTCGTCGTCCAGCTCCGGCGTCTCGTCGGTGTCCGGGCTGGGCGCGTGGGTCCCGTCGCCCATCGAGAGCCAGACGAGGTACAACATCGCGGCGACCATCGCGGCCGTCGCCACCAGCCCGACGATCCCGACGACGGAGACGAGTCCGAACATGGCCGCCCATCGGCGTGGCCGCGGTATCAACGTATCGGCTTTCGACCGCGTCGCTCCCATCGTCCGCGTCGCTGTGTGTTCGTGTCGCCGGCGTCGGGGCGTTCAAGAGGCTCGGCGTCGACGGCCCGCACATGAGCGATCGGATCCCGGTGACGGTGCTCTCGGGCAGTCTCGGGGCGGGGAAGACCACCCTGTTGAACCACCTCCTCGGTGCCGCCGGCGACCGCGACATCGCGGTGCTCGTCAACGACATGGGCGACGTGAACGTCGACGCGGAGCTGATCGCGGAGGGCTCCGAGGTCGACGTCGCCGGGGTCACGGAGCTCTCGAACGGCTGTATCTGTTGTGAGCTCCAAGACGACCTGGAGACGGCCGTCGTTCGACTCGCGCGCGACCGGTCGTTCGACGCACTCGTCGTGGAGTCGTCCGGCATCTCCGAGCCGGCCCCGGTCGCCAGGCTGTTCACGACCGAGTCGCGGGTCGCAGCCCAGTACCGCGTCGACGCGCTCGTGACCGTCCTCGACACCCGTCGGTTCCTCGACGCCTTCGGCGACGACGACGTGCCGACGCGTCAGGGTACCGACGCGGACGGCCGACCGCTCTCTGACCTTCTCGTCGAGCAGGTCGAGGTGTCGAACGTCGTCCTGTTGAACAAACGTGACCTGTGTAGCGACGCGGAGCTCGACCGCGCGGCCGACCTCGTCGCCGCGCTCCAGCCCGACGCGACGACGATTCCGACGTCGTTCTCCGCGGTCGACCCCGACCGGCTCGTCGGGATCGACGCGTTCGACGCGAGCGAACTCGCGACGCTCCCGGGGTGGAAACGCGCGCTCGCGGACGCAGGTCACGGCGGGCACGGCGAAGCGGACCACGCACACGGCGAAGCGGACCACGCACACGGCGAAGCGAACCACGCACACGGCGAAGCGAACCACGCGCACCGTCACCCGGACGAGGTGTACGGCGTCTCGTCGTTCACCTACCGCCGTCGTCGTCCGTTTCAGCCCGACCGCCTCGCCGAGGCGCTTCGGTCGCTGCCGGCCGACGTCGTTCGGTCGAAGGGCACACTCTGGGTCGCGGGCAGCGACCAGCGCCAACAGGTCGGCCAGGCGGGTCGCTCGGTTCGGGTGACCGCACAAGGGCCGTGGATCGCGAGCCGGCCGCCGGTCGAGCGGGACATGCTCCGGTCGAATCGTCCCGACCTGTCGTGGCACGACGAACACGGCGACCGCGAGACGGCCTACGTCGTCATCGGGACCGACCTCGAGACGGACTCGATCGTCGACCGGCTCGACGCGGCGCTCGTCACCGACGAGGAGTGGGAGCGCGTGCGAGCCGAAGACGAGTTGTCCGGCGTCGAGGAATTCCCAACGACCCCCGGCGACGAGGTCGTACTCCGCGAGCCGTGATCGTCTCACACGGTGGAGGCGTCCGACTCTGCGGCCTCAACAGGCACAGCCGCTGCCGGCCGTCCGCTCGAAGCGCATCGGCTCGCCACACGAGGGACACCGTGGCGTCCCCTCGTCGTCGACGTCGAGTCCGCGGTCGTCGACTGCCACGTCGCGTATCCGTTCGCTGCACCCGTCACACCAGTAGGCACCCGTCGAGCCGTCGTCACCGGCCGTCTCTGGGGCTCGCTGTGTCGAGGCCTTGAGCGTGTCCGCGATCGTCTCGATGAATCCCATGTGCGTGTGTGTCGTGCTATCGTTGTCAACGTATTGCCGCTGTGTGGCGGCCACACACACCCGCCGGGGCAGCGAGCGACGGGCACGTGTCCGGTAGTGTCAGGGCGACTGAGACGACTCCACGGCAGTCTGACGCCACTCGGTCACGCGCTCTCGGACCGATTCGATACGTCCGTGGTGGCGGCGGTACAAACACGACCGCCCGACACCCGGGCACCAGTTACCGCCACCCCCTCCCGGGCCGATTCTGTACGTTGGTGATGATCGTATGACCGAGATGATCTGCGACAGCCGGACACCAGTTACCGCCACACCCTCCCGGGCCGATTCGATACGTTGCTGATGACTGTGTGACCGAGATGATCTGCGACACCCGGACACGACTTACCGCCACCTCCTCCCGGGCCGATTCGCTCGTATAGGTCGGTAGAGCGTG
>ERZ1034488.185-NODE-185-length-15515-cov-3.805627_pt1 | contig 15515 bp, 15 predicted proteins | sample MGYA00520646_ERZ1034488 | MGnify/ENA primary metagenome ERZ1034488 (study PRJEB33760, sample SAMEA4777686) | hypersaline lake metagenome | biome: hypersaline environment; feature: brines | place: Spain | collected 2012-08 | depth 0 m ...
GATTGGCCCGGTTGTCGAACGCGCGGGTCCGGGCCTCGATCAGGGTCCGTTCGACCGTCTCGACGTCGAGGCCGTGATCGTCGGCTAGATCCGCGTAGCTCGCGGCGACGGTGAGCACCGTCGTCCCACCCTCGAAGTTGCCGCCGTCGGTGACGCCGTAGCGGTCGCAAAACAGGTCGGCCGCCGTCTCGGCGTCGACGCCGTCGATAGCCGTCTCCCCCATCGCGTCCCGCACTTCCGCGGGTGTCCAGACGTAGTAGGCGCCCTCCTCGTCGGCAGGTTCGGCGCCGTCGCCGAGTCTCGTGTCTGGCGTGGCGCTTTGGGCGTCGAGCGTGCTGTAGAACCCGCCCTCGGGGTGCTGGAGTTCGCGTTCGAGGAAGGCGACCGTCTCCGACGCGACGCGGGCGTAGCGGTCGTCGCCGGTCGCCGCCGCGGCTTCGAAGTACACTCGTGGTAGCTCCGCGTTGTCGTAGAGCATCTTCTCGAAGTGGGGCACCGTCCACTCGCGGTCGGTGGCGTAGCGATGGAAGCCGCCGCCGACGTGGTCGTAGAGGCCGCCCGCCGCCATGGCGTCGAGAGCCTCCCCAGCCACCTCGCCGGCCGCCCCGTCGCCGTCGAGAATCGACGCCCGGAGCAACAGGTCGAGACGGCGGGGCTGAGGGAACTTCGGGCCGCCGGAGCCGAAGCCGCCGTGGGTTCGATCGGCGCTCCGGATGGCCGCCGCTGCTGCCGTCTCCAGTACGTCGGACTCGGGCGGGTCGCCCGGCTGCTCGGGCGTCGATTCGAGTTCGTCGGTGATCGCTGCCGTCCACTGGTCGGCGCGGTTCTCGATCCCGCCCCGGTCGGTTTCCCAGGACGTCGAGATGTCCTCCAACAACTGGAGAAAGCCCGGGCGTCCCCGCTGAGGGTCGCGCGGGAAGTACGTCCCCACGTAGAACGGCTTCCCCTCCGGAGTGAGAAAGACGGAGAGCGGCCACCCGCCGCCGCCGGAGACGAGTTGGCAGATGGTCTGGTAGACGCTGTCGACGTCCGGGCGCTCCTCGCGGTCCACCTTGATCGGGACGAATCGCTCGTTGAGGACGGTCGCCACGTCCCTGTCCTGGAAGCTTTCGTCCTCCATGACGTGACACCAGTGACAGGCGGCGTATCCGACGGAGAGGAAGACGGGAACGTCGTGCTCGCGGGCGGCGTCGAGCGCCTCGTCGTCCCACGGCTGCCAGTTGACCGGGTTGTCCGCGTGCTGTTTTAGATACGGGCTGGCTTCCTCGTCGAGACGGTTCCGATCCGTCGGCGTCGGGGGCATAGTCACGGGTCGGTGCCCAGACGGGTAAAGCCACAGAACTGCGGTCGCGTCCGTCGGCTGTGCCAACCGTTTTATATATGGTCGTCCAGCGTGGGATATGGACGTCCCGGCGTGGGAACGGCAACTGGCCGGTCGCGCCCCCGCGCTGATCGCGACGCTCGGCGTCGCCGTCGCCGCCGTCTCGCTCGCGAACTTCGTCCGTGACGTCGGGACGGTCGGGCCGGGTCCGTTGCCCCTCGTCTCGCTCGGCCTCTGTCTCTCGCTGGCGGCCGGGCTGCTCGCCCTGAGTCGGTGGCTCGCGGCCAGCGACCTCTCGGTCGCCGGGACGTGGACCGTCGTCCGCTGGTCGCTCGGCGGAATGATCGGATTCGGCCTCCTGACGGGTCTGACGGTCGGCATCCGGCTCGCAGAGGGGCGAACCGTCGGCGGCGCGTCGCTCGGTCTCATCGCGACGGCGGCGGGGGGCGGCATCGGTGGCGGCGTCGCCGGCGTCTACTACGCCCGTGCGAACCGCGTGGCCCGCGAGGCCGACCGCCGCCGCGACGCACTCGTCTTTCTGAACAGCCACCTCCGTCACAACGTCCTGAACGCGGCGCAGGTCATCCAGGGGTACGCGACGCTGCTCGGCCAACGCGACGACGAACCGGACGAGTATCTCGACCCCATCGAACGCCGCAGCGACGCCATCGCGTCGCTCATCGAGGACATGAAACGGCTCGCGGACCTCTTTTCCGGCGAGCGCACGCCCGTCCCGACGGACATCTCGACGCCCCTCCTTCGCGAAGTCGAGAACGCCCGCGAGGGTCACGAGGCGGCGACGTTCGAAGTCGACGTCCAACCCGAACTGCACGTGATGGCGACCGGTGCCGCCTCGGCCGTCTTCGCCAACCTCCTGCAGAACGCCGTCGAACACCACGACGACCCGGCGCCGACCGTCTCGGTGTGGACGGAACGCGGCCCCCGAGCGGTGACGGTACACGTCGCCGACGACGGTCCCGGGATTCGAGACGACGTGAAAGAACACCTCTTCGATTCGGCCATCGAATCCGGTGAGGGCCGGGGCATCGCCCTCGTGAAGACGCTCATGAACCACTACGACGGGGACGTATCGGCCTACGATAACGAGCCGCGGGGAACCGAAGTCGTCGTCGAGTTCCGACGACCGCCGCCACAGTAACGCGGCGGATATAACCCCGCGGCCGGCCAACGTCCTCCATGCGTTCGCTCGACGACATCGACGACACGTTCGACATCGGCGGCGACTTGACCGTCAACCGCCTCGGTTTCGGCGCCATGCGGATCACCGGCCCGGGGGTCCTCGGCCACCCGGACGACCCGGCGGAGGCGAGTCGCGTCCTCGCCCGCGCCCTCGAACTCGGCGTCGACTTCGTCGACACCGCCGACGCCTACGGCCCCGGCACCAACGAACGCCTCCTCGCCGAGGCGGGCGTCCCCGACGACGCCGTCGTCGCCACGAAGGGCGGCTTCCTGCGCTCGCCGGACGGCGACTGGCTCCGCCGCGGTGATCCCGACTACCTCCGCAACGCCGCGCTCTGTAGCCTCGACCGACTCGGCGTCGACGCCATCGACCTGTATCAGTATCACGCACCCGATCCCGACGTCCCCATCGAGGAGTCCATGCGGGCGCTCGCCGACCTGCAGGATCGCGGGCTGATCCGTCACGTCGGTGTGAGCAACGTCTCCGTCGAGCAACTCGACCGCGCCCGCGACGTGGTGACGGTCGCGACGGTCCAAAACGAGTACAACGTCGTCGACCGCACCCACGACGACGTCCTCGACGTTTGCGAGGAGGGGGACGTCGGCTTCGTTCCCTACTTCCCGCTCGGCGGCGGTGACCTCGCCGGGAAGGCGGCGGTCCTCGACGAGGTGGCGGCGGCCCACGACGCCACGCGTAGGCAAGTGGCGCTCGCGTGGCTCCTCGAACGGTCGCCGGTCGTCCTCCCCATCCCCGGCACGTCGGCCGTGGATCACCTCGAAGCCAACGTCGCCGCGGCCGACGTCGACCTCGACGGCGACGAGATGGCGCGGCTCTCGGAGGAACGCTCAGCGTAGTCGGAACGTGTGCTCTCGGCTCGCCTCACAGGACGGGCAGACGTGTCGGTAGACGACCCGCCGGCCGTCGGTTCGGCTCGTCCAGTTGGCGCCGTGGTCGACGTAGCCACACGCCGGGCACTTCTTCTCGGTCGTCTCGTACCGCCGTCGGAGACGGTCGAGCGCCGTGCTCCCTTTCATGCTATTCGTTGCCATTCGGCATACTTCGGGTCGGAGGTTGATAAATCCCCGTCTCAGGGCCTCAGATACCCCCACGGACGCAACCGATCCCGCCGCCCCTTCACCGGGGTCGCAGCCCCGCCCGACTCCCCCGTTCGCCCGATGTCCGCGGGCCGTCACCCCAGAAACGTCGCGACGAACAGGAGCGCGAACCCCAGCGAGAGACAGAGTCCGCCGATGCGGCCGATCCAAGTGTGTTCCCGAACGTCCGCGCGGTTGGTGTCGATGCGATAGTCCTGGAACTCCGGGTTGTACTCGACGTAGTTCGGCATCTGGAAGAACTCGACGAACACCAGTGCCCCGCCGAGGGCGCCCAGCGCCGACCCGAGCAACCGGAGTGCGTTCGCCGCCGTGACCATGCTCCTACGGTGACTGAGGGGGACAAAAATACTCCCGTTTATCAACGATGCCGCGGCCACCTACCCCGTGTCCCGAGCCTTTCGCGCCACCGTCGTCGCCGTCGTCCTCCTGTCGGTGGCGGCGCCGGTCGGTGTGACCGCCGACGGCGCCACCGACGCGAGAATCGTCGCCGCCGTCCCCAACCCCGTCGCCGACGGCGACGCCGGCGAGTTCGTCGTCGTCCGCGTTTCGACCGCGTCGACCGCCAACTGGACGCTCGACGACGGGGAGCGCGTCGTCTCCCTCCCCGACGACCGTCCCGCGACCCGAATCGCCGTCGCGGACGACCCGAACGCGACCCGACGGCTGACCGACGCACCCGTCGTGTCGGTTCCCGACCTCTCGCTGTCGAACGCCGGCGAGCGCCTCCGTCTCCGGCGTGACGGCGCCGTCGTCGCTCGTCTCGACTACGAAGACGCCCCGGAGAGCGAGCGACTCGTCCGCACCGACGGCGAGACCACGTGGCGGCCCCTCGGCTACCGCCCCCGCGACGTCCACCGGTACGGTCCCGCGGCCGTCACCGGATTCCTCCTCCCCGACGCGCCGTCGGTCCCCGCGGAGACGCTCCGGAGCGCCCGCCGTCGAATCCTCCTCGCCGGCTACACGTTCACGAGCGAACGGGTCGCGGACGCCCTGATCGCCGCCGAACGCCGCGGCGTCGTGGTTCGCGTCCTCGTCGACGCCGAGCCAGTCGGCGGACGGACGGCCCGGGGCGCGCGGGCGCTCGACCGCCTCGCGGCCGCCGGCGTCGACGTCCGGGTGCTCGGTGGGCCGCGAGCCAGGTTCGACTACCACCACCCGAAGTACGCCGTCGTCGACGACCGGGCGCTCGTGCTGACGGAAAACTGGAAGCCCGCGGGCGTCGGCGGCAAGAGTAGCCGCGGCTGGGGCCTCGTCGTCGACTCGTCGCCCGTGGCCGCCGACCTCGCCGGCCTATTCCGCGTCGACGCCGGGTGGAACGACGCGATACCGTGGCGCCGACACCGGCGTGGACGGACGTTCGAGACGGAGACGCCGGCCGAAGGGGACTACCCGTCACGGTTCGAGCCGACCGACGTGACCGCCGCCGGGGTGCGCGTCCTCACCGCACCGGGCAACGCCGAGTCGGCGTTAGTCGGCGTCGTCGACGGCGCCGACCGGCGCGTCGACGTGATCCAACCGTCGATCGGTCGGCGCGACGGCCCGCTCCTCCGCGCGACGATCCGTGCCGCCGAGCGCGGCGTCACGGTCCGCGTACTCGTCTCGGGGGCGTGGTACGTCGCGGAGGAGAACGCCGCGCTCGTCGAGTGGCTGAACGGCGTCGCGACGCGACGTGACCTGCCGCTCACCGCCCGGGTCGCCGAGCCGGCGGGGCGTTACGAGAAGATTCACGCCAAAGGCGTCGTCGCGGACGGCGTCGTCGTCGTCGGGAGTCTCAACTGGAACGAAAACGCCGTCTCGGAGAACCGCGAGGTAGCACTCGCCGTCCGGAGCGAGGCGCTGGCGACGTACTTCCGGGAGTCGTTCGCGGCGGACTGGCGGGGCGGCCGGGACGTCGGCCGGGCGACGTGGGTCGTCGTCGCCGGCGCGCTCGCGGCGCTGGTGCTCGCCCTCGTCGTCGCCCGGAAGACGCTCCGATTCGACTAGGGGTCGAGCGCCGTCGCGCTCGACAGCGCCTCGTCCAGCTCCGCGTCGGCCATCTTCCCGACGAGGGCGTCGATCACCTCGCTTCGCATTCCCGTCACGAACTTGATCGAGCCGACGACGAGGTGGCCGCCGCCGGAGACGCCGCCGCCGACGACTTCGTCGTCGAGTTCCGCCACCATCTTGGGGATGTCGAGGCGGACACCGTCGGAGCGGAGCACGGCGAAGTCGGGGCCGTAGCCGATGGTGATGACGGGATCGCCCGTCTCCTCGACCTTGCGGTCGTGGAGATTGCCCGTCGTCTTTCCCGGTGCGGGGTAGGTGAAGCGGTGTGCGAAGTCGTCGAGGTCGACCCGGTAGAGGTGGGCGTCGTTGTCGAGTCGCTCGTGCTCGACGTGAGGATCGAGCGCGGCGAGCTGGCGGTCGATGTCGCGTTCCGCGCGGTCGGCGAGGAAGTCGACCAGTTCCTCGTGGCGGCGCTCGTCGTCGCAGTCGACGTTGAGCACGTCGCTCACGAGCGTCTTGCCCTCGCTGTAGCGGAGCCAGTGGGCGGCGTAGTCGAGCGCCTCGCCGATGCGGACGAGGTCGTCGCGGCCGTACCCCCCCGCGTCCGCCAGGTCGACGAAGTCGTTCATCGCCTCGGCCTTCGAGCGGTCGGCGAGCCCGGCCACGGCGGGGACGTGCCGGAGTTCGTCAGTTATGTCGGGGTCGATCATCCGCGCGAGTTCGACACACATCATGCCCGTGGTGATGCGGTAGTCCTCGTCGGCGAGGTAGGGGTTGACGTGCGCGTCGAGCAGGTGGTCCACCGCGTCCGGGTCGGGATGGTGGTGGTCGACGACGACTATCGGCACGTCGTAGTGGGCGAGGTTCTCGTAAGCGGGCACGTCCTCCTCGGTACTCCCGTTGTCGAGCATGAGCAGGAGCGGGAGCTTCTGTCCGTGGCGCTCACGGCCTTCGAGCGCGAAGTTGAGGTCGCGGGTCACGTCCTCCATCTCGTAGTACGGCGCCTTGCTCGGCAGGCGCTTGATGAGGTGTCGGGGCGCGTCGTCGTCGTCGTGCACCGCTCGGATGAAGCGTTCGAGCGCCACCTGCACGGGGAGGGAGGCACACATGCCGTCGCCGTCGGCGTGGTGGCGGACCCGGATCGGGCGCCCTTCGAGGACCGTCCGCCGGAGTTGCGTGGCCACGGCACGGAGGTCGGGACGCAGTTTTTCGAAGGCGTCCCACTCGACCAGCGGGTCGACGTCGTGGGGCTCGGCGCGCTCGTCGAGCCCCGCACCGACGCGCTCCCGCACCGCTTCGGCCGCCTCGCCGGTCAGGCACGCGAGCGACTCCACTTCGATCTGTGGGCTCCCCTCGTGTTCCTCGACCGTGCCCGCGATCCGGACGGCGTCGTCGATTTCTACCTCGGGGTAGGCGCGCACACCCGCGTCCTCGAAGGCGGTGCAGGCGACGATACCGGTGGCGTCGCGACACCGGAACACGGTCGGCCCGGCGGTCTGTTTGATCTGACTGACCGTCGCCTCGACCGTCACCGTCTCGCCGGTTTCGAGGTCGTCGACCGGCGTCACGGTCGGTCGGTGGTCGACCGCGACGGTCCGGTAATCGTCGAGGGTCGCCTCCGCGAAGGCGACGTCGCCGTTCTCCCGAATCTCGTCGAGTCGGACGAGCAGTCGGTCGCCGACGTCGTAGTCGCCGGTCAAGTTCGACTCGTGAACGAGTCCCGAGACGTCGTCCGAGACGTCGACGAAGACGCCGTAGGCGACGACGCCGTTGACGACGGCGTGGTAGTGGTCGCCGACGTCGACGTCGTCGGCCGTGCAGTCGGGCGCGAGATCGTAGACGATGGGACGAGAACTCTCGCCCGCGTCGGTGCCGGAATCCCCGGCAGTCCCTGCGGTCATACTGTTGTGTGATAGGTGACCGAAGTTAAGCCTTGCAGAATCCGTCGCCCGGGCCGAACGGGGTCCCGGCCGTTCCGACGCACATCCGGAACGCTTAGAAGGAGACGCCCCCGACTCGAATACATGCGGTCGGAACCCCTCGCCGGCGCCGTCGACCACCCGCGCACGGAGGGTGACGCATGACGACGGTCGTCGCACAGGGTACGTTCGACATCCTCCACCCCGGCCACGTCCACTACCTCTCCGACGCGGCGTCGATGGGCGACTGCCTCCACGTCATCGTCGCCCGTGGCGAGAACGTCACGCACAAACCCGCTCCCATCCTCTCGGGACGACAGCGGCGGGCGATGGTCGACGCCCTCGCCGTCGTCGACGAGGCACATCTCGGCCACCCCGAGGACATCTTCGTCCCTATCGAACGCATCGATCCAGACGTCATCGCGCTCGGCTACGACCAACACCACGACGAGGCGAGCCTCCGGCGGGCACTCCGTGACCGCGGCATCGACTGCGGGATCCGGCGAGCGTCGCCGCGCGAAACGGACGAGGACGAACTCTGTTCGACGGGACGGATCATCGACCGGATCGTCGAGCGGCGGTGCTGAGCGGGAGACAGCCGTCGCTCACGGGTGTTGAGCGGCAGCGGAACTAACTGTCGAGGAGCCTACGCCCGGATCGGCGCCTGCGACAGCGTTTCGTCGTGAGCGCGGACCACGTCCTCGTCGGCGTCGAGGTCACTCGACGCCCCGTCGCCTTGTTGTTCCGCGATGAACTGCTGGTACTCGTCCTGCGAGACGACCTGAATCTCGAAGTACATCTGCGAGTGGGCGACGCCACAGAACTCGGCGCAGTAGCCCTGGTACGTTCCCTCCTCGAGAGCGACCGTCTTGATGACGTTCGACTGTCCCGGCATCGCGTCCTGCTTCAGACCGAGTTCGGGCACGTGGAACGCGTGTAACACGTCACTCGACGTGATGTTGAAGTAGACGTCCTCTCCGGCGGGTATCACCACCGTCGGCGCCGTACTCGCGAGCTCCGTGTCCTCCTGGGGGTAGCTCGCCTGCCAGCCCCACTGGAACGCTTCCATGTGGACGACGACGTCACCCTCTTCGGGGGCGATTTCCTGTTCGTCCTGTTCGAAGGAGATGTTCTCGTTCGCGAGCACGCCGTAGGACGCGACACCGACGAACAGGAGGATGATCGCCGTCGCCACCGTCCACGTGATTTCGAGGCGACGGTTCTCCTTGGTCGGCTTGGCTTCGTCGGCGTCTTTGAACCGGTACACCGTGTAGATCAGAATGCCTTCGACGAGGAGGGTGATCGGGATGGCGACGAGCAACAGCTTCTCGTTCAGACCGTTGATTAGCTCTGCGGACACTGACGTCTGGGCCGCCACGGGGTCGGCAGCGAGGGAGAGAGCCACCGCCGAGAGCAGCGACGCCAGCACGAGGCGCGACCGTTTCATACTCTATGCGCAGTTAGTATCTCCTCCGTAAATACCTACTGATAGGGTGTATCGCACGCCCCGTCACGCCCCGATTCCGCGCCCCGGCCGTCGGCCTCCGCTCGGGACGGCCGGACCGGTGTGCCGCCGTCGTCGAGTGGGAAAAAGCGGGGCGCATAAATACGCGGGTTTCCAATCGCCGTGTAGTGATCGATCCGTGCGAGACGTGACCGACCGCTTCCCGGGGCTCCTCGCCGCGAGCGCTATGGGCGTCTACTTGCTCTTGCTCGTCGGGACGACTATCGCCGTTACCGACGCGGTCGAGACGTGCGCCGCGTGGCCGGCCTGTGGCGACGGGTTCGCGCTCCCGACCACCGCCGCGGGCGCCCTCGTCGTCGGCCACCGTCTCGCGGCCGTCGTCGTCGGCCTCCTCGTCCTCGCCGCCGGCATCGCCGCGTGGCGAGGTGGCGCGCGACGCCGCGTCCACGCCGCCCTCGGCGTCTCGCTCGTCTGCTACCCCGTACAGGCCGCCCTCGGCGCCGTCGTCGCCACCACCGGGGCGGTCGGCCTCTTTCCCGCCGCCCACCTGTTCGTCGGCATGGTGATATTCGGCGGACTCGTTGTGGCGCTCGCGTGGACGCTCGAAGCCGAAATGGGTGACCCCTCGGACGGGCCCGTCACGGATCCCGACGCGCTCTCGCCGCCCGAAGCGCCCGCGGATCCCGTCCAGCGGCCGTCGTTGCCCGACGATCCGGTCGCCCGACTCCGTACCGTCGCCGGGGCGTACTTCCGACTCATGAAGCCACGGCTGATGTGGCTGCTCTGTCTCGTCGCCTCCGCGGGGATGGGGCTGGCCGCGGGTACGGCCCTCTCGGCGCGGACGGTGGCGCTCACGCTTCTCGGCGGCGTCCTTTCCATCGGCGCGAGCGGGACGTTCAACCACGTCCTCGAACGCGACGTGGACCGGCGGATGTCGCGGACGAGCGACCGCCCGCTCGCAACGGACGTGGTGTCGGTGCGTAACGCCCTCGCCTTCGGCGCCCTGCTGACCGTGGGGTCGCTCGTCGCCTTCGCCGCAGTCAACTGGCTGGTCGCCGTCCTCGGCCTCGTCGCCATCGTCTTCTACAGCGTGATCTACACGCTCGTGTTGAAGCCGAACACGGTCCAGAACACGGCCCTCGGCGGTGCGGCCGGCGCGCTCCCGGCGCTGATCGGCTGGGCGGCGGTGACGGGCGAGGTTGGCCTCGGGGGTCTCGTGCTCGCTGCAGTCATCTTCCTCTGGACGCCCGCCCACTTCTACAACCTCGCGCTCGCGTACAAGGACGACTACGCCCGGGGTGGGTTCCCGATGATGCCCGTCGTGCGGGGCGAGACGGAGACGCGAAAGCATATCCTCTGGTGGCTCGGCGCGACGTTCGTCGGCGCGGGCGTGTTGGCGACCTGGAGCGCCCTCGGGTGGCTCTACGTCGCGACGGCCGTCGTCCTCGGCGCCGCTTTCCTGTGGGCCGTCGTTCGCCTGCACATCGATCGAACCGAATCCGCGGCGTTCCGCGCGTTCCACGCCTCGAACGCCTACCTCGGCGCACTCCTCCTCGCGGTCGTCGTCGACACGTTGGTGATCTGAAAAAGGGTAAACGGTAAGCCGGTGGCTTACGCGGAAGGCGTATGGAGAACGTAGCGATCATCGGCGCGTCGATGACCCAGTTCGGCCGACGGGACGGGTGGGTGCTGGATCTCCTCTCCGAGGCCGGCACGGCCTGTCTGGACGACGCGGGAGTGTCGCCGGACGCCGTCGATCACCTCTACGTCTCGAACATGGCGAGCGGCGAGTTCGAGGGGCAGACGGGGATCATGAACGCCATCGCCCACGACCTCGCGGCGATGCCGGCGTACACCGCTCGCATCGACCAGACGAGTTCGAGCGGCGGCGCGGGCGTCAAACACGCCTGGCAATCGGTCGCCTCCGGCGCCAGCGACATGACGCTCCTCGTGGGCGCGGAGAAGATGACCCACCGGACGACCCCGGAGGCGACGGACGTCATCGCCTCCATCACCCATCCCGTCGAGTACAAACACGGCGTGACCCTCCCGAGTTTCGCGGGGCTGACGGCGCGGCTCTACCTCGATACGTACGACGCACCCCGGGAGAGTCTGGGGAAGGTGGCGGTGAAAAACCACAAACACGGCGTCCACAATCCGCACGCCCAGTTCCGGAAGGAAGTCGACCTCGACACGGTGCTCGAGTCGCCCATCGTGGCCGACCCGCTCCGATTGTACGACTTCTGTCCGATCACGGACGGGAGCGCGGCGCTCATGTTCTGTCCCGAGTCGGTCGCGAAGGAGTACACCGACGACTACGTCCTCGTGCCCGGCGTCGGCGGCGCGACGGACACCCACGTCGTCCACGAGCGCGCGGATCCGACGACGATGCGCGGCGTCGTCGAGTCGAGCCGCATCGCCTACGACATGGCCGACGTGGGTCCCGACGACGTGGACGTGGCCGAACTCCACGACATGTTCACCATCCTCGAGTTCCTCCAGAGCGAGGACCTCGGCTTCTTCGAGAAAGGCGAGGGGTGGAAGGCAATCGAGGAGGGTCGCACGGAGATGGGCGGCGACATGCCGATCAACCCCTCGGGCGGCCTGAAGTCGAAGGGGCATCCGCTGGGTGCCAGCGGCGTCGCACAGGTGTACGAAATCTACGAACAGCTGATGGGCGAGGCCGGCAAGCGACAGGTCGGCGACGCCGACACCGGCTTGGCGTGTAACGTCGGCGGCTTCGGCAACTGCGTCATCACCACCCTCATGGAGGCCAACTAATGATGGAAGCGTACCGCTACCCCGACGGCAGCATCACGTACCCCGGCCACCCGATCGGCCCGGGTGGAGAGGAACCGGTCGATACGGTCGACCTCAGCGACTACACCGCCGAGGTGATCACGTGGACGACGAGTACGGCGGCGCCGCCGGGCGTCCGCGAACCGAACACGCTCGCCATCGTCGAGTTCGACGTCGACGGCGAACCCGTCCGTGCCATCGGTGGCGTGACGACGGGCGACGAGGTTGCCATCGGCGACGAGGTGCGGCCGGTGTACGTCGAGGAACTCCGGGAGCCGGGGGCCGGCATCCGCGAGCCCGACAGCCAGGAGTGGGACGGCTACCGGTTCGAGCCGGTCTGATACGGATTATTGTAACTGTTTCCCGGTGGTTCGCCCGGACGGTCGGCGAACCACCGGTACCGACTTACAATGACCCGTATGACGGCGGGGTTCTCTCCCGGCAGCGGTCCGGGGCGCCGGGGACGGCGAGAAGCAGCTACGCGTCGACTTCGTCGAGGGCGTCCTCGGGTACCTCGTCGATGAGGACGATGGCCTCGCCGTCGATAACCGTCTCGCCGTCCTCGTCTTCGACGACGGTCGTCAGCCGGTAGCGGCCGTCGCCGAGGTCCTCGACCACTTCGCAGATGGCGGTGACCGTCTCGCCGATGTCGACGGGGCCGAGGAACTGGAGGTCCTGCGACAGATAGATCGTCAGCCCGGGGAGGCGCGCGAGCGCGGCGCTGATGACGCCGGAGACGAGCGTTCCGTGAACGATCTGTCGGCCGAACCGAGTCCGTTCGGCGAAGTCCGAGTCGAGGTGGAGTCGGTTCGTGTCACCGCTGGCGTCCGCGAACACCCGGATCTCCTCCTCGGTGAGGCGCTTCGAGAACCGGATGCGGTCGCCGACGCTAACCACCCCGTCGCCTTCGTCGGAGCGTTCGAACGTCCACTCCGACTTCGAGTAGGTGAGTTCGGGAGCGGGCGCGGGCTGACGGTCGTCGGCGTCGTCCGCACCGTCGGCGAACGTCGGGAACATCGCCCGGTTCGCGGCCATCATGCTGTTGTAGAAGTGTTCGACGCTGTTCGAGAGGTGTTTCTGCGACTGAAGCCACGTATCCGTGACCTCGCTCATCGACGTGGTGGTTCGGTCCTGCATCGTTTGTTGGTGTTTGTTGGGAGTGATTGCTTAAAGACTGGTCGCTTTCGTGGCCGGGCGTCTCCGACTAAAGCCGTTCGATGTCTTTGAATGGTATAGGATGGTAACAAAAGTAAAGTTTATGCCTCTGGCCGCCATCAGTTGGAGCAAGGATGACGCAAGACGAGGACGGTGGTGCGCCGATGTGGCCGGGGATGCCCTTTGCCCAGCAGTTTCAGGACGCGAGCGAAGACGCCGTCGAACGGCAGATGAAGCTGTTCAAGCAGTTCATGTCGGCGGGCGCCGGGAGCGGATTCGACGGGTTCTCGCAGCTCGGCGCGATGAGTATGGGCACGGCCATGTTCAAGACCCGCGTGCAGAGCGGGGGTCGCATCAGCATTCCCGATGCCGAGCGCGAGACGCTCGACATCGAGGACGGCGACATCGTCCAGACAATCGTCATCCCCGTCAAACGAAATTCGGAGTGATACAATGAGTGCTTCCAACCCCTTCAGTTCGGCCTTCGAGTTGCAGCGTACCATGATCGACCAGAGCCGCCGCGCGATGGAGACGGGCATCGACGCCCAGCGCGCCGCCGTGGAGACCTGGTTCGGCTCCTTCGAGTCGGCCAAGTCCGTCCAGAAGAGCGGCGTCATGCTCTCGAAGTCGGCCATCGAGGCGTCCCTCGACGGGATGACGACGATGTTCCCCGAGGAGTCCGTCGCGGAGCTCGAAGCCGCCGTCGACGAGCAGTTCGAGGCCGCCGACGAGATTCACGAGGACGCGTGGCGGTCCTTCCTCGAGGGCCTCGACGAGGCCGAGGCGACTTACGACGAGATGACCGAGATGCAACTCGAGATGCTCGCCGAGAGCTTCGACGCCTTCGAGCAGCTGCAGTCCGACGCCGCGGAGACGACCGAAGAGGTCGTCGCGTCCGCCGAGGAAATGGCGGAGTCGGCCTAACCGGAGCGTTTTCACCCCCGATCCCCCTATTTGCATACGATGACCAACGAAGCCAGCGGTACGTTCGACGGACAGATGGACGCGTTCCTGGAACGCATGACGGAGACGTATATGAACGCCCTCGACCGGAACCTCGACGCCCAGTCGGCCTTCATGGACGCCTGGATGGATTCGATGGAGGACAACCTCTCCGAGAAGCGTATCCAGGAGGGGTACGAGGGGTCGATGCGCGCCTACGAGGCGTGGATGGACGCCGCCGAAACCTCCTTCGAGCGCATGGGCAGCGCCATGCAGGGCGAAGACGTCGACCCCGAGGAGTTCCGTGACATCTGGCTCTCCTCGGCCAACGAGGCGTTCAAGGAGATGATGACGACGACGGCGTTCGCGGCGGCGACCGGTCAGACCGTCGAGGAAGCGATGGACATGCGCCAGAACATCGACGAGGCCTCCGAGGAGACGCTCCACGCGCTCAATTTCGCCACCGTCGGCGACGTGCGCGAAGTCGGGGAACGACTCGTCGAACTCGAACGTCGGCAACACTCGATCGAGCGGAAGCTCGATCAGGTGCTCGAACAGCTATGAACCCATTCACCTTCCCGCTGGACGCCCAGCGTAACCTCTGGGAACGCGCCGCCGACGACGCGGGGTCCGTCGGTTCCATCCCGGACGGGCTGGAGACGATGGCCAACGTCGAGGTGGGAGCGACGCCGAGCGAGGTAGTGTACGAAGAGAACAAACTCGAACTCCACCACTACGAACCCTTGGTGCCGGAGGAGGAGCGCCACGACGTACCGCTCCTGTTCGTCTACGCGCTCATCAACCGGCCGTACATCCTCGACCTCCAGCCGGATCGGAGCGTCATCCGTCGGATGCTCGAAGCCGGCTTCGACGTGTACATGATCGACTGGGGCGAGCCCTCGGACCTCGATGCGTCACTATCGCTTCACGACTACGTCAACCGCTACATCGACAACTGCGTCGACGCGGTGCGCGAACGCTCCGGCCAAGACGCGATCAACCTCATGGGCTACTGCATGGGCGGGACGATGAGCGTCATGTACGCCGCGCTCCACCCCGAGAAGGTCCGCAATCTGGGCCTGATGGCGGCCGGCCTCTGCTTCGACGGCACCGGCGGCATCCTCGAGATGTGGGGCGACGAGGAGTTTTTCACCCCTGGCGCCATCACCGACACCTTCGGCAACGTGCCCGCGGAGTTCTTGGACGTCGGGTTCGCGCTGATGGATCCCGTGACCAACTACGTCACGAAGTACGGCACCCTCTACGACAACATCGACGACGAGGGCTTCGTGGAGAACTTCGCCCGGATGGAGAAGTGGCTCAACGACCCCATCGACGTAGCCGGTGCTGCATACCAGCAGTTCCTGGAGGACGTCTATCAGGAGAACAAGCTCTACCGGAGCGAACTCGAACTGAACGGCGAGCGGGTCGACTTGGACGACATCACGATGCCCGTGATCCAAGTGATGGGCGAGTACGACCACCTCATCCCGCCGGAGGCGAGTCGGCCGTTCAACGACGTCGTCGGCAGCGACGACACCGAACTCAAGGAGTTCTCGACGGGCCACATCGGTCTCTCGGTGTCGAGTTCTAGCCACGAACACCTCTGGCC
>ERZ1034488.186-NODE-186-length-15451-cov-46.604897_pt1 | contig 15451 bp, 24 predicted proteins | sample MGYA00520646_ERZ1034488 | MGnify/ENA primary metagenome ERZ1034488 (study PRJEB33760, sample SAMEA4777686) | hypersaline lake metagenome | biome: hypersaline environment; feature: brines | place: Spain | collected 2012-08 | depth 0 m ...
CGTACGACGACGGGATCCGCTATCGGATCGTCGACGTCGACGTCATCGAGACGGCCGAGACGACGACGGCCAGTGTTTGACATCCTCCTCCGCGTGAACGCGGAGGAATCCCATGGAACCACCCGTCGAGCAACTGGGAGTGAGACACTCCGAAGAAATGCCCGTGGAGACTGCGCTCCCTGTGGATACACCTGTATCTGCAAAGCGCGTTCGTCGAGGGAACCCCGACAGGCTGTCAGACGCAGTCTGACACCGTCGTGGAAGCAGGAAGCCACGCCCTCAGCGAGGCTGTCAGGCCGAGCAGGGCGGGGTAGTTCACTCTTGATATGTGTTGTCGCCTGACTTCCGCAGATCAAGAGAGGCAGTAGAAACCTCAATAGACAATCTTGGAATAGCCTATTCCAAAATAGGCTATTCAAAAGTATTATTTCCCATCACGGTGGAGGAGAGCGTATGGACCGCTTCGTGAATCGGGAAGACGAACTCTCTCGACTGTGCGGATGCTACGAATCCGACGACGCAGAGATGGTCATTGTTTTCGGTCGGCGACGTCTCGGGAAGACGCAGCTCGTCCAATACTCGCTCTCTGACCGTGACGACGCAGTCGTCTATCAGGCCACGGAGACCACCTCCCAGATACAGCTTGACGAGTTCGCCGATATCGCCGCCGAGACCTTCCCCGACATCACGCAGATCAAACAGAACTGGGAAGCGTTGCTCGGATATCTGGGGGAACAGGACGCAATCGTGGTTCTCGATGAGTTCCCCTATCTCATTGATGCCGACGAGAGTCTCCCGTCGGTCATTCAGCGACTGTGGGACCAGCGGCTTCAGACCACTTCGGGAACGCTCATTCTGGTCGGGTCGTCGATCAGCATGATGGAGGAGGCGACGCTGCTCGGGAACAGTCCCTTGTATGGTCGATTCACGGAACGACTTGACCTCCGGCCCCTCAACTTCGCTGCTGCACAGGAGTTCGTTCCGGACGAGTATTCGCCCGAAGAGCGGATCTTCACGTGGGGAGTCTTCGGTGGCGTTCCGTACTATCTCGATGGCGTCGATCTCGGACGGGACCTCGGAACGGTTCTCACCGAGGAAGTTCTCTCCAAGAAGGGATACCTCCATAACGAACCGGAGTACGTGCTCCGCACCGAACTTACCGATCCGAACCGATACTTTGCGATCCTCACCGCCATCGCCGCGGGAAAGACGACCTCAAACGAGATCGCTCAAGCGATAGGAATCGATGGAAAGCAGATATCCACGTACACACAGAAGCTGGAGCGCCTGCGACTCATCACGCGAGAAGTTCCGATCACCGAAGAGAAGGCGAAGTCACGCCGGGGGCGCTATCGAATGCTCGATCCACTGTTCCGGTTCTGGTTCCGGTTCGTCTATGGCAAAGAAGATCGATACGAACGACTCGGAGAGAATACCTACGACGCGGTCATCGAACCGGAGCTTCCTGATTTCGTGAGTCACGAATTCGAGCGGCTTTGCCAAGACGCACTCCCGAGTCTCTACCCCGACAAAGTGTTCCTTGGTCTCGGACGATGGTGGTACAAGGAGCACGAGGTCGACGTCGTCGGCTTCACCACGGACGGGACGATGGTCGTAGGAGAATGCAAGTTCACGAACGCACCGCTTGACTACCGAGCTCTCGCCTCGCTCGAAGACCACGCGGCCGAAATTCGATGGGCGCCGGACACCGATGAGAAAAACACCGAATACGCCTTATTCACCCGAAATGGTGCGACACAGTCGATTCAGGAAGCCGTGTCCGAGCGCGATGACGTACGGCTGTTCGACCTCAAAGATGTCACGAAACACGCGTAGGGAGCAGACAAAGGCCAGTGAGGTTCGATAGCCGGTGCTCAAGATAAAACTAGCTTCGGAATCAGCTACTCGGTTTTAATAAAACAGCGTAAGAACGCCTAGAACGTCCGTTTACGTTCTAGAATTGTTCTTACTCGTTCCCAAACATCTGGCGCATCATGGGGTGCATCTCCATGAGCTGCTCTTCGGCGATCTCCTCGTACAGCTTGTACGTGATAGAGACCGCGAGCAGCAGACCGGTGCCGGAGACCTGCCCGATCGTGCCGAGCAGGTTCGCCATGACGGCGAGGAGTCCGACGAGTGCCCCGCCGATGACGGTGACCTGCGGGATGTACCGCTCCATCACCTTCTCTACGACCTGCGGGTTCCGTCGAAACCCGGGGATCTGCATCCCCGAGTTCTGGATCTGTCGTGCGGTCGCCTCCGGCCCCATTCCCGTCGTCTCCACCCAGAAGATGGCGAAGATCGCCCCGCCGACGACCATGAACGTCAGGTCGATGGCGAGCCGAACGGCGATCATCCACGGCTCGACCGACGCCGGGATCTCTCCGAGGAACCACATCCACTCCGTCCGCCGCTGGATCGGGTTCAGGTAGTAGAACAGCCCGGACAACGGCTGGCCCTGGTCGCTGTAGGTGCCGAGCCACGCCGGCATGTTCGCCCACTGTGACGAGAGGATCTGTCCGAGGAACTGGATGTTCGCCTGCAGTGCGCGAACGAGGATCATCGGCAGGACGGACGCGTAGATCAGCTTCACCGGGAACCGCCCCCGAGCACCTTTCACCCGTGCGTGTGACAACGGGATCTCCACGCGGACCGACTCCGCGTAGACGACGATCCCGAAGATGAACAACGTGGTGAAAAGCGCCAGGATGTTTCCGGGGTCGAAGAGCAGGTTCTGGAGCCCCTCGGCCGTGAACGGCGAGAGCGACACGGGTACGTTCCCGACGGCGATGCCGTACCAGCTCGCGAAGAAGCCGGCACCACCGAGCGCCGAGAAGCTGAAGAAGCCGCCGACGATCTGCTGGCTCACGGCAGCGATGATGAACAGACCGACGCCGGAGCCGACACCCCACTTGCTCACGATCTCGTCCATGAACAGGATGAGGATGCCGCCGACGAAGATCTGTGCGAAGATCACCAGCTCGACGGCGAACTCACTACCCAACGCCGACACGGCCGCCGGGTCTGGGGGAAGGAACTCGCCGGTGAACACCATCGGTGCCGCCGTGATGGCGGTGACGATGACCACGAGGAGCTTCTGGAGCCCTTGATACAGGATCTGGTCGCGCGGGTCGTCCGTGTCGAGCCCGAGCAGGTTCGCCCCCCCGAGCAGCTGTAAGACGATCGACGCCGTGACGATCGGCCCGATGCCGACCTGTAACAGCGAGCCGGACTCGCCGGCCAGTATCGAGCGGAACTGTCCGAAGAAGTCACTCCCCTGTCCGGCAGCGAGCCCGAACGGGTTGATGTTCGTCAAGAAGAAGTAGACGAGCAGTATCCCAGCCGTCCAGGTGAGCTTCCGCTTGAACGGGACGTGGCCCGCCGGTCGCTCGACGACGGGCATCCGCGAGAGCACCGGTTCGGCGACTTCCTTCCAGCTCATCGTTACGCCTCGTCGGTCTCGTCGTCCGAGGATGATTCGTCGGTCGCCTCGGCGCGGGACGAGAGCGACGCCACCCCGCCGGCACCCTCGATCGCTTCGACTGCACCGGCCGTGAACGCGTCGGCGGTGACCGCGAGCTCGTTTCGAACCTGGCCGCCTCCGAGCACCTTCACCACGTCGGCGTCGTGGCCGCCGTCGACGACGTCACGCGCGTCAAGCACGTACGCGTCGCCGTCTTCTTCGGCGATCCCCTCGGCGACGTACAACGCAGCGTCTTCGTCGAGCGTCCGGGCGTTGACCTCGAGGACCGTCGTCTGTGCGCTCTCCGGGCGCTTGAAGCCGTGTTTGCCCAGCGGTCCGTAGTTGTGGTACTCGTGTTTCGACCGACCGGCGGCACCGCGGCCACCGCGGTGGCCTGCGCCGCGTCGGTTCTTGTGTGTCCCGCCGCCGTGTGTCCGTGAGCCGCGCTGTCGTCGTTTCTTACTCGTCATCGCATCGCCTCCAGGAGCGTGTCGATCTCGGCCGTCGAGTGACGACCGAGCGCGCCACCCTCGACGACCGGGTGTTTGATCCCGTCGTGGCCGCCGCGGGGAGCGTGAAGTCGCAGCGTCGGGGAGAGCCCCTGCTCGCGTAGCGTCGTCTCCTCGTCGACGAGCGCCGTCGCGAGTGCCGCGACGTCCGCGTAGTCGGTGTGTGTCTCTACCCACTCGTCGTCGACGTCGGCCGACCCCTCGAGCGGCTCGCCGCGTCGCTCTATCGTGGCCGCAACCGTCTCGACGCTCGGCTCGCCGAAGGCGACCAGATCGTTCACCTTCGTGATCATGCCGCGGTAGGAGTCCGTCTCCGGGACGAGCGTCGCGTGGTTGACCCGCCCGACGTTCAGCATGTCGAGCGTGTCGAGTACGTCCTGGTTCACGTTGACCTCCCCGCGGAGCTGCACGATCGCCTGCATCACTCGCTCACCCCGTCGTAGTGGACCTGGCGAGCGTGTCGCGGCGTCCGCGACTGGGCGGCGTTCGACAGCGCGTTGAACGTCGCCTTCGCGAGGTTCACCGTCGTGCGCGTGTTGCCGTCCGAGTTCGTCCACGCGTCCTCGACGCCGGCGAGCTCCAAGATGTTGCGGACCGTCTCCGCGGCGGCCAGCCCGAGCCCCTGCGGGGCGGGCTTGATCTCGACGGTGACGGAGCCGGCCTTGCCGGTCGCCGTCCGCGTCAGCGAGTTCGTGCCGCCGGGTTGGTCTTCCCACGATCCCGAGCCGCGATCGACCGAGATGATGTTCAGCTTCGCGACGTCGATCGCCTTCTGGATCGCGCCGCCAACCTGGTCGTCACGAGCCTGTGCGTAGCCCAAGTAGCCGTCGCGGTTGCCGACCGCCACGACACAGCGGAACTTCACCCGTCGGCCGGAGTCGGTCATCCGCTGGACCATGTTGATGTCTAACACCTCGTCTTCGAGCCCCGGAAGGAGCTGGTCGACGACCTCGACCTCCTTCATCGGGAGCCCCGAGGTGAGCGCCTGTTCCATCGACGTGATGTCGCCGTCTTGTACCTTGCGGCCGAGCCGCGTTCGCGGCTCCCAGCCGTCGTCGTGTCTACTCATAGTCCTCTTGGATGCTCTCGAGCACCGCGTCGAAGTGCTCGGGTAGCTCGCGTGCGTCGAACTCCCCCGCGTACAGCGGCTCGTCGAGCTGCTCGGCGTACGCGGCGATGTGCTCGCCGCGCGTGCGCGACCAGTCGGCCAGCACGCGTTCGTTGTGGGGAATCTCGAGGCCCGCGTCGATCGCGCCTTCCTGTACTGCGAACGTCTTGTTGCCGGGCGTCGCCGTGTTGAGCCCGATGTCGAGGACGGCCTCGTCGAGGTCGGCCTCGACCGCGCGTGCGCCAGCGAGGGTGCCCGTGAGGTACGCACTCGGGAGGTTCCCCGTAGGAGCCTCCCAGCCGTACGCCGCGAGGTCCTCGCTCGACGCGGCCGCGTGGGTCTCGTCACCGTCCGGACCGGGTGTGACCAGCTGCGCCCTGACGTGGGCGTTGCTCACCCGGGCGACCAGGCGAGGCTTGCCCGATTTCAACAGGCGCAACCGCTGATGGTAATCCGTCCGAACCTCTCGGCGACGCCGCATCGGCACCTTGTATCGTGGTCCTGTCGCCATTACTCTGTCACCTCGTAGCCGAACTGCGTCTGGATGTACGCCTCCAGGCGGGCGACGTCCTCGAACTCGCCACCGCTCGCTTTGTTGTACAGCTCGCGGTACTCCGTGCGGTCGAGGACGTCCTCGTCGTCGCGGAGCTCCTTCAGGCGGGCTCGCTGCGCGCGGATCCGCGCCTTCCAGTCGTCTTTCGTGTTCTGACGCGCACCCGCTTTGCCCTTCCGGCTGCCGGCTCCGCGCCGGTGGCCGTACGAGCGTTTCGCTGCGCGCTCGCGGGCGCGTCCGCGCGAGTTGGTCTTCGCGTCCTTCGCTCGGATCGTGCCCTGGTCGATGAGGTCACGGATGTCCTCGCGGGTGATCGCGTCCGCGATCGCCTCTTGGGCGTCGGGGTCGAGCCAGACGCGACCCTCACCGACGTCGAGTTCGTCCGCGGCCAGTCGCTTCTGGGCGCTCAGATCACTCATCGGTCACCTCCACCTCGACGTACGTCGGGTTCAACACGCGGATCTCTCGTTCTTCGGCCTCGTCTTCTATCAGTTCACGCTTGCGCGCACCGACGCTCGAGGCTATCCGCACCGCCTGGACGGCGGCGTCGACGCCGTCGAGATCGTCGGTGTTGTGCACGCGAACCTCCTCGAAGCCGCTCGGGTGGAGGTCACGCGAGGCCGTCGGCGAGCGGAAGCCGGCCTCGACGACCGGTCCCTTCGCTTTCATCCGACGGCGCTGTTTCGACAGGCCGCCACGCGGCGCCCGCCACGAGGTGGGGACGCGCTTTTTCTTGTGGTAGTCCTGTCGGTTGAACTGCGGTTTCCCCTCGCGGTGCTTCTGTGCGAGCGCGCGAGCGGTCTCGTCGTCGAGCGACGGGGTCTTTTCGGCGTGACCGCGCGGGCGAAGCTCCGTCTCGACCGACTCGTCGGCCTCCTCGGTTTCCGCCTCGGCCGTCTCGGTCTCGTCTTCTATCGCCGCGTCGGTCTCCGTTTCGACCTCGAGGCCGCCGACGTCGGCTTTGATTCGGGCGGCGAGGGCGTTTCCGACGCCTTCGACCGCCGAGAGCTCTGACTGTGACGCCGCTTTCACGTCGTCGACCGTCTCGTAGCCGGCCTCCCGCAGGGCGTCTGCCTTCGAGGGGCCGACGCCGCTTATCTCTTCGAGCGTTTCGGCCATCTCAGGCACCTCCGGTCGGCTTCTCGACGATGTACACGCCGTCTTGGAAGACGCGCGTGTCCTTGTCGGTCACCTTGGTCAGCTGTTCGATGTCGGCGGCGGTCTGGCCGACGGCCTCCTTATCGGAGCCCGACAGCCGCACCGTCTCGCCGTCTACCTGTACGTCCGTGTCCCCGCGGATCGGGGCGCGTCGGTCCGCCTTCTCGCCGAGGAAGTTCGTGATGACGACCTCCTCGCCCTCCACGCTGACCTGCATCGGGAAGTGAGCGTAGTACACCTCCATCGTGTACTCCCACCCGTCGGTCACGCCGTGGATCATGTTGGCGACGTGGCTCTCGAAGGTGCCGACCGTGGCGTTCGTCTTCGCGTCCTCGTTCGCCGTGGCGATAACGACCGCGCCGTCTTCGACCGACACGTCGACGTCGGGGTACCAGAGGCGTCGCGTGACGCTCCCGTTCGGTCCCTCGACGGTCAACTCGAGGTGATCGGTCGTAGCGGAGACGTCGTCCGGAATGTCGATTTCGACTCTGTTCATTGTTAGTAGACGTATGCGATGACTTGACCACCGATGCCCGCCTCGCGGGCCTCGTAGTGGCTCATGACGCCGTGGCTCGTCGTGACGATGAGCGTCCCGTAGTCACGGGCCGGGAGGTATCGCTTCTCCCACTTTTCGAACTCATCTGCACCCGCCGAGTAGCGGGGCTTGATGGCGCCACACTCGTTTATTGCGCCTTTCAGTTCGACCTCGAACGTCCCGGCTTTCCCGTCGTCGACGTACTCGAAGCCGTCGACGTACCCGCGGTCGTATAAGACCTCGAGGACGGAGCCGATGATGTTGGAGGCGGGCTCTACCGTGTACGACAGGTGGCCGACGCTCTCGGCGTTGTCGACGCCGGCGAGTGCGTTGGCGAATGGATCGTTTCCTGTCATGATCAGCTGTACTTCTCGAATCCCATCTCGCGGGCGACCTCGCGGAAGCACTGGCGACAGAGGTTGATGTCGTACTTGCCGACTAACCCCTGCTCGCGGCCACAGCGCCGACACTCGTGTCGGTGGCCGGTGCGCTTTGCGGCGTGCTCGCCCGTCTCGTTGTTCGCTTCGCTCATTCCGTTACCTCAACGTCGAAGTTCGCTTCGAGGAACGCGATCGCGTCCTCGGTCGTCATCTGGTGTGACGACGGAATCGACCGGGTCACCGTGTCGCGAACCGCGACGCGGTAGCCGGGTCTGACGATCGTCGTCGTCACGTCGAGCCCGTAAATACCGATGTTCGGGTCGTACTCTTGGCTCGGGAAGTCGGTGTGGTCGTCGACGCCGAAGCTCAGGTTGCCGGTGTCGTCGAACTGACTCGCCGAGACGTCCACGAGTGGCAGTGCCGTCTCGAGGAACGCGTGTGCGTCGTCGTCGCGGAGCGTCGCCTTGACGCCGATCGGGTCGCCCTTGCGGATCCCGAACTCGCCGACGGTCCGCTTTGCCGTCGTCCGGACCGACTGCTGGCCCGTGATCTCCTCGACGATGTCTTCGGCGTCGGCGAGCGGCTCTCCGCCCTGCCCGACGCCCATGTGGACGACGACCTTCTCGACGTACGGCTCCCGCATCTCGTGGGTGGCCGCGTCGGCGTCACTCATCGGTTACGCCCTCCTCGTCGGCGTCTGTCGTCTCTTCGTCGGCGTCGTCGCCGGTGAAGTTCTCGTCGATGACGACGACGTACTCCTCGACGGTCTCGTAGCTGTCGTCGTCGCCGTCGACGACGACGGTGTTCGACCCGGACCCGAGCGTGACCTCGACCTGCGTGACCGTCCCGATCTGTCCGGCGTGCTGGCCGGCGGTGGCGGTGACGAGTGCGCCTTCCTCGTACTCGAAGTGGGCGACGATCTCCTTCGACTCGTTGTCGATCACGATCGAGTCTTTGGTGTCGTACGGCGTGTCTGCGTCGACGCGGACGTTCGTGCCGTCGTGTAGCGTCAACTGGACGTCGCCGCCGGGGACGACCGTCTTGGTTGTCACCTTCCCGAGTCGGCTCCCCGCGGACGCCTCGTCGATAGGCGTCAGCGCGAGTCGACCCCCCTCGTCCGGGAACACCCGGAAGTACTCCCCACGGACGGGGAACGCGAGGATGTCGAAGATCCCGATCGGTCGCTGTTCGTCCGAGACGGCGTCCCCGTTCACGAGGACGCTGTCCGTGTTCAGTGCGTACCGAGCTTCCTTCGTCGAGTCGACGTAGCCGAGGACGTCCCGCAACAGGACGACGAGCGGCACGCCGGCCTCGCCGTGCGGACCGGCGCCGGCCTTTACCGTGAACGTCTGCGTCTTGCGCTCGACTGGCCAGGAGTTCGGTACCGAGAGTCGCTTCTGGTGTCGTGTCATTCGTTCTCCTCCTGGAGTCGCGCCTCGCGGCGGTCATCAGCGAGGTCGAGGTCCGTCACGCGGACGTTGCTCGCCGGGAGCGGGCGGGGAGCTTCTTCCCCGTCCGCACGCTCGACGACGACCTCTTCGACGGTGATCCGCTCGTCCGTGAGGTCCACCGAGAGCACCTCGCCCTCGGTCCCCGCGGCGTCGCCGCGAAGCACCTCGACGGTGTCGCCCGCGTTGACGCGGACGTTCCGCTGGCCGTACTCCTCGCGGAGCTCGGGCGTGAGCGGTGCGCGGACCTTCCGTTGCCGCTCGTGGAGCGGCGCGGTCTCCGACCGTTTTCGTTGTTTGCGTGGCTGTTTCGTCATAGTTATACGATCATCGTCGCGGTGGACGCGATGCTACCGTAGCGCTCTGCAACCTCACGGGCGACTGGACCCTTGATCTCCGTGCCGCGTGGCTCGTCAAGGTCGTCGATGATCACGGCCGCGTTGTCCTCGAATCGGACCCGACGGCCGTCCGGACGACGGATCGGCTTGCGCTGGCGGACGACGACCGCCTCCAGCACCTGCCGACGCATCTCTGGTGTCCCTTTCGTGACCGAGACGGTCACTTTGTCGCCGATGCCCCCCTTCGGCTGGCGGTTCTTCGTGCCGGAGTAGCCGGCGACGGAGATCACCTTGAGTTCACGCGCGCCAGTGTTGTCGGCACACGTGATGAGCGAGCCCTTCGAGAGCCCCGGCGTGACGTCGGCTTTCAGCGCCTCCATCACGCATCACCCGCCAGGTTCTCGACGACGACGTGTGATTTCGTCTTCGAGAGCGGCCGCGTCTCTGCGATTCGTACTTCGTCACCGACCTCGAGCGAGTCGAGCACGCCCGGCACGTGTGCCGGGATGCGCGACCGACGCTTCATGTACCGATCGTACTTCGGTACGAACACGTCGTACTCCCGCTCGACGATGACGGTCTTTTCCATATCCGTCGACACGACCGTCCCCTCTCGGAGCTGGCCGCGGACGGGAAGCTCCCCGTAAAAGGGGCACTTCTCGTAGTCGTAATCCTCCGGGTCGTCTGGCTCCGGAGGCGTGGGTACGTCGATTCCTATCGCCATTGTGTGACACCTCGTTCGGTGCGTTCGGCGGGCCGATCCCGCAGCTGTGTGCCATCCACCGTTACGTAGACCACGTCTTTGCACTCGCCTCGTCGGCTCGCCGCGTCGGCGGTGAGACCACCGGCCGCGGACGGGCCAGACTGACGGGGGCGGACCCCCGTAGTATCCGACCCGAGTTGGGACGCAGACCCCGACGACTGGCCGTCGTCGGCGGCTTCATCTGTGCGTGCGGTCGCCGTCGCGGTGACCGCGAACTCCATGGTCGTGCCCGCTTTGGGCACCCGCTTGTCTCCCGAGTCGGTCCGCACCACGAGGGTGTGAGCCGTCTCGTACAGCACGCGACCGGCGATCCCGACGTGGGCGTCGCTGTCGGCGTCGGCCACCCGCACGGGGAGGCCGACGAGTTCGTGCCGTGTGAGCGTCTCGGGAGTCAACACGGCTTACGCCTCGTCGAAGTCGCCTTCTTCGGTCTGGATCGTCTTGATCCGGGCAATCGTCTTCTTCAGCTCGTTCACGCGGCCCGGACTCTCTGGCATCCCGCCGGCCGCCTGCTGTGCTTTCGTGTTGAGCAGCTCGGTCTCGAGCTCCTCCAACTCGACCGCGCGCTCTGCGGCGGTCATGTCGCGTATCTCGTCGGTGTAGAGGATCGCCATGGGTTACTCCTCCGTCTCCTCGTCTGCGGCTTCCATCTCGGCGACGAGGTCCGCGGCCTCGGCTTCGATGTCCTCGTCGAGCTCGTCGAGCCCGTCGCCCGCCTCGTCGGCCTCGATCGGCTCCTCGTCGGGTTCGTCGGACGGCTCGACGACTTCCTCGACGGCCTCTTCGACTATCTCCTCGTCGAGAACCTCCTCGTCGAGGTCGGCCGGCGTCTCGTCTGGCACGGAGACGTCCTCGTCGGCGCCGACGTCCGGCACCTCCTCGGGCTCGGCTTCGAGCAGCGACTCGACGCCCTCGTCTGTGCCCGCCTCGGCGGCCTGTTCGACGGACGGCGCCTCTGCGTCGTCGCGAACGGCGAAGTCGTCGGGAAGCTTCGCGCCCGGCGGAATGATGCGCACCGTAACACCAATCGTTCCGAGCTTCATCACGGCGACGCCCTGGCCGTGGTCGACGACCTCCTGTGCGGGCTCGCCGTTGTGTTTGATGTAACCGCGGTTGAACTTCTCCACGCGAGAGCGGGCCCCGGTGACCTTCCCCGAGAGCACGATCTCCGCGCCGAGTGCGCCGGCGTCGATGATTCGGTCGATCGTGGTGTGGCCGGCCTTCCGGAAGTACCAGCCGCGCTCCAACGCGTTCGCGAGCCGATCGGCGACGATCTGTGCGTTGAGATCCGGCTCGTCGACCTCCTGGACGTCGATCTGCGGGTCGTCCATGTCGAAGCGGTCTTCGAGCTCGCTCGTGATCTTCCGGATGTTCTTCCCGCCTTTGCCGATCACCATACCGGGTTTTTCGGCTTTCAACACGATCTGGGTGCCCATCGGCGTCTTGGCGACGTCCATGCCGCCGTAGCCGGCGCGCCCCAGCTCGTCCGCGAAGAACTCGTCTATCTGTGAGCGACGGAGCCCATCCTCGATGAACTGATGTTCGTCTGCCATTATTCTGCTGCCTCCGGCTCCGTGACGATGAGCTCGACGTCTGCGAGCGTGGTGTTCCACTGGGTCGCACCCGCCGCACGCGGGTTCCGTCCCGGTCGCTCACCCACCTTGTGGGGAGCGACGTGTGTGATAACCATCTCGTCGCCGTCGAAGCCCTGTTCGTCGGCGTTGTTTTTGACGTTCTGGAGGAGCTTCAGGAAGTCCGTCGCGGCCTTTTCGGGGTATCGGCCCGCGTCCCAGCCGTCGATGTCCGAGCGGTGGCCCGCCCCGGCGTTGTGCTGGCGCATCGGGACCGACCGCTCCTGTTCGATAACGGCCTCTAAGAAGGCCTCGGCGTCGGCGACCGTCTCGCCTTTGATCTCCCGTGAGATCTCCTTGCTGTCCTTCACGCTGATGGGCCGATCGCGGAGCATCCCCTTGGCGGTGGTGTCCGGGTCGGCCTCGACGCTGTAGTTGATTCCCATGGGTTATTTGAGCGGCACGAACTTCGAGGACCGGGTCGCGCCGATGCCGGCCTGACCGTGTTCGACGGTGCTTCGCGTCTGGTGGAACTCGCCGAGGTAGTGACCGATCATCTCCGGTTCGACCTCGACGCGCTCGAAGCTGTGGCCGTTGTACACGGCGAAGGTGATTCCCACGAACTCCGGGAGCACCGGCATGTCGCGCAGGTGTGTCCGAATGGGATTCGCCGCGGTCTCGTCGGTATCGCGGTCGCGAGCCTTCTCGAGGAGCTTCTGTTTCTCCACGCTCAGTCCGCGGGTGATACTTCGCCGCTGTCGGGCGGGGAGCAGTTCCGCGACGTCGTCGACGTCCATCTCCTGCAACTCGTCGAGTGTGTGACCGCGGTAGGCGAACGCTTCGCCCTCGCGGCCGATGCGGTATTCTGAACTCATCTGTTTTTACCTCGTCCCGTCCGTTTGGATGCGATGTCACCGACCTTCCGGCCCGGCGGGGCGTCCCGCGAGACCGACTTCGGCTGGCCGGGGTGCTGGCGACCGCCGCCACCGAACGGGTGGTCGACGGCGTTCATCGCCACGCCCCGAACGCGCGGGTACTTGGTCCCACGAGCGCGCATCTTGTGGTGCTTCTTGCCCGCCTTCACGAACGGCTTCTCCGTTCGACCGCCGCCCGCGACCACGCCGACGGTGGCGCGACACTGCGGGTCGAGTCGCTTCACTTCGCCGCTCGGGAGCTGTACGACCGCGACGTCGCGATCGTGGGTGAGCAGCGTCGCCGAGACGCCGGAGGCGCGGGCGAACTTTCCACCGTCGCCGCGGTTGCTCTCGACGTTACACACGGGGACCCCCTCTGGGATCTCCGAGAGCGGCAGGGTGTTACCGGGTTTGATCTCGGCCGAGACGCCGACCTGTATGGTCTCGCCCACGCGCACGCCTTCGGGTGCGAGCACGAGCCGGCGGTCGTCGTCGTCGAACGCGACCTCTGCGAGCGGCGCCGACCGCGCCGGGTCGTGTTCGATGCCGACGATCTCACCAGAGACCAGGTCCGTGTCTTCGGGCGTCTTGTGCGACAGCTCCGCCTTGTAGCGGTGTGAGGGGGCCCGGAACGTCGGGCCACCGCGTCCACGCCGCTGTCCTTGAATGCGTCGTCCCATGTTCAGAACACCCCGATCCGGGAGGCGACGTCGGTCGCGTCGTCGTCGTCCGACAGCGTGACCGTCGCCTTCTTCGTGCCCTTCGGCGTCACCTGCGTGTTCACGTCGACGACACGGACGTCGTACCGGGTCTCGACCTCCTCCGTGATCGCCGGTTTCGTCGCGTCGATGTCGACGACGAACAACAGCTTGTTCTTGAAGTCCATCTCGTTCATCGCCTGCTCCGTCACGAGCGGGTGCTCGATGAGCGAGCTCATCGGTCGGCCACCTCCGCGACCGCGGACTCGGTCCACAGCGTGAGTCGTCCCGGGTGTGCCCCCGGTGCGAGGTCTTCCGCGTTGACCTCGCGGGCGGTCGCCACGTCGACGCCCGCGAGGTTGCGGGCGGCACGCGACGGCTCCTCGCTCGTGACGACGAGCAGCGACTTCGGCTGGCGGTACTTCCGGCCACGAGACGTCCCGCGGCCCGAGCGCACCGAGCGTCCCTCGTCGGCGCGCTCAACGTCGGCGTCGACGCCGAGCGCCTCGAGCACGCCGAGTGCTTCCTGGGTCTTCTCGAGCGACTCGAACTCGTCAGAGACGACGAGCGGGAGGTCGAGGTCCTCGTCGAACGCGTGACCGCGATCGGCGACGAGTGCGACGTCGGTCGTCGCCGCTATCGCCGAGCGAACGGCGAGTCGGCGCTCCTTGTCGTTCAGGTCTTTCGTCTGGTCCTTCTCCGCCTTCGGCGGGTGTGCGCGTCGCCCCGACACGGCGTGTGGGACGCGTCGAGCAACGTTCTCGGAGCGCGGGACGTGCGCGAGCCCGCGCCCGGAGCCGAACGACTCCGCGGGAGTCCGCATCCCGGCGAACTCGTCCGCGCCGTAGGCCTGCTTTCGGTTCGCCTGTGCGACGGTGACCGCTCGACCGATGAGGTCCGGTCGGAACGGGGTCTCGAAGACGTCCGGCAGCTCGACGCTGCCCGCGTCCCCGCCGTCCAGGTCGTGTACTGTAGTGTTCATGTGTTATCCCTGGTTGGATGCGGTGGATACGTACCGAACCTCGGGGTCGAGGCGCGGCTGGTCGTTCGGCCGGATGGCCGGGCGGAAGCGCAACAAACGCTGGTTCGGTCCCGGCAGCGAGCCCTTGATCAGGGCGTACTCGCCGTCGACCTCGCCGTGGTTGACGAACCCGCCGTCGACGCTGGCGTCGTCGCCCTCACCGAAGTCGACGAGGCGCTTGTTGAGCTCGGTGCGCTGATGATACCCGGTCTGACCCTGCTGGGGCACGGTCGAGCGGACGCGGGAGGGGTTCCACGGACCGAGGTTGCCGATCCGACGCCGCCATCCCTGACGAGCGTGTTTGCCCTTCCGCTTCTGGACGCCCCAGCGCTTGACGGGGCCCTGGGTGCCCTTCCCTTTCGTGACGCCGGAGACGTCGGTGTACTGGCCGGCGCGGAAGACGTCCCCGAACTCGTGGGCGCCGCCGTCGGCGACGAGTTCGAGCCCGAACTCGACGCGGTCGTCGAGCGAGCCGCCGCCGACGCGCGTCTCCATCACGTCCGGCTTCTTTTTCGGCACGTTCGCGAGCGTGGCGGGCGTCGTGTGCGTGATGGCACGCACGTCGTCGACGACGCCGTCGTCGAGCAGCTCGCGGAGTTCGGCCGCGTCGGCCTCGAACGTGTCTTCTGCCGGGAGGTCGAGGGTGCGGTCGAGTTCGTCGTGGAACTCGGTCGCCCAGACCTCAGCGACCGGCTGTTGTCCGTACGGTGTGTCTTCGTAGGCGCGCAGGGCGACGGCGTGCATCGGCGGCGTCTCCACCACCGTCACGGGGACGGACTCTTCCATCCCCTCTCGCGGCGAGTTCGCCTCGTCGTTGACCATCACGACGTGGGTCATCCCGGCTTTGTAGCCGGCGAACCCCTGCAGGGCTGGTGCCCCGTCGTCGTCTGGCCACGAGCGGATGCGTGGAACCTCGCTGTCCGCGCGGGTGCGCGGACCGTAGCCCAGCGAGCCTTTTCGTGGTCGGCTTGGTTGTGGCATGTGTTTACTCC
>ERZ1034488.188-NODE-188-length-15397-cov-33.116738_pt1 | contig 15397 bp, 15 predicted proteins | sample MGYA00520646_ERZ1034488 | MGnify/ENA primary metagenome ERZ1034488 (study PRJEB33760, sample SAMEA4777686) | hypersaline lake metagenome | biome: hypersaline environment; feature: brines | place: Spain | collected 2012-08 | depth 0 m ...
GCGACCCCACGCCGTCGTCGTACGACGACATGGAGCGGTTCTTCGACGCGGAGCTTCGCGCCATCGCCGCACACGTCCTGCTGCCCGTGGGCGCACGCGCGACCGAACACGTCCTCGAGACGTACACGGCCCGCGCATGGAAGACGACGATCGACATGGAGACACTCCACGCCACCGAACTCCTCGGCTCCGGCTGGCTCGTCGTCCCGGTCCGCGACCCCGCTGCCTGGGAGGCAGACGAGGGGGCCCAGTTGGTCGAGGCGCTGTGCGACGTCCAGTCGACGGACTTCCGCCGCGAGAGCGACCTCGGTCGGTTCTTCGCCGGCAACGACCCGTACCTCGTTCGGTGAGTCGACGCCGACGACCGCACGAGAACCGGGACGTCGGCCGGCTCGCGTCGATCGAAACCGTCGAATTCTGACCCCCGTCTGGCGACGCTACCTGACGTTCGAACTGAAACCGCGCGTAATTTGTTACGATCGCCCGGAGTCATCCGGTTTCGGGGGTCATATTTGTCGCAAGACCGCGGATTTTATACCACACCACCCTTCCGACGAGACGACGCCCGGAACGATCGGGCGTCGGCCGCAGGACTGGTACTCCACACGCGGCTTGGTCAGGGCCGACTCACCCGAGTCGGTTCTTTCTCGATCGAGGTCCTACGCGCCCCGTGAGTCCGAACGCTCGCCGGTCTCGGTCGCCTCCGCGAGGAGCGCCTCGACGTACTGCCCGACGTGGTCATCCAGCCGCCGTTTGAACCCGCGCTGGCGCGCGAGTCGGTCGAGTTCCCGCGAGACGTACGTGCCGTACTGTACGGCCTTCTTGTCGGCCGTCCGCACGGATTCGGGGACGAGACCAGACGCGGCGCGTCGAAGCGCGATCTTCCGCCGCGTCGGCGTCGCGAGCAGCGAGGCCGGCAGCCGGAGCGCCGCCGCGACGAGTCGGTCGTCCAACAGCGGTGTGACCGGCTCGACGCCGGCCGCTCGCAGCGCGAGCACGTCGCGTTCGAGCTGTGCAGGCAGCGTCCGCACCGTCTCGGTTCGCGCCCCACGGACGGTATCGGCGTCGACGCGGTGGTCGTCGGCCGGGTCGACGACCTTGCTGTACCCGCCGAACAGCTCGTCGGCCCCCTGGCCGACCGCCAGTCGGTCGACGCCGTCGGCCGCGGCCGCCTCCGCGGTCAGGTACAGCGGCACGGCGATCGCGAGGTCCATCGGATTCCGTCGTCCGGTCGCGAGTGCGACGTCCACGACGGCCCGTCGGAGCGCGTCGTGCGTGATCGTCACCACCCGAAGCGTCCGATCCATCGCGCGCGCCGCCTCACGGGCGGCCGCGACGTCGTGACACCCATCGAATCCGGCGACGTAACACGGGGCGTCCGGCACCCCGCTCGCCACGAGCGCGGAGTCGACGCCCCCGGAGAACGCTACCGCGAGCCGTCCGGTGGACCCCTGGCCGCTGCGTCCGCCCTGGGCGTCGTCCTCGGTAGCATCGGCGTCTCCGGCAGCATCGGCGTCGTCCTCGGCAGCATCGGTGTCTCCGGCAGCGTCGGCACCCCCGGCAGCGTCGTCTTCGTCAAGCGTCGCGAGTGCGGCCGTGAGCGCCGACTCGACGGCACCCTGGGCCTGTGCCGGCTCGGCGGCCGGCGGCTCCGGGAGCGACCAGCACTCGACGACTCCATCGGCAGCGACCACCGCTCCCGCCGGGACCGGTTCGGGAGTCGCGAGCGAGCCGGGGTCGAACCCCCACGCGTCCGGCGCCGTCGGATCTGGGGCCGTCGCCTCTACGAATAGCGGTTGGCGGCCGAGTACGTCCCGGACGAGCACGGAGGTCCGGTCGGCCTCTCGGTCGGGGCCAGCCCGTGTCGACCGGTCGCCGGGCACCGCCGAGGCGTCTACTCGCAGGGTCCCGGCAAATCCGCCGGTACCGGGGAGTGGATCGCGGGCTCGCATCGCGGCTCTGACCGTGGCGGCGTCGGCTCCGCGGAAGTCGTCGTGGCCGGGGAGCCGTGTGTGGTCTCGTGACATCGAGTGAGGGCGGTCTGCTGTGGTCGTCGGTCGGCCGTCACCGCAGGTCGGCGATGGTTCGGAGCGCGCGGCGTTTGGCGCCGCCGGCGAACTGCCTGAGCGAGACGCGCCACGGGGTTCGGCGGCCGACTACGCTCGTGCGGCCGTCGGCGACCGCACGGAGGATCGCCGAGGCGTCGCGCTCGTCGACGTCGACCTCGGTCACCGCCTGCCCGACCATCTCCGAGATGTGCGCGTCGCTGCCGGCGGTCGTGGGGAGACCGTTTCGAAGCGCGAACCGCTCGGCTCGTCGGTTCGCTCTGCCGGTGAACAGCCGAGAGTTGTACGCTTCGATCGCGTCGGCACTGGCGAGCGCCTCCTCGGAGACGTGGGCGGCGACGCCGTGTCGCGTCTTCTGAAACGGGTGCGGCACGACCGCGATCCCGTCGTCGGCGTGGATCCGGTCGAGCGTCTCCCCGAAGTCGAGGCCGCTCGGGATCAGGTCGTCGATGCCGAACGCGAGGACGTGGCCGGCCGCGGTCGTGACCTCCATGCCCACGATGCCGACGAGTCCGTAGTCGGCGGCGCGCTCGGCCGCCTCGATGCTCGCGTCGATCTCGTCGTGGTCGGTGACCGCGAGCGCGTCGAGCCCGACCGCGGCCGCCTGCTCTAAGAGGAGGTCGACCGGGTCACGACCGTCGTGTGAGAGCGCGGAGTGGGCGTGGAGCTCGACCGATAACACGACGCGTTGTTCGCATCTCGGCTAAAAAAACTCCCCGGTACGAGAGACGTCGTGCCGGCCGCATCGACGACGACCCGACACGGACACGTTTAAGAACCCGTGTGGCGTCGCTCACGACGGGAACAGCACAGCTGCGGATCCGACGCGCCGGGGACCTTTCACCCACGGCTTGGGAACGTAGCAGTGCGCCGCCGTCGCCGCCTCACAGCCCGTGCGGCTCGTATCGACGAGCCGATTCGTGGTCTGTCTCTCGCGGCGGCGCGGTCACCGTCGACGCGGTTGTGCCGTTCCAACCCGACCAATGGCACGAATGCACACACGCCGTCGCGGCTCGTCCGGTTCGGACAAGCCGACGGCAGACGAGAGCCCAGCGTGGAGCGACGTCGACCCCGAGGACATCGAGTCCCGCGTCGTCGAACTACACGAGAACGGACACGACCCGAGCGTCATCGGGATCAAACTGCGCGACGAAGGCGTCACGGGCGTTCCAGTCCCGGACGTCAAGCTCGCGACCGGCAAGAAGATCACCGAGATCCTCGAAGCGCACGACGCGGCCGCGGACATCCCCGAGGACCTCAGACACCTCCTCGCGCGTGCGGTACGCCTCCACGAACACGTCGAACAGAACGGCCAGGACTACCAGAACAAGCGCGCGCTCCAGAACACGGAGTCGAAGATCCGCCGCCTGGTGAACTACTACCGCGGGGACGAACTCGACGAGTCGTTCGTCTACACCTACGAGAACGCGGCCGAACTGCTCGCCGACGAGTGAGCACGCCGGCAGCCAACCGACCGCCACCCGAGACGTGACCGACGCCACCACCGATACGACGCCTGCCCCGGACGCGCTCGCGCGCACCTTAGCGGAGGCGCCGTTCGTGCGGCTCGTCGCGACCGACGACGGCGACGCGCTCGCCGCTGCGGGTGTGCTCGCTCGTGCCCTCCGGACGCACTCGGTGCCGTTCCACCTTCGGGTCGCGGCCGATCCGCGTCCGGAGCCGACCGACGACGACCGCGCGGTCGTCGTCGGTGCCGACCGGGGACCACACGCCGTCGCAGGGACACACGTCCCGGCGAGCGTCACGGCGTTCGCGGTCGCTCGGGCGCTGGGCGCCGACCCGGACCCAGTGACCGCGCTCGCCGGCGTCGTCGCAGCCGGGTCGACGCCCGGCGGCGATGGCTCCGACGCCGTGCTCACCGCGGCCGAGTCGGCGGGACGCGTCGTCCGACGACCGGGCGTCGCGGTGCCGACCGCGGCGGTCGTCGACGACCTCGCGGCCTCGACGCTGGTCCGGACGCCGTACTCCGGTGATCGCGAGGCGACCCACGCGGCGGTCGAGTCTCTCGAGCTCCCCGCGGAGTTCGGGGCGGACGCCCACCGCCGGCTCGCGTCACTCGTCGCCGTCGACGTCGCGACGGGCGAGGGTGCCAGTGCGCGGAGTGCGACCGCGGTCGAACGGGCGCTCGGTCCGTACGCCGTCGACGACGATGACGTCCCCTTCGAGACGGTCGGCGGCTACGCCGACGTGCTCGAGGCACTCGCACGCGAAGCACCCGGAACCGGCGTGGCGCTCGCGCTGTCAGCCACACCCGACGACGACCTCGTCGACGCCGCTCTCGACGCGTGGCGCGCACACGGCGCCGCGGCACACGCCGCCCTCGATGCGGCGACCGTCGGTCGGTACGACGGGTGTGCCGTGTTCCGGGTGGACGCGACACGGGCGGTCTTGCCGACGGTCGCCCGGATCGCTCGCGACTTTCGGTCGCCGGAGCCGGTCGCGGTCGCCGTCGACGAGACTGCCGGTCGCGCCGCGGTCTCCGCGACGGAACCGTGCGCGATCGGTGACGCCTGTCGGGCTGCCGCCCGCGAGACCGACGGTACCGGCTGGGGGACGCCCACCCGCGGTGGCATGGACGTCGCTGGCGACCCGACGGACGCGCTCGCCGCGTTTCGGGAGGCCCTGTGATGAGCGGCGACTCGCCGTCACACGCACGCCGGGCGACGATCCGGGCGACACACCCCGCGGCCGACCTCGTCGCCCGGGCGCTCGCTCCCGACGACACCGAGTCGACGGCCGTCACCGCCGACGGCGACGCCGTCGTCTGTCGGGTCGAGCGGCCGACGACGGGCGGGCTCCGGTCCACCGTCGACGACTACGTGGTGAACCTTCGGGTCGCGACCCGCGTCGTCGATCGCGCGAGCGAACACGCAGCGGCGACCGACACACGACCGAACAGTACAGTCGACACGAACACACAGACAGACCACACAGACACCACATGAGTGAACGATCCGTATCCAAGAGCAGAGGAGAGAAACGCTGGTACGAGATACTAGCACCCGAACAGTTCGACCGCGCCACCCTCGGCGAGACGCTCGCCGAAGAGCCGACACAGGTCGTCGGTCGGACGATCACGACCACGCTCGGCGAGCTCACCGGCGACTCGAGCGCGAACAACACCAAGCTCACGTTCAAAGTGACCGACGTGGGCAGCGACACAGCGTACTCCGAGTTCGTGACCTACGAGCTGACGCGCGATTACCTGCGTTCGCTCGTCCGCCGCGGCGCCTCGAAGGTCGAGGCGTCGATCACCGTCGTGACGACGGACGACTACCGCGTCCGCGTCCAGCCGGTCGCGCTCACGACGAAGAAGGCCGACCGCTCCCAAGAGAAGGCGATCCGCCGCGTCATGATCGACAAGGTGAACGCCGCCGCAGCCGAGCGCACCTTCGAATCGTTCGTCGACGCCATCGTCGACGGCAACCTCTCGTCGGCGGTGTACGCCGACGCGAAGACGATCTACCCGCTGCGCCGCGTCGAGGTCCAGAAGCTGACCCTCGAGGCGCGTCCCGAGGAGATCGCCGCCGAAGAGGAGGCGGCCGTCGACGTCGACGCGGGCGACGTCGCCGTCGAGTGAGCCGGTTCTGACCGGTATCTTTCGTCACGATGCGCCGCCGTAACAGCGCGCCGATTCGCCCGCTCGTCCGGGAGACGAAACGTTGAAGCGGCGTTCTCCCGACCCTGCGGTATGGAACTGCGGGTCATCGAGAAGACGGACGCCGAGTTGCGGATCGAGATCGCCGGCGAGAATCACACGTTCATGAACGTGCTGAAGGGGGCGCTCTTAGAGACCGACTCCGTCGACGCGGCGACGTACGACATGAACCCGGAGCAGTCGGGTGGCCAGACGGACCCGGTGCTCACGGTGAAGTCGACGGACGAGGATCCGCTCGACGCACTCGAGACGGCGGCGACCGCGATCACCGACCAGACGAGCGCGCTGCGCGACGCCGTCTCGGCGGCGTAGGATCGGCCGATCGATCATCTATGTGGCCGTCTCATTCCCCCGGTTCGAGGGACCATACCTAAGTACCGACTCCCCGATCGTGAGGTATGTCGCCGAGCGTGCTCATGTTAGGGTGGGGGTATCCGCCGAACATCACCGGCGGGTTAGACGTTCACGTCGGAGAGCTCTTTTCTGGACTCCGCGACACCTTCGACGTGGACGCGAAGCTCGTGTTACCCGCCGAACTCGCGCCCGAGGACGAACCGGGACTCGAAGGCGTCGAGACCGGTGAGGGTGACGTCGCAGCCCGGGTCGGCCGGCTCAGCGACCGGTTCGTCGAGCTCGCGCCGTCGTACGACGTGATACACACACACGACTGGTTCGGGTACGGTCCCGGCCGAGAGGCCGCCCGCGCCTCGGACGCGACGTGGGTGTCCTCGTTCCACTCGCTCGCGAGCGACCGCAACATCGACCCGCCGACCCGCGAGGTCGAGACGGAGCGTCGGCTCGCGAACGCCGCCGACACGAACATCGCCGTGAGCGAGATCGTCCGCGAGGACATCCGCGAGCTGTACGGCGCAGACGCCAGGGTGGTGTACAACGGCTTCTCGACGCCGGAGTTTTCTGGTCGGGACGTCCGCGGTGACCTCGGCATCGACGGCGAGATGCTCTTTTTCGTCGGTAGACACACGGACCAGAAGGGGATCGCACACCTGTTGTACGCGATGAAGAAGCTCCGGGGCCGCGACGTCACACTCGTCGTCGGGGGCTCGGGCCACCAGACCGAGCAGCTCAAACGGTTCGTCGAGCTCGTCGGTGTCGACGACCGGGTCACGTTCGTCGGGTACGTCCCCGAGGCCGAACTCGGCGACTACTACGCCGCCGCCGACGCGTTCGTCTCGCCGTCGTTCGCAGAGCCGTTCGGGATCACGATCACGGAGGCGCTTGAGGCTGGCACCCAGGTGGTTTCGACGCGGTGTGGCGCCGCGGAGGTCCTCCCCGACGACTGTCTCGTCGAGGTTACGCCGGATTCCGAGTCTATCGTCGACGGGCTCATCACGGCGTTAGACCGCGAGTCGCCCCCGACGTACGAGCGCCGCGACTGGTCAGCAGTCGCCGAAGACACGCTCGCGGTGTACGAAGACGTCGCGTAGCCGGGGTAGCTGGGTCCTTATGCCGTCTCGCTCGGCCGGTAGACGTCGATCTCGGTCACCGCTTCTGGGTGGCTGATGCGGAATCCTGCGACGGTCTCGACGACGCCCCGCGTGCTCTCGACTGCGCCTCGGTACGGCGTGCCGTCGTCCTCTCGCGCGCCCGCGCTCTGATACGGCGACGTGTACGGTGAGGCGTACGGCGAGTCCTCCACGGGCTCGTCGAAGTCTTCCGGCGGCAAGTAGATCCGCTCGCCGCCAGCAGAGCGCACCACGACGGCGACGTCGCGGCTCCCGCTCACCTCGATGACGGTCCGGTCGGCGGTGACGTGTGTGTCGATGTCGACGTCCTCCATGCCCACGAGTGCAGCGGCAAGCGGCTTAGGTGTGAGGGTGTGGTGGTCGGTGGCTTAGGTGTGGGTGTCGTGGTCGGCTCGAAGCGACGCGTCTGGCGTCCGACCTGGCGACACTCGTCACGTCGAGCATCCAATACGATTGCCGGGCTATCGAGCCATTTAGTACGAGAGTAGTAATTATTTCACCACCGATTCGCAAGCAATATATACCGCTCTCGACTCCGACGATGCGAGGCCAAATTATCATGATCGACCACACGACAGACGAGACGTCGGCGACCGGGCGGGACTCGACGCGGCGACTCGACCGTCGGACCGTACTGAAAGCAGGAGCCGCCGCAGGGATCACCGGACTCGCCGGCTGTTCGGGCGGCGGTGGCGGCGACGACACGATCACGTTCGGTGCCATCCACCTTCTCTCCGGGTTCGCGTCGGTGTACGGCGAGTCCGCACAGCTGGGCTACGAGATGGCCCGCGAGGAGATCAACGCCGACGGCGGCATCGACGGCAAAGAGATCGAGCCGCTCATTTACCGCGACAGCGAGGGGAGTGGTCCGACCGGCATCGAGGCCGCCCGGTCGCTCGTCGAAGAGGAGAACGTCGACGGCCTGATCGGCCTCGACTCGAGCGGGGTCGCCCAGCAGGTCGCTCCGATCGCCGAACAGCTCCAGACGCCGTTCATGATCACGCACGCGGCGACGCCGTTCGTCACCGCGACCGAGGGGGAGAACGCGGTCGGCAACGACTACGTGTTCCGCGACGGCGTCAACCTCTCACAGAACGTCTACGGCGCCGCGAAGATCGCCGAGCGGCTCGACGGGCAGTCGTGGACGACGCTCGGCCCGAACTACGCGTTCGGGACCCAGTCGTGGGACTACTTCAAGGCGTTCACCCAGGGACTCGGACTTGGCTACGACTACCTCGAGGACGCCGCTGCGTTCCCCGAACTCGGCGCCAGCGACTACACCCCACAGATCAACAAGGTGCTCAACGGCGAGCCAGACGGCGTCGTCGTGAGCCTCTGGGGCAGCGACCTCGTCACGTTCATCAACCAGGCCCAAGACACCGCCTTCTTCGACGAAGTCGACCACGTCGTGTTGACGCTCGGCGCCGCGACCGACGCGCTTCGGCCGCTCGGCAGCGACATCCCGGACGGGCTCTGGGCGGGGACTCGCTACTGGTTCGAGACGCCAGACACGGAGGCGAACCGCACGTTCGTCGAGGCGTTCGTCGAGCGAAACGACCAGCAGCCGTCGTACAACGCCCACAACGCCTACGTCGGCCTGTATCTCTACAAACAGGCGATGGAGGCTGCCGGCAGTGCCGCGGCCGACGACGTCACCGGTGCGCTCGAAGGCATGAGCACGTCGGCACCGATCGGCGAGTTCAGCATCAATCCGGAGAGCCATCAGGCCGTCCTCCCGGCAATCTGGGGACAGACCGCCTACTCCGAGGAGCTCGGGCTGAGCCGGCTCGACCCGGTCGAGCGCATCGACGCGCCGCCGGAGACCATCCGGTCACTCCTGGCCGACTCCGAGTACCCGGCGGGCGTCTAAGATGACCGCCGGTCTCCCGATTCAGGAGATCCTCACCGGCCTGAGCATCGGCAGCCGACTCTTTTTGGTCGCGCTCGGGTTGAGTCTCATCTTCGGCGTGCTCGGCGTGCTCAACTTCGCACACGGTGCCTTCTACATGGTCGGGGCGTACGCGACTGCGTCCATCGTCGGTGCCGCTGGCGGCAACTTTTGGGTCGCTGCGGTCGGCGCCGCGCTCACCGTCGGGCTCCTCGGTGCCGTCGTCGAGTTCGGGCTCATCCGCCGGATATACGACCGTAACGAGCTCGATCAGCTCATCCTCACGTTCGCGCTCGTGTTGATCATCAGCGACCTCACGCGCACGATCTGGGGCTCCGGCACCCAAACGGTCGAGACGCCGGCCGCGTTCGCGGGGAACGTCCCGGTGCTCGGCGTGAGCTTCCCGGCGTACCGCCTGTTCGTCATCGTCGTCGCGTTCCTCGCGATGGGCGTCTTCTGGTACGTCCTCACGCGAACGTACGTCGGCCAGCTCGTGCGCGCCACCTCGAGTGATCGCGACATGGCGGCGCTTCTCGGCGTCGACGTCCCGCGGCTGTACACCGGCGTGTTCGCGGTGGGAAGCGTGCTCGCCGGACTCGGCGGCGCGCTCACGACGCCGATTCAGTCGTTCACGCCCGCACTCGGCGATCAAGTGATCATCAACGCCTTCGTCGTCGTCGTGATCGGCGGGCTCGGGTCGTTTACCGGCGCGTTCGTCGGTGCGATGCTCATCGGGCTCTTCCAGAGCTTCGGCGTGCTCGTCGCCACCGGCGTCAACCAGTTGCTGCCGTTTTTGGCGATGATCCTCGTGTTGATCTTCCGACCCGAGGGGCTCTTCGGAGGTGAGGAGCTGTGAGCGACATCCACCCGCTCGTCGAACGCCCGCCCCGATCCGTGGTGGCTGTCGTCGGCGTGCTGCTCGTCGTCGCGCCGCTCGTACTCCCGTCGTTCCAGACGTACCTCCTGACCGAGGTGCTGGCGCTGGCGTTGTTCGCGACGGGGTTCAACCTGCTGTACGGCTACACCGGGCTGCTCTCGTTCGGGCACGCGATGTTCTTCGGGACCGCCGGCTACACCGTTGGGATATTCATGCGCGACGTCGCCCCCGGGCTCGGCCTCGGTGGGGCGACGCCTCTCGTCGGCTTTCTGATCGCCGGCGTCCTCGGCGTGCTCGTCGCGGTCGCGGTCGCGGTGCCCGTCGGCTACCTGAGCGTCAGACTCGAGGAGATCTACTTCGCGATGATCACGCTGTCGTTCAGCATGGCGCTGTACGTGCTCGCGATCCAGAACTACCTCGGGCTGACGAACGGCAGTGACGGCTTCTCCGTCATCCTCGGCACGGCGACGCTCGGCGGGTTCGATCTCGCGCTGTACGACCGGGTGACGTACTACTACCTGACGCTTCTCGTCGTGGCTCCGGCGATGTACCTGCTGTGGCGGATCGTTCGGTCGCCGTTCGGGTTGGTCTCGGAGGCGATCCGCGAGAACGCAGAACGCACCGGCGCACTCGGCGTGGGTGTCCGTACCCACCGCTGGGCGGCGTTCGTCGTCTCGGCGTTGTTCACCGGGGTCGCCGGCGTGTTGATCGCGCCGCTACACGGCTCGCTGTCGCCCGGTGCCAACCTCCACTGGTCGATCAGCGCGGAGCCGGTGATCATCACCGTCTTCGGCGGCCCCTACACGTTCATCGGCCCGACGATCGGCGCGTTCTTCTTCGAGTACATCCGGTGGGGGATCACCCAGTTCCCCGTACTCGAGGCCCACTGGCAGCTGATCTTCGGGACGCTCATCTTGGGGATCGTGTTGTTCGCCCCGCGGGGTGTCTCCGGATTCGTCTCCTGGGTCGTCTCGCGGGCCACCGGGGGTGAGTCGGCGTGACGACGGTGCTCGAGACCGAGTCGCTCCGACGGCAGTTCGGTGACCTCGTCGCCGTCGACGACGTCTCCGTCGCGATCGACTCGACGGAGATCACGTCGATAATCGGCCCGAACGGGGCCGGTAAGACAACGTTTTACAGCCTCCTCACGGGGGCGCTTGAGCCAACTGACGGCCGGGTGTTTATCACCGACGCGAACAACGAGCGCGACGAGCTCACGGGACGGCCCACCCACGAGATCGCCCGGTGCGGGCTCTCGCGAGCGTACCAGATCAACAACAGCTTCCCAGGGATGTCGGTGCTCGACAACCTCCGAGTCGCCCGCATCGCGGCGACCGGCCGGTCGAAGGAGCTCCGCACGCGCTATCGTGACGACACAGGGCTCACCGAGAGCGCTCGTGAGGTGCTCCAGATGATGAACCTGATGGACGTCGCAGAGACGACCGTCTCGAACCTCAGTCACGGTGACAAACGAAAGGTCGAGATCGCGCTCTCGTTGGCGACCGACCCGACGGTCGTGTTGCTCGACGAACCAACCGCAGGCATGAATCCCTCGGAGTCTGCGGACATGGTCGAGTTGATCAAAGACATCGACGAGACGACGGAGACGACGTTCGTGCTCACCGAACACGACATCGACATGGTACTCGACATCAGCGACCGCATTCTCGTGTTACACCAGGGGCAGCTGATCGCCGACGGGCCGCCAGCGACGGTGATGGACGACGAGGCGGTCACCACGGCGTACCTGGGGGAACAGCCATGAGCGACCCCGTACTCGCCGTCTCTGACATGCACGTCTACTACGGCGACAGCCACATCATCCACGGGGTCGACCTAACGATAGACGAGGGGGAGGTGGTGACGCTGCTCGGTCGCAACGGTGCCGGCAAGACGACGACGATGCGTGGAATTGTGGGTGTCGCCCCGCCGCGACAGGGAACCGTCACCTATCGCGGGGAGTCGATTGCTGGTGACGCACCCGATGCGATCTCCGACCGTGGAATCAAACTCGTTCCGGAGGATCGGCGCGTCTTCCCGACGCTCTCGGTCCACGAGAACCTCACGCTGGCGAAGCGGCTCGCACCCGACTCGACACAGACGGTCGCAGAGATGTACGAGGTGTTCGAGCCGCTCGCCGCGCTCAAACAAAGTGCAGGCCAGAACCTGAGCGGTGGTGAACAACAGATGCTCTCTGTCGCTCGGGCGCTGGTGCAGGACCCGGACGTGTTGCTCTTAGACGAGCCCACAGAGGGGCTCGCGCCCGTGATCGTCGACGACCTGCAGTCAGTGCTTGCAGACGTCGTCGAGCGAAACGTCACCGTCCTGCTCACCGAACAGAACGTGCAGTTCGCGTTCGAGCTGGCCGAGCGGGGCTACATCATCGACAACGGCGAGATGGTGTTCGACGGGACGACCGCGGAGATCCGCGAGCGCGACCAGCTGATGCGCGATTACCTCTCGGTCTCTGGCGCCGATCTGTAGTCGGCGGTAGCTGCGGTCGCGCGCTTGGGGCCGCTCGCGGGTGGAGCCGCTCGCGTTCGGGAGCTGCTCGCGCTCGATGTACCGCGGTCGCCGCGAGTGAACCCTTTTGTGCGGTGCCGGCGAAGAGCGTCGTGATGGACGTCACCGACCGTGCCGAGGAGCTCGCCTCCGACCTCGGCGCAGACACCGCGGAGGTCAAAGCGGACCTCGAGAACCTCCTCGAGTACAGCGTACCCCTCGACGAGGCGGTACAGAGCGTGCGACGAAAACACGGCGGCGGCGACGGGGGCGGCGCGACGCCGACGTCGGTCGACCTCGCGGAGATCACCACCGACCACGGGAACGTCACCGTCACCGTGCGCGTGCTCACCCGGGGGACCCGCTCGATACGCTATCAGGGAGACGACCTCACGATCCACGAGGGCGAGCTCGCAGACGAGACGGGAACGATAGATTACACCGCCTGGCAGGACTTCGGGTTCGAGCCGGGCGACTCGCTGACGATCGGCAACGCCGGCATTCGCGAGTGGGAGGGCGCTCCCGAACTCAACCTCAACGAGTCGACGACGGTCGCGATCGCCGACGAGCCGGTCGCGGTCGACCGGCCGGTCGGCGGTGAGCGCGACCTCGTCGAGATCGACGCCGGCGACCGTGGGCGGACCGTCGAGGTGCGTGTGCTCGACGTCGACGAGAAGACGATCTCCGGCCGCGACGGAGAGACGGATATCCTTGAGGGGGTTCTCGGCGACGAGACCGGTAAACTACCGTTCACCGACTGGGATCCGACGCCGGCACTCGAAGCGGGCGCAGACGTTCGAATCGAAGACGTCTACGCGCGCGAGTTCCGCGGGGTCCCCTCGATCAACCTCACGCGATTCTCGACGGTCACGCCGCTGTCGGCGTCGATAGCGGTCACGAACGAGGCGCCACACCACTCGATCGCCGCGGCGGTCGACACCGGCGGGATCTTCGACGTCACGGTGACCGGCACGGTACTCGAGGTGCGCGACGGCTCGGGGCTCATCGAGCGCTGTCCGACGTGCGGCCGCGTGATCCAGAACGGCCAGTGCCGGAGTCACGGCGCGGTCGACGGGGAAGACGACCTCCGTGTGAAAGCGATCCTCGACGACGGCACCGACACGGTCACCGTCGTGCTCGACGATGAGCTGACCGCGGACGTGTACGGCGGGGGGCTCGAAGACGCGCTCGCGGCCGCCACGGAGGCGATGGACAAAGACGTGGTCGCGGAATCGATCGCGGCCGACCTGGTCGGTCGGACGTACACGGTTCGGGGGAGCCTCTCCGTCGACGAGTACGGCGCCACGCTGGACGCGACCGCCTTCGAGCCGGCGTCGGCGGACCCGGCGGCGGCCGCTCGAGACGCGCTCGCGGAGGTGCGCGAATGAGCGACGACGGGCCGGGGACGCGAGAGGTCGCACACCGGGTGTTCGCCGCCGAGTTCGACGACGCCTCGCTGTCGTACTCCGAGAGCGACGAGGAGCGCGCGCCGAACTACGTGGTGACGCCCACCGGCGCGCGGGTCAATCGGCTGTTCGTCGCGGGCGTGCTCACGGAGGTCGAGCGCGTCAACGACGAGACGAGCCGTGGTCGCGTCGTCGACCCCTCGGGCGCATTCGTCACGTATGCGGGCCAGTACCAGCCGGACGAGCAGGCGTTCCTCTCGCGGGCGGAGCCGCCGGCGTTCGTCGCGTTGACCGGGAAGGCGCGGACGTTCGAGCCGGACGACGGCGATCGGGTGTTCACCTCCGTGCGCCCCGAACGGCTGAGCGAGGTCGACGCGGCGACGCGCGACCGGTGGGTCGTCTCGGCGGCCAAAGCGACGCTCGACCGGCTCGCCGTGGTCGAACGCGCGCTCAAATCCTCGCTCCGTGGCGACGACCTCCGGAACGCGCTCACGGCGGGTGGCGCGCCGGCGGCGCTCGCGGCCGGGATTCCGTTGGCGTTCGACCACTACGGCACCGGATCGGCGTACGTGGAGGCGGTTCGCCAGCTCGCGGTGGACGCACTGGCGCTCGTCGCCGGCGAGCGCGACGACGTCAGAGCCCCCTCGATCGAGCCCGATGCGGCCGGCTCGGTCGACATCGGGTCGCTCCCGGAGACGGACGTCCGGATCGGAACCGACGCTGGGGACGTCGGGACGGAGATCGCCTCGGAGACCGCAGCCGACCCCGACGTCGATGTGGACGAGGCCGAATCTATCGGGGAGTCTGACGCCGGTGTCGAGGGTGCTGTGACCGAGACCGAGGCTGGGGCTTCTGCGTCTGAGGCCGGAGTTGCGGCTTCAGCGACCGATGCTGAGCCTGCGGCCCCTGAGGCTGTACCCGAGACGGAAGCCGCTGACTCCGAGGGTACCGACGTCGACGCCACGGCGGGTGACGCCATCGACATCGACGACGCCACTAGTACGACCGAGCCGACGCCTGCGTCGTCGCCGCCGACCGACACCGCCGAGCACGACGACGGCCTCGACGAACTCGACGAGCTCGGAGACTTCGATGCAGGACTCGACGACGCGTCGCCGGCCAGCGAGGAGGCGTCGACTGGGGCGTCAGGGACCGGTGACGACGAGCTGTTCCAGCTCGACGACGACGAGCGCGAGGAGATCGAAGCAGAGTTCGGCACCGACTTCGCCACGGGGTCGGAGGTCGACGAACCCGGTGCCGCCGACATCGACGTGCCGGGCCCAGACGAGTTCGAGGCGGTCGAGACGGGCGCGACAGACGCGGGCGCTGCGGTCGCAGACGACGCCGGTGTTGACGCGGCGTCGACTACCGACGCAGACGCGGACGCCGATTTGACCGAGGGCGTAGACGTCGATTCGACCGCGACCACCACCGCTGACACGGACACCGATTCGACCGCGACCGCCTCTGCAGATGCGGACGCCGATCCGAGCGT
>ERZ1034488.194-NODE-194-length-15229-cov-5.287993_pt1 | contig 15229 bp, 14 predicted proteins | sample MGYA00520646_ERZ1034488 | MGnify/ENA primary metagenome ERZ1034488 (study PRJEB33760, sample SAMEA4777686) | hypersaline lake metagenome | biome: hypersaline environment; feature: brines | place: Spain | collected 2012-08 | depth 0 m ...
CCGTCGGCGAGCATCGCGAGTCGGTCGGCCGCGAGCGTCGGCTGCGGGCCACCGACACGCGCGACGGCGACACCGAGCGCGTCGGGGTCCCAGTGGGTCGCGAGCAGGTCCGCGGCGCGGTCGGCAGTCATGAACTGGTCGCCGTCGGGCCCGACGGGCGAGGCGCCCGCGGCCTTGATGTCGAGAAAGACGAGCGTGTGGAGCCCCCGCTCGCGGTTGGCGACGATCCGGCCGGGGACGCTGTCCGGGACACCGTCGCCGCCGTGGGCGTACGGAAACGGGAGCGTGACCGCACGGCCGAAGCGGTAGTTCTGGAGTCCAGTGGCGGAGGCGACCGCCGACTCGGCAGTGACACCGTGAACCACGCGGGTGTCGATCCCGCGGTCGGCCGCCCGGAGCCGGAGGTCGGTGTGGGTCGTCGCGATCAGTGGGTCGCCGGGCGTACAGAACACCACGTCCGACTCGGCGGCAGCGTCCAGAATCGGCTCCGGATCGCGTTCAACACCAGCACGCGACCGGCGTTCGATCTCGATCCCGAGCGCGTCCGCGACATCCGAGAGATCTGCCCCAACGAGCCGGCTGGTGTACGTTTCGGCGAACACACGGTCGGCCGCACGGAGCGCGTCACGCCCCGCGGCGGTCAACGACCGCTCGTCGTACAGTCCGAGTCCGACGAAAGTGAGCACACACACAGTCCACACAGCGGCGAGTTAGCCGTGTCGGTGCAGCATTGAGACAAGCAACGGGCCGCAACCCGTCGAACAGTACAGTCACAGAGCAGTCGCCGAGCGGTCGGCACCACGTTAGCAGACGCGAGCGAGAGACCGAACGAAGTGAGGGAACGAGCGAGCGCCCGCTCACGGGTCGTTCCTCCCCGTTCGTGTCGAGCCTCGCAGTTTTTGATCGACATTTTTTCTCCGGCAGTCTCCCGCTGAGTGAAAAAGGTCGGTCTACATCCCCATATCGGTCGCCGGCTCCGGCACCGGCAGGTCGTGAGGAGAGACCGCGAGCAGTTCGGCAGCGTGGTCCAACGCCATGTCGAACCCGTAGTAGCGTTCAAGTTCGTCGCCGTCCGGGGCCGGGCGCACCTTCAGCATCGCGTAGCCGTCGACGTTCTGTGCGACCGCGGCGGTCCGGCCGTCGCGTTCGAACGTGAGCAGTCGTTCGGCGGGCGTCTCCTCGTAGCGGGCCGTGATACCGTCGGCCTCGGCGGTGACGGGGTCGTTAGTCACATTCGGATCAGGGGCGCGAGACAGTCGAAGCTTCCGCTCTCGAATCAGAGAGTGGACGACCGGTGTTGCCCGGGAGTTCCCCCGTGGGGAGTCCCGGTTGCCTCCTCCGCCCCGCGACCCGACGAGCGACGGGCGTCCGGAGGTGGGCTGCTCGCTTCCGCGCCTGACCCGGTAGCTCCGACCAACCGCGGGCACACACCCCTGCGGGTGTGCCACCACGGACCGCTGTCCCCGCCGGACGAGGTTTCCACGTCGGCTCCCGGGGCCCGCGAGAGGCGTCCCGGACGCCGCCGGCGTTCGGTCCCCGCTCAAGACTACCTCACGGGAGACGGGCAGGGCCTAACTGCCCGACCTAGTCCAGACTGGGTTACTCCGGAACGGCGTAAGTGCCTTTCGAACCCGCGGCGCAGACGGCGTCGGTGAGACACACCACAGACACTTTTTATCGCCCTTGTGTGGAAACTGAACGTGTGGCGGCTACTCAGGTACGTGTTGGCGCTCGCTGTCGGTGTCGGTGTGTCGGTCGCCGTTGCGAGCGTCTCGGGCCAGCACATGCTCGTGACGGTCACACTCACGCCGTTGTACGCTGTCACCGCGTCACTCAGCGTCGTCGCCACCAGACGGGTCCAGAGAGACGGAGGAGTCGCAGGGGGGACACAGTCAGACCGGACGACTGCGACCGCCGTCGGTGCCGTCGGAGGCGGGGTCGGAACGGCGCTGCTGATCGTCTCCGTGCCGGTCGGCGTGGCCGCGTACGGACTGTTGTTGTTGGGGACCGTGTCGACAGTAGTTCAGATGTCGGCCGCACCCGAGTCGTAGCCGGCGCTCACAACACCGCGCGGGTGTAGACGGCCGCGGCCGCCGCCGGGAGCGCGCCCGCGCCGACGACGAGCCAGCGGTGGTACGCCATCCACTGGGCAGAAAAGGAGTAGACGTTGTCCGGGTCGACAGAGACCGCCCACAACGACGCGAACAGGAACGCGGCGACCGCACCGACGAGTGCGACACCCGCGATGGTGTCAGGCGCCCGGCGGCGCTGACGGCCAGAGAGGAAGACGACGACTAACAACACCGCGAGGAAGCCGACACCCCCGACGCCGAGCGGCCCACTGCTGTAGTAGACGCCGAGTCCGGTGCCTGGCGAAGAGAGGAGGGCGTACGGTGCGGCCAGTACCCCGAGGAGGAGGAGACAAGCGGTGACCCCGACCGTCGGGGCGGCGTCGGTCGTGTCCATACCCGACGGCAGGCACGGGTGACACTTCGACTTTTCCAGTTCGGCGCGTCGCGTGTGGTCGGTGTCGTCTGCAGTCGGTCGGCGCGTCGCGTGTGGTCGGTGTCGTCTACGGTCGGTCAACGCGTCGCGTGTGGTCAGTCGGCGCGTCGTTCGCCCGTGCGGGCGGACGGCTCGCCCCCGACGGCGTCGTTGGCGCGAGGAATCGTACAGATCAGCGTTCCGTCGTCGGTCCGCTCCACCCGGTGGGGAAGCTCGGCTGTCGTCCCGTCCGCGCGGGCAAAGCTGGTCACGCCGCTCCAGGCGTCCGTCTCCGAGAGCGTCTCGGTCACCGCCTCGGGAACCGTCTCGGCGGCGTGGACCCGCGACCAGGCGCTGTCGACGAGTGTCGACGGCTCGTACCCCAGGATGTCGGCATAAGAGGAGTTACAGTAGAAGAACGACCGCTCGCCGTCACAGTCGACGAGCCCGATTCCCTCGCCGGTCGCCTCGATCGCCTCGACGGCCCGACACAGCGTCCGGTCGGCACGGGCACGCCGGACGGCGACACCGATCCGGTGGGCGAGGACGGTGAACTGACCCAGCCCACGTTCCTTCTGGAGATAGTCGTCCGCGCCGGCCGCGACTGCGTCGGCCGCGACGGACTCTGACCCCTTGCCGGTGAACAGGAGAAACGGGAGCGCCGGCCACCGGTCCCGGACAGTTCGGAGGAGCGACAACCCGTCTGCGTCCGGCAGGTCGTAGTCACTCACCACGCAGTCGTACGCCGGTCGGTCGGCCGCGAGCCGCTCGACGGCGGCGGCGACCGTCTCGACGTGGTCGACGGTGATCTCCGGGTCGACACGGGCGAGCCCGGTCTCGGTCAGGTCGGCGAATCCGGGCTGATCCTCGACGTGGAGCACCCGGAGAGACGACAGATTGTGGTCGTCGGACAACGCCCGGACCGCAGTCTCGTCGGCTGGTGTGTTTGCTGCCATCGTGACCCCTCACTCGTTTATGTGAACGCTTCCCACACTTCAATCCACTCGCCGCCGTCGGCGGCCTGCCGGCTCACGCAACCACACGAACGGGAGAAACTTCTTCCCAGACGGCGGAACTTCTTCTCAGACGGCGAAACTTCTTCCGGGACGACGAAACGTCTCGGACCCGTCGGGAGAAGGCGTCTGCGGCGTTGTATTCTCGTAACTTACAGCAACCCACTCCGTTGCCAGCACACTGGCGACACGGAGTCTATGGGAAAGTGTTATATGCCCCTGATGCATACAACTGAGTGTACTATGACAGGGTACCACGACTACGTACTGTGCCTCATCCCGACGTTGGTTCTCGGACCGATCGCACTCTCGTCAGTCGTGGGACTTCCGGTGCGTGTCGCCGTCGCAGTCGGCGGCGCCGCCGCGGCGTTGCTCGTGGGACACGCGATGTTCGTCCGCGGGCCCGTCACCCGGGTCGCAGCCGAAAGCGGTGTGGTGGGTGAGTCGTCGGCCGTGGTGAACGACGCGCCGGCTACCGTGAACGACTCGTCGGGCGGCGGTGTCGCCCCGTCGGACGCCGACTGAGTCGACTACCGAGACTGTTCTCTGGCCGTCACGTCGTCGAGACTCTCCGGTTCACGCGTGAGTTGCGCCTCCCCGTCGCGGAGTGCAACCTCACCCGGGAGCGGCTGTGAGTGGAACCGACTCGCCAGCTCGACCCCGTAGGCACCGGTGTTGCCGACGGCCAACAGATCGCCACGCTCCGGCTCGGCGACCGGGCGGTCCGTGCAGAACACGTCCGCCGACGTACAACACGGGCCGCCGACCGAGACGGGACGGGAGGCGCGGTCGGGCGCAGAGACGTTCCGGATCGGGTGGTAGGCGTCAAACATCGCCGGCCGGACGAACGTCGCCAGCGAGGCGTCGACGCCGACGACCGTCGCCGCCGGCGACTCCTTCACCGTGTTGACCCGCGTCAGGATCGTGCCGGCGTCGGCCGCGACGTACCGCCCCGGCTCCAGTTCCACCCGCGGGCCGAGATCACCGACCGCCTCGCGGAGCCGGTCGGCGACGTGGTCGAGAGCCAACGGCTGGGTCTCCGGGCGGTACGGCACGCCGAACCCGCCGCCGAAGTCGACGAACGACAGTTCGCCGACCGCGGTCTCAACCTCGCGGGCCAGATCGGCGACCCGCGACATCGCACGGCAGTGGTCGTTGAGGTCGTCGTGGAGCACGCCGCTCCCGACGTGGGCGTGGAGACCGACGAGATCGAACCCGGCGGCGACCTCGTTGGCGACCGCGACCAGTTCCTCACTCGGGACACCGAACTTGGCGTCTTTCCCGGTGGCGACCTTCTCGTGGTGGCCCGTCCCGATTCCGGGGTTGACACGGATCGCGACCCGGCCGTCGAAGCCGCGCTCGGCGAGTCGGTCGAACGTGTCGCGTGCGCCGGCGGTGATCGTCAGTCCCGGGTGGTCGGCCGCCAGCTCTGCCGCGTAGTCGAGATCGGCGGCGGGTGGGTTCACCGCGGTGTAGCGGAGTTCGTTCGGGTCCGCGCCCGCGGCGACCGCCCGACGCAGCTCGCCACGGGCGGCACACTCGATCTCGCCGCCGGCCGCCAACACCGTCTCCAACACCGCGCGGCCGGTGTTGGCCTTGGCGGCGTACATCACCCGCGCGTCGGGGAACGCGGCGTCGAACCGGCGGTAGTTTGCCGCGATCCGGTCTCGGTCGACGACGTACAACGGCGTCCCGTACTGCGCTGCGAGTCCACGCAGCCGTTCGTCGGGCCACTCCGACAGCCGACGGACCGGCGGACCGTGGGGTGTCTCGTGGTCGGTGTGGGTGCTCACTCGCGTAGCACCTCCTCACGCTGGGTGGCGTCACGGGTGTCTGCTGACAGTGCCGTCGCGACGACGGCGGGCTTGAACGCGCCGGCGTCACCGAACAGTTCGTGGTCCCCCAACGAGGAGGGGACGTAGCGGGCGAACGCACGCCGCTGTGCCGGGAGGTGGCCGTATCTGATCTCCTCGTCGACGAGATCGTACACCGGGACGTTCGGCGTCAACAGGGTGTTCTCGCCGACGACACACCCCTCGCCGACGCGGAACCCGGAGGTGACACGACAGCCCGCGCCCAGCGACACGTCGGCTTCGATCACGACCGGCGCGTCCTCAACGGGTTCGAGCACACCGCCGATCAGCGTGTTCGCCCCTAACTTCACGTCCGCGCCGATCTGGGCACACGAACCAACAGTGTCACAGGAGTCGACGAGCGTCCCGTCGTCGACGTACGCGCCGACGTTGACGAACGACGGCGACATCGCGATACAGTCGCTGCCGAGATACGCCCCCCGGCGGAGCACCGTCCCGTCGGGTGTGTTGCGTGTCCCTCGGTTCGCGAGGTCGGCCGTCTCCCGCAACGGCAACACGTCGTAGTAGTCGACACCGCCGTGTTCCCGACGGCGGGTCTCGTGGAGACCGAACGCCAACAACACGCCGCGTTTCACCCACTCGTTTGTCTCCCAGCTGGTCACGTCGTCGCCGGTCTTCTCGGCGGCGCGAACCTCGCCGGCTTCGAGCGCGTCCAGAAACGTCTCCAGTGTCGCCAGGTCGGCGGCTGTCGCGGTCTCCGCGTCGAGTCCCTCCTGGGACCGCTCCCACAGCGTCTCGATGTTGGCACGGAGGGTCACGCCACACCACCCCCGCTCTCGGCGGCCAGTTCGTCCGCGTCCAACACGTCCCCGAACTCGTAGACGCCGGAATCGCTGCCAGCGAGCCACGCCGCGGCGTCGAGCGCGCCGGCGGCGAACACCCGCCGACTCCCGGCGCGGTGGGTCAACTCGACGACGTTATCCTCGCCCGCGAGGAGCACCTCGTGTTCGCCCGCCACGTCACCGGCCCGGCGGGCGTGGACCCCGATCTCGGTCGTGCTCCGGGGTGTGGCTCCCTCACGGCCGTGGACCCGCTCGGAGAGGTCCGGGCGTGCCGTCTCGACGTCTTCGATCAGTGTCTCTGCGGTGCCGCTGGGGGCATCCCGCTTCCCGTCGTGGTGGGTCTCGGTCACCTCCACGTCGTACCCCGGGAGGGTGTCGACGGCCGCGGTCACCGCCCGGCGGAGCGCCGCGATCCCACGCGAGAAGTTGCTGGCCCACAACACCGGCACCCGTTCGCCCGCGTCGGCAAGCGCCGCGTGGTCCTCCTCTGAGAGGCCGGTCGTCCCAGTGAGGAACGCGGCCCCCGCCTCGGCGGCCCTTTCGGCGTACGCCGTCGTCGCCTGCGGGGCGGTGAAGTCGACGACGACCGTCGGCGACGGCGCCTCGCGTGCGAGACGAGCGAGCGCCTCGGGCGGCGCAGTCGACACGCCGGCGACCGTCTCGGCGGTGCGGCTGGTCGCACCCGCGACCGTCAGCCCGCGGTCGTCTGCGGCCGCGAGTAGCTCCCGTCCCATCCGGCCGGTCGCGCCGGTGACGACGAGGCTGGTCACGCGCCACCCACCCCCGGGGTCGGCTCGGCAGCCTCGTCTAACGCCGACAACACCGCCTGGAGTCGGTCGCGGGTCCCGGGGGTGGCGCGGCTCAGCGGCTCGCGGAGCCGGGGGGTGGTGTCCTCCCGGATCGCCATCGCCTCCGTCACCGGGATCGGGTTCGTCTCGCGGAACAACGCCCGCGTGAGCGGCGCGAGTTCGTGGTGGTGGGCGCGTGCGGTCGCGAGATCACCGGCCAGCCCGCGTTCGACCATCTCGCGGGTGCGTTCCGGTTCGACGTTGCCGACGACGCTGATCGCCCCCGTCCCCCCCAACGAGACGACGGGGTGTGTCATCGCGTCGTCGCCGGACAACACGTCGAACGTCTCCTGCCGGGTGTGTTCGATCACCGCCGAGATCTGGGCGGCGTCACCGGAGGCCGCCTTGTACCCCCGGATCGTCGGGTGGGTCGCGAGCGTCGCCACGGTCTCCGGATCGAGATTCGACCCCGTTCGCGAGGGGACGTTGTAGACGATGCAGGGTACGTCGACTGCGTCGGCGACCCGAGTGTAGTGGTCGCGGACGCCTCGGGACTCCGGGCAGTTGTAGTACGGCGAGATGAGGAGCAACGCGTCCGCACCGGCGTCGACGGCACGTTGTGACAGCGAGACGGCCTCGTGGGTCGCGTTCGAACCGCTGCCGGCGATCACCGGGCAGTCGACGCTTTCGACGACAGTCTCGACGACCGCGACGTGTTCGTCGTGTGTGAGCGTCGCCGACTCGCCGGTGGAGCCGACGGGAACGAGCCCATCGACGCGGGCGTCGGCGAGTCGACGCGCGCGTGTCGCGAGTCGGTCGTGGTCGACCGCGCCGTCGGCGTCGAACGGGGTCGGGAGTGCCGGGTAGAGTCCGGCGAACGTGTTGTAGTCTGTGTGCTGGTCGCCTCGCGGGATCGAACTGAGCGTTGGTGTCGTCATGTGCGGTGTCGGTGTCGGTCGAAAACTGGGCGTCGGTCGCCAACTACCGCCCGGGACGGGGTCGCCACTCCCGCACCGAGCGAGACGCTCACCGAGATTTAGCAACGACGAACGGTGACGACACCGCAGCGGCTGAGGTGGTGTCGTCGGTCACACTCACAACCTGCAATCGGAGCGGTATGAAGACATCGGTTTCGGCTCGGGGGCGGCGACCGTGTCCTCACCTGTACTGGCCGAGCGTGTCCGACGGCGGCGTGGTGTCGCGGAGTCGTCGCCGTCGTTTGTCGTACGCGCCGTCGAGCGCCAACGCCTGCCGGCGCCGGGAGACGAGGTAGCCGTCCACGTCACTCCGGTCGGTGGGGTGGGCCGCCCGAATCCACACCGGCCGGCTCCCCTCCGAGAGGCCGTTGGCCCACGCCTCTGCGGCCCGGCGGTCGGGGAACGTCCGTCGTGATCCCTCCCGGTTGACGAGCCGCCCGACCGCACCGTTGGCCTTCCGGGCGGACTGTTTCACCTCGACGACGTAGCTCACACTCTCGTCTGGGGCTCGTTCACAGTAAAAACCTGGAGATCGGCGTCGACAGTCGCTGTCAGTGGCGACCGAATCTGCCACCGGACGGCTGCGTCACCTCCTAATGGCTCGGCGGCAGAGTGTGCGCCGTGACAGTTGCGGACCTCACCGAACGGCTCGTGGCGATTCCGAGCCACGACGACGAGACGGCCGCCGGCGACGCGGTCGCCGACTGGTTCGAGACGGCGACGGTCGAACGGGACACACACGGCAACGTGTTCGCCCGGCAGAACCCGAACGGAGAGACACAGCTCGCGTTCGTCGGCCACCACGACGTGGTGCCGCCCGCGCCACGGCAGACGACCGACGACGGGGGGTACGCCGTAGAACGGCGCGGAGAGCGGCTCTACGGCCGGGGAACTGCGGACATGGTGGGGTCACTCGCGGCCGCGATGCACGCCGTCGAGAGCGCCGACCCCGACCTGCTCCGTGGGGCCGATCTGGAACTCTGTTTCGTCTCGTTTGTCGGCGAGGAGGACGGCGGAGTCGGGTGTCGGGCGGCCGTCGACGACGGGTTCGCGCCGGAGTACGCCGTCGTCGGCGAGGGGTCGACCGGCTACTCCGCGCCGGGGGTGACGGACGTGGCCGTCGCACACAAGGGACGCCGCGGGAGCACACTCACAGTCACAGGGGAGGCGGCCCACGCCAGCGAGCCGGAGGCGGGGGTCAACGCCGCATACCGCGCCGCAGACGCCGTCGACGCCGTTCGCGGTCTCGACGCGCCGACGGCGACGGTTCAGGGTAAACAGCTCGCGGGGAGTCTCGCCGTCACCGGCGTCGAGAGTGGGACCGCCTGGAACGTGATCCCGGAGTCGGCGACGGTCACTGTCGACGAACGCACCGTGCCAGGCGAGCGGGCGCCGTTGGACCGGGTCGCGGAACTGCCGGGTGTCGAGTGGACCGTCGACCAGGATCTCCCGCCGATGGCGTGTGACGACCGGGCGTTCGCGGACGCGGTGTTGGACGCCGCGCGGGTGGTCCAAGTCGACGAGACGAGCGTCGACGGAGGTGACGTGCCGGGTGTCGACCCACCGGCCGACGCCATGCCACAACGGGTGGGCAAGCCACACGCGACAGACGCCGGCTGGCTCGCGCAGGCGGGCACCGCGTGTGTGGTGTGTGGCGCCTCCGAGCCGGGAGAGGCACACACGGACACCGAAAGCGTCTCCGTGGGTGTGCTCGACCGGCTCGAAGCGATCTACGCGGAGACAGTCGAGCGTGTCGCGGCGGTGGACCGGTAGCTCGGGCATCGAGTGAGTACCGAGCGAGCGCGGAAGAGGCGGGTGTGTGTGTGACCCGAACCGTGAAACACGAGCGGGCCGAGTGACACGTAGATGGGAGCAGCCGACGAGGAGAGCGTCTTCGAGGAGTACCGCGACCGCGTGGACCGGCCACTGGCGCGACTGTTCCGGGAGTACGGCACAAGGGAGATCCACTGGCTCGTCGGCGGGATGGTCGCGAACGTGCTCGCTCGGGGGGCGAGTCTCCTCCCGCCGGTCGTGCTTGGGGTCGCCATCGACGCCGTCTTCCTGGATCGGGCGGGCTATGACCTGTTGTTCCTCCCAGACCAGTTCGTCCCCGCGGGTGACGCCGCCCAGTTCTGGCTGTCGACCGGGCTGATCGTCGGGTCGTTTCTCGTGACGGCGGTGTTGACCTGGGTGTACGGTGTCGCCGCCAACAACTTCGCCCACCGCGTGATGCACGCCGTCCGGGTGGACTCCTTCGAGAAGATGCAGTCGCTCGACATGTGGTTCTTCGACGGGAAACAGACGGGTGAGGTGATGTCGATCCTCAACAACGACGCCACCAACCTCGAACGGTTCCTCGACAACGCGCTCCAGAACTCCGTCCGGCTGGGCGTGATGGTGATCGGGATCGCGGTCGTCCTGTTTTCGACGAACGCCCAGTTGGCGTCGCTCACGCTCGTCGCCGTCCCGTTGATGGTGGGGTTCACCTGGTGGTTCATGCGGGCCGTCGAGCCGCGCTACACCTCCCAACGGGAGTCTGTCGGCGATCTCAACACCCGCTTGGAGAACGCGCTGGGTGGGATGCAGCTGATCAAGACCACCGGGACGGAGTCGTACGAGTCCGACCGGGTGCGTGACGCCTCCTTCTCGTATTTTCGGGACACGATGGCGGTGTTGAAGCTCAACTACGTCTACCGGCCGGGGATGGAGCTGTTCGCCGGGTTGGCGTTCGCGACGACGTTCGTCGTCGGCGGGCTGTGGCTCACCACCGGCGTCGCCCCCGGCCCGCTGACGGGGACGCTGTCGGCGGGGCAGTTCGTCACGTTCCTCTTCCTCACCCAACGGTTTACCGCGCCGTTGGCGGAGGTGTCGAACATCGTCGACTCATACGAGAACGCCAAGGCCTCCAGTGAGCGTGTGTTCGGGCTCCAAGATGTGCCCCGCCGAATCACCGACGGCACGGACGCGGTCGTTCTCGACGACCCCGCCGGCCGGGTCCACTACGACGGTGTCCGATTCGGCTACGAGGACGGCGACCCCGGCGCCCCAGATCCAAACGAGACCGCGAGTGAGGGGGGTGCCTTCGCCGACGGCGGAGCCAGAACGGCTGACGGCGAGCCGACGGTCGGCAGTGTCGGAGACGAGCCCGAGGAGTACGTGATCGACGGCGTCGACTTCACCGCGGAGCCGGGTGACACGGTCGCGTTCGTCGGCCCGACGGGGGCCGGGAAGTCGACGCTGGTCAAACTCCTGCTCCGGCTGTACGACGCCGACAGGGGGGCGATCCGGATCGACGGCCACGACGTGCGGGAGATCGAGACCGCGTCGCTCCGTTCCTCGCTGGGCTACGTCAGCCAGGAGACGTTTTTGTTCGACGGTTCTGTCGCCGACAACATCCGCTACGGGGAGTTCGAGGCCGACCGCGAGGCGGTGGTCGCGGCCGCGAAGGCCGCCGAGGCCCACGAGTTCGTCACCAACCTCCCGGACGGCTACGACACCCGGATCGGGGAACGCGGGGTGAAGCTCTCTGGCGGGCAACGCCAACGCCTCTCAATCGCCCGGACGGTGTTGCAGGACCCCGAGATCCTCATCTTAGACGAGGCCACCTCCGCGGTCGACACGGAGACCGAGCTGTTGATCCAACGCTCGCTCGACCGGCTGGCGGCCGACCGGACGACGTTCGTGATCGCCCACCGGCTGTCGACGATCCGGGACGCGGACACGATCTTGGTGTTGGAGGGCGGGCAGGTGGTCGAACGTGGCGAGCATGGGGAACTGCTGGCCGAAGACGGGCTGTACGCGAAGTTATGGGGTGTGCAGGCCGGCGAGATCGAGTCGTTGCCCGGGGAGTTTCTGGACAAGGCGCGGGAACGACGGGCGGAGACGCTGCCGGACGACGACTGAGGGGAGTTGCCAGTCCTCGCCCGGACTCTCGGGCGGTGGTCGTGACTCGACGGCGTGATCGAGTCGTCTGCAAGAAGTCGGTGGCGGTCGTCCAGCAGAGGTCCAGAGCCGGAGTCAGGCCGCGCCGTTGCCGTACGTCTCCTCCAGATACGCGACGATGTCGTCAGACTCCGGCATCCCGTCGACGTCGTGTTCCGGGTCGACGAGCACCGGCACGCCCGTCTGGCCGCTGATCTCCTCGACTTCCGTCCGCTCGCCGTGTGAACGCGGCACCATCACGGAGTCGTACTCCAACTCGAGTTCCGACAGCGTCCGCTTCACTTTCTCGCAGTACGGACAACCGTCCAGTTCATACAGTGTTAGGTCTGCCATCACACACACGAACGCGTTCCGGCGGCTAAAGTCGCACGGAGGTGTGCAGGGTTCACGGACCACCCACGACTCACTCCGCGGGGAGTTGACTGACCGGGCCTTCGTGGACGACGAACTCCGCGGCGTTGACGACGTAGTGGGCGACCACCACCACCACGAGTGAGTCCGTCAGGACGAACGCGGTCGCCAACACCACGCCCAACAGGCCGGTGACGGCCATGCCGACACGCCCCTGTGCGGAGTGTGCCAGCCCGAAGACGACCGCGGAGCCAACAACGAAGACCGCGACCGGCACGTTCAGCCCGGTTGCCGAGGCTCCGGCCGCGAACGCGCCGACCAACGCCGCCCGGAAGAGCAGTTCCTCGAAGACCGCGACGACCGGCAACACCACGCCCAACAGGAGCCACCACTCTCGCCGGGTGGTCGGCGCGAGCGCACCCCGCAGCGCCTCGGCAGGGTCGATCCCCAGCCGGCGGCTCAGTCGTCCGCCGGACTCGCTGGCGACCCATAGGGCGACCCCGAGGAGCGCGCCGACACCCACCTGCGGGAGCGTCACCGAGCCGAGCCCCAAGGCGGGCGCCGGCACCGCCGCCCACACCGTGACGGCCACGAGCAGCCCCGCAAACAGGAGCTGTGAGCCGACGACGTTCGCCAACAACACCGTCGTCGACAGCTCGCGGTCGCCGACCCTGACCCCGTCCCGCTCGGCGGGGAGCTGTGGATCGAACCCGTCCGTCTCCCCCGCGAACGGGTCTGGGCCGTCGAATGCGCCGGGTGTCACTCCGGTGGCGTCGGCCGCCGCCGTCGCGACGCCGGGGCGCGGCTCCGTGGCGGTCTCCGTGTCGTCCGTAGCCGTGTTCGGGCCGTCTCCGGTGGGGGCCGGGTCACCGGTGTCGTCGTCTGTGGTGCCGTCGGCCGCCGCACCCGGTCTCACCTCGTCGGGGTCGTCAGTCGGACGCTCACCCCACCGATCCTCGGGAGTGTCGTCGGTCTCCGCCCACCGGTCCCGGTCGTCGGGAGCCCCGTTCCAACGATCACCACGACCCGTCCGGTCCAACGGCTCGCCACTCGGCGAAACCGGGTCGTCGACTGTCGACTCCCCCTGTGCCGGGTCCGTGTCCGCCGGATCGTCGGGCGTTCCTCCGTCCGTGTCGTCGTCGGGCACGGTGTCGCCACCGGCGACCCGCGAGCCACCGGTGTCGGAATCTGCGTCTGCACGACCGTCGGTGGCTGGCAGGTCGGGATCGGTGTACTCCGCCTCGCCGGAGATCGGGAACGCCTCCGAAGGGTCCGGGGGGCCGTTCGGGCTCTCGGTGGTCGGTTCGTCCGGTTCGTCGGGTCGTGCGTGCTCTGGCGGCGGGTCCGGGTAGTCAGACTCGTCGAGTGTGGTGAGCGCCGTCCCGCCGGGCCCGGACAACGGGTTCTCCGGGTCGTCGGCAGACCGCCACGGCAGCGGGGAGAGCAACCCACGCTCGTCGGAGTCGCCGAACAGTCCGCTCTTGTCGGAGTCGCCGAGTAGTCCGCCCTCGTCGGAGTCGCCGAGCGACCCACGCACGCGTGTCAGGTCACTTTCCTCGCCCGTTCTGTCGTCGCCTGACCCTGTCTCGCGAACGGCCGCGGCAGAACTGCGTGTGAGCGCGAGCAGTAACGTCACGAGCACGGAGACGACGCCGGCGAACGCGACCCAACGAACCACGCCTCGATCACCTCAGAAAAGGAGAGAAGTGCGCTACTGCGGGCTCGGGCTGGAGGGGCCGGACACGTCGCCCGTGTCGGCGGCCTCCAACGCGGAGCCGGTGATGTTCTTCAGCCGGTCGACCAGCGAGTCCTTCTCGGCCTCGCCTTCCAAGGCCACGTCAAGCACCTCGGAGATGTGCGACACCGGGACGATCTCGACCATCTCCTCGTACTCGTCTTCGATCATCACGTCCTGCTCGTTCGCCTGCGGGATGATGACCGTGTCACAGCCGGACTTGGCCGCCGCCTCGATCTTGTGGGTAACGCCGCCGACGGGGAGCACGTCCCCCCGGACCGACAACGACCCCGTCATCGCGAGATCCTGCCGGACGCCGACATCCTCCAGCGCGGAGATCACGGCCGTCGCGACCGTGATCGACGCCGAGTCCCCGTCGACACCCTGTTGGCCCGTCTGGACGAACTGGATGTGGATGTCCTTCTCCGAGATGTTCTGGTCGGAGAACTTCTTGATGATCGCGGAGACGTTCTGGACGGACTCCTCGGCCATCTCCTTCAACTGGCCGGTGGCGATCACCTGCCCGCCGGCCTGCGTGGGCGTGATCTCCGCCATCACCGGGAGCATGATCCCGGAGTCTTCGCCCATCACGGCGAGCCCGTTGACACGACCGGGCTGGTAGCCGTCTGCGACCTGCAGTTCGTAGTCCTTCCGGCGTTCGATGTAGTCGTCTGCCAGCTGTTGTTCGATCGACCGCGACCGACCCTTCGCCTCCAAGACGTGGTCGCGTTCGACGAAGGCGGCGTCTGCCGACCGAGCGATGTCACCCGCGACACGAACCAACCCGCCGAGGTTCCGCAGCTCCAGGGTGAGGTGGCCCTTCCGGCCGGCACGACGGCGTGCTTCGAGGATGATCTCCTCGATGGCGCCGCGGTCGAACTCCGGCAGGCGCCCGTCCTTGGCGGCCTCCTGGGCGACGAACCGGGAGTACTTCCGGCGCATCTCCGGGGTGTCGTCGATGGTGTCGTCCATGTACACCTCGTAGCCGTACCCCTTGATCCGCGACCGGAGCGCGGGGTGCATGTTCTCCATCGCGTCGAGGTTCCCCGCCGCGACCATCACGAAGTCCGTCGGCACCGGCTCCGTCTGGACCATCGCGCCCGAGGAACGCTCGGACTGGCCGGTGATCTGGAACTCACCCTCCTGGATCGCGGTCATCAGCTTCTGTTGTGACCGGATGTCGAGGGTGTTGATCTCGTCGACGTACAACACGCCCTTGTTCGACTTGTGGATGGCGCCGGCCTCGACACGGTCGTGGCTCGGCGTCTCCATCCCACCGGACT
>ERZ1034488.202-NODE-202-length-15030-cov-8.669382_pt1 | contig 15030 bp, 21 predicted proteins | sample MGYA00520646_ERZ1034488 | MGnify/ENA primary metagenome ERZ1034488 (study PRJEB33760, sample SAMEA4777686) | hypersaline lake metagenome | biome: hypersaline environment; feature: brines | place: Spain | collected 2012-08 | depth 0 m ...
ACCTCAAAGATGTCATTCAATCACAAAGCAGCTACAAATCAACACTATTTAGTGAAGTCACAATCAAACTCGAACGGTCAAGCACAAGTCTCATCGCACACTGCCTCAACGTCAAACCAGAAAGTGACAATCTCAGTGAAGACTTCCCAGACCCAGTGTCTGAAAGTCTCCAACTCGAGCCAGAACTGGTTTACTTTGAAGAGGTAGTATAGACAGTAACACACTAAAGGAGGACAAATAATATGCCACAAACAAAACAAGTTGACCACCCAAAACTAGACGACCCAGTAACTATTTGGAAGATGAATTACGGCTTCCGACAAGACTTTAGCAATGAAGTGCTCAAAGTCGATGTTCAAGGAGAGGGTCAACAGTCAATGAACGTTATGACTGGTGACATGAACCTTTACTGGCTCGTATTCGGTATTTTTCAAGCGCCGAGTCTTAATATTCAGCAACCAAATGACGTTCGGCGTGGTCTTTCAGACAGAGAAGTCAAAGACCGTTTAGCCAATGTCCGGACGATGGATATGGAAGTCGCCGAACACGTGAAAGACAAAATCATGGACCTCAATAATGAAACAGAGGGTGACGAGCAAGACCAAGAGGAAGTAGCAAAAAAGTAGAAAGCCTTGCTAAAGGGCACAAGGTTAGTCACCCTAAGGCAAGGCGCATAGCGTATGAAGCTATGCTTTGCAAGGATATGGGTTGTACTCCATCAGAGCTTCGAAATGAAGACCCTGATAAATTACAACTCATGTTCCGTTTCTACCAGGCTATGAAAGAAGAAAATCCTCTTGCTTCACTATTTTAAATCATGGCAACCGCAATGGAGCTTCAAATCCTCACACAACTGGAGGAAAGCGGGCTCAAAAAACAAGCAGAAGATGTCGCTGAAACTGTAGACTCATCTCTCGCCAATCGAATCGAACAGAAAATCGAAGACGCTAAAGCAACAATAAACAACATGATGGGCGGCGGAGACGGTGGAGCTGGACAAGGCGGACAAGGTGGAAGCTCTGGTGGCGGCGGTGGAGGAATCGGCGACGTTATGAGTGGAATGTTCGAATCGCTTGGCGACATCGGCAAAAAATTTGGAAGCTTGTTAAAAATGGCAGGAAAAATTGCCGGTGCAGTCTTTGCAGTTGTATCACTAGCCAGCACCTTTAGTGCTGTGTTTGATATGTTGAGCAAGCTTACAAAAATGGTTGGGCAATTCTTAAGGCCTATTGCTGACACATTCATGGTACTTATTCAGCCGGTCTTCAGCCTCCTCCGCCCTATTCTTAAAACACTTCAAACACTGATGCAACCGTTCCGAAAGGCAGCGATGAAAGGAATGGCAGCTGCCAATCAACTTATTAGTAAAGGCATGAAAATGCAAATGGAAGGAAAGGAAGGCGGAGGAGCACTCATTTCTGAAGGATTCAAAGGCGCACTTCAAAGTGCAAGTCTTATGTTCAGTGGCTTTATTGATTTAATTATGGGGCCACTTGAAGATTTACCTGTTCTTGGAGATAGAATTAAAACCGCGATGAACAATTGGAAAGAAAGTGCACAAAAAGGTGTTGTCCGCGTTCAAACGTTTCGTGATACATTTCAAAAATTAAAAGGAGATTTTGGAGACGCGCAAGAAGCTTCAAAAACTGCATCAAATATTATCGGCACACAAATGGATGAAATTGAAGACCGTGTCGATAACTTTACTATCAAAAACTTTGAATCAAATATGGAAACTGCAAAAGATGTAGTTAAAGATTCAACAAAAATTATCAAAGGTAAATTTGATGATGTAAAAGGAAAATCAAAAGACGCTAAAAGTGAAATTGGAAAACTTGCCGGCGAACTTCAAGCAGTTACTGATAACGGAAGTAAAGCAAATGAAAAAGTTGATAAGTTCGTCCAGAATATGAAAGATGCTGGAAATATTGATGTATTTAATTTTGCAAGACAAGCAGGTGTAAAACAAGTAAAAGAAGAAGCAAAAGATAAACCTGGAAGTATAGCAAAGTTTTCAGGTGGCGTTTCAGAAATGGTTGAAGCTCTTTGGAATCGTACAAAAGACGCATTCCAAGGAAAAGTCGGAAGAAATCAAAGAACATTAAGCGAGGCATTCCAAGAAGGCCAACGTGAAGTAATGAAAAATTGGGCTGAAGACGTAAAAGAAGCCGCTAAAAATATTAAAACAGAATACAAAAAACAAATGCCCATCATTGAAAAACTAAATCGAAAAGGACTCATCGATATCAAAAATACCACATCAAAATATATGGGCGGCGAAAAAACAACAGGCAAAATTCCAAAAAATTTCAATAAAGGAATGAGCACGGTTAGCGATAAAACACAAGATTTCCAAAGTAAAATGTCTACAGCTGCAAGCAAAATGGATGACGCTATGAGCACACTTGACGATGCCATTAGTAAAGCAAACGATATTCAAGATGAAGCAGAAAGACGAAGAGACAATTTATCACTACGGAGAGGTAGATAAAAATGGTATCATTTCAAGAACCAAAGCTTGAACGACCAAACGGACAAATTTTTACATTCCCTGAAGAATTTATCGAGCAAGACGACGAAAAATACGATGTCGGTCCTTCAAAATTAAGAACTCCGGCATCTGGACCGATGGCAAATATTGGAAACGACTTTCAAGGTGTCAGCAAACGTATTGTCGTTAGCGGAACGTTTTATCGAGTTGAACCAAACAAACCGTCAGTTATCACAGGTTCTGGCGCGCCCACAATTCGCGACCCAATTCTTATGAAATACTGGCTTGAATCTCTCGCAGACGGTACACAGACACCTGTCAAATGGTCATCGTATCTCAGCGAGTATAGTCTTCAAAGCGGAGGTGGAACAACAACGATTGACGGAAAGAGCATTCCAGGCCAATTCACTAAAACGGAAGGATATATCGACGGCCTCGGATTTGGCGAAAAAGATAATCCTGACAGAATAAGCTTTAACTTCACAATTTGGGTGGCTGATAGCTAATGGCTCTCCCTGATAGTCCAACTGAAACAAAAGTTGTCATTGACGGTGAGGATGTCACTGATTTAGTTCAGATGTATGACATCACACAGAGATTTAATGACGCAATTTCAGACGGGACTATCGTCTTTACACCAGAAATTCGAACACGATTTGGCGGAAACGAAGAAATATCTGGAAAAACTGTCACTGTTCAAAGAGGTATTAATTCGCCAACAGAAGAATATGAATTCCGTGGCTTTACTGACGTCGTAGAAACACGTGGCCGAGATATCGAAGTCGAAATACTCGATAAAATGGTCGTCACAAAAAGAAAATATATTACAACGTCGTTTGACAAAGATATCGACCCGGAGTCAGGCGTCATTAGCGAAATATACAAAGACCTTCTTGATCAATATACAGACTTAAATTATGACAGCAGTACAATTCAAGATAGTGGACAAACTATCACACTTGAAAAATTCATTTGCCGTGACAGCAACTTATATGAAAGACTCCAAGATTTAGCAGAGGCACTGAATTGGCAGCATTATTACAATCCGCGTGACGACAAAGTATACTTCGAGCCAAAAGGATTTCAGACAAGTAGCGTCACGTTTACAGTTGGTGATAATCTTCCGAACGTTCCAAATTGGACCATTGATAAGTCACGCCTTGCAAACAACGTCACTGTTAAGGGTGCCACACAGGCTGTTCAAAAGACAGTTTTTGATGATGGAAATGGTAACCAAGGGCAGCAAATCCCGCTGGAATTCCAGCCGACTAGCGTAAAAGTATACGTTGGTAGTGGTTCATTTGACCCTGACGGTTCACCACCAACAAAACCAAGCGACAACGAAAACAATTTGCTCTCTGGTGGTAAACAAAGTGTAACTGCCGGCACTTTCGACTATGAATACGATGCGACACAGGATGTCAAAACCGTGTTCTTTAGCGACGGTACAGGGCAGCCAAGCTTTACACCACCAAGCGGTACAAACAATATTGAAATTCAGTATACATATGACCTTCCAACGCCACTAACTGGGAAAGACCAAGCAAGTATTGATCGCTGGGGAGAACATCAAAAAGTCATCACAAAATCTGATATTCAAACTGTTAACGACGCGGAAGCATATCTACAGAAATACTTAGAATATTTCTCAACTCCGTTTGTCACAACTGAGACAACCGTCACTGGAGAATTTGGTCTTATTCCTGGTCGCGTTCACCGAGCAGTCGACGATGTTAACGACATTGACAGACAACTATTACTCACTAAAAACAAAGTCACCTATCCATATGAAGGTGATGAAATCACGATAGGAGACGAGATTTGGAGAAAACAGAGCTTTGAGGTAAATGTTTGGGACAGACTCAAACGTCTCGAAGAAGAGCAAAACAAATCTGGCGACCTTTTAGTACAAGTGTTTGACCTCGGCGCAGATATTGATTACGAAAATCGATACTTTGAGCTTCAAAAAACAAATGTCGCCGGTGAAAGTGGTATTTACGGCAACAACACATACGGTATTTATGGGTCATCAAAATATGGCAATACAACAAGTGCTTCTTTCATTCTTGGAAGTAATCAATTCGGCATTCTAGGCACATCACCACTTGGTGACCAGACATCATCACCAACCACAACACGTTTAGCCCCAGGAAATGATACATTCAAAGAGTTTGTTTATGACGAAGAATTCTATGACCCAAGTGCAAGTTCAGTTTCCTCTTTCGACACTGCAAATGAAGTTGTCACTTTAGATGCCGGAGACATTTTTATTACTTCAAATGTAGCAGTGAATATTCCATACACTAAGGCTAGAATACAGCTTAAAGGAAATATAGATTTTAATAATTTAGATGTTAAAATTACATATAACGGTGGTAATGACTTCCTCACACTTGGAAGCAACGGAAACACACTTTCATTCCCACAAGAAGCAGCTGAAATTTATCTCAAAATCACAAATACATCAACAAACCCTAGCGGGGCAGAATTTCCGATAGAATTTCCAATGACTTTCACAGATAATTCAGAAAAATTGGCAACACAAACGGATTCATTCGAAAGAAGAACAGCACCAGCAATACAAGTAGATTTTTTCAGGTGATATAATTTATGGCACAAAGGAATTGGGAAGATGACAGCATGACCACAGGTGATGAACTCACAGCAGCTGAGTTCGTCGAGATGGCTAATTATGTAGAATCAGATAAGTTCTCCTTTAGCACCGGTATGACAGAGTGGGCAGACGGTCTTAATAATGAAGAAATTAATCGTTTAATACTCCAATCTGGTGAATCATTGGTCGTAGAACGTATAGAATTCCGTCAAAAAGGTGGAGGTACATCGTCAAACGCTTCTGTTCGTGTACAAGACACGACTGCAGCGACTACATACGGAAATCAGACACTTGGTGGTACTACGAAAGACGCCGGCGAGACAGCAACTGGGAATACTATCCAAGTTCAACTTTCTAACAGTACTGGTGGTGCTATCACAGCAGCAGTGACAGTTATTGGTCGGATTAAAGGTGCATAATAGATGACGATAACTCGTGGCGATGTTGAAGCGTGGTATCCACTTCAACGAGATGCAAGAGACATAATAAACGTAGATGATGGTACAGTTAATGGAGTTACACTTAACACGGATGCACCATTCAATAATGTCATTGGTAGCTACAACTTTGATGGTACTGACGACAATATAGACACGCCCGCAACTGATATAAATAGAGATTTTTCTTTCAGCTTCTGGTTTAAAACAAGCCAATCACAAGCTCCGATGGTAGTTGGTTGGGAATCAAGTGACGCTTTCGGGGTCGTAGCAGGACTTAACCCACGAGGTAATGGAACGGCCGGGAGGCTCGGTATATTCATACGTTCAAGTAACACGAATGGCACACTCTGGGAAGCCACAAATAATACTTACGACGACGATAGTTGGCATCACGCTGTTATCAGATATGATGAAAGTGCCACACACCCTAATGAAGTAGAAATATTTGTTGATGGAACACAACAAACTATCAACACACCCACTGACGACGGAGACCAAGATACATGGTCGCAAACGTTACGACTTGGGGAAAATGCCTTTGATGGCGTAAATTATAATGGTCTGCTTGGACAAGTAGTTGTACTTAAGAAATATGTTACGACCACGGAGATAAGCAACCTATACAACGCGGGGGACGGATTGACAGCACGCGCCCAGTTCCCTCTTACGGATAACCTCGAAGCGTATTACAAGCTCGACGGAAACGCAGATGACGCTACGGGGAACGGACACGGTGGGACAGTAAACGGTGCTACAAGCACATCTCCCGGCCGAGTAGGCGATACATATAATTTTAGTGGCTCCGACCAGATTGACCTTGATACCACTTCAAACTACGGTATCACAGGGAGTACCAACAGAACTTTTAGCGTGTGGTTCAAAACCGGTAGTTCAGACACGCAGGCGGTGTTCGGACGACCCGGAAACATTTCAATTAGCAACGGAGAAGATTTCTTAATCAGAATTGAGAATGGGAACGAGCTTGGAGTACGAGTCAACAGTGCTTTCCAATTTTTCAATATCGGTTCATATGATGATAACGAGTGGCATCACCTTATTGTTCGACTGGATGGAAGCGAAGCAGGAGATATATCATGCGTGTATGACGGCGTGCCACAATCCGTTTCAAGCGCAAAAGACAGCTCTACAAATATAGATACTGAAGATTTCCAACTCTTGCTTGGCGGTCACAAAGACGGCGGCCAGTTTAACGGCGAGATAGATGAAGCGTGTATTTTTCCTCGTGCCGTGACGGATGGCGAAGCAAGACGGATATACAGCTACGGAGCCGGGCTTCGGTACGAAGACTTCGACAAAGAACACCCGCTCTACGATGGCCTTGGTGTGGCGTGGAACCTTGATGGAAACATCGAGGACTCGAAGAATAACACGTTTGATGGGAATAGTGTGGTCGGTGCGACCACGACGACTGGCCGTGTGAATGATGGCTACGACTTTGATGGGTCGGACGACATCTTGTTGTTCGGAGACCCAGACGGGATACAGAGTGGTGACCTTGGCGTGAATTTCACCGTGTTGGCGTGGCATAACTGCGACAACCTCAACGAGAACGACTTCCAAGCACCAATGATACACGGGAGTAGTACGGGGAACGACGACGTAAACTTGCAGATTGTGAGTGACGGAGAGTTCCGAGCATACGTTGACAATGGAGATGGAGGAAGCTCGGCTCGCATCCCTGTGACGAACTACACGGATAACACATGGATACTCCAATCAAACCGGTATGACGGTAGCACTATCACCTTAGACGTTAAAGAAGACGGCGGCGTGGAGAACCAAGCCACAACGTCATACAACAGTTCGAGCCTTGCCGGAGTCGGCGGTGGAGAGTGGGCTATGGGAGGACGAAGCAACCAAAGCGGAGGCCTTGGAGACAACGCTTATGGTGGTGAGCTTGACATCGGCATGATATACTTGAGAGACATTGCTGACACAGAACTTGAAGCCTTGTTTAACAACGGCGACGGCCTTCAATTCCCGTTCACATTTACATCCACCTCATCAAATGTTCCGGGAAATGTTTTCAAAACATCAAATGGAGTGAAACTCACAGTGCCAACAGCAGTCAACGACACACAGTAAAATCATTTTTATATATCTCAAAGAAAGTATTAAAAATAGCATACAAGGACGGAGTCATTCACTAAAATGGTAAACTTTCCAACAAACGAAGGCAAAAAGACTATTCTTGAGCGAGGATATAAAAACTCTCCAAGCCGTCAACCGTTTGGTAAGATTGGGGTTGCACAACCAAATTCTGGCTCGCTAACCGTAGACTCTACTAACCTCGGATTTACAGTTCCAGTCGAATCAACACAGATTATCGAAGACGGGACCGACTCATCCAATTTTAGCGCAAACACAGACGCAACACTCCAATTAAATAATAACATCACTAAAACAAATCAAAGTGCAATATCACTTGAGAAAAGTGGCACAACACAGGCTTTCGCGTTTGCAGAGGACACCGGCGTTAGTTCATTCGATTTTACAAATACAGAGTTCTGGTCTTTTGTGTACTTCACTTCAAGTGCACGCTCGACAATCGATACAGTCGAATTCCGACTTGGAAATGACGCATCAAATTATTTAGCGTATAGTGAATCAGCATCAAACCTTAGTGATGGTTGGAATATCATTAAATTTGATGAAACACAAACAACTGAAACGGGCTCTGTTACTAAAACGGGTATCACATATTTACAACTTCGTTATGAAGTTTCGAACACAAGTGACACTGTAGCTGCAGATGGTTTTCTTTTCGACGACCTTAAAGTTGTCAGTGATGGCGACTTCTTTGACAATTTCACTGCAGGCTTTCCATCTGTGTCAGGGACTGCAAATGAAGTCACAATTCGAAGTACTCTTGACAGTACTGAGTCAGTAGGATATAACATTGGAAGAGTTGGTGTTTATAGTGACGAAACAAATCCAAGTCTTCTATCTGTTCATACATTTCCTGGTGAATCAAAGAGTGGCGCCGACGAATTTAACTTTATCATTAAGGATAGGATAGTATGAACGTAAATAATGAAGAAGACAGACAGCGGTACCTTGAAAATTATTTCACAGAAGACGGTATAGAAACGTTGATGAATTATACAAAAAGCCTTGTGAAAACACATCGAAAAACTGCGCCAAAAGATTATCCACAAAGTTTCGGGCCGGTATTTGGAATTCCGATGTTTGACTGGTCACAGCGAATTCATTCAGAAGAAGAAATGATAGGTCGCATCAAATCACTCATGCAAATCCTTGGAATTACAAAAGTCGAACTCGACAATGGCAGATATATGATAGAGATGACAACAGATGGTACTCAATAAATTCCCGCGGACTAACGGTGAAGTTATTGACGCCGATGACATGAATCAGTCATTCTATCAGGGCACCTTTAGCCCAAATCTGAATTATGGTTCTGTCAGTGTTGGGACAACAGCAACGACTATTCGGTCGTCAGATTCAAATCGGACAAGTATACTTGTGAGAAATAATGGTGGCGACACTGTTGAAGTTGGAAGTTCAACACTTTCATCAGACGGCGGAATTGAAATTTTGCCATCAGAATCAATATTAATTAATGACACGGCAGAAGTACAGGCAAAAGCAGTATCAGGCACACAAGATATCCGTTACTTGGAGACAACATTATGACAATAAATAGTGAAGACGTTTCAGTTGGAACATCTGCTACAAAAATTGTTGATGCAAATAGTGGTAGAAGAAAGTTAATTTTGAAAAACGCTGGTTCAACTGATGTATTTATCGGAGATGCTAGTGTTACAACAGGTGACGGCTTTCCTATCAAACCTAACGAAGAAGTCGACGTAAGTAACTATCAGGGCGACTGGTATGGCATCGTTGCCTCTGGGTCAGAGACAGTACAATATTTAGAAGAGGTATCATGAGCTTAGAAGTAATAGGTAAGACATTATTTGGTTCTGCTGGAAAAGGTGTCGTAGGCGAAGAATATCAGTCGTTTTTTGACAAAACAGACAAGTTTACATTAACGACAGACAATTCTTCTCAATGTCAATTTGTTGATGACACAGTAGAAAAGTTTGACTCAGCATTTGGAGGTCTTACTGGCGAATGGATTGCAGAATTTCCACATCAAGGTGTTGTGTATCATGTTGATTATGAAACACAGAACGATGCTACTGACCCCGAGGGGGAAGTTAGAATCAATGGGAATACTGTATTAAGCCTTAATTTAAACGGTTCTGATACAAGTGTCGAAGAATCTGGACAATACATTGTTGGATTTTATCAAGCAGATGGGAACACACTATATGCATTCGGCGCTGGTTGGAATTTTCAAGGTAGTAATGACGCTGAAATTCAAACAACAACTGTATCTTCAATAACAAATAGCAGTGTATACTTTACAAGTGGAGGCGGTGACGGTACCGCATTAGAACAGAATGGCAGAGGCGCAACATTATTAGAAGCGAGGTTCATAAGATAATGGTTATCAAAAATTGGCAAGACGGCGACGTACTTTTTGCCGACGACCTCAAAAACAACGTCCGACAGGCTAAATTTGACAGCGACCAAGGCACAACACTTCAATGTGAATCACAAGATATTAGCACTTCAGCAACAAAGGTGCCTGCCACAACTAGTGGAAACACGTTGCTCATTAAAAATAATGGAAGTGCTGATATTTATGTTGGTGATAGCGGAGTATCTTCAAATGATGGAGTCACGGTCGTTCCAAACGAAAGCTTGTACCTCTACGAGGGAGAGGCATATGTGATAGCTAGCAGCGGCACACAAGATGTAAGGGTGTTAGTACAGAAATGACAGTTAATACTAAACAGGTATCAGTTGACGGCACCGAAACACAACTTGTTAGCAGCAAAAGTCTCCGTGTACGACTTCGAATTGAAAACACTGGTAGTGGTACAGTATATGTCGGCGAAGAGCAAGTCGGTGGAAATGCTGTAACGGCTGGTGAAGGATACCCTGTTAAACCAAACGAAGTACTGCGCCTCGATGACCACACTGGAGAAGTCAATGCTATCACTGGTGGTTCGACGGAGACAGTAAAAGTGCTTGAACAGGAGGCAGAAGCATAATGCCAAATTTTATCAAAAATAATACAAAACTTATTCCATCAGATCTTGGAGAAGTTCAATATTATAATAGTTTTCATGATAGTAATGATTGGACGTTAAATCCTATTCTTCGAACACAATTTACAAATGATGATATCGAAGCTGCGAATATTACTGATGAATTTCAAGATATGGACGCAGAGTATATTTGCGATGTTGTCCCACGTGTATTTGTAATAGCAACATGGGATTTAAGACCTCTTGGAGAGCAAGTACCTCTTACAGTTAGAAATAGAATTCAGGATACAGGGAATATTGTTTCAATAAATAACGACGTTGGACAAAACGGTAACGCCGCAGAAACAGATGTTCTCATAACATCTGCTATTCAAGCAACAGAAATGGATGGAGTTGCACAGACTGCAGGAAATGAAATTGAAGCATTTGGAAAAAGAACAACTGGCACACTAAATACTACTGACCGAGGAAAGTTCATCGCACGGATGAATCACGACGGAGTAGAATTCCAAGACTCTGGCGACAACGGAAGAACTCTTGCTACACTACAGGAAGTGTGGCTACTATGACTTATGTTCAAATATATAAGAAAACTTCTAGCTCAACGACTAACAGTGATAGTTCTACCCGGAGGCAATCTCATGACTAAAGAAGGATTCTGCTGGAAGACCTGGGGCAAAAAGGTTCTGTTCCAAGCTGCAGCTGCTGGAGCATCAGGACTCCTTGCCTATGCACAACAAGACCAAAGATATCTTGTTTTAGTGCCTGTACTCGAAGGTCTTCGCAATATGTTCAAACACCGAGCAAAACTACTCGGAAAGTAAGTGGTCGTAAGTATTCGGCAGTTCTCTTTCGTAGAGTCGGACTAATTTAACACCACAACCATTTGGGTCGGCAGTCCCATAGAATGGAAAATGCCGACTTTCATCAAATTCACGTTTTGCATGCACATACGCTCTTGCTAATTGGTCGCGTGCTTTCTTTAGATTCCGATGAGAATGTGTTGATTTAACTTCGGTGAAAGCACAGTATATACCCTTTTTCGCGATGACGTCATAGTCGCCGATTAACCTACCCTTTCCATCGTAAAAAAGTTCATTCTCAACTTCCCAGTTTCTCCGTTCAAATTCTGCTGCTATAATATCACAGATGCGATCGTGTTTAGCCTTGCAGCCGTTTTCTCGAAACTTTTCATCACGTAGTTTGCTTATATCCATTCATCTCGTGTATTTCAACTCGGTCACCTCTTTTTTCATAATCTGTTATATCGAATCTTTTGAGTAAGTCTGACAAGTTTTTCATCTTCAATATCGTTTCGTCGTCTTCTGTGCGTAATTCCCACCAGTAATTTTCTGGTACTTTTTGAATGTATGTCGCCTCGCCAATATTGTCTGGAACTTCGAAAATATCTAAGACTTCGTAAACACCAGATTCAAGTTTGTGAATTTCTTCGATGTCGAATCTATTTTTGCAATCACTGAGTGAGCCTGCTTCGTAAATCTCACCATTATATTTTCCGATGACCCGCCAATCACGATGAGCCTCTTTGACAATCTTCTCAGGCACAGGCTTGAATGTATTCGCATTTCGCCGCGCTTCTTCTTTCAACTGCGTGGTCGACTTCACATCACGGCCTTCAACCTCGATTAGCCAGTGTTCCAGATAATCCTGATTTAGTGGTATGTCAGGATCGGTGTCAAGCCATTCGCTGAAATCATTTTGGTCATCAGAACTTAAACCTTCACGTAGTATTGTCGGCATATTGTTATTATAACATTGATTATTTTTAATACTTTCTAAGGTAATCTTTATATACCTATATTGTTATTATAATAACACAACAAATCAAGGAGGAAAGCAAAATGGCTAAACAAATCACAAAACAACAAACACAAAACACTTGGACACGAGTACAACGGCTTTTTGACAAGCTGAAGGCTAAATACGAACTCGATGACGAATGGAATATTCGCAAATCTCGTTCAAAAAATCAATACGGTCGATGTTTTCACTACGAACATGAAATCACAATTTCAAGATATCATATTGAAAATGGAGATTGGGAAGATATCGAAGACACTGTTCGGCACGAAGTTGCCCACGCTTTAGTTGGTGAAGGCCACGGTCACAATAAAACCTGGAGAAAGAAGGCAAAAGAACTTGATGCTGACCCAACAGCTTGTAGCAGCAAAGGTTCACTTCCTGACTATCGATACAAACTTCGGTGTCGATGTGGACGTGTTAGAAAAACACTTCACCAACTTCATCGAAAAACATATCATCGTAAAATTTGTCATGAATGCTACTCAAAATTCAAAGCATACGACAGTCGAAAGGATAAAGAGATAAAACTCTGGACAGATAACTGTATTCATATTCCTGACGAATGGCCTGACGACCTTAATTATACCAGGTCAAAAGAGAAGGAATGGTACACTCAAGAACATGATTGGGATAACGAAAGCGACTGGAAATATACCTAAAATCATTTTTAAATAATTTAAGGAGGTAGTATACTATGAATATGAATAAACTCAACGAAGTATATCAAGAACTCAAAGAAGAACAGTCATCATCAGAAGAAGAATCTGAAGACCTTGAAGAAGCAGTCACGAATCCTTCATTTGAAAGTGACATGGCTAGAAGGTACTTTGATAAAGTTGTTAAAGTCTTCGATGACTCTGAAGATATGATGCTGGAGAACTATGTTGAATATATGGAAGCAGTAACTAAGGAAGCTCGAAGAAGGGCAGAAAATGCACGTTCAACCTTAAAGTAATATGACTAAAACTGTAGCGCACAAACTCGTTGAAACGCTCACCGAGCAAGATGGTGAGCATACATCTGTTCTTCCTCAAGATGTTGTCAGCGCAACTGCTGATATTCTTGAATCAGAGAACTATCGAGTCATTCACAAGAATCCTGAGCTTGGCGGATTTAGCAAAGCAGATGCTAAAGTAGGATTCGAAAACCAACACGGAGAGTATTTCTCCATCGCATTTGACCTTAGCGAACCAGGTCATATGTACTTACTTGATGACAGTGACTCAGTGATGGCAGACGCCTCGATCGACCTTCGAGCAGGCGGTCATGACTGGAAGTACACCATCGAAGGAATGCTTGAACAGCATGAAGCAGACATCCGGAAAGATGGCGAGATGGCTCAACCCGAACAGCTTACAGAAATCGAGGATGTCGACATTGACTCAGACTGGAATAAACTCGACCGGACAACTCGAGCAAACATCTTCCGAACACTTGACATTCCAGACCACATCATGTACGATGCCATTAGTAAAAGCTGGAGTCAGCTTCCTGACAAACTAAAACAGAGACTCAAAGCAGCTGACGAAAGGGGCACACTTTCACTTGTTGCTGGAGAACCAGAAGACACGAGCAACGGTGAATGGGACACATTTAGCAAAATCGAAAGTCTTCATAAAAATATTCAATCTTAAATCACATCACTCTCCTGCCTTCTCACTTTCTCCGTCCTCCTTGTGTGAGGAGGCAGTTTAGTTCATTAATTCTACCAGCCGGTTTACTGTTTCCGCAACTTCTTTATTTTCAAGTTTTTTCTTGGCTCGCTTCTTTCCAATTTGGCTAAAGGACATCAACACCTTTAGTTTAAGGTCGTCAACGTCAACTTTATTTTTCAGTAGTTCTGTATCTTCTAACGATATTTCTTTCCCGTCATCAGTTTTTCTTGCAACACTTTCAAGGAATTTTAATCCGCGAAGTTCATTTTGGAATTGTGCAATTTCGACATCATACCGAATGTGCAGTGACGCCATCATACCGCAGTATTGGTTCACAGTTAGCGTGATATTATTATTGCGAAAGATGTCAACAATATCTCCAATAAGAAGTAAGTAGTTGTGCTCGTAATTCTCTTCCATTTGCAACAGTTGCTTCTGCAAACTTCCACTGCGGAAGGAACTAACAAAGTCAGACATCGTCTTACGTTCAACAACGATACCTTTTTCTTGGATGATATAATCTCCAACGTCCAGCTTTTGGTATTCGACAGCTGAAAACCCTGCCTTTTTGGCGTTCTTTTGCATCTTCTTTGGTTCTCGTGTGTCTATATATAGTTTCATGCTAATTCCTCCAAATCTTCACATTGATATGTCATTTATCATCACCGTAATAAAGTCTGAGCGGCGGATAATCTTCCGGTGAACCGGGAACGAGATTTTTTCGGCAAAGTGTGTCTAAATAGGGGAATTGGCTATTAGAACCATAGGCATATTTTATTTGAGATTCTTGGTCAAATTCTTGATATTTAGTTCTCGGACCACCAGTTTCACGAACTGATGACCAATACTTTTTAGCAATTTTGTCACAAAGCTCTGGCGGAATCGCTTTGGCTTTGCAATATAA
>ERZ1034488.207-NODE-207-length-14799-cov-5.478364_pt1 | contig 14799 bp, 14 predicted proteins | sample MGYA00520646_ERZ1034488 | MGnify/ENA primary metagenome ERZ1034488 (study PRJEB33760, sample SAMEA4777686) | hypersaline lake metagenome | biome: hypersaline environment; feature: brines | place: Spain | collected 2012-08 | depth 0 m ...
GAACCGCTCTTCCGATCTATCGTGTGGGCCCGCCGCCGACAATCGCCACGTCGACTCGCTTCATACTGTATCGAGGGATCGTGTCAGTATTAAACGTCCCGAAGCCGGGCGCGAGCGACGAGTGGACGACCGACGCGGCGGCCGTTTCCCGGTTGCACACGGCTGTCTTCCAGACGATCCAACATCCACCGCAGCTATACAAACCCCCGACTACGAGTCGACCGTGTGACTCACAGACGATCGGTGTTGGCAACGATGGCTGGAGTCGGTCTCGCCGGCTGTCTGTCCAGTGGCGGACAGACGGAGACGGCAACCACGAGACCGACGGACGAGTGGATGACGCCCGTAGAGACGACGGCGACACGAGCACAGACAGCGACACCGACCCCGGACGGGGCGACACCGACTGCAACGTACTCGTTCGGATCAGGCGAACCAGTCGTACCTACACTCGCCGACGCCTCAGCAACAGGGCTGGTTGCCTACAAGTCAGACGAGATTCGGCCGGTAACACTGTCTACGTGGTATCTATTTGTCCGAGTAACTGTCGGGGCAGAATCACTCTCGTACAATCCGTTCAGTGTCAGTCATGATGGTAACAATCACAAAGTAAATACAGACATACACAAATCAAATCCTGGATTCTGGAACGGCGAGCGGATCGACCCCCGGAGTGGAACGCTTGAGTCTGGTAAGTCAGCATGGCTCGTCTTCAACATTCCACGAGTTTCTGGCAACACCTCACCACGGCTCGTGTTTGACAACACGGAACGAACCGTCAGCTGGTCACTACCGTTAGAGACCGTCGAGCGACTCCGCAGTTCGCCCCCAACACCGCCGACAGTGTCGGTGTCTGTCCCCGACGTTGTCACACCCGAGGGTCCGATTCCGGTCACCGTCACAGCGAGCAACGATCAGGACCGGCGCGTGTACGTTACCGTCGGGATCAACGACCGGCGGATGTATCGCGCCCGTCCGGTCACAATGGAACTCGCGCCGGGAGAGACCAGCTCTGTAGCGGAGGAGTTTCCGAACCCAGGACAGTACGACATATCGGTAGCAGAGTACACTGTCTTCTACCCAGGAAAAGACGGACAAGTGCAGAGTCGGCAGTTTAATGTGCCGATTCGGAAGTCCAAGTCGACCGAGGTGTCGACCACGAACAACGGGACGACGACAGCTACTACCACGGGAAACGGAGGGTAATCTCGCTGGCGAGTGATACTCGGCCGGTTGTGTCGATGACGGACTCTACTCCGTCGGCAACATTTTCCTGTCCAGTGGGCAACAATCATCGCGTCACTCCCACCGCAGGCGCGCACAAGACGTATGTCGCTGTACGACCCAGAAGGTGTATGAGCACAGACCTCACGCGGAGCGTCCGCGCGGTCGCGGGCGCCGCGGACGGGACGGGTGTCGTCGACTGGGACGGCGTCCGGGAGGCCGCCAAGGGAGCGACTGACCCCGGCGAGTTCGACCTCTCGGAGACGGAACGGGCGGGGTTCGCCGACGACGTGCGCGCGGCCCGCGAGGGACTCCGGGAGACCAGCGGGGTCTCGTTTCCCCTGCCGGACCGGATCGAGGTGCAGAACCGCCACCACTGGATCGACGCCAACGTCGACACGTTCTCGCGGCTGATGGCGCCGTTGGAGGACGCCGACGGCGGCCTGTTCCCGGGTGTCGCCCGGTCGGTCAACACCGGGACGATGGCCGTCACGCTCGCGTTCCTCGGCCGGAACGTCCTCGGCCAGTACGACCCCCTGCTGATGGCCGACGGGGACGGCGACCACGGCTTGTACTTCGTCCGGCCGAACGTCCACCGGGTGGCCGACGAACTCGACGTGGCGTACCCCCGGTTCCGGCGGTGGATCGCCTTCCACGAGGTGGCCCACGCCGCCGAGTTCGGCGCCGCGCCGTGGCTGTCGACGTATCTGGAAGACCGGATGCAGACCGTCGTCGACTCGGTGGCCGACGGCCGGTTCGACCGCTCGCAGGTGACGGAGATGAACACCGCGATGACCGCCGTCGAGGGGTACGCCGAACTCCTGATGGACCGGGCGTTCGACGAGGAGTACGGCGACCTTCGCCGGAAACTGGACGCCCGCCGACAGGGGGGTGACGACCCGATCACCGGGCTGTTGAAGCGCGTTCTCGGACTCGGAATGAAACGCGAACAGTACGAGCGCGGCGCGGAGTTCTTCGCGACCGTCGCCGACCAGACCGACGTGGCGACCGCCTCACTCGTCTGGGACCGCGCCGAGAACCTCCCCACCGAGTCGGAACTCGACGACCCCGACCAGTGGGTCCAACGGGTCGTCTGAGGCCGGCAGTCGCGACGACAGCTCCTCTACTCGACGCTGTACTCGTCTTCCCCGATGTCGATCGTGTCGCCGTCGTCGGCTGCGTCGCCGGCCGCGTTGTCGCTGGTGCCGTCGCCGAATGCCTCGTCGACGGTGTCACTGAACCCATCAGTGTCACCGAAGACAGTGCCACTGCCGCCGTCGTCGTCACCGGGGAACCCACCGACGTAGACGTTGCCGGTGGCGAACCCGTCGGTGCGTTCGTCGAGGTACGGCGTGACGACGTACCGCGACAGCAGTTCACGGAAGACGATCCGACTCGGTGAGAGGGCGAACAGGAACCCGAGCGTGTCCGTGACGAGCCCCGGCGTGAGCAGGAACGCGCCCGCGGCGATCAGGAACGCGCCGTCCAACAGCTCGTCCGTCGGCGGCTCCCCGCCGGCGACCGTCCGCTGGAGCTTCCGGAGGGTGTGGCGCCCCTCGGCGCGGACGAGCAACATCCCGACCAGTCCCGTGAGGACGACCAACAGGACGGTCTCGACCCCGCCGATGGCGCCGGCGACGAACACGAGAAACGTCGCGTCGAGCAGGGGAATCCCCAGCAGCCCCGCGATGACGTATCTGGTGCGGACCATACCCCCGTTTTCACAGCTGTGGCGTATCAGCCTTTTCGTCGGTTGCTGACTCTGTGTCCGTGACCGGTCGGGACACCACGCCACAGCCGGGGGCGACCCGCGGGATTCATCCGCGAGCGACACGGAGAACGGTCGTGACCGACGACAGCGCGCAGACGGGGCCGGCAGACGACTCCCGGGTGGCGTGGCGCGAGTGGGGGCCAGAGCCGTTCGCGGACGCGGCCGCGAGCGGGCGCCCGGTGTTGGTGTTTCTGACGGCGACGTGGTGTGACGACTGTCACGAGATGTTGGCGACGACGTTCGCGGAGCCGCGAATCGCCGCGAACGTCTCCGACGGGTTCGTGCCGGTCAAGGTCGACATCGACCGCCACCCGCGTGTCCGGGAGCGGTACAACATGGGTGGGTTCCCGTCGACGGTGTTCTGTACGCCCGACGGGGAGCTGTTGACCGGCGCGACGTATCTCGCGCCCGCGGGGTTCCGCGACATCCTCGATCAGGTCCGGCAGAGCTGGGACGCCCGCGGCGCAGACGCCGGGCGGGTGCCGCGGGCGTTGGCGGGCAACCCTACCCCCGACGGCGAGCTAGACGAGTCGATCCCGCGCCACTTCGCCGGCCAACTGGACGAACAGTGGGACGAGGAGTTCGCTGGCTGGGGGACGGACGCGAAGTTCCCGCTCCCGGACACTGTCACGTTCGCGCTCAAACGGGACCGCCGGCGGGCGACACAGACACTGGACGCGATCCAGACGAGTCTCCAAGGCGTCGACGGCGGGTTCGACCGGTACGCCGCCGGCCGCGACTGGTCTGACACCCACGAGGAACGGTTGTTGATCGACAACGCGGCGCTCGTTCGGACGTTCGCACACGGCTACCTCTACACCGGTGAGGCGGGCTACCGGACGGCGGCGACGGACGCGGTCGGCTTCCTCCGCGGGCGGCTCCGGGTCGGCGACGCGTTCGGCGGGAGCGTCGGGCCGGGCGGCCAACGGCGCGATCTCACTGTCTACGCCGACGGCAACGCACTCCTCGCGGAGGCGTTGACGACACTCGCCGCCTACACCGACGACGAGGACGCCAAGCGGGACGCCCGAGAGGTGTTGGCACACCTCCGGACAGAGCTGATCGACGACGACGGTCGGGTGCGACACTTCGCCGACGACGACGCGCCGGTGGACCTCCTGGCGGACGGCGCACACGTCGTGCGGGCGTTCACGACCGCGGCACAGGTGTTCGGCGAGGGGGTCGAGACGGCACGGACGGTCGCCGACCGACTGCTCGCGGAACTGGGTGACGCCGACGGGTTCCGAGACGGCCCCGCCGCCGGGGTGGGGTTGCTCGACCGTCCGCTTCGTCCGATCGACGACACAGTGACACTCACAGAGGGGTTGCTCGATCTGGCGGCACTCACCGGCGACGACCGCTACCGCGAGCGTGCCCGGCGGGCGCTGGCGGCGTTTGCGGGCGCCACCGACCGGATGGGCGCACAGGTCGCGGCCTACGGCGGCGCAGTCGACCGCCTGCTGAACGAGCCACCCGTCGTCGCCGTCGGGACGGAGCCGGGGTCGGACCTCCACCGCGCGGCACTGCGTGTCGCGGACCACGAGACGGTGGTCGTCCCCGACGCGACAGACGCGCCCGAGGGAACGGCGGTCGTCCGCGGTGACGACGGCGACCCGGCAACGGAGCCCGAGACACTGGTCGAACGGGTCGCGGACGCGACGAGCCGCGCCGCGGGTACGAGGAGTTAAGTTCTGGACCCACCCAACAACGGGTATGACCGACCGACCGTTGGAGGTGGGAGGGTGAGCCTCGGCCAGACGGTCGCCTCAGACCGCCAGCTCGCCAGACTCCTCCAGATCGGCGTGGTGTTGGAGGAGATGGTGGAGGCGAGCGCCCACCACCACGTCCGAAAGCGGGACGCGGAGCTCGACGAGCCGGTGGCGGCGTTGTTGGAGGAGGCGGCCACGGAGTCTGCGCGCCACCGTGAACGGTTGGAGGCGTTGATCGCGGAGTTGGACGCCGACTCCGTCGCCTACGAGGAGATCCAGACACTCGTCGAGGCACAGTACGCGGCCGCCGACGAGTTCGACGACGTGTTGTACGACCAACTGTGCAACGAGGAGACGGCGTACAAGTTCTACGACGATCTCCTGGGCGCACTGGGGGCGACCGACGACGAGACGACCGACGCCGTGTCGACCGGCGAGGCGAGCGCCACCGTGTTGGCCGACGAGACGGCCATCTCCGTCGACCGCGACCGACTGGTCGCGACACTCCGAGAGATTCGCGCCGAGGAGGCCGACGGCGTCGAGACGGTGACCGACATGATGGAGCAACGAGCATGAACACGGCAGACCAGTACCTGAAGGCGATCTACCTGATCCAGGAGGTGGAGGACGGCCCCGCCTCGACGGGCGACGTGGCCGACGCACTGGAGGTGAGCCCTGCCAGCGCCAACGAGATGATCGGCAAACTCGAAGACCGCGGGCTGGCGGCCCACGAGAAGTACAAGGGTGTCGACCTCACCGACGAGGGGATCGTCCGCGCGCGTGACGCGCTGTCGAACTACTGTATCATCGAACGGTTCCTCGCGAACGTCCTCGAAGTCGAGGCGTTCCGCGTCGAGGCGCGGTCGTTAGAGGCGGTGATCGACGACACCGTCGCCGAGCGACTCGACCGACTCATCGACCGGTCGGAGCAGTGTCCGGACTGTTTCGACGCCGACACGGACGCGTGTGCGTTGTTGGATCTGGAGGAGGTCGGGGCGGACTGACGGGCGACGAACAATAGACTCTTGTACACCGCCGAGTTACGTGTCGTTTGCGTAGCTCCGTGGTGTAGCGGCCAATCATACGGGCCTTTGGAGCCCGTGACGGCGGTTCGAATCCGCCCGGAGCTATGGAGAAATTACAGTTCGTCTTCGAAGGCTTGGACGAACGGGAAGATGATCTCCTCGTGGTATTTCATAATGTTGTCGACTGGGTAGACGGCCTCCTCTCTGGTCTTTTCGAAGCGAAAGTACATATCAGTGAAACTGTATTTCCGGTTGCCGTTTCGGTTACTACCTCTCAGTGCCGGGTCGTCGTCGAGTTCTGACGGATTCACAGACAAGAGGACACCAGTCTCCTCGTCGTGTTCTGCGTCGAGCCCGTCGTTCGTCCCGTGGACGACGGCGTTTCTGAGTCCACGGAGGTAGGTAAATCGTGTCATCACCTTGTCGCAGGGCCGGTTCCAATCCTCACGACCGCCGTCGTCGTCCCAGCGTGAAAACGCATTGCGCATTGGTGGCTGGAGTTTGATTCCTTCGAATTGCTTGTCGGCTGCCGACGAGAAGCACACCCGTATCGCCTCGATCAGCCTGTACACGGCCGACAGGTACCGGGAGAGGAAAATTCGTGCCCTGATCAGTGGTCTGTCCGCGTTGATGTCGGCAATGTACCTGTACCGATCGTTCGAAACTTGTTCGAAGTTTCGACAGATACCGTCGTACTCCTGCCCGAGCTGGTAGACTGCACCGAGAACTGTCTCCTCTCGGCAACCCCGCAGTCGATGGTTGTCGTAGCTGCTATCGGTGCACGCCTCGTACACCGCTTCCACCGACGGTTCGTATTTCATACCACACAATCTAGAGATGGATCTATAAAACTCTTTTTACAACACGGCTAGAGATGCGCTCACTCCGGCTTGAGCGATTCTTCTAGTTTCTCGCCGATCCGATCGTAGAACTCCTCCCGACTCTCCTCACCGTCGCTTAACTCTTGTTTACCGCGACACTGCCCCACATCGGTGGTCTCGTCTAGATCCGACTCCACGTCACTGTCTGCGTCGGGAGATGATGACTGCATGGACTGGAGCATAACACCGGGTGAATATAGTGTCTTTGTAAGATTACTTTCAGTATCAGTGTAGTTACAACGGACACGCCAACTCCAGTTCGTACCGGTCCGCCCGGTCCCGCAGCGCCGGCACACGTTCCGCGAACTCCTCGGGTTCGTGTGCGTCCGAGCCGAGTGTGAACGGGAGCCCGCGTTCCAACAACACCTCGAACACACGCCCCTCGGGGTGGAAGGAGGCGGGTTTGTCGTCGTCCTCGAACCGGCCGGCGTTCAGCTCCGGCACCGTCCGAGAGCGTTCGAACGCGTCGGCGACCATCTCGGCGTGTTCACACGTCGTGAACCCCGACAGCTGGGGGTGTGACTCCACGATGTCGACGTGCGCGGCGATCTCGAACAGCTCGGAGTCGACCAACGAGACGACCGTCTCGTAGTAGTCGTCGACGAACGCGCGCCGGGCGGCCTCGCCGCCGTCGAACGGGTCAGACGGGAAGACGTACTGGTCGCCGATGTAGTGGACACTGCCGAGCGCGTAGTCGAACCCCGCCTCGTCGAGAAACGCCGCGATCTCGGATTCGACCGCTGGGTCGTAGTCCACCTCGACGGCGTCGAAGATCGTGAGTTCCGTCTCGTTGTCGAGCGCCGACAGCGTCTCTCGTCGCCGTTCGTAGGTGAGATCGAAGTTCCGGCCGTACCGCGCCCGTTCCTCGCCGGTCGGTCCCCCGAGGTTACAGTGGTCGGCAAAGCCGACGGCACTCACGCCCGCCTCCGCGGCGGCCGACAGCATCGGCTCGAAGTGGCCGCCGTCGGAGTACAGCGAGTGGACGTGGTAGTCGTACACGAGTCATGTTCCACACGCCGGGGGTAAACACTGTTCGTCTGCGGCACGATTGTCAGGAGTCTCTCGGGCGTCGCCGTGGTGTGACCGCTCGGCCGCCACCGTGGACCGACTCAGGCCTCGACGAACTCGTCGTCGTACTCGCCCTCGTCGATGCGGTCTTTGAATTCGCGGGGATTGTTCCCCTCGATCGTGACGCCAAGCGACGTACAGGTGCCGACGATCTCCTTGGCGGCGTTCTTCAGGTCGTAGGACAACAGGTCCGATTGTTTCTGCTCGGCGACCGTCTTGATCTGGTCGACGGTCATGTCGGCGACGAACTCCTCTTGGGGTTCGCCGGACCCGGTGTCGAAGCCGGCCTCGTCTTTGACGAGTTCGGCCGTCGGCGGCACACCCACCTCGATGTCGAAGGCGCCGTCGTCCTCGTACTCGACGGTGACGGGCACCTCCATCCCGTCGAACGCCGCCGTCTCGTCGTTGATGTCCTGCACGACCGCCTGCACGTCGACCGGGGTCGGCCCCAGCTCCGGGCCCAGCGGCGGCCCAGGGTTCACCTGGCCGCCCGGGACGAGCACTTCGATAGATCCAGCCATACCTGTTGTATCCCCCTGCACGGAGTTTAAGCGTTGTCTTCTCTGCGCGGCCGTCCCGGTGGTGGGGGCGACGGGCCGTCCCGCTGACAGAGGCCACCGGCCGTCCCACTGACAGAAGCCACCGGCCGTCCCACTGACAGAGGCCACCGGCCGTCCGACCCGAGAGCTTTATACTGGTGTTGTGCCGACTCGGGGTGTGACGCAGCTTGTGACGTTCGGAGAGACGATGCTGCGACTCTCCCCACCGGCGGGTGAACGGCTGTCGACCGCACGGAGCCTGGACGCCCGGGCGGGTGGTGCAGAGAGCAACGTCGCCGTCGCCGGCGCGTCGCTGGGGATCGAGACGGCGTGGCTGTCGAAGCTCCCCGATTCGCCGCTCGGCCGGCGGGTGGTCCACGAACTCCGCGGTCACGGCGTCACGCCACACGTCTCGTGGGACGGGGACCCGGACGCCCGGCTCGGCACCTACTACCTCGAACCCGGCGGCACACCCCGCGGGACGGACGTGATCTACGACCGCGCGGGCGCGTCAATCACGACGGTCCACCCCGCGGAACTGGCGACCGAGCCGGTCACAGACGCCGACTACTGTTACACCAGCGGGATCACGCCGGCGTTGTCCGAGGCGGCCAACGAGACGACCGCCCACCTGTTGGAGCGTGCACAGACGGCAGACACGACGACCGTCTTCGACCTGAACTACCGCGAGAAACTGTGGGCGCCGGGGACCGCACGGGAGACGTACCGCGAACTGTTCCCGTCGGTGGACGTGCTCGTCGCACCGCGCCGGGACGCGATACGAGTGTTGGACCGTGACCCCGCCGCCGGCGAGGGAGAGACGGCCGCCGAGCGACTCGCCCGTGGGCTGGCAGCCGATCACGGGTTCCAGACCGTGATCGTCACGCGCGGTGACGAGGGAGCGTTGGCAGTCCACGACGGAAGGGTGATGGAACAACCCGCCTACGAGGCGGAGACCCTGGACCCGATCGGCACCGGTGACGCGTTCGTCGGCGGCTACGTCACGAAACGCGCCCAGGGCGGTGACGTGTCGACGGCACTGTCGTGGGCGGCGGCGACCGCGGCACTGAAACGGACCGTCGCCGGCGATCTTGCGGTCGTCACCGCCGACGAGGTGGCGTCGGTCGTCGCCGACGACGGTGACGGAATCGACCGCTGACTCCGACGACAGCGACCGACCGGGAACAGGGATTTAGGCGACGGCCGACCGAACGGCGGTGTATGCGACGGGAGACGCTCGCCGCCGTCACGCTGGGGGTCGTCGGGCTCGGACTGGCGGCGGCGCAGGCGACGACACTCACGGCCGGGTCGACGACGACGGTGGCGATCAGAAACGTCCCGATGGTCGCGGTCGCGGCGGCAGTCACCTTCGCCGGCGCCTGGACCGGACTGCGTGGGACGCCGGAGACGGAACGGGTGGTGGGGTGGACCCTCGGCGGCGGCGCGACGGTCGCGGCGGTGTTCCTGCTCGCGGTGTTGGGGACGGGCCTCCCGACTGACCTGCTCGCGTACCTCGTCGACGGGTTCACCGGCGGAACGTTGCTCGGGCTGCTCGTCGGCGTCTACGACGTGCGGAGTCGGGAACGACAATCACAGGTGGAGGCGTTCGCTCAGTCGGTCGCCGCGCTGAACCAGTACGGGAAGGCGCTCAACAGCTCCCGGACGGTCGACGAGATCAGCGGGCTGTGTGTTGAGGCCGTCGAGCTCCTCGTCTCCGGCGACGGCGCGGCCTTCCTTCTCGTCGACGAGACGGACGACGTGACCGTTGTCGACAGCACACTCCGTCGTGACGACGAACTCGCGACACTGGAGTCGTTGGCGACCGCCGTCGACCCAGACGACGACATCGAGGCTGTCCGATACGACGAGACGACCGTCGAGTTGGCGGCCGACAGCCCGGACGCGGCGCTCGTCATCGCCGTCGAGACGGCCCGCGGGCGCGCGATGATCGTCTCGATGTCGACAGCCACCGGCGCCGAGTACGACGACGAGGATGTCGACCTTCTGGAAACGCTCGCAGCACACGTCTCGACGGCGCTCGCGGGGATCGAGACGGCCGACGCCGTCGGGGACTGACCGGTCACACACCGCTCTACTCGTCTGCACTCACCCACCGTCGGTCGTCACCTCCTCAAGCGTGATCCCGCGGTCGACCGCGTTCCGGAGCGCGTCCGACCGGCCGTAGCTCCCGGGCGCGATAGCGAGCGTCGCCAACCCGTACTCGTTTGCGGCCTCGACGGCCGGCTTGAAGTCGGTGTCTCTGGAGGCGACGGCGACCGTCGCCGCACGCCCTTCCGCAGCGAACCGCGCCACGTCGACCGCGAGCCGCACGTCCACGTCCCCACTCGTCGTGATCACCCGGTAGCCACGAGCCTCCGCCGCCTGGATCAGCCCCGGTGGGGCGTGCTCGTCCAGATAGAGCCGTGTCGCCACGAGCGGGCCCGCGTCGCTCGCGGCCGCACGCACGTCGTCTAAGTCCACATCGAACTCGTCTCTGAGCACGTTCGGCCCGTCGACGAACAACGCGACACCCTGTGGGACACTCCCCGGCGGGTGGGGTTGTCCGCGAGGGCGCGACGCCGTCGGCTCGTCAACTCCGCTTTCCCTCCCGGCACTGTTCGTCTCCGCTCCGCCTGCCGTCTCCGCTCCGTTTTCAGTGTCACTCGCGCCCGTTCCGTCTGCGGTGTCACTCCCTGCCGCCACCCCGAGCACCTGTCGCAGCCACTCCATACCACTCGTGGCCGTGGGGTAGCAAAGAGAACGGCGGACGACCCTGCTGTCACCTCGTGATCGCCACCTGACAGTGTAAAACGAGCGACAGTTTCTGGCGGCGCCGCTCGCAATCTTCTACTATATATAACTACCGGTCGGGATTGCGGCTGAAAACAGAAATTGAATCTCTGGTACCGAAATCCGGCGCCTGAGACTCTCTAACACGGAACGGAGAACCGCCGTTTTCTGCTCGGATTACACGCTTCACGCAGTGGCTTCCACACATATCAGTGTTATATGCTTTCCTTGTTCGTAAGTATGAAGTACTACCCGTGCAATCGAACGAGTGAGTCATGTCAGACAACGACAGGGGGATGCAACGACGTGGATTCCTGAAGACGACCGGTGCTGCTGCGGGGGCGGCGGCAGCCAGCGGAGTCGTGACAGCAACACCCAGCGGACGGCCGCCGGGACCGAAGAAGGACGAGATTGTGGTCGGTGTTTCCAAGTCTCCGGATGTCTCCTCGATGGAGCGGGAGGTGTCCAAGGCGGTGCCGGGTAACGCGGAGGTCGTCCACAAGAACGACCAGCTCCGGTACGTCTCCGTGAAGTTCCCCGAACGCGCCTCGACGAACGCGAAGGAGAACTTCATCGAGACGGTGACGAAGCGGGACGCGGTGAAGTACGCCGAGAAGAACGCGACGTTCAGAGCGCAGGCGGCGGTCAACGACCCGCAGGAGCCGAGTCAGCCGTCGTTGGATCTGATCAACGCGCGGGCGGCGTGGGACACGACGTTCGGTTCCTCGAACGTCACCGTCGCCGTGATCGACACCGGGACGCAGTACAGCCACCCGGATCTGGACGGCAACTTCGCAAGCGACCCCGGTAAGGACTTCGCCGACAACGACGGCGACCCGGCACCGGACACCAGCAACGAGTACCACGGCACCCACGTCTCCGGTATCGTCGGCGCAGAGACGGACAACGGCACCGGCGTCGCGGGCGTCAGCCAATCGCAGCTGCTCAGCGGCCGTGCGCTCGACGAGAGCGGCGGCGGATCGCTGACTGACATCGCAGACGCGGTCCAGTGGGCCGCAGACCAGGGCGCGGACATCATCAACATGTCGCTGGGCGGTGGGGGCTACACCAGCACGATGAAAAACGCCGTCAGCTACGCGAACAACGCTGGCTGTACGATCATCTGTGCCGCCGGAAACGCCTCTCAGAGTTCCGTCGGCTACCCGTCCGCCTACAGCGAGTGTATCGCCGTCTCCGCGGTCGACGCGAACGGCAACCTCGCCTCCTTCACCAACACGGGCAGCGGCGTGGAGGTCGCCGCACCCGGTGTCGACTACTTGTCGACGACGACGACCGGCCGCGGCGAGTACGAGCGCCTGTCGGGCACCTCGATGGCGTGTCCGTGTGCCTCTGGTGTCGCCGCGCTGATCATCGACCAGTGGGGGACAGACAACGTCACCACGCGTGAGCACCTGAAGGCGACTGCCCAAGACACGTCGCTGTCGGACACCGAGGAGGGCGCTGGGATCGTCGACGCCCAGGCGGCCGTCGAGACCGACCCCGCCAACACCGGCGGCGGTGGCGGTGGCGGTGGTGGCGGTGGCGGTGGCGGTGGTTCCGAGACGACCACGCTCAGGGACTCGCTGTCGAGTTCCTACGACAGCGACTGTTGGACGTACGGGTTCAACTACTCTAACCCGTCGAAGGTCGTGCTCACCCTGTCGGGGCCGTCGAACGCGGACTTCGACCTCTACGCCAACGACGGCGAGGCGACCTGTCCGGACTACTACCGCAACGACTACGCCTCCTACACGGTGGACAGTCAGGAGTCGATCACCATCGACAACGTCGACACCTCGACGGACCTGTACGTCGCCGTCGACTCCTACCAGGGCTCGGGTGACTACACGCTGGAGGTCACGGAGTACGAGTAACGCCGCCGGTGGCCACGCGGCCACACCCGATCGGTTGCGACTTTCTTTTCGCGTCCTTGCCCGCACAGCGGCGGCGCTCGCGTCACTGGAGCACAACGCCCAAGCCGGTCGCGGTGCCGCTACCGTTCGTCGCGCCGCCGGACGGGCACCGGGTAGGGGACCGCGCCCGCGGCGCCGCGGCACCTTGTCGTCGTAGCGACGCAGCCGAGACCCTCGCGACCACCTGGTCGTCGGTGTCGTCTGTCGTCCCGCAGGACTTTACTCGGCGGTCGGCCCACGACGGAGTATGACAACCGCGGAGGGGATCGTCGGCGAGTTCATGTCGCTCAAACGTGAGACGACGGCAGACCTGTTGGCGATGCAGTGTGGCGATTTCTACGAGTTCTTCGGCGCGGACGCGGAGACGGTGGCAGACGAGCTGGACCTGAAAGTATCACAGAAGTCCTCACACGGCTCCTCGTACCCGATGGCGGGTGTGCCGGTCGACGACCTGCGGCCGTATCTCGGTTCGCTTGTCGAACGGGGGTACCGCGTCGCGGTCGCCGACCAGTACGAGACGAGCGGCGGTCACGCCAGACAGATCGAACGGGTGGTGTCGCCCGGCACGGTTCTGGACCCGGACGACGCCGCGGCGCGGTATCTCGCGGCGGTCGTCCACGACGGGGACGGCTACGGGCTGGCGTTCGCGGACGTGACGACCGGCCAGTTCCGGGCTGGCCGGGTCGCGGACGCGCAGGCGGCGACGGCCCAACTCCACCGATTCGACCCTGTCGAACTGCTCCCCGGACCGGAGACGCGCGCGGACGATCCGGTCGTCGACCGCGTCGCCGAGGGGGAGACGACCGTCACGCTCCACGACACGGCGGCGTTCGCGCCGGGCCGGGCGCGCCACCGGCTGACCGACCAGTTCGGCGAGACGGCGTTGGAGGCGGTCGGGTTGACCGCGGAGCCGGCGGTCGCGGCCGCCGGCGCAGTGTTGGCGTACGTCGAGGCCACCGGCGTCGGCGTGACGGCGTCGATAACGCGACTGGGCGCACTCAACGCCAGCGACCGCGTCACCCTGGACGCGACGACCCGCCGGAACCTGGAGTTGGTCGAGACGATGCAGGGCGGCTCGGAGGGGACGCTCCTCGCGACGGTCGACCACACGGAGACGGCCGCGGGGTCGCGACTCCTCCGGGAGTGGCTGACGGCGCCGACACAGGATCGTGCGGAGATCCGGCGGCGTCACGACGCAGTCGAGGCACTGGCGGGCGCGGCGTTGGCGCGTGACCGCCTCCAGGAACTGCTCTCGGGGGTCGCGGATCTCGAACGGTTGGCGGCCCGCGCGACAAACGGGAGCGCCGGCCCGCGCGCACTCGATGCCGTGCGGACAGCGCTCGGGTTGTTGCCGGAGTTGGCGGCGGCGGTCGCGGACACACCGTTGGCGGACGGCCCGGTCGCGGACGTGCTGGCGACACCCGACCAGACGGCCGCCCGGGAGCTGTACGAGGGGTTGGACGCGGCGTTGGTCGGGGAGCCGACCCAGCCCGGCGACGGGGTGATCGCCGACGGCTACGACCCGGAGCTAGACGAGGTGGTCGCCGACTACCGAGAGACGCGCGAGTGGCTCGACGGACTCGCGGATCGGGAGACACGCCAACACGGACTGCGCCACGTCACCGTCGACCGGAACAAGACGGACGGCTACTACATCCAGGTGGGGAAGTCGGCGGCCGACGAGGTGCCGGACCACTACCGGCAGATCAAGACGCTGAAAAACTCCGTGCGGTTCGTCACGGACGAACTCGCAGAGCGGGAACGGGAGATGCTCCGATTAGAGGAGGCGCGCGAGCAGTTGGAGACGGAGCTGTTTGCCGACCTCAGAGAGCGGGTCGCGACGGACGCGGCGCTGCTCCAGACGGTCGGGCGGACGCTC
>ERZ1034488.219-NODE-219-length-14248-cov-5.600648_pt1 | contig 14248 bp, 8 predicted proteins | sample MGYA00520646_ERZ1034488 | MGnify/ENA primary metagenome ERZ1034488 (study PRJEB33760, sample SAMEA4777686) | hypersaline lake metagenome | biome: hypersaline environment; feature: brines | place: Spain | collected 2012-08 | depth 0 m ...
GTTCGCTGTCGTCACCGTCTATCTGCTCTACCGGCTCGGGACGCGCCTGAAGGACCGAGCGACTGGGCGGCTTGCGGCGATGCTGTTGACCGTGACCTTCGGTTTTCTCAAACTGGCCAAGGAGGGCGGCGAGGATATCCCGGCAACGATGTGTTTCGTGGCGGCGGTGTACCTGCTCGTCTCCGTGTTGGCGGCCGCCGACGCCTTCCGGTCGTTGTCGACCGCCGCGGGGCCGTTGGCGGAGGTGGCGGGGTTGCCGGCCGCGGCGGTGCCGGCCATCGTCGTGTTCGCGTTCGACACCACCGCCGGCGCGGCGACGGTCGCGCCGTTGATCGGCGACGCGCTGACGGTCGATCAGGCCGTCGTGACGATGTTGCTGGGCGGAATCGTCACGTTCGCCGTCTCGACGTTCAAGCGGTCGATCCCGTTCCAGTACGGAATCTGGGGGGCGTCGTTCGGCTCAACGGTGATCCTCCTCAACACGACGCTGAAGGTGGTGTTCATCTCGGGAGCCGTTGTCTGGTTCCTCGTCTGAGACGGAGAGACGTGTCGGTGAGGGCAGGTGTGACACAGCTTCCGTCTGTTCGTGGTTTCCCGCCGCTGTCAGTCGGTACAACGGAAAGAGTAATCACTACAGATGCTAGAGAATCCGGGGATGGAAGATCGTTTTCCCGTAGACGGGCGGGACTGGGAGTCCGACCGAACCGGTGCGGAGTGTACGTACTACACGAGGACCGGGAACCCGTTGGAGGTGGTAGTGACAGAGCGTGACGATCGGCCACCGAAGAGTTGGCTCCAGCAGACATGGAACGACCGCCGGGCCGGTCGCTCGATCCCCGTCTTGTTGATCACTACCTACGACCGAGGAGGAGAGAGGGAAGCCGTGTTGTGCGGTCCCTCGGGGGAGGAGCCGGATGTTGTCCGCGGGGTTGACCCCGACCAACTCGTCCGGGTCGGTGCCGTCGGGCTGGAGAAGCCGTCACAGATCGCCGTAAGACGGTTTCTCGGCGAGGCAGTCGAGAAGCTCGGTGACGACCTCGTCGGCGTCCGGAACCAGGGGTTGCTCGCAACCCACGAACTCCGAGAGGGTGTTCCGGAACGGGGCGACTGGGATACCGCAACCAACGAGTCGGTGCCGTTGTTGGACAAAGCCGGACAGGCGTTGGTCGAGGGGCTCGGCTACGAGATCGAGCGGGGCGACGGCTACGAGTACGTGTTGAAACACGGGTCGAGTGGTCGCCAGCAAGCCGTGGCGGTGTTCATCGACGACGGTGACGCGTTCGACCAGCCGTCAGACCAGTTCGGTGACACGCCGGTGGGATATGCACTCAACGCCGCCGAGAGCCACAACCTCGACTACGTCGTCGCGTCGGACGGCGACCGGCTCCGGTTGTACACGACGGACCCGAGCGCGAGTTTCGGATCGCGGGGGCGAACGGATACGTACGTCGAGGTCGACACGAGTCTTCTCTCACCGGGTCGAGCGGGGTACCTCTGGTTGTTGTTCTCCGCCGACGCCCTCCGGGACGGCGGCACCCTGGCGGAGATTCAGTCGGACTCGGAGGAGTATGCCGCCGACCTGAGCGAACGGCTCCGGGAACGGATCTACGACGACGTAGTGCCGGATCTCGCAGAGGCGATCGCGGTGGCGCGTGATGTCGACGATCTGGATCGCGAGCAGTTAGACGAGACGTACGAGATGGCGTTGTATCTCCTCTACCGGTTGTTGTTCGTCGCGTACGCAGAAGACGAGCGGCACCTGCCGCGGTACGCAGAGGGGTACGAGCGCCGGTCACTCAAGGAGACTGCGAAGGAACTCCACCAGATCAGCCAGGAGGAGAGCGTCACCTTCGACGACTCGACGACTTACTGGGACGACCTCCAACGGCTGTTCACGGCGATCCACGACGGCCAGAGCGCGTGGGGACTGCCGGAGTACGACGGGACACTGCTGTCGTCGGACCCGGAGATGTCGCCGGCGGGCGCGCGGCTCGCGGAGATCGAACTCACCGACGAGGTGTTCGCGCCGATCCTCTACCGGTTGCTCGTCGACGAGGCGCCAGAAGAGGGGGTGAAGGGGCCGGTGGACTTCCGGGACATCGGCGTCCGGGAGTTCGGCGTGATCTACGAGGGGTTGTTGGAGTCGGAGCTGTCGCAGGCGGATCGGGACCTGAGGACAGACGACGGTCAGTACGTCCCCGCAGACGAGGACACTGACCCCGAGGACGTGGTCGTCGAGGCGGGTGAGGTGTATCTCCACGGGCTCTCCGGCGAGCGGAAGGCGACGGGGACGTACTACACCAAGTCCACGTTCGTCGAACACCTGTTGGACCACTCGTTGGAGCCGGCGTTGGAGGACCACCTCGCGGAACTCGACGAGATGAGCGACGCGGAGGCGGCGGCGAACTTCTTCGACTTCCGGGTCGCGGACGTGGCGATGGGGTCGGGTCACTTCCTCGTCGGCGCGGTCGACCGGATCGAGAAGGCGTTCTCGGACTACCTCGCGGAGCGACAGTTGGCGCGCGTCGAGAACGAACTGGAGACGCTGCGGACGGAGGCCAGAGAGAAGTTCACGCACACAGACGCGGAGCCGGAGATCGAGCGCGATCAGGTGTTGCGCCGACAGATCGCGCGGCGGTGTGTGTACGGCGTCGACCTGAACCCGTTGGCGACGGAGTTGGCGCGGCTGTCGCTGTGGATTCACACGTTCGTCCCCGGGCTGCCGTTGACGTTCTTGGACTACAACCTGCGGACGGGCGACGCGTTGGCGGGCGTCGGCACGTTGGACGAAGTGGACGACGAACTAGACCTCACGGACGACCAGCAGGTGTCGTTGGGCGACTTCGCGGACACCGCCGGGACGGACGTGATGGACGAAATCGAGACGAAGATCGACGATCTGGGCCAGTTCGCAGACGCCAGCGCCGCGGAGGTGGCGGAAGCGCGGACGCTCCGCGCGGAAATCGAGACGCAACTGTCGGACGTCGACGCCCGGTTCAACGTGCTCGCGGCCGCGCGGATCGACGACGACGACCGCGTCGACACGTCCGTGGTCTCGGACCAGCACGTCGACGACGTGACGATCACGTCCAGCTACGACGCCGCGACGGGCCTGCTGGAGTCTGTCGACGCGTTCCACTTCCCGACCGGGTTCCCGGAGGTGTTCGTCGGCGAGAATCCTGGGTTCGACTGTCTGGTCGGGAATCCGCCGTGGGGCAAGTCACTTCTTGAAGAACATGAGTACTGGTCTGCATATGAGCCGGGAATTAGGCGGATGTCACAGACGGAGAGAGAAGAAGCCATTTCTGAGCTTGAATCTGAACGTCCAGACCTAGCCGAGCGATTAAGACAGGAGAAGCTACAGCGGCGACGGATCGGTGAGATTCTGATGAACGGTCCGTACCCTGGAATTGGAAAGGCTCATCCTGACATGTACAATGCATTTCTTTGGAGATTTTGGCAACTTCTGAACGACACTGGGAGCGTCGGTGTCGTTGTCCCAAGAAGTGCATTCGTAGGTGACGCTACAGAGGCGTTCAGACGGGAGGTGCTGGATGACGGAAGATTTACTGATATAACTTTTGTGAGAAACAAGCAGGGGTGGGTATTTGACGAAGTTGAACCGAGGTACACCATCGCACTCACGTCTTTTTCGCAGAAACAGACGGAACAGACTGTTCCGGTGCGTGGCCCGTACAATAGTGAAGAGCAGTTTGTTGAGGGAACACGAAGAGAACCATACAGTTTTGCTGCCGACAGGGCAGTAGAGTGGGCTGGTTCAGCAAAGTTTCCTATGCTCCCACCAGACCCGCGTTCTGTTCAAGTATTTGATAAAATTGAGGAGTCTTCAAAAATAAGTGAGGGGAATAACTGGATGCCTCACCCATATCAAGAGCTAAATTCTAGTCAAGACCGTGAACGGGACGATGGGACTCCAGTAATGCATTTCGACGAAGAGCCACCAGAAGATTCCTGGCCTGTATTCAAAGGAGAATCTTTCAATATTTGGGAGCCAGATACGGGGATCTACTATGCTTGGGCAGATCCAGATGTTGCTACAGAATATCTACAAGAAAAGCGGGAGAACTCATACCGCTACGCAGGTAGTCGTTCATCGTTCTCCGATATGTCACAAGAATGGGTAAAGAATCCAGAGACGCTTCCATGCTACTCACCTAGAATTGCATTTAGAGACATCACAAAGTGGAGTAATAGTAGGACAACAGTAGCCGCTCTTGTTCCGCCTAAGTCAGTAATAGTTCATAATTCGCCAACATTAGCTTGGTCCGAAGGAGATGAGAGAGACGAGGCATATCTATTGGGTATCTTGAGTTCAATCCCGCTTGATTGGTATTCGAGGCGGTTTGTTGAGGTTCATCTCACATTTAGTATTTTCAATTCATTCCCCGTCCCCCGCCCGGGTCGCGACTCCACACTCCGCCAGCGCGTCGTGGAACTCGCCGGCCGACTCGCCGCGGTCGACGATCGCTACGCCGACTGGGCAGACGCGGTCGGCGTCGACTACGGCCCACTGACCGAGAGCGAGAAGGAGGCGAAGATCCACGAACTCGACGCGGTCGTGGCGCACCTCTACGGGCTGACGCGCGAACACGTCGAAGTGATCTTCGAGACGTTCCACGACAACTGGGACCACGAGCCGCGGCTGGCGGCGGTGTTGGAGTGGTACGACGAGTGGGACGAGCGGCTGGCCGAGGAACCGGCGGCTGCGGAGGAGTGAACTGTGTCGGACAGACCACAGTTCGTCGACAACCGCGAGCGGACCCTCGCGGAGGCGATCGGAGCAGTCGTCGACTACTACCGCGGGGAGACCGGACACGGGCCGACGCTCGACATCGCCACCGGTTACTTCGACCCGAACGGCTACGCGGCGGTGTCGGGCGCACTCGACGATGTCGCGGGAGTGCGGCTGTTGTTGGGTGCAGAGCCGGACGAGAAGGACCGCACGGAGTGGGACGCGCCCGGGGCGGCCCGTGGGGCCGACTACGACGCCGAGCGGGTCGACACGGCGCTCGCCCGGCTAGACGAGGATCTCCGCGCGGACAGAGACCTGTTGGGGTTCTCGCGGGAGACGGACGACACCCTCCGCGGGCTGTTGGACTTTCTCGACCGCGAGGACGTGGCCGTGCGGCGCTACGAGGACGGCTTCCTCCACGGGAAGGCGTACCTGTTCGACGGCGAGCGCGGGGTGCTCGCCGGCTCCTCGAACTTCACCGGCGCGGGACTCACCGCGAACATGGAGCTGAATCTGGGCGCGTACGACCCGCGCGTCACCGACGACGTGGGGTCGTGGTTCGAGGAACTGTGGGCGGCCGCGACGCCGTACGATCTGGCCGGCGTGTACGAGGAACGGTTCGAGGCGTACGACCCGTACCTGATCTACCTCCGGTTCCTCTACGAGCGGTACGGCGACCGACTGGAGGAAGCAGGTCCAGGTGAGGACGGTGAGATCGAACTGACGAACTTCCAACAACACGGCGCTCGGCGGGCGATGCGGTTCTTAGAGCGCCACAACGGCGTGATCGTCGGCGACGAGGTCGGGCTGGGGAAGACGTACATCGCGGGGAAATTGCTGGAGGAGTACGTCCAGAACCGACGCCAACACGCGCTGGTCGTCGCGCCGGCGTATCTCCGTGATGGGATGTGGAAAAACGTCCGCGAGGAGTGGGGGCTCCGCTTCGACGTGTTGTCGTACGCACAACTCCGCCAGGAGCCGAAGCTCGACCCCGAACGAGAGTCGTGGACGAGCGAGGAGACGAACCTCGAGTTCGGCGTCGACGACTACCAACTCGTCGTCGTCGACGAGGGTCACGCCTTCCGGAACCCACAGACGAAGCAGTCGGCGGCACTCCGACGGCTGTTGCGGGGAACCCCGCCGAAGGATCTCGTGCTCGTGACCGCGACGCCGGTCAACAACTCGCTGTGGGATCTCTACTACCTGTTGTCGTACTTCGTCGACAACGACGCCGCGTTCGCCGCCGACGGGATTCGGTCGCTCCGGGAACGGTTCAAAACAGCACAGTCTCAGGACCCGTCGAACCTGAGCCCGGATCTCCTGTTTGAGCTGTTGGACCAGACGACCGTCCGGCGGACTCGCCGGTTCGTTCAGGACCGGTACGAGAACAGCACCCTCCCGGACGGGAACGGCGGAGAGATCCACATCACGTTCCCCGAGCCGGACCCCCGCCGAGTCGACTACAGCTTCGAGGAGACGTTCGGTGACGACTTCTTCGGCTCGATCCGGCGTGGGCTGGGTGGGCGCGGAGACGACGACCCCGAACTCGCGTTGGCCCGGTACCAACCGCGGACGGTGTTGGAAGACGAGGCCGACGAGTCGGAGCTGTCGTTGGTCGGACTCCTGCGGACGGGCTTGCTCAAACGGTTCGAGTCGTCCAGCCACGCGTTCGCGAACACGCTCGAACGGATGATCGACCAGTACAAGTCCGCCGTCGACATCCTCGAAGCGGGGTACGTCCCGGAGACGGACGCCATCGAGGAGTGGAGCGAGGCGGACAGTGACGAGGCGTTCGAGGAGGCGTTCGACCGGACGGCGGGAGCCTCGCTGGTCGAACTCGACGACACACACGACGAGGGCCGCCTTTGGGAGCAACTCCAGGCGGACCTCACGAAACTGGAGTCGTGGCACGACACCGCCGTGGAGATCGACCGGGGCGACGACGAGAAGCTCGCGACGCTTCACGAGACACTCGCGGAGATCACACGGGAGGCCAGCCGCGAGGGCGTCGGCGCGGCAGACACACGACAGAAACGGAAGGTGGTGATCTTCTCGTACTTCCAAGACACCGTCGAGTGGGTCGTGAAATCGCTCCGCGAGGCGGCTCAAAACGACAAGCGGCTCGCACCGTACCGTGACCGGATCGCTGCAGTCAGCGGTGATGGACTCGACGGAGAGGTCTCACAGACCGAGGCGATCCAAGGGTTCGCGCCGGAGTCGACGGGCGCGCCGACGGGAACCGAAGATCGGTTCGACGTGCTCGTGACGACGGACGTACTCGGCCAGGGGGTGAACCTCCAACAGGCACGGAACGTCGTCAACTACGACCTGCCGTGGAACCCGATGCGTGTGGTCCAACGGAACGGCCGGATCGACCGGATCGGCTCGCCACACGACACCGTCAGGCCACACACGTTCTTCCCCGAGGATCGGGTCGACGAGTTCCTCCAACTGGAGGATCGTGTCCGGCAGAAACTCACACAGGCCGCACAGTCGGTCGGACTCGACAGCCAGGTCATCCCCGACGTGGAGACGCGGGCACAGAACTTCGCCGACCGACGCGCCGAGATCGAGGCGATGCAAGACGAGCGGCCCGACCAGTTCCGGAGTCGCAACAGCAGCACTGAGGCGGCGGCGTTCTCCGGCGAGGAGTTTCGACAGCTACTCCGTGACGGGGTCGATCGCCGTGGAGACGAGATTGAGGGGCTCCCATGGGGCGCCGGCTCCGGGCTTCGTGGCGATACGCCAGGGTACGTCTTCTGTGCGCGGGTCGGCGACGAGGAGTTCCTCCGGTTCGTCCCAGCCGACGATGAGGGGGTGGTCACCGACTCACTCGCCTGTCTCCGTCGTGCAGAGTGTGATCCGGAAACGGAACGACATCTCCCGGAGTCGATGCGGTCGAACGTCTACGACGCGTGGGACAGAGCCCGCGAGAGTGTTCACGAGGAGTGGAGCGGTCAGACTGACCCACGGGATGTCCAGCCGAGCGTCCCGAAAGTACTTCGTCAGGTGAACGACCACCTCGTCGAACACCCCCCGAGTGGTCTCACACAGTCAGAACTAGAGACAATCACCCGTTCGGTGCGAGCGCCACTCGGACGGCGGTACCAACGGGAGTTCAGAGAGATCTACCGAGACGACACGCTTGACCATCAAGAGAAGTCCGCCCGGTTCGTCGAGAAGACGAGAGAACTCGGGCTGCAACCGTTCGATCAGCCGGAGCCTCGCGAGCCAATCGAGGAGACGGAGATCAAACTCGTCTGCTGGCTCGCGATCACGCCACGAGAGCTGGACGACGAGTCGTCACACGGCCTGCTCACACAGCGGACCCTCGACTGAGACTGATCGGTGTCGGACGCTGTCCTGTCTGTGTTGTTGACGCGGCCGTGTACGGTTTAGCCACCGCAGCGAGTCGACCCGTTCGGCTCGACGGTGATCCTCCTCAACACGACGCTGAAGGTGGTGTTCATCTCGGGAGCCGTCGTCTGGTTCCTCGTCTGAGACGGGGTCGTCACTCGGCGAGCCACGCCTTCGCGTCCGCCACAGAGTCGAAAAACTCCCGGTCGATGTCGTCTGCCGACTGCTCAGTCACTTTCCGGACACTCATCTCCGCGAGGACACTCTCCGGAACGACAGCAGCGAGCTTCTCAACGCCGTTCGCCTCCGCGCGTGGTCCCCACTCCGTCGCGGACCACTCCTGGTCGGCGCTGTCGAGCGTCGGCTGTTCTCTGGTGTCGGCCAACACACAGTCACTCCCCGTTTCGTTGACCCCCTCGATGACCGCGTTCATATACTCGCGGAACGGCTCCCCGTCCGCGTACTCCGTCATCTGCGCGACCACCGCGTCCGTCTCGTCGTCGTACCACACCGTCGCGAACGCCTCGTCGAAGAACGTCACTCCGTCACCACCGGGCGGGTCCATGATACTTGCCATCGTATATCACAGTCGGTGGTATGACATAATTGTTTGGTGAGTGAGCGTGTCACCGAACCGTCGCCGACCACCCGCTGGTGTCGGCAGGGTCGAGACGCCGTCGACCGTTCGGACGGCCGACTTCGCTTCAGTTCGGAGAACTAATCGCTCACACAGACAGTAGATTATTTACTTTCCTTATCAAATCCGAGCGCGTGGCAGAGAAACAACCGAAGTCGATCACGGCGGTCGACGTGGACAGCGAGACCGAACAGATGCGCGTCTCCGGGCGGTCGTTCACAGTCGTCGACCACGGTTCGGGACCGACAGTGGTGTTGCTCCACGGGTTTCCGGACACCCGCAGGCTGTGGCGCCACCAGATACCGGCGCTCGCGGACGCCGGATTTCGGGTTCTGGCGCCGGATCTCCGCGGGTTCGGCGACGCGCCCAAACCCGAGGCGGTCGAGGCGTACAAACTCCAAACGGTCGTCGAGGAGGACGTGGTGGGGTTGTTGGACGCGGTCGGCGTCGAGACGGCCCACGTCGTCGGCCACGACTGGGGGGCACAGGTCGGGTGGACCGCGGCGGCAACACAGCCGGATCGTGTCGTCTCGCTGACGGCACTCACCTCGGGAATGTTGGGTAACTCCGGGTTCGCGTCGGCGGCACAGCGCCGGGCGTTGTGGCACCGCAACTACTTCCAGTTCGAGGCCGCCGAGCACGCGCTCCGGGGCGTTGTTCCGCGACTGGTGTGCGGGCGGTGACAACGTGGACCGGTACGTGGAACGACTCTCAGAACCGGGCGCGCTGACGGCCGCACTCAACTGGTACCGGGCGAACGCGAGACCCGTCCCGCCGGCGGACGCACCGCCGGAGCCGCCGGACGTAACCTGTCCGGTGATGGGTGTGTTGGCGGAAGACGACGCCTACCTGCTCGAACCACAACTCCGCAACTCGACGGAGATGATCGACCTCACCGGGGGGTCGTGGCGCTACGAGACGGTGGCGGACGCGAGCCACTGGCTCACCGTCGACGAGCCGCGGGCGACGACCCGGTTGTTGGTCGACTTCCTGACCGACCAACGTGGCGGCGAAAGCGACAGGTCGTCCGGAGACGAGTCGCCGGATCGGTGAGCCCACGGAAGGAGACGACGAACAAGGCTTTACAGCCCCGCACACCTACCATCGAGCAAATGGTACTCGACAATCTCGGCAGTTCCCTCCGAGACAGTCTCGACGACCTCCGCGGGCAGTCCCGGATCGACGAGGCGGACGTGGACAACGTCGTCCGGGAGATCCAACGCTCGTTGCTGTCGGCGGACGTGGAGACCGGGCTGGTGATGCAGCTGTCAGACGACATCGAGGAACGCGCGCTCGAAGAGGAGCCGCCCGGCGGCACCACCGCGCGCGATCACGTCCTCCGGATCGTCTACGAGGAACTCGTCGAGCTGGTCGGCGACTCGACGGAACTACCCCTCGAAGAACAGACGATCATGCTCGCGGGGTTGCAGGGCTCGGGGAAAACCACCAGCGCCGCGAAGATGGCGTGGTGGTTCTCGAAGAAGGGGCTCCGCCCGGCGGTGATCCAGACGGACACGTTCCGGCCGGGTGCCTTCGATCAGGCCGAGGAGATGGCCGGCCGCGCCGAGGTGGCGTTCTACGGCGACCCGGACTGTGACGACCCGGTCCAGATCGCCCGCGACGGGCTGGCGGCGACCGAGGACGCGGATGTCCACATCGTCGACACCGCCGGCCGTCACGCGCTCGAAGACGACCTGATCGCCGAGATCGAAGAGATCGACCGCGTTGTCGACCCGGACCGGTCGTTGCTCGTGTTGGACGCCGCGATTGGCCAGGGCGCGAAAGACCAGGCGACGGAGTTCGAACGCGCCATCGGGATCGACGGCGTGATGATCACCAAACTCGACGGCACCGCGAAAGGTGGGGGCGCACTCACCGCGGTCAACGAGACGGACTCCTCGATCGCGTTCCTCGGCTCCGGCGAGACGGTCCAGGACATCGAGCGGTTCGAGGCCAGCGGTTTCATCTCCCGACTGCTCGGGATGGGCGACCTCCAACAGTTGGCCGAGCGGGTCGAGCGCGCGATGGAGGAGACGGAGGAGGCGGAAGACGACTGGGACCCCGAGGACATGATGGAGGGTGAGTTCACCCTCGTCGACATGCGCAACCAGATGAAGGCGATGGACCGCATGGGGCCGCTCGACCAGGTGATGGACATGATCCCCGGACTGGGTGGCGGGCTGATGGACCAACTGCCCGACGACGCGATGGATGTCACCCAAGACCGGATGCGGGACTTCGAGATCGTGATGGACTCGATGACCGACCAGGAGATGACCGACCCCAACCGGATCGGCCAGGAACGAAAACGTCGGATCGCCCGCGGCGCCGGCGTCGAAGTCGACCGGATCGAGGAACTGCTCGAACAGTACCGCATGATGAAACGGACGATGGAGCAGTTCCAGGGGATGGGTGACGGCGACATGCAACGGATGATGCAGAAACTCCAACAGGGCGGCGGCGGCGGTGGCGGCGGCGGGATGGGCGGCATGGGACCGTTCGGCGACTGAGACACGACCCAAGCGGTTACCGCTCGACGGCAGTCGCAGTTGGGGTGCCGGCGCAGACTACGACTCGACGCCGGCAGCGGCCAACGCCTCCTCGACGGAGTCGGCCGTGTGCGCGGTGACGCCGTCGATGTCGCCGACCTTGCTCCGCAGCGCCATCTTCTTGATCCCCTCCGAGACGACGATCCACTCGTCGATCCCAAACTCCGTCCCGACGCGGGCCGCCTCCTGTGCCCGGTCGAACACGTCGCTGCTCATCGGGGAGTCCATCCGCAACACCGAGACGTGCGTGTCGACGGCCGGCCGTGTCGCGAGCTCCTCGAAGCGCTCGTTGACGGCCGCGAACGTCTCGTCTGCGATCTCGATCCCCGCGTGGAAGTCGGCGACCAGTACGTTCTTTTGTGTGTATAGTTCCCAGTCGGACACAAACCGCGTTGTCGCTGGAAAGTAATGAGTCCAGCGGCTAGCACAAGCCGTGTGTGGATCGTCGGTGGATCTGTCGGACAATACCGGCAGACCTATCAGTTCTTGTCCGTTTTGTCTTTTGGTTCGTTGCGCGAATACAAATCGCTGTTCCACACGGTAGTCGTGTTCAGTTTGAGGAGTGGCAAAACTCTACGAAACACTGTTATAACAGGATTTCGTAGCGTTTTGCGTGCGGTTCGTCACGTCAGATCTGCAGGTGCTCGTCGCCCTCGAGGCAGGGGCGCGTCAGTATCAGGATTTGACAGATCGAACGGGGCTCGCACGGTCGACAGTCTCTCGAAGCGTGACCCGTCTGTCGGACCACGGGGTCGTTGAGCAGCATCAGGACGGACGAGCAGTGTCCGTTCGCCCGGGGCCGACGAGCGTCGTCGACAGTATTGGCGCTGTGCGTGAGTCGGCGCCGCAACTCGGACTGCAGGAGTTTCTGACGATGGCTCGACTCCGGATTCTCTGGTTCCTCACAGCTCCCCGAACAGCGTCGGAGATTGCGCAATTCACCGACGTCGGAGAGACTCGTGCGAGGCAGGTTCTGGCAGAGCTACGGCGACGGCAGATTGCGACCGAGACAGAGACAGGAGTTCGGCTCCGGCCGAAGTACGAGCCACTACAGTCACTCGCTGAGAGCGTATTCGACGTGTTCCACACGACCGAAATCAAGACAGAGTTGCCGGAATCGACGGTCGTCTGGACGGCACCACACGAGGCGTTGTTCACCGCCCCGTCGTTCGACGGAGCCGACTCTCTCGACGGGACAGTCACCCAGACAGGATTAGACCAGTTCACCCAGTGGGGCCTCGAATTCCGAAGTTCGTCCACACCACTCTACTACCGCTCGACACGCTCCGAAAGGACGACACTGACCGCGATGGATGTCATCATACACACGCTCTGCCGGCAGGTTGACAACAGACGAGCAGAGTACAGTGCCGTGTTGCTCGCTGAGGCCGTCACCAACGTGACGTTCTCCCAGGATCGGTTTCTCAGGCTCGTGGATCACTACGACATCAAGGAAGTTGGGCAGTACCTTCCACCGCTCGTCGTTGCGAGTGCTGAATCGGAGAAGGCTGGCCGGCGACGTACATCAGGGAGAGCGACGAGTGTGGCGACGAGCAGTGGTGAACCACGTGAGTCTACAGTTATCCGTAGCCTGTTCCCGTCACCAGGTCGCGTTCGTGACACGGCGGGACAGTACGATGTCGATATCTCGAGAGCAGGTGAAGAGCTGAAAGACGCTGTCGACGGTTCTTTATCAAAATAAGTAAAACCAGAGCCGCAATGCCAGAGCAACCAGAGAACTACAGCACTGAGTCACAGTTGCGTGAGACGTTCGAGGAACTCGGGTCGACGCTGGAACAACCGGCAGAGGCGTATCTGATCGGAGGCGGCGCGATGACCCTTCGCGGGACGAAGCCGTCGACTAAAGATGTCGACCTCGTGACCGCAGACGAAGACTCCTTTCGCCGGATTCAGGCGGCACTGCTCGACACAGCGTACAGTGTCGAGAGGGAGATCGCACAGGAGTACGAGTCCCTCGGTGCGACGACCGTCCTGAAGCGCGAAGACGGTGGCCACATCGACCTGTTCGACAGACAAGTTGCGCTGAAACTCGAGTTCTCCGAACGGATGCAGTCCCGGGCAACTGAGCTACTGACGGTCGACAGACTCACTGTATCGGTGTGTGCTCCCGTCGACATCGCGTTATTCAAGATGATGACTCCACGGCCGGACGACACGCAGGACGTTCGAGATATTATTACGGCGAACCCAGACGCGTTCAGCTGGGAGACGATCCACGAAGAGTTCGAGTCGCAACTTCCGTTCAACGCCGGGACTCGTGAGTACGAGTGGCTGATGGAGGACAAGCCACACCCGATCGTTCAGTTCGAACTGACACTCCGGGACCTTGACGGTGTGCCGAACGAGTTGCAACGGACAGTCCGCCGAATCGCAGACACTGTCGAAGCCGAGGGTTACATCGTGCAACGACTCCTCCGTGTCGAGTCGACGACGGCAGCGCGGCTCCGCGAACACGTCATCGAAGCGAACCCGACAGTCCCCGAACACGTCGACCGTGCGCTCGACTCGCTGACCGACAAGAACGTTGTCTCACGGGACCGTGATACGGTCGAACTGGGGACGGCGTGGGCAGACGACGTGTCGTGATCTGCGAGACAGCGGCGGATCGGACCGCGCCGCCGAGACTTTTGTGAGTACAACGCGGCTAGACTGGATCGAACACCGCTGGACCACGTCAGGCGAGTTTGATCCCTAAGCCGGATCGAACAACTCCTCACCGTCGACCATGTACTCCGCGACGGTGTCCATGTCCAGCGTCACGCCCAGTCCGGGTTCCTCGGGCACCTGGATGTACCCCTCTTGGATCACGTCCTCCTCGACGAGATCGCTCCACCAGTCGAGTTCGTAGGAGTGGTACTCGACGGCAAGCGAGTTGGGGATCGCCGCGCCGACGTGTGCGGATGCCATCGTCGCCACCGGCGATGAGACGTT
>ERZ1034488.220-NODE-220-length-14243-cov-5.451649_pt1 | contig 14243 bp, 14 predicted proteins | sample MGYA00520646_ERZ1034488 | MGnify/ENA primary metagenome ERZ1034488 (study PRJEB33760, sample SAMEA4777686) | hypersaline lake metagenome | biome: hypersaline environment; feature: brines | place: Spain | collected 2012-08 | depth 0 m ...
CTGCGCCGTCGTCACAGTCGCCGCCGGAATCTGCGCCGTCGTCACAGTCGCCGCCGGAATCTGCGCCGTCGTCACAGTCGCCGCCCGACCACGGTACGACTCAGTGCTCTCGCCAGACGTTCTCCAACTCCCAGACATCGAGGTCGACTGACGCGTCGCCGCCGCGGGCGAACACGGAGAGCCGGTCAGCGTCGGCGTCGCTGGGGTAGATCCGCGCCGTGAGACAGTGACGGCCGTCGACGAACAGCTCCACGACGGAGCCGTCGACGAACGCTCGAAACTCCAAGGGGCCGTCTGCGGTCGGCGCGGACAGCGGTTCGGCTGCGGTCTGTGCCGACAACGCTTCGTCTGCGGCCGCTGGCTCCGTGCTCGTAGCCCGGCGGTCGACGGTCACCGTCTCCCCAGTGTACCGGATCGGTGTCCGCTCGGCCCCGGCCGCCGACTCGCGGACGACGATCCCGGCCTCCGTCGCGCCGTCGAGCGAGACGGTGCCGGTCAGTTCGACTGCCCGCCCGCGACAGAGTTGTTCGTACGCTCCCCCCGCGAGCGTCCGGTCGGCAGTCGCGAGTCGCTCCGTGCGGAGCTGTGTCACCTCCGCGGCGGGCTCCTGTCGGATGTGGTCGACCGCGGGGGTGATCACCCGTGGGAGTGACAACAACCCGGACCAGCCGGCGTCCCACTGCGCGGCGGCGTCGCGCGCCTCCGGCAGCCACCCCCATGTGAGATAACGGTCGTTGGCGTCGTCCCACAGTGACTGTGGCGCGTAGAAGTCGCCGTGGTCGAGGAGTCCGCGCTCGCGGACGCGGAACAACGGCGTGTCGAGGTCCGCTCGGCCGAAGAAGAAGGCGACACGGTCCTGGTCGGAGACATGGAGGAGAGAGCCGCCATCACCGAACCGGAGCAACTCCGGGCACTCCCAGACGGGCGCACCGCGTGGGCCCTCGCCGACGAGCAACGGCCCGACGTACGCCCACTCGCGGAGATCGTCACTCTCGTACAGCAACACGGCGCCGCGGCCGTCGTCGACCCCGGAGCCGATGAGCTGGTACCACCGGTCGTCGGCCCGCCAGACGCAGTGGTCACGAAACTCTGCGTCCCAGTCGGCAGAGCGGTAGACGTCCAACGGCTCCGGCGCACCGTCGATCACCGGGTTGGTGTCGTCTTTCGCCCAGTCGTCGAGCCCCGGCTGTGTGGTGGTCGCGAGACACGGCAGTTGTTCGCGGTCCCGGCCGCCGGTGTAAAGCAGTGTGGCAGTGCCCCCGTCGGAGACGGCACAGCCGGACCAACAGCCGTCTCGGTCCGGCCCGTCCGGGCCGGGCGCGAGCGCGACCGGGCGGTCCTCCCAGTGGAGCAGGTCGTCGCTGACCGCGTGGCCCCAGTGGATCGTGTCGTGGAACGGGCCGGCTGGGTTGTACTGGTAGAACAGGTGGTAGCGGCCGTTCCACCGGAGCAACCCGTTCGGATCGTTCAGCCAGTTCGCCGGCGGCGCGAAGTGGTACGCCGGCCGGTGGTGGTCGTCCGCGAGTCGCTCGCGCAACTGCTGGAACCCAGACGGTGACGCCGGCCGCGCCGACGGACGTGCCGTTCCGTCGGTCCTACCGGTGCCGTCGACCGTCTCTGGGTCGACAGTGTCGGAGCCGACGGCGTCTCCCTCCGAGCGGTCCGCGGATGGCAACACGCCGTCGCGACCGAGCGCCGTCACGGCGTTGCGGAGGAGCCGGCGGCGCTGGCGGTCGCAGCCGTCGCCCGCGCCGGGACACAACGCCCCGCCGAGCCCGAACACGGCGCCGTCGCCGACCCGCCACTCGACGGCGACCTTCCCGTGGTAGTCGTCCTCGTCGCCGTAGTGAGCGGCGGCCAACACCGCGCCGCGGTCGGGCAACACCGCCTCGTAGCGGGCGAACGGCGCGAGCACACCCGGCCCGGCGACGGTGACGCGGTCGTCGAACCCGTCGAACAACGGGTGGTCGTGGCTCACCGCCGTCGGGAGGTAGCCCGTCGGGTGTTCCGGCTCGTCGCACCCGACCGCGTCCGGACCGACCGCGTCGATTCCCAAGGCTGGCACGGCCGTCAGCGCGTGTGCCGACAGGAGCAACCCACCGCCGTCGGCGACGAACGCTCGTAGCGTCTCCCGGACCGGCGCGAACAGATCGGCGTCGTCCGGTACCGTCCGGTCCGGCTCTCCTTCCCCCGGCGCGAGCAACGACCACGACCCCATCGCCAACGGCTCCTCGCGGTGCCACCAGACGGCGTCGTACGCCGCGAGGTCACGGTCGGGAAGCGACGCCAACGCCACCGGCTCGGCGTCGGCGACGCGGTTGGCCACCCGACGGACTGCCGGCCCGTTCGTCCCCTCCCTCAGGACGGCGAGCCGAACCGACCCCAACTCCCTCGGTGTGGGTCCGTCCATACTGTCGGTTCCCGACTACCGGCGGAAAACCTTCCGACGGTGACAGATCACGCGTGGCGACGACGACAGATCACGCGTGGAGCCGCGTGGTCGGCGACTCGTCTGCAGTGTCCCGACCGCTCACGGCTCACCGCCGTCGGTGACAGCGCCGTCGATGTCGACCCCGTCGGCGTCGACCCACCACCGCGGCTGTGGCACACGTCCGACGGCAGACATCGCGACCACACCGAGTGTGACGAGCCCGACGCCGCCGGCCAGCAGTTGGTAGGTCGTCGCAAACGAGACCCCGGCGTCGACGAGCGCGCCGACCGCGCCGCTCCCGCCGGACTCCAACAGGAGTGCGACGCCGCTGAACACTGCGTACGCGCTCGCCCGGCCGGCCGGCGGGAGCGTCGACAACATGTACGTGTCGACCGCCGGGAACAGGGAGTGGGCGACCAGTCCGAGCACGACAGAGACGGCCGCGACGGCGATGACCCCGTCGACGAGCGTCAGCGCCAGGATGCCGGCGACGAACGTCGCGTTGATCCCGACAAGATACGGCACGTTCGGGAGCCGGTCGGCGAGCCGGCCACCCAGCCAGAACGCCGGCAGTCCGGCCGCGAACGTCAGCGTCAACAGTCCGTTGGCGGTCGACTCCGCGATCCCCTTCGCCGTGAGGTAGCTGACGTAGAAGTTGAACGTCCCCTGCCAGACGAAGCCGGCGCCGACGACGAAGCCGAGACCCGCAAGGATCACCCGCCACCGGGCGAGTGCGGTCCCGAAGTCGCGTTCCGGCGCGCCGCCGGCCGGTTCGCTCCGCCCGCGGAAGACGAACACCAACACGAGCGTCACAAGCGCCGCACCCGCCGCCAACCCCCAGAAGACGAGCCGCCAGTCGTCCAGTTGGGCGACGGCGAACAACACCGCCGCCGGCGCGATCACCGGCGCGAGTTGGCTCGCGGTGCCGTGAATCCCGACCATCTGCCCGGTCTGGTCGGGGTACAACGAGCCGATCAACGGGATGGCGGCGACGAAGTAACCGCCGGTCGACAGCCCGACCGCCAGCGAGCCGGCCTGTAACGCCAGCAGTCCGTCGGCCCGTGCGGTAAACGAGGCGGCGAGCACGAGCGCGACACCCGTCGCCAACACGACCCGTTCGCGGCGGACGCGAGTGAGGAGATAGCCGATCGGAATCCGTGGGAGCGCGGTGCCGACCCACGCCAACGTCGTGACGGAGCCGACCGCCGCCGCAGACAGCCCCAGACTCTGTTGGAACTCCGGCACCAACGGCGCGAACGCCACCCGCCCGAAGTTGACGAGGAAGACCAACCCGCAGAGCGTCGTGAACAGACGACGTGTCACTGTGTGTGAACACGCGGTCAGTCGGTTCAAGCGTTGTGAATTCGCTGTCGGCTACGCCTCCGGCGGCCGGTCGGGCTTTCGAAGGAGTAACACGTTCTCCTCGATCTCGTCGTAGTCGGCAGTTGTCGCAGCTACGTTCCGCCAGAGTCGGACCTCCGGGTCGGCAAACCCGACGCGGTCTGCTGCGATCTCTGCCAGAATCGCTGCCGTCTCTACTTCGACCTGCCAGTACGAACCGGAGTCTGCGACCACGTAGGCAGCCACCCCGCCGGGAGCCAGCAGGTCGTACACTGCTTCGAGGTGATGTTGCATTCCGCCGAAGTACTCTTCGATCACTCGCGGGTAGTTCTGTCCGAACCCGTGCGTGACGTTCTCCTCCTCGATGATTGTCTCCATCCGCTCGACAATCTCGTCGACGCGGTCAATCGCTCGGATGTCGGTACGCTCACCCTCGTCGTCGTCGACGTAGATGTTCTTCGTGTGTGAGCGGATGTTCCGACGCTTGATCCGTTGGAGGTCGTCGTTGTCGTCACACTCACCGAGCCAGACGAGTTCCAAACGTTGGTTCCGTGTGTAGTCGTGCTCGGCGGGATACGGTGGTGAGGTGATAACGTAGTCGACGCCGTCGGCGTGTCGGTCACTCTCCAGCAGACGCGACCGCTCCGGGAGTGTCTCACCAATCCGGCGAGCATCACCGTCAATAATCTCCGTCTCACCAGGATCAATCTCACCGTTTTGCATCACCTGTTGAAGCTCTTCAAGATCAGACTCGATGCGGTCTAGCTTCCGGGAGAGAATGTGTTTGATATCCCGGTCACCCTCGGCAGTTCGGTCACGGGTCGCCTCCGGTCCGAACCGCACGTTTCCAACGTCTTCCGGGAGAATCGCGATCATCGCCAGCCGAAACAGATCAGTCACCGCGTCGTCTGGAAACGCCGCGACGTGGTGGCGGAGGACTTGCATCTTCCTGCGTGGCGCCTCGCTGAGCCACCCCTTCGGCGTCTTCTCCGGCACCGAAAACTCGTACTGATCCAGTGACACCGACTCGGCACTCGCCTCGCCGAACTGGTCGAGTCGCCTGTTCCCACCGGTCGTGATCTCCCGAAAGGCCGGTTCGACCTTCCGCAACAACTCCTCACGGCGACGACGGAACGTCGATAGATCCACGTCCCAGGTCGTCTTCGCACGCGCACTGAGCACGCTGGCGGGGGAGGTGTCGACTCCGATAGCGTCGACACCGTGACGCTTGGCGACGAGCGCGGTCGTCCCGGTTCCGACGAACGGGTCGAGAACGAGGTCGTCTGCCGAGACACCAAACTCCTCGAACAGCCCCTCGACTAATTTGTCGGAGTAAGCAAAGACGAACCGGTACCAGTCGTGGACACGAACGTCTTCCAGACGCTCGACGTTGGATTGGTGTTTCAACGTGGAATCCTCTCTACCGCTGTCTGTATCCATGATCGGTTAAATGGTCTTGCGTCCGTCTCTTTGTAAAACCTCGGTTCTAATTTTTGGCCTCTTCAAAGATACTCGCTCTTTGTAGATACAGTACTGCTTATATTCGGAGCGAGAAAACCGGGTCAGTGTGTCTGAAGACGAGATGTCCACAGAAGAACAGGTTACCATCTTCAAAGCACTTGCCTCCGAAATACGGCTACAATTGCTCCGTAGTATCACAGAAGATGGCCCAGCATCGGCACCAGAACTCGAAGAAGAAGTACCGATAACTCCAGAGAGTGTCAAAAACAATCTCGATAAGCTCGAACAGGCGGGACTACTGGAATCAACCCGCGTCCACGGCCCAGGGAATCGACCGAGAGATGAGTTCTCGCTCGCTGACGGTGGATTCGAACTACGTATAACAGCGGAGAATGGGTCGTACACCTACGACAAAGATTGATAGTTGTATTCCGAGTATCTACAAAGATACTCCCGATAACAAAAGATAGATTCAAAATCTGCAAAACTAATATTTATAACGTGAGCCAATGATGGCCTGTGTCGAAGTACGACAGAGTCATCCGTGAAGTGTTCGATCAGACGTTCGACGAAGACCAGCACGACGAGACGGTTCCGTTCAGCAGGACAGATATTGAGACGGCGATGTCAGAACTCGATGTAGAGATCGGGAACGTTCCAGACATTGCTTACGCCTACCGGAGCAGGAAAGAGCTACCAGATTCGATCCAACGCCGTGGTTTCGAGGCGGTTATTATCGACGATACTGTGTCTGGAGAAGACCCTCAGTATCTCTTTACACAAGAAGAGCAACTGATACCAGTTCCTGAGACTGTCGACCGTGACCTAGAGGCTGAGTTGGAGAGTCTCCCTCTACCGGTTCGGGAGTACGCTGGCGACGACGAGCAGGGTGTCCTCACTCGAGTTCGGTATGCTGGGCTTCTCGACCAGTTCACCGGGCTCGACACTTACCACCTCCAATCGCACCTTCGAATGCGTGTTAGGGGCCGTGAGGCCGAATTGGACGACTTGTACGTCGGTGTCGACGACGATGGAACCCACCACGCGCTAGCTGTCGAAGCAAAAGGGAAGGATGAGACACTGAACCAGAATCAACTGGTTCGGAACACGCGAGGAGTTAGAGAAGATGATGAACTTCCCGACAGTGTTCGTACGCTTGGCGTCGTGTTGGACGACGACGGAGAGTTCCTTCTCTTCGAGTTCTCGATCCAAGGTGACGGTCCGGGTGAGGAGACAGCCGAGATAGAGCGGGTGTGGCGCTACAGGTTCACACCGTCAACGTAACGCGCCCGCAACCACTTACACCGCCGGCGCCGAAGCGCGTCCGTGATCACCGCAGACAGAATGGCGGAGGTGGACCGAAACGCGGCCGCGCTCGGGGTGCCGCGGGCGAAGCTGATGGAGTCGAGCGGCAACGCACTCGCCCGTGTCGTTCGCGACCACTGCGAGCCAGGCGCGCGGGTCCGGATGGTGTGTGGCCGCGGCAACAACGCCGGCGACGCGTTCGTCGCCGCGCGGTTTCTCGCCGACTACGACGTGCGTGTCGACCTGCTCGGCCGGCCGGCGACGATCCGCACGGAGATCGCCCGTGACAACTGGGACGCGCTCGACGCGACCGACGCAGAGACGCGGGTCATCCGCGATAGCGCAACGCTCGATCTCGGTGGCGACGACGCGGATCTGTTCGTCGACGCGATGGTCGGGACGGGTGTGAGCGGTGCGCTCCGGGAGCCGGCCGCGACCGCCGCGCGCGCGCTCGCTGCCGCAGACGCGCCGGTCGTCGCCGTCGACGTTCCCTCCGGTGTCGACGCGGACACGGGAACGACGACCGCCGACGGCGCGGACTCCGAGGGGGTCGTCCGAGACGACCAGGACGCAGTCGCCACGGGCGACCTCGCGGCCGCGCAGTCGGCGTTCGTCGTTGCCGGGGCGGTGGTGACGTTTCACGACACCAAACCCGGGCTCGCCGAACTCGCGGAGCGTGGCGCGTTCGAGCTAACCGTCGCCGACATCGGGATACCGGCGGCAGCAGAACGGCGCGTGGGGCCTGGCGACCTCCGGCCGCTCGGGCGCCGCGCTGACAGCCACAAGGGGGACCACGGCGCGGTGTTGGTCGTCGGCGGCGGTCCCTACACCGGCGCGCCGGCGCTGGCGGGGCGGGCGGCGATCCGGGCCGGGGCGGATCTCGTCCGGCTCGCCGTCCCCGAGTCGGTCGCCGCGACCGTCGAGGGGTTCGACGAGTCGCTGATCGTCCGCCCGCTCGACGGCCACCGGGTCGACTCGGACCACCTCTCGCGACTCCGCGGGTTGGCCGCCGAGACCGACACGGTCGTGGTCGGGCCCGGAATCGGGAGCGACGAGGCGACGCTGGCGGCAGTCGAGTCGTTGCTCGCGGAGTACGACGGGACGGCCGTCGTCGACGCCGAGGCGTTGTCGGCAGTCCCCGCGGAGACGGACGCGCGACTGCTCTGCACGCCACACCGCGGGGAGTTCGCGGCGATGGGTGGCGACCCCAGCGGAGACGCCGAGACGCGCGCCGAACGGGTTGCGGCGTTCGCCCGCGAGGCAGGCCCCGAGACGACACTGCTGGTGAAGGGGCCAACGGACGTGATCTCCGACGGGGAGACCACCCGCCTTGCTCGGACGGGCAACCCCGGGATGACCGTCGGCGGGACGGGTGACGTGCTCGCGGGTGTGACGGGTGCGTTGGCGGCCCGACTCCCACCGACCCGTGCCGCCGCCGTCGCGGCGTGGGCGACCGGCCGTGCGGGTGACGCCGCGGCCGACCGGCACGGCGACGGACTCGCGGCGACGGATCTGTTGGCGACGCTGCCGGACGCACTGCGGGACACGGAGGGGGACGCGTGAGCGACGACAACGGGTCCGACGAGGGCGACACGGCTGACAGCGAGGCGTCACCTGCGGGGTTGACCCACACCGAAGACGGCGACGCCCAGATGGTCGACGTGACCGAGAAACCCGACAGTCGACGACGCGCGGTCGCGCGCGGCGAGATCCGGCTCCGGGAGCCGACGGTCGCGGCGGTGCGGGCCGACGAGATCGAGAAAGGTGACGTGTTGACGACCGCCCGGATCGCCGCGGTGCGGGCGGTCAAACACACCTGGGAGACGATCCCGTTGTGTCACCAGATCCCAATCGGCGACGTGGACACCGAGTTCGACCTCCGGGACGACCGGATCGTCATGCGGGTCGCGGTGGCGACGACCGGCCAGACGGGGTGTGAGATGGAGGCGATCCAGGGGGTGACGACCGGGCTGGCGACGGTGCTGGATATGGTGAAGGCCGCAGAGAAGGACGACAACGGGCAGTATCCGGGGTTAGAGATCGGCGGGGTCGAGATCGTCGAGAAGGAGAAACGCCCCGTCTGAGGCGGGACGGTCGTGGTGGTGAACGCTCCGACGGGGCGGACGCAGTGGGCGACAGTTTATGTCGGAGGCGGCGGTACGCCGGCGTATGATCTCACTCGACGAGGCCGTCACCGCACGACTGGAGTCCCACGGCGCGCGGTTCGAGGTGTTGATCGACCCGGACGCGGCGTTGTCGATCCAACGCGAGGAGTTCGACGGGGAGTTGGAGGACGTGATCGCCGCCGAGGACGTGTTCGAGAACGCCTCCCGCGGGGACCGCCCTGCCGAGTCCGACCTGGAAGACGTGTTCGGGACGACCGAACCGTTGGAGATCATCCCGCAGGTGGTCGAAGACGGGGAGATCCAGATCACCGCCGAGCAACGCCGGGAGATGCAGGAACAGAAACACAACCAGCTCGTCACGACGATCACACGCAACGCGGTGAACCCGCAGATGGACGACGCCCCACACCCACCCGAGCGGATCGAGCGGGCGCTCGAAGAGGGTGGGTTCACCGTCGACCCGATGGAGCCGGTGGAGAGTCAGGTCGACGAGGCGTTGGACGTGTTGCGGCCGATCATCCCGATCCGGTTCGACGAGGTGACGATGGCCTGCCAGCTGCCGCCGGAGTACGCCGGCAGCGGCCAGGCGAAGATCCGGGAGTTCGGCGATCTCGAACGCGAGGAGTGGCAGTCCGACGGTTCCTGGGTCGGTGTGGTGCGGTTCCCCGCCGGGCTCCAGAACGAGTTCTACGACCTGGTGAACGAGGTGTCCAGCGGCGAAGCCGAGACACGCGTCGTGAAAGACAAAGACGAGATCAGCACCCGCTGACCACTATCCCTTCCGGAAGCCGACCATGAAACCGCCTGTGAAGCCGGCGGAGACGGACAGCGTCGAGAGGATGGTGTTCAGATACGGCACGCTCTCGGCGGTAGCGGCGCCACCGTTGCCGGCCAACCCCTCGGCGAACCCGCCGAACTTCTCCCAATTAACCGTGATGAACCCGCGCGATTCGAGGAACTTGAACAACGCCAGCTCCATCCCGACCAACACGGCGATGAGCTTGGCGATCTTCTTGGCGGCGAAGCCGGTGATCCCACCAATCGCGGCGCCTGTCCCCACCTCCAACCCCAGTTGCTGTGGATCGAGCGCGAACTGGAGGAGTGATCCATCGACCATACCCTGTCTCTACGGGCGCCTCTTAAGGAGTTTGTGGGTGGAGACACCGGCCGAGTGATCCGCCGGCGGCGACAACACGACGGCCGCGCGGGCGACGCAGTCAGCGGCCTCGTGAGCGGCTCGGCTGCTCTCGTTGCCGACTCAGTTTAGAACCTTCTGTGCGACATTCGCGAGTTCGTTACTGTCGGCTTTCGCCAGCGGGCCCTCCGAGAATTTCAGACGGAGCCGCGGGCGACCGACGTCGATTGGCACCTTCTCGGTGTCGATGATGCCCATGTCCTCCAGACGGGTCTTCGTCCGGGAGAACGTCGCCTTGCTGGCGATCCCGATGTCCTCACCCCACTTCGAGATGTCGTACAACAACGCCTCGTTCTTGGCGGCGACGAGCAACGAGATCGTCACCTCGTCTAATCCGTCGCCGTTGCCGCGGGCGGCCTCCAACGACGCCAACACCGTTTCGAAGTCACCACGCGCGTCCGGACCGATTGCGTCGTCCATCGTCGAACGCACCCGGGTGATTCCCGGCGTGCGGAGGTCGAACGCGTCTGCCTCGTCGAACCGCTTCTGGAACGTTTCGTAGGCGTCCGTGAGGAACCCGTCGTCGTCTGCGGCCAGCCCGACCACCGACTGCGAGGCTGGTACGAGCGCGTACAGGTCTGTCTCGCCGACGAACAGAGTGTTCTCGACGACACCCTCCAACACGCGCAGTGTCAGCACCTCCCCCTCGACGAGGTCGGCAGCGTCAGACGCCACCAGGAAGTCGTCCCGGACGTCTTTCAGCACTGCCTCACGCGCCAACACGTCGATTGCCGGTAGTTCGTCGTCCGTCTCCACGCCGTAGTCGACCAGCGCGCGAAACGCCTCGATCGACGGGTCGACGAGCAACACGTCGCCGTCGATTGCCCCCAGCAGGGCCGTGATCGCACCGCGTCTGTCATCACCGCGTAAATTCGGTGTCATGTTTGCAAATTGGTCTAAAGAGCCTTAAGAATTTAATACTATCGGTAGTTCGTAGCATTTGGGTTGAATCTGATAATAGTTCGCTAATTTATACCTTGGAAATTTTTCTCAGGTAGTGAGCTACACGGTAGGGTTCACAACCGCCGTCAGCGACTCTCCTGGTGGTTTCAATACGGTTCACCGGTGCCGGTCAGTGTTGCCCAGGAGGGACAGTTCAGGCACGTCGGGCCGTATTCACCGTGCGTGTCTGCGAGTGTCGAGTCACGTCGCACGGTGTTGGCGGTCGTCGCCGGCGGGAACTTCACACAGCTGGGGGCGCGGTTCCTCCTGAGTCCGGTTGTCCCGTTCGTCATCGCCGACTTGGACGCCAGCGAGTCGACGGTCGGGTTGGCGCTCACGCTGATGTGGGCGACCTACGCGTTGTTCCAGTTCCCCAGCGGCGTCCTCGCCGACCGGTTCGGGGAGCGACGGCTCCTGTTGTCCGGGCTCGCTGGGGCGGCGCTCGGCACGGGGCTGATCGCGCTTGCGCCGTCGCTCCCGGTGTACGCGTTGTTCACGGTCGTCCTTGGCGCGGGCGCGGGGTTGTTCTTCTCGCCCGCCTCCGCGCTCCTCTCACGGTTGTTCGACGAGAGCGGCGGCGCGCTGGGTGCGCTGACTGCCGGCGGTGCGCTCGCCGGCGTCGCCTACCCCGCCGTCGGCGGCTACCTCGGGGAGACGTTCGGCTGGCGGCCGGCGGTCGCGGCCGGGACGCTCGTCACCCTCCCGGTGTTGGCCGCCTCGGCCGTGTTGCTCCCACGGGTCGCGCCCGCCAACCCGGAGCGGTCGCTGCGCGCGGCGGCGGATCTCGGGACGCTCCGGTCGTTGCTCGCGCGCCCCAGCGTCGCCTACACGACGCTGGTCGCGATCGCGGTCAGCTTCACCTTCCAGGCGTTCTCCTCGTTGTTCCCGACGTTTCTGGTCCAACACCGCGCCGGGATCGACCCTGCCGCCGCCGGATTGGTGTTCGGGGCCGTCTTCGGGCTCTCCTCGCTGGCCCAGCCGCTCGCGGGCCGGCTCTCTGACCGGGTCTCGCGTGATCTGGCGATCGCGGCCAGTGTGACGCTCACGATCACCGGGCTGTCGGTGTTGCTGCTCGTTCCCGGGCGGCCGGCGTTGGCCGCCGGCGCGGCGGTGTTGGGTGTCGGCATCTCCTGGCCTGGCCCGATCCAGGCCCGGTTTATGGATCAGTTCTCGGACGCGGAACGCGGCTACGGCTTCGGACTCGTCCGCACGGTCTACATGTTCTCTGCGGCTCCGGGAAGTGTCGTCGTTGGCACACTCGCCGAGCGGGCCGGCTGGGTCGTCGCGTTCGGCAGTGTCGTCGCCGTCCTGTGTGTCTGTCTGACGCTGCTGGCGGTAAACGCCGTGTTCTCGTTGGATCTGTGAGTGGCACGTGACCGTCGGCTCGTGGAACCGACCACAGCCTCCAAGCCCGAGCAGCCCCTGTCTCCTGTCGATGTCGACCACCTGCGCTGTCTGTCGGCGCGTGTTTTCGGCGGCCGTCCGCCGGGACCCGCAGGCGATTCAGGAACACCACCTCCGGCCGGAGCGACGAGAGACGAGCCCGACCGTCACGCTGTGTCGCCCCTGTCACGATCAGATTCACGCGACGTTCACCAACGAGGAACTCAGAAACGACTACGACACTGCGGCGGCGCTCCGGGACGCCGACCGCCTCGCGGAGTATCTCTCGTGGATCCGCGGCACGGAGAAGCTGGAGATCGACGTGGTCACCAGCGACCACGTCCGCGACCGCCGGTAGCCGACGGCTGATGGGGTTCTCGTCTCTCTCAGGGCGGCTCAGACAGTGAACAGCTCCGTCTCCTCGGGGACAGTGAACAACCCGAGTCGGACGCCACAGTCCAGCCAGCCGTAGCCGTAGGAGAACGACGCCAACGCGTTCACTGGGTCGTCTGCGGCCCGGAACTGTTCCCCGTCGTCGAGGTAGGCGACGGCCATCTCCCGACAGTCGCTGGCGGCGTCGTGGGCGGGCGTCCCCGGCGGCACCGCAATCTCCGCCGCCTGGAGCGCGTCCGCGAGCATCTCCCCGTAGCGGTCCGTCTTCTCGTCGAGATCGGCGGGCATACCGTCCGGTTGACAGCCGTCTCTTCTGAGTGTTGTGTTCTACATAAGAAATGTTATAATACTTTTATAAAGAATATTAAAATAAATATGGAAGAAATATATTAATCGAAATTTTGATAACTCCCGGACAACAGATATCAACTGGATGGATCAGTACAGATTCAAGTCTATTCTGTTGTCTACTGGATCGTTTTTACCTGTTGTCGGTCTAATCACGTCGAACTGGGGACCAACAGAAATTGCAACCGTGTACGTAGCTGAGATGGCAGTGCTCATCTGCTCGTACGCCGGTGTCGCGTTGTTTGCACAGTCCCCAAGCGCTGTCGACGAGCGTGACCGGATCGAACTCCCGTTACTTCCGACACCAGATGTTTCGGCTATCCCAGAACAGATCGATCTACCGAATCTACCGCCAGTTCGAACGGAGAACATCAACATCGTATCCGTCTCAGTCGTCTTCTACGCTATCATCACCTTAGGGTTGGGAGCGGCGATCTCGGGAAACTTCGAGAGCCGAACCTCCGAGAATTTGCTTGATGTTACGGATATTGCTGCGTTCCTGTCAGAAGTGCTGGCTGTGATCGACCCTGGGGTACTGACTATGGTCGGGGTTGTCTCTCTTTCACAATTGATAGTTGTGTATCAGTGGTATATTAATCCTGCTCGTCATCAGACGCTGTCGGCGTACGTGGTCGCACAGAGGCTCAGTCGGCTCATGATCTCGTATATCATTTTTGGCAGCCTGTGGTACGGGGTCGGAAGTGTGCTCATTCTACTTGTTGAGTTAGCTATCCCAACTAGTTCATCTCTGATTCTGATTCTTGGATTCTCTCTAATAAAAATCAGCGTCGAACGCAGACGGGTGTACGGCGAGTCAAATCCGGGGGACACAGAGCGTGGCCGATGGCTCGTTCCATGCGAGTGAGCCGAGACAATCTGACACTTCCAACTGGCCAAGCGTTCAAACTGGCGCTTGACACCCACTGTTTCGTTTGATCAAAAACCTGACCAGACAAACGCTGATCTGACCAGTGAAAGGAGTTGTACCGAGAGTCTACCAGGGCTTGTCCACGCAGTATTCGCCGAACTTCATACCGAGGCCCTTGCAGTACCCACAACTGAGGTTGCCACCGCACGGATCGGCACAGATTGATGCGGAGCCTCCGATGTCGACGCAGAGTTCAGAGCCCTTATCGATGATCTTCCCGTCGATGCAGAATTCAACCTCCAGACCAGGAATAACCTTGATGAAAGTCGGAAGTGGCGGGGACAGACAGAGACCTTCCTCCGGACCGTACCCGATACTGAACGATGAGACCGCGAAGGAGTACCTGTTAACGTAGATGTCCACCGACAGCGACGCTTCAACGTTCGTCAT
>ERZ1034488.224-NODE-224-length-14180-cov-5.603681_pt1 | contig 14180 bp, 12 predicted proteins | sample MGYA00520646_ERZ1034488 | MGnify/ENA primary metagenome ERZ1034488 (study PRJEB33760, sample SAMEA4777686) | hypersaline lake metagenome | biome: hypersaline environment; feature: brines | place: Spain | collected 2012-08 | depth 0 m ...
AGGGCGGCCCAGAGATGGACGCCACCCTGTGCGGAGGTCTGGGTCGCCGTCGCCGCGCGTGGCGTGATCGGGTCGGCCGTCGTGGGCGCGGCCGTCGTCGACGGTGTGGTCGGGGTCGGTGTTGACGTTGGCGTCGGCGTCGCAGATGGCGTCGCCGTCTGTGTCGCACCCGGGGTGACGGTGAGCGAGACGGCATCGCTAAAGCCAAGCAGTTCGCGTTGGCCGCGGACTCGCTGCTCGCCACGGACGTTCACGTACACCTTGTGTGCGCCCGCCGCATCGACGGTGACGGACGTTTCGTACGTGTCGGCAGCCTGTCGGTCCATCGGGACGCGCGTGACGACTCGGTCGGTGGACGCGTTGGTCACGACGGCTTCGACGGCGCTGACGTTCGGCGCAGCCGGCTCTTCGCGTATCTCGGCCGTCACGGTCAGGGCCTCGCCCGCCCGAACGGGGCCGTCATGTGTCGCACTCACCCGATAGCCCATCACGACGACGGGGAGGATCGCCTCGAATCGACCCTGGTAAAACAGGGCTACGACGTACGATCCGGGCGGGCGGTCGTCGGTAGCGAACGATGGGTCGCTCCCGTCGGTGAGGTCGGTCTTGATCCCGGTAACGGCCTGGTCGCTGTTGTACAAGTAGAGATCGAACGTTGCGTTGTCCGGGGCAGTCGGTCGAATCGTAAAGGGCGTCCCGCCAGCAACGCGGACGGCGTTCGTGACTTGGTACGTGTTGCCGCCGACGGTCACCGTCCGGTCGGGGGTATCGACAGCGGCTGGCGAGGCCAGCGCGTAGGAGTCAGCGCCGACGCCGAGGCTGAGCCCGGCGACGACTAGCCAGCCAGCACAGAGGATGATGAAGGTCCGTCGCATACGCCGATATGCACCGTGAAGCCTCATAGCCTCTTTGCCGGGCCGCAGTCACGAACCCCGGGAGAGTCACAGCGGGCGTCGTCAGCCGGACTGGGGCACTTCGGTTGACTCGTCGGCCCCGTCGGTCGCCGCCATGTCGGACTGCACGCCGCGGACGACGTGATCGAGGAGCATCGCCGCGGAGCTTTCGGGCGGAAAGTAGGTGTCGATCAGTTCGTACGCCGTGTCGGCATCGCCTCGCACGGCGTACTGTCGGACGCGAGCCGCCGTCTGGAGGAAGTCGGGGTAGTCGTCGCCTCGCGTGTCGACCGACCCGTCGGAGCCCGCGTTCGAGTCGGTGTCCAGTGCTGTCGTTCGGATCTCGTTATATTCGGCCAGCGTCGGGTCGTAGTTCTCCTCGATGTTGTCGAGCAGGTATTCGACGGCGAATCGCTGAAATTCGGACTGGTTAGCGAATTCGCCGTCGTCGACGTGGTTCTGGACGGCGTCCAGCACCTCCGCTGGAAACCGCACGGTCGACTTTACCATACTCAGTACTATCGCGGCGAGTAATAAACAACTTCGGGCGTGGTGGGTGCGTCGCGGTCCTCGGTGGTCCCACCGGCGGCAGCCGAAGCTGCGAGGCGGTCCGTTAGGGGATGGGGAGCGGACGCGACGGGGCGAGCCAGCAGCGGGCGACGGGTGAACGCCCTCGTGGTGGCCACGCAATCGAACGGCGTGACGGTTGGAATCGCTGGCGCGTCGAGGGCACAGCCCGACAGACTGACCCCGAGGACGCTCGACCGACCCGCGGAGTACCCACGAGGCCACCGCGTTTGCGGGATCGCGTCGCACGCTCGATATCGACGACCCGGATCGGGTGGCGCCGTGAAACAGGTACGGCAGACGGCCTCGGACGCGGGCGAGGCCTACGCACTCACCCGAATGTGTCGACGATACGCGCGTACGCCGTGTCGAGGTTCGTGCCCTCGAGTGCAGAGACGGGCACGACGTCGTACGTGGGATACGCCTCGCGGACGCGCTCGACGTCGGCCTCGGGGAGGTCGGTCTTGTTCGCCAGGATCAAGACGGGAAGCGCTTCGTTGTCGACCATTCCGATGAGCATCGTGTTCACCTGCCTGAGCGGGTCACGCGTCGCATCGAGGACGTAGATGACGCCGGTAATGTCCTCTCGAAGCCAGCGGAGGGCGTCAGAGATGCCGCTGGTCGCTTCGCGCGCGCGGCGTCGAGCCGTCTCCTCGTCCAGTCCGTGGGCGCGGAACGCCGCCTCGTCGACGGTCGTGGAGACGCCCGGCATATCCACGATGTCGATGGTTGTGGTCCCTGTCTTACCCGCAATGTCGACCGATGTCGTCCGATCGGCCGTTCGCGTCTCGTGGGGGCGATGGCTCGCCGTGCCTGACGTGGCTTCCCCGCAGTCGGCGAGTACCTGATTTACGAACGTCGTCTTCCCCGCGTTCGGCGGGCCGTACACACCGATCTGCGTGGCCTCGTGAGTCGACAGCAGCGTCGACGTGAGATCATCGAGTAATCCCATGCGTGTGAGCGATTGTGGGGTCGACCGTCATAGCGGTTGGTACTCATGCCGGCCATGCCGACGCCACGGGAGAGACTGGTTCACTGTAGCGATGCGTGGGGCCGTTGGCGACCACGGTGGTCCGCCAACGTGAAAGGAGATGGGGGGGTGCCTCCGGCTCATGGTGGCCGGAAGGGAGATGCACGCCGAGGAGTGCATCTCCACGCGAGTGAACGGTGCCTCGCCTCAACCAACTTGCGGTCCGTCTGACATATAGCGCCATCGCCACAGGTGCAATGACGATGCCGCACCGCAACATTATAGTTGGATTAATATAATGTTTTCGGCGCTATGGACGCCGGGACCGCCCTCGGGGCGCCGGAGAGCAGGAGTCGGTGCTCACCCCCCGCAGTGTAAACCAACGGGAGAGGGGCGCAAGGTATTACTTGGCGCGTTATCATCATCTACATACGCGTGGCGTCAGTTAGCTAATACGCTAGCACCCGAACAGGCCACACAGGTGCCATATCGGTCACGTCGCCACCACACGCAGCCATCAGGGACTCAGATCAATGCCACACAATCGCTACCCGCCGCTCCAGGCGGACAGTTCGGACGTGTTTCTCCTCACCGGTGACGGAAACGAAGTCGAATACGATGCCTTCGTTCGGCTGTTCAATAGCCTGTCGCAAGATGGCGTCGTCGTGTCGACAAAATACCCGGCGTCGACGCTCAGCGAGGATATCTCCGGCGGCGATCTGACAATCGTGGACTGTACGCGCGCCGATGGCGTATCGGTCGCCAGCGATGGGCAGGCAGTGGCGACAGCCAGTTGCGGCAATCTGACTCGGCTTGGAATGCGGATTAGCGACGCGATAGAGCGCCACGCCGAAACGGAGAAAGCGGTGCTCGGGTTCCACTCACTGTCTCAGTTGCTGGCGTTCCACTCGCCAGACGTCGTCGGCCAGTTCCTGCAGGTCGTCGTCGGCCAACTTCGCAACCACAAACTGGGTGGTATATTTATGGCGCCGCGGCAAGCCAACGATGCACCCGAGTTCGCTATCGTGCGGACGCACTTTGATTACGTTGTCGGCCTCCACAGGGCGGAGACGGGGCTCATGAAAGCCAAGGTCGAAGGGAAAGCCGATACCGGCGGCGAGTGGCGCTCGATCGAATCGTAGGACAGTCGGCTGTGCCTGTAGCGTGGGCGTCACGACATAAAGGGGGCGATTCGCCGCAGGTACCGATAGCCATGACCGTGCCGCGGGAGCGTTGCGATTCCCTTGACAGACTTAGGCGCGTCACAGTACTGATGCCGACGCGGTCGACGCTGGTGGGCGTTACGTCTAAATGCCCGAAGTGCTGGTGGCGACAGCTAGCCTGAGGCAACGCACTGCGGACCCTTACTTCGGACGGACCGGCTCGCCACAGTCAGTGCACTCTGCGAAGAGGCGCATCGCTCCGTCGACTTTATACCTGATGAGCACTGCGCCGTGAGGGATCGGTGAGCTACAAAGCGGGCAGGCGCCAAGCGATGAAGTGGAGTCGGACATACTGGGCGAGGTGGGCTTCGACGTGTACATGAAAACAGAACAGGTCAGGTAATATAAAATTTGCTGGGCTCGGATGAAGCGCTAAGGCCGTGTATCCGCCGTCCGTCCACATACGGCTATGTTCTGGCCAGTACGCGACCCGAAATATACATATCAAAAATATCATCGTTCAAATGAGTCCGGTAAAGAGGCAGCCATATGAGTCGCCCGTCCGGACAGTCAACACTGCGGAGCGTCGGTCTATTGCTGTGCGTTTTATGCTGCGTCGGAGGTGGTGTACTGACTCCGTGGCTGCTGCCCGTCGCCGCGGCTGACCGAGCTGTACCTGCCGCCGGGAACGACGCGCCGGTGACACCGGAGGGGAAAACGACAACAGTGCCATCAACAGCCGAGTCACTACCGCCGCTCCCGACAGCTAGCTCGCCCCCGACTGATCCCGACCGTGATGGGCTGTTCGAAGATCTCAACGCCAACGGACGGATCGATTACGAGGATTCGACGCTGCTGTTTGCTAATTTCGATCGGCCGGTAGTCACGGACAACGCCGCACAGTACGACTTCAATCGGAACGGTTTGCTGGATTTCGATGACGTAGTGCGCCTGTATCAGCTGAGCGAGTCATCGGCGCCGGCAGTGACCATCGCTCCGGAAAACGATTCGGTCAACGTAGGCGGGACGCTCCAGCTCGTTGCGGTCGTCACCGGCGACGCCGACACCCCCGACGACCGCTCCTACGAGTGGCGGCAGATACGCGGTCCAGCAAACGCGTCTCTCAATCGATCGTCATCGGCCAGCCTCTCTGTGTCGCTGCCCGAAGCGGGAACGTACGTCTTCGAGGTGGTCGTCTCGGACGGGGACGCGCGGGACCGAGCGACTGTCAGCGTCGAGGCTAGCAACGCACTGCCGACGGTATCGGCGTACACCACCTCACCGTCGTCGCCAACGCCTGGCGAGCCAGTCACGTTCGAAGCGGAGCTAGCCGCGTTCGACGGCACGATCCGGGCGTATCAGTGGGACGTCGACGGAGACGGGACGACCGACGTAACCACGTCCGTCCCGACCACGAGGCATACGTATCGTACACCGGGACGATACGCGACGACGGTAACAGTCGTCACGGGCACGGGAGCGCAAGTCAACGCCACTCGAACGCTCGACGTTGAGGCGGATGCTGCAACAACCACGGAGACAGTACTCGACACCGGCTTCGAATCCACGCCAGTCAACGGCTCCCCGGCGAACTGGACTGCTACAGGGAACGGCACGCAGCGAGTCGTCGACGCCCCAGCCGCCAGCGGCGATCGCGCCTTCGAAGTGAGTGGCTCGGCGGGCGGCTGTCAGGAAGCCGTTGCGGAGCGCTCGATAAGAGAGAGCGAGGCAGGGACGGACACAGGGGCGAAGACGGACGCACGAACGACCGAACTCTCGTTCAGCATCCGACCGACCACGAACGGACAGGTCGGCTGTCACGCGTACAACGCAGCGATCGAGCTGCGGACGGCGACCGATGACGGGACGGCCGGCGACGGCCTGAGACTGCTCACGTTTCGGCCCAGCGGGATGGTCACCGGGAGCGGTATGGATCTCGGGGCGTACCACGTCGGGGCGTGGAACAATGTGACGGTCGAGTACACGCACAGCGACGGGATGGTGACGATCACGTACGAGATCAACGGTGAGTCACGCGGGACGACCACGCGTGCTGCCCGGCACGACGAGAGCGCACCGTCGGCTGTCACCGTTCGCAGCGGCGAGTTTACCACGCAACTCGACGACGTTGTGGTCGAACGGATCGCTGAAGGGAGTGCTCTCCCAATCGACGCCAACGCGACGGCGGCGGCCACTGGACACGGCCACTTCACGACGTTCGACGGCGTGAGCTACGACTTTCAGGCGGCCGGCGAGTTCGTCCTCGCCAAGGACCCGACCGGCTCGCGGGCAGTCCAGGCTCGCCTGCGCCCTGTCCCGGGCGCGCCGGTCAGCGTGGTGTCGGCCGTGGCCACGCGCCTCGACGGTCGCGTCGTCACGATCGACGCGCGAGACGATGAGGTACTGACCGTGAACGGCACAGCACGCTCGCTTGCCGCCGGTGAGTCGGTGCGCATTGGATCGGGGCGTATTACTCGCGACTCGAATGGCCGGACCTATACCATTGCTTACACGGCGTCAGAAAGGGCAGACACGACTGCGCCCGAACGCCTCACTGTCGATGTCTGGGCAACGCGGGTTGATGCAGCCCTCACACTGGATGGGAGCCGTAGGGCCGACATGAATGGTCTCCTCGGGAGTCCGAATGGCAACGCTCGTGACGATATCGCGTACCCGAACGGGACGGCCCTCCAGAGGCCTGTGCCGTTTGAGGCGCTGTACGGGCTGTACCGGACAGTCTATCGCGTGACCGGACCGACATCGCTGTTCGACTACGATGGTGGAGACAGCCCACAGACGTTCTATGACCCCGAGTATCCGAGCGAGCGAGCGACGGTGGCCGACCTCGATCTGGAGACGCGAGCAGAGGCCCGCCAACAGGCCCGGTCCGCTGGACTGACGCCGGGGACGCCAGCGTTTACTGACGCTGTGCTCGACGTTGCGCTCTCCGGCGAGGGAACCTATCTCGACTCCGCCAAGCGTGCAGCCGCGGTGGATCCCACACCGAGTGATGCGACACCCATGGCGGCGCTGCGGTTCGGCGACCGTCGGGTCGCGAACGGCACCACCGCCGTCGTCGTTGAGAGTACCACGTACACCGGTGGGGCCTACGCAGTCGTCATCTATACTGATGCGTCTCCGGACGATAGCACGGCCGACATCGGTACCCGTATTGGTCGTTCGGTGACACTTGGGCCCGGACGACAGACGAACGTGACCGTCACGCTCGACCAACAGCGGTCGTCTGCCGACGAGGTGGCTGCGCTTCGGACGAACCGAACGCTCGTTGCACGACTCCATCGTGTCGATGACGGAACGGTCGGCGAGCCGCTCCGGTCGGATGGAACAACGACGAGTTCGGCTCCCATCGTCACCGACAGTGCGGACGTAACTGTCGCCTCCGAAACGGACATCGGAGGGCAACCAACGATCACGGAAACCAGTGAGACAACCATCATCGAGCGTCAAGTGACACCGACGAAGCCATTAAATGTCTCTCTCGAAGGAATGAATGGGACGACCCATCCGGACACAGAGACGGAGTTGACGCAGTTGCGCCTCTCAGCGACGCGGGATGTGACTGTCGAAGCCGAAGTGACTGTATCGCCGACTTCGGGGTCGGCCCCCACACTAGAGGGCGCGTCGGCGTACCTCTGGATCAACGAGTCCGTCTCCGAGGACGCGATCAATCGTGTTACCTTCGAATTCACGATCGTTGCCGACACCGTCTCGACACCTGAGTCGATCGTACTCTATCGCTATCACGACGGGGCATGGACCGCACTCGAAACGACGTACCTTGGCCCGACAGGCGGGGGTGAGCGATTCGAAGCTCACTCACCAGGGCTGTCGGTGTTTGCGGTGGGTGAATCGACGAATGAGGATGAATCACCTGCCTCCCGCGACGGAGACTCCCCCGAAGAGACGACCGACGGCGACTCCGGATCCTCATCGGATGACCCTCCGGAAACGGATGATGAGACCGAGCCGGATGACTCTGTTGAGGACGATGATGGCGTCGGTAGCGACGCCGGTGAGGAGCCGACAGCGACTGCCACAGATGCTCCAGCAACGCCGTCGACGCCGGCATCAGAGACGGTGAGCCCAGTTCCGGACGACCGCGAGTCGGACGCGACGAAGTCGACAGCAGAATCCGACGATACCACTCCCCAACCGACGGCTGCCTCACAGTCGTCACCGACAGCAGTCGCGCCAGGCCAGTCCGAACCCGCCGGAGTGGCTCCACTCCTTCTTGGTGTGCTCGTTTTAGGTGTGATAACGGCTGTGGGAGCACTACTGTATCGACGCCGGTAGTCACCGTGTCGCCAGTCCTGTTCAGATTAGTTGCGTCCATGCGAAGGCGAACGATCTGAGCCACTCGTTTGCAGTTTCTGCTTCGGCGTTGCTAAAACAGTTCGAGAAGCTGGTAGTTCTGCGTTTTACTTTACGAAAGACAGGTTCGACGCTGTTCCGATTTCCGTGGCGTTCGTATCTGAAATCGAGGCCGTGTCGACGGTAAGGGTCGTTCAGTGGTGTCGCACCATTGATGGGAAACACGGCGTCCTCAACGTTGTGTTTCTCACGCAATTCACTGAAGAACGAGTAAGCGATAACGTTCGTTCTGGTCGGTTCAAGCTCTGTGTGGGGTAATTCGTTCGTTTCCGTATCGACCGCGGCGTACAGCCAATACTGCTCGTCATTGAGTGGGATCACTGTTTCATCGACCGCACCGTGATCCGGGCGTTGACCCTCTTCGGGCTGTAGATCGGCCTTGTGAACCCAGTTGTGAGCGGTGGATCGTGCGCGCTTAACACCGAATATCTCAAGAATAGAAACAGTATTTAAAAGTGATAGTCTAGCAAGATAGAGCTGAATACTGAGCTTTATCAACAACCGCGGTGTTGCCTCTCGTTCCACAAAAGCTAATTCGATTCGGTCGATACATCCGTTGAGGCTAGCGTTTTCGGGCATGAATCACCCAGAAAACGCTACGCGTCACCGTTCAATCCTTATCTGAACACGAGGGTGTTGCCCGGGCTCAGTTTGACCTCCTCCCGCGTGTGAACTACCCCGCCCTACTCAGCCGCTGAGGCGGCTTCCTTGAGGGCGGAGCTTCCTGCTTCTACGACGCGACTTGCATCCACGACGAAGGACGAATGTTCGCCACCGTCGGTAGACACAGCGGTTGCAGTCTCCACAGGCGTTAACGAATCGCTCTGCGATTCGTTCGCACACCAGAAATCTTCGATCTCTGGGGACGTTGCTTCGGAGTGAACCACTCCTAGTTTGTCAAGTCCCCGAGAGAGGACGTTGAGAGCCACATTCCAATCCCTATCGAGTTCGAACCCACACGACGGACACGAATGCTCACGAACCCACAACGGTTTCTGCGTCTCCACTCCACATGACGCGCATTCCGTAGTCGTTCCACGTGAACTGACTTGCACGACGTGGCACCCGTTCTTGTCACCGTGGTGTTCGAGAATGGTGATAAAGTCTCGCCACCCGACTTCGGCTTTGTTCCGTGCGTTTTCAGGGGATTCCAGCATCCCTTTGATGTTAAGATTCTCAACGAATACGGCATCATACTGGGTGGTGCAGGCGTGTGCGAGTTTGTGCTTGTAATCGTGCTTTTTGTTCGACATCCGCACGTGAATATTCGCGACGTGCCGCCGCTGTTTCTCCCAGTTGTTCGACTCGTAGGTCTTTCGAGAGAGTGAGCGTTGCTCACGTTCGAGGCGCTGGCGCTCGTCGGCCAAGTCAAGTTTCCCGATTGAGCGTCCCTCGGAGTCGTGGATGAAGTTGCGGACGCCGAGGTCGAGCCCCACAGTGTCTGCTGGTTTGATGTTCTCGACAGCAGGTTTCTCTGGAGTCTCAGTCTCGATGCAAAACGAGACGTACCACGCACCGCTCGCTTCCTTTTTGAGCGTGACTTCTTTGATGGAGTCGTGGTCGGGAAGGTCTCGATGGAGGCGAATCGGGATTTCGCGGGTTTTGCTTTTGAGTTTCTTGAGGATGAGGAGTCCGCGACCGTTCGGGCCACTCTTCTTGTCGAGTTCGAAGCCCGATTGACGGTACGTGAAACTCCTGAACTCACGCGGTTTCTTCCAGTTCAGCGACCCCACGTCGTAGCCGTTGGCTTTGAGCTTCCCGAGGTTCTGAATATTGTCGCGGATGCGTTCAACGGATTTCTGCAAGACGGTGGAGTAGACTTGTCTCAAGTCTGACCACCAGTCTTTCAGTTCGGGGATGGTGTCACGCACCATCCAGACGCGTTGGCGGAGTGTGCCCGCGTCTTCAGGGATGTCGTTGAATTCGTTGAGTGCGTGGTTGTAGAGTTGTCGCACGGTATTTCGTTGCCAGTCCATCGCTTCGCGTTGCTCCTCAGTAGGCAACAAGCGGAAGCGAGGGCTGTAGTTCATACTACGTGTCAAATTGTCGGAATAAAGTGCATTAGTGGTGTTGATTGGGTGTTTGCAACTGGTGCGGGCGCTGTATCCCCTCCCTACTCGCTCACTCCACTTCGTTCCGTTCGCTCCTTGAGGAAGGGGGCTTAGCGCCCTCTCTTTCAGCTAAAGTCGCGGGAATCACTCACGGCAAGGGCATCGCCGGGAGACTATTGGCCATGTTGACGGGCCCGTGTACGTGGGCGGCGAGACGCTGACGGCCGCGACGGGCCCACTAGTCGTTTGCGGTAGTCGCGAATCCGTCGCGACTGAGTTTTTCTGAAATGTGAGATGGAAGGTACTCGTTCGCACCTAAGTCATCGGGCTCGTAGGCCGTCCATCCCTGCGTGGTGAATCGACTTTCATCCGGGTGTTGGTAGGTCTCGTTGGGTTTACCGGCGATATTCTGGACCAGGCCACGCACGATCAGCCGATCACGGTAAGAGAGAGAGCCACCGTTGAACGATCGTTCGTCCTCGTCGATCAAGAGGCGTCGGCCCGGGGTCGCGGCGTACGTATCGAAGTCAGCGTGTTCGGTGATGCGCATGAGTACCACGTGGTGGTAGACGCCAGCTCGTTGGCCGATGACCGCCTCGGTGGAGTTCTGTCTGAGCGCCCGCCTGGCGTGCCCCTTATCATGGAATGGCTTCCGGATCTGGAGTCGCGATCCCTCGACGAAGTGGACAGTAATACCACTGTCACCATCGGGGTTCGAGATGGGCATCTTCATGAACACGCCACGGATCTGCGTGCGCTCTTCCTCTCGAAAGGCCCACGCGTCGGCAGAGCGCGAGACCATCACGTAGAGGTCCTTATGCAGGGGATCAGCCTGCCGGAGGCGAACGCCATCTGGGGTCCGGTTCGCCACTTCCCATCCATCAAGCAGCGCGTCACCGTCGGTGTCTGGAGCTGTCGGATCGGTTCCGAGAGCGAGTTCTCGACCGTCCGCGAGCCCGTCAGTATCGGTATCGTTCGATGTGGGGTCGGTCGGACCATTGACCTCCGTGGCATCGGTGAGTCCATCACCGTCCGTGTCGGCAGCGGTTGCATTCAGCCCCAGTTCGCGTTCGCGTCCATCAGATAGCCCGTCAGCGTCCGTGTCGGCCACCGTCGGATCGGTAGCGTTCGCCACTTCGGCCGCGTCAAGAAGGCCGTCGCCATCGGTGTCGTTCGCCAAGGGGTCCGTGCCGTTTGCTAGTTCGGCGCCGTCAACAAGTCCATCAGCGTCCGAGTCCGCAGCCAAGGGGTCCGTGCCGTTTGCCAGTTCGGCGCCGTCAACAAGTCCATCGGCGTCCGAGTCCACAACCAGCGGGTCCGTGCCGTTTGCTAGTTCGGCGCCATCGTCAAGTCCGTCTCCATCAGTATCAGCTATGTGTGGATTCGTGCCGAGTTGCCGTTCGCGGTCAGGAGCAAGTCCGTCGTTATCACCAGCCGCGGCAGATGTGAAGGTAGCCGTCGCAGTGGATGGCGTCCCAGTCGCTTCGATCGGGTCGCTGTTCCCGGCCACAGCGGCCGATTCTGGCTTGTTCAGGATCTGCCCGCAGCCAGCGGTCGCGACGAGGACAGCGAGTGCGGCCGCGATCATAATGCGTCGAACACGTGGGCTCCGGGTGGACGCCGTCGCATCGAGCCGTCGGCACCGCTCGCGACGCATGGGTGCGAACCGATGATTCGCACGGAGATTGTCAGTGTTGTCTACTTCTTGACCTGTAGGGGCCATCAATTGGTGTGAGTGTCTGTGTATGCACCCGGGTGATATCCTCACCAGCCTAAACCGTGGGGTTTCCCACGAGCGGGGGCCTGCTCATTCGGGAGAGTTACTGGTCAGCATTCCCGAGGGAATGCTGGCAGTGCCACGCTAGTATTGCTCTTCTTCCCCGTTGTAAAGACGGGGGGACGGAGTTCCCGTTTGTGCTCTGCATCCCGCCCATCTGATGAAAGGGGCGCCTTCCACGACAAGAGCGTTAATTCCGATGCTATCTCGTTGAGGTCGGGCAAATAGATCACCTCGGTTGGCATTTGGTCTGTTACAGAACATCTTAAAGACTCGGTTCGGTCGCTGCTCGTGTTCAGATGCGGATTGAATATAATCGAACTGCCAACGCGACCAACGCCGCATCCTGCCAGTTGTTCGTCTCTGGATACTTGCTCTGCTGGTTGAGAAACCCATCTGCAACGAACCGTGCTTTCTCTACCGGTCCAGCGCTATTATCGAATCCCTCTGTACGATCACCTGGGAGCGGTGAGGCTACCCGAAGCCATCCTTCTTCGATAGCCGTATCGAGGTACGGGTTCGTCAGTGAGTCGGCACTCCCGGCATCCGCCAACTCGTGGTAGACCGCTGCTGACACCCAAATTTCCGTTCCAGCCTCCACTACGGCACTCTTGAGCGATTGTAGGTGTGAACTGGGTTGCTTCCCCAAGTTCCGAAACATCACCGTGTCTGCAGTGTTCGCCGTATACATCCTCACTCGGTTCACTTATCGACGTATTCCCCAAGGAGATCGTCCTCGTCCGCATCGAACTCATCCGGTGTGTACGTCGTCGGAGTCGACCCGTCATCACCGAGATTGAGGATTGAATAGAGCGCTTCGACGAGGTCATACGTAGTTCCAGGAGACAAATCTGTGAGGCTCGCAATTTGCCGGATTGTGGCATCGCCCGCACTATGTGCGTTCACGAGATCGTATGCGAGCGCGAACGTGACGATTCCGTGGTCTTCGAGGACTCGTTCGATCGCTGGGTACTCGTTCTTCTGGGCGATTACCTCGATGATCTTAGGAGTGATCGAGACTTCCGTCTCACGAACCGTCAACGTTAGTTCGAACTCCTGAGCGGTGTATACGGCAGTTCCGGTCTCGTCACCAACTTTGCTGATCAGGCCTGCTTGCTCCAGTTTATGTAGGTAGCCGTACACCGTCTTTTTGGAGACGGTCATTGTTTCGACGAGTTCGGGACCTGTTGCGGTCCCTGCCTGTCTAATCGATGTATAGAGGTCCGCGAGGGACGCGTTTTCAAGTAATTCTGCGAACGTCGGGATACCAGTGATCGTTCCCGGAGTGTCCCCCGCGTTTCGCACGTGCTCTGTATCGTAGCTCATCTTGTATAGAGTTACGAAACTAGAAAGTATAAACGTTTGCCACGGATACGGGCCGCAGTAGTGTTCACAACCGGGCACAATTGCGGAGAATGGTTTTGATACGCACCTTAATTACACGCCACCTACACTCACAACGATCATTAAGTAGATGTACAAATTAATTAGTAGTAGAGCTATGCATACAGTTGCTTGACATTCCCGAGGTATTTTCTCCTGTTGGTGGGTGTTTCGCGTATGAATCGGCGGCGATTCCTCGGACTCGCCGGAATGAGTGCTACAGCCGAGTGTACGACTCAATTAGTGTCAGAAACGACTCCATCGGAGTCCGAAACCACTACTACCTCGACAAGTATGTAAAAGGACAATAAGAATCGGGCGTTCAAGCCCCGCGAAATCGCCTCTCAGATTGGCACCGACAAGGGCGCGGTCAGCACTGCTCTCTCGCGATTGAAGGATCGTGATCTCGTCGAACACAAGACAACGTACTGGGCGATCACCGACGAGACCGAGCGACTCGACGGATACAGCGGCTACGAGCGGGCGACTGCACTGTTCAACGAGCAGCTTGGCACAGAAGACACGGAATCCTGGCGCAAACACGCGCCTAGCGAGTCACACCCGAGCGTTGAGGATGAACAGTGACACTGGTCTCTTCGCAAAACGTTTCCAGATCAGTCGAGTCCGAGACTCAATTTGAGCGCGTCGTCAACCTCGCCCATTGTCGAGTCGGCGAGACTGCCAGCCACCGAATGGATTCGCTTCTCGACAGACACGACTCGAATCTGATCAAGCCGCACGGAGGAGTCTTTCTCGAACGGTGAGCCCGACGCTTCCACGAGTACCTCAAAGGGATAGCTTCGGTACCTTCCCGTCGCAGGTGCAACGATTGTGGTCTTAGAGTTCTTGTTCCCGACATCGTTCTGGACCACTACCGCAGGGCGTGTTTTCCGCATTTCGTGTCCCTCGGCAGGATCGAGTCGAACGACAACGACATCACCGCGCCGAATCTCGGTGTCGTCGCTCATTCATCAAGTCCCGACC
>ERZ1034488.239-NODE-239-length-13732-cov-4.388097_pt1 | contig 13732 bp, 10 predicted proteins | sample MGYA00520646_ERZ1034488 | MGnify/ENA primary metagenome ERZ1034488 (study PRJEB33760, sample SAMEA4777686) | hypersaline lake metagenome | biome: hypersaline environment; feature: brines | place: Spain | collected 2012-08 | depth 0 m ...
CTTCTGCCAGCCAGGCCTTTTTTACTTCGTGAGTCGCTTCGCTCGTCGCGTCCATTTTGGGGCCACCAAAATGGACATACGCCGGCGCAGAAGGCCTCCGCCCCCTGAGCATGACCTTGCCGCCGCGACGAAGTAGGAGAAAGTCGACGGCACCTGTGACGGACAGCGTCTTCTGCAAGAACAACTTCACACCATTGGGCCCAGGAATGGTTGAGCAGGCGGCCGCCAAGAGGACGAAACCTCGTTCTGGAGGAACTCTGTAGGACAAAAGCGGTGGTCCACAGCTGTTCCCATCCTCTGGCTCCGCCCGTCGCGACGCAAGCGGCCAGCCGTCCCCTCAAACTACTCCCTCCTTCTGAAGCATCCCGCCTCCGGAATGCTCGACCCCGCCACTCGGACGCCTCCCTCCTTGCCGGACTTCATCATCGGAGGGGCTATGAAAAGCGCCACCTCTTCCCTGCACCATCTCTTGTCCAATCACGAGCAGGTATATCTCCCGGACGGGGAAACGCATTTCTTCTGCATGGACGACCCCGTCCAGCACTCGGGCTTCTTCTTCCCCGCTCGGGCTCCGTCTCAACGAGCGCCCGACTACGACCGACACGGCGAGACGAATCTCGACTGGTACAGGCAACTCTTTGAACCGGCCCATCCCGACCAGTGCGTCGGGGACTACTCGTCCACCTATCTGCCGGCCCCCGACGCTCCCCCCCGCATTAAGCGCCTGCTCCCGGACGTCAAGCTCCTCTTCATGCTACGAAATCCGGTGGACCGAACGTACTCGCACTACTGGCACCGTGTGAAGACGGGCCGGGCCGTTCACGGCTTCGAATACGAGCTTCAGCACGGCCCCAGCACCCTTCTCCTTCGTAGCTTTTACAAGCCCCAACTGGAACGCTACTTTGACTTTTTCCCTGAAGATCAAGTAAAAGTCATTCTCTTTGAGCGCTTCGTGGATCACACACAGGCCGTCGTCGACGAGGTCTGCTCGTTTCTCGGACTGGAAACCGCTGTGGACGTGGCAGGCGTGGACGCCCACCAAAATCGATCGCCCGTGCCCCGGTGGCCGGGCCTCCAACTCCTGTTCAACTACTGCACCACCGGGATCGAGACGCGCTCCGAAGGCCAGCTTCCGTATCCGGCACAACCCCAGTCGAGCTACGCCCTGCAAGGCCTCGTCCACCACCTTCGACAACTCAACCTGACGCCCCGTCGTCCGCCCCCGATGAACGACTCGGTCCGGGCGTGCCTGGAACAGATCTTCGCCCGCAAAAATCAGGACCTGGGCACCCTCCTCGGCGTCGATCTCACGAGCTATTGGCCCTTCCTCCGCAAACAGCACGACGAGCCTGCTGAAACAGCGGCCTGACGAAAGATCTCCTCGGCCCTGGTCTGCACACTACTTCCCCATGTCCCCGTCTGAACCGCCGGTCTTCATCGTTGGGTGCAGCCGCTCCGGCACCACGCTGCTCCGACTCATGCTCACGCAGCATCCCCATATGCACATTCCTCCCGAGTCGGAATTTCTGCTCTCACTTCATGAGAACACCGACCGCTACGGCGACTTCAGCGAACCTCATGAGCGGTGGTTCTTTATCCGCGACCTCCAGACGACAGAGGTCTCCATGGGCGCCTACGCATTTCCCATCTTCGACCTCAGCATCCACGAGGCCGAGACCGCTCTGTCCGACCGTGCGCCCACCGATTTCGCGGGCGCTGCGGACGCACTCTTTCACGCTTCTGCCCACAAGCACGGCAAGCAGCGATGGGGCGACAAAACGCCTCACTACGTGCGGCACATCGAGTGGCTGTCCGAGGCGTTCCCGGAGTCCCAATTCGTGCATATGATCCGTGACGGGCGGGATGTCGCCCGAAGCCGCGTCGAGGCTGGATTTACAGTGAGCATGCGACGATCGGCTCGGCACTGGAAAAAAGAGGTGCACACAGGACGCCAGGCCGGACGCCCTCTCCCCGCCCGTCGCTACCGGGAGCTCTTCTACGAAAACCTGGTTCGCAATCCCGAATCTGTCCTACGGGATCTGTGCGACTGGCTGGATCTGGAGTTCACCGAGGCCCTCTTCGCCTTCGACGAGAGCGGCGACGCGTCCGTCCCCGACGAGCACGCCCATCTCCACGAAAAGCTGAATGCTCCGGTCGATCCTTCTCGCGCCCAGGTCTGGAAACACTCCCTCAGTTCCCGCGAGACTGCCGATGTCGAAGAGGAAGCCGGCTCTCTGCTGCAGGCCCTTGGCTACGAGTTGACGGGGGCACGCGTCCCCCTCTGGCTTCGGGGCCTCCGCGGGCTTCACCGCAACACCCTCTCGTACACCAAATCGCTCGTCGAGACGCTCCGTCGGCTTGGGATCGCCTAGGAAGCAGTGGCGTGCTCCCGATCGTGGACCGCGCGCTCGTAGATCTTCCGCAATGCCCCTGCCTCCGACGACAGGCTAAACGAGGTCTCAATTATTTCCCGTCCGGCCGCCGACACCCCACGCAGCTCTTCGTCCGAGCACGCCCGCAGCCGTCGGAGGCGCTCCGCAATGGCGTCCACCTCCCCCTCCGGAGCCAAGAGCGAATGATTGGACTCCGGAAGCATCTCCGGAATGCCCGCATGGGTGGTCGACACACACGGAAGCCCCACCGCCTGGGCCTCGATCAGCACGGTCGGGGTGCCCTCCCGGTCTCCGCTCGCGGCCGTCTTGCTGCAGAGCAAAAAGGCATCGGCCTTCTGAAGGTGCCGCGCGACCTCTGCGTTCGGAACGGAGCCGAGAAGCTCAACGGACGACTGCAGGTTATGGGCCTGAATGTACTGCTCCAGGTCGTCCCGCTGCGGCCCGTCGCCCACGATGTACAGTTGCAGATCATCCCCCGCCTCAATTCGCTTCTGCACCGCCCGGATGGCGTCGAAGTGGCCCTTTTTCCCGGTAAGGCGCCCCACGCTAATGAACTCCGACACCGGAGCGCTCGGGGGACGGTAAGGAAAGTCGTCGAGGTCCCGCGCGAGATGGACGACCTGTACGGCGTCGGGGGGCGCCCCGAGACGGACGGCCGCTTCTTTCATCTCCTCCGAGAGCACAACGACCGCCTGGGCCGTACGCCAAATGGACTCGTAGGCCTCTCGCCAGCGTCGTTCACGCGGCAGCTTCGAAATGTCGTACCCGTAGAAGGTGACGACCAACGGGAGATCCAGTTGCCTAGCAATCGGCACGGCCTTGACCCCGGGCCGGCCGAAATGAGCATGCAACACGTCAGGAGCGACCCGCTCGATCGCCTCTTCAGCCCCCGGCCATAATTCTCGCCACGATGAATCGAGCGCCCCGTCGAGTCCCAGCTCCTCGAGAAGACGATGTCCCATCCGTCGTGGGTTCCAGAGTGCGGGCCAGGGCACGACGGTCACGTTCTCAAAGGGCCGCTCGTCGGGATTCACGCGCTCGTTGGCCACCACATGGTTGTCCACCCCCTGCCGCTCCAGCTCCGTCACGTAGTCGTAGATGAAGGTCTCCGACCGCTTCGAGAAGTCTTTGCAAAGGTGCGCGACGCGAATGCTCACGATAAGATGGGTGTTTTGGGCAGCGTGCCGGCCTATGGAGTGGGTCCCTAGAACTGTGCCTCACTCGAAACGAGAGGTCCAGGGCTGTGTCCCCGTCTTCTCTTCAGGATCTCGGGGGGCGTCCAACGTCAAAACGCACGACGGAGCAACCTTCCTATGCAGCCATTCCTTTTTTCGGATTCCTCCGCTTGTCTCCACGTCTCCCCCGCGATGAAGATATCCGTCATCATTCCCGTCTACAACGACCCGTCCGGCATCGACGCGACCCTTCGGTCCGTCATGGAGCAGGACCATTCGGACTACGAAGTGATTCCGGTCGACAACAACTCGACGGACAGGACCCCAGCGGTGATACGGGAGTGGGCCCACCAGTATCCGAACCGCATCCGTCCGGCATCCGAACACGATACTCAGTCCTCCTACGCCGCCCGGAATGCCGGCATTGAGGCCGCACAGGGCGAGATTCTCGTCTTCATCGACGCCGACATGGCCGCGCCGTCGTACTGGCTCACGGACGTCCACGAAGCGTTTTCCACCTCGGAGGCGGACTACCTCGGGTACGAGGTGGACGTCTACGTTCCGGAGGACGAGGCAGGCTTCTGGGGCTGGTACGATACGGTCATGGGCCTGCCGTCCCGGTACCACTACGACGAGAAGCAGTTCGTCCCCACTTCGTGTCTTGCCGTCCGGCGCGCCGTCTTCGAGAAGGTCGGGCGCTTCGACGAAACGGCAGTCTCCGGGGGCGACAAGGAGTTTGGAGAACGCGTGCACCGCCACCCAGATTTAACCACCGCCTTCCGGGACGACATTGTGGTCTGCCACCCCGCCCGTACGACCTTCGAGGCGCACCGCGCAAAGGCCCTGCGCGTGGGACGCGGCCTGGCCCGCCTCTGCGACCCGTCAACCGCTTCCGGGGACACCACGTCGGTTCTCATCGAACTTCTGCTCCACGCCGTGCCTCCAGACCCGCGTCGTATCGCAGAGCAAGCCCACGACGTTCCGGCCCATCAGTTTCTCCGCCTGTACATTGCCGACTGGATTCTCCGATACCTCCGGCTGTACGGGGCCCTGACGTACTGTCGGAAGGAAGCGCCCGAATAACGTCCACTCGCGTTCCACTCTGACCAAGTCGTACTCCAGGGCCTCAACCCGTTCTGTCCACGGCCTTACAGGGACCAGCCGGAAAACTCTTTCCCAGTCAGCGCCCGAAGCTGATCCACGTCGTTTTGGAGATGAGCCCGCACTCGCGCCCGCGTAGATTCGGAGAGGGTCGGCCGCTTCACGTCGCTCCGAAACACCGACAGCCCGCGCTCACGAAGCGCCTGCGGGAGAAGTGCCTTCCCTACAGACGTCAGGAACTGTCCGAATTGAGTTTCTTGAAGGAACGTCGAGACACCGGGCTTCAGTTTTCCGGATGTGGTGTGGTATTCCTCTTCAAACGCAGAGGCCTCAACGGCCGGGTCGACCCCTAGAAACGAAAAAACCTCTCGGAGCACCGATTTCCGGTCGGCCCGCAGCCGCTCCGACTCGATCACCAGCACGCGCTCTCCGGGATAGTGCTCCAAGTACTGCGAGAGTTGGAAGTGATAGCGACTCGTCTGGAGGTAGTGGCTGCCATCGACGGGTCGGAAGGCCTCGTCGACAGACTGCGACTCGCGCCCGGCCACCCGGTTGTGGGCGTAGTGGGACACGGCGCGCTCAATGGGGTCGCGGACGAGATACAAGAGCTTCACGTCGGGGAGCAGCCGATGCATCCGCTCCGGCACGCCCCGAAACGCTGGGTACTTCGTGTAATTGGTGGAGGCCTCCCCGAACGCCTGGGCCGACTCTCGAAAACACTGTTTGTACCAGGCCAGGCCTTTTTCATTGCGCCGTAGGAAAAAGTCCGGCTCCTTCGGGTCCGACACGCAGACCTGCGGGTGCGCGCCGAGGTACCGGTGCAGGCTCGTCGTTCCGCACTTCATGGCCCCAATGAGGATAAACGTGGGAAGTGTACCGTCGCTCATGACGAGGCGAGGGTCCGGGTGAAACTGTCGGCACTGCATCCGCCACTACGAGAGGGCCATCGAGCGGAATTTGGCGTGCTGATCCAAGAGCTCGTCGTAGCTCCCCTCCCCTACTTTTCGCCCCTCCTCCAGCATGAAGATGTTGTCGGCCCGTTGAACGGTGCTCAAGCGGTGGGAAATGATCAGGATGGTCTGCTCCCCCTCCAGGTCGTAGATGGCCTCCATCACGCCCGCCTCCGTGGACTGGTCCAACGCACTGGTGGCCTCGTCGAAGACGAGGACCGAGGGGTCGTGGTAGAGGGCCCGCGCAATGCCGATGCGCTGCCGCTGTCCGCCGGACAGCTTGACCCCCCGCTCCCCCACGACCGTTTCCCACCGGTTCGGCAGGTCCTGCTCTACGTAGTCGAGGATGTGGGCCCGGCGGGCCGCCTCCCGGACCGTCTCCATGTCAATTTGGTCTCGGGGCACTCCGAAGGCGATGTTGCGCGCCACCGTGTCGTCCGACAGGTAGATGTGCTGGGGAACGTAGCCGAGGGTTTGCTGCCAGCGCCGCAGGTTGTTCGCCCGCAACGGGGTGCCGTCAATTGTGATCTCTCCCTCTTGAGGACGCAACAGTCCCAATGCAAGGTCGACGGCCGTCGTCTTTCCCGAGCCCGTTTTGCCGACAAACCCAACCATCGAACGGGCCGGAATGGCGAGTGAAAGGTTTTTGATTGCGGGCCGATCGGCATCTGGATAGGTGTAGCTCACCTCGCGGAGCGCGAGTTCTTCCTCCAGCAGGAGCGGCGGAGCGGCGGTCCCGTCCGCCCCTCCGGACGCGGAGGAATGGGCCTCCGCCAGGCCCTTCAGGTCCCGGTGCAGCTTGTTCAGCGCCGCGATGTTGAACCGGGCGCTGGCCAGCCCATGAAACGCTTCTTGAAGCGCCGGCAAGAGGCGATATCCCGCAAACGCATACAGCCCGAGGACCGGAATCACCTGCTGCAGGCTTTCCCGAACCGCGATGAGGTACACCGCGATCAGAATGATGCCCCCGAAGGCCACCATCTCAATGATGTATCGCGGTGCCTTCTTGATCACGCGATACAGCGCCTGATTTCGGGCGTAGCGCTCCGAAGGATCGTCGTAGAGATTGAGAAAGGCCTCCTCTTTGCCCTGAATCTTGACCTCTTTGATGCCCCCAAAGGCCTCCCCGACGAACTGGTATCGCTTCGTGTTGGCCTCGACGCGGGCCTCTCCCCGCTCGTCCAGTTGGCTCCGCACGACGAGGTAGATGGCCCCATACGCCGCGCCCAGTACAACGGTGACCATCAGGGCTACGACCGGATCGAAGTACACCAAGAAGCCGACAATAAAGAGCGCCACGACGGCCTTTGCCACCCCGCGGAGTGTGGGCTTCAGCATCTGATCGGTCACCTCCTTCACCTCCTCGAGAATGTTTTTCCCGAGCTCCGAGCTGTTTCGGGTCAAAAAATACTCGTACGGCCGGTACAGGTAGCTCCGGAGCAGCCGCCGCGAGAGGCTGTGGTTTCGCCCCCACGAGTAGCGCTCCATCGCCCAGCGGGTGAGAATGATAAAGACGTTGCTGACAACGAGAGCGAGAAGCGCCCCCAGGCCCAGGGCAATGAGAAATGATCGGTCGTCGTCGAACCCGAACGTGGCGTAGGCCCAGCGAAGGTACTCATTTTCCTGAATGATCGACGGATCGGAGGCCACCGAGAGGAAGGGCATGATGGAGGCCACGCTCGCCACCTGCAGGCTCGCCATCAGCAGAACGGCCACGAAGAGAATATACAAATTTCGCCGTTCTCGCCGCGTCAGGAGAGAAAAAAGCTTTCGGAGGACGTCCATGAGACAAAGGCAGTCGTGAGAAATGTTCTACGGCCGGAGACTCTTCAACCCGCCGATACACTCGCGGTGTTGGCACACCGGCCGCCGCACAGCGTTCCTTCAGTTTTTAGCCCTCAGTGCAAGAATTGGACGACGTGACGCGCTCTCCGGGAGCCTTACTCGTCGGAGCACACGCCGCTCAGAACCGCTCCCATTCGTTCCGTTTGTGCGCGGCGGCGGTAGGGATCGAGCGCTTCGGGAGAGGCTCCGCGCTGAGGCGTGTCCGCCGCCCAGGCCTCGTAGTGGTGCCGAATGTATTGCGCGAGCCCGGATACGTCGTCGCGACCAAACAGGCGGCCCCCTTCGGTCTTGCGAAGCAGCGCCGCCGCGTCGCCGCCCGGGGGCCCCACCCCCACAATGGGCCGTCCTGCGGCCAGGTATTCGTATATTTTGCCCGTCATCATCCCTTCGTCCTGCGGAAAGGATTCGATGGAAAGCAGCAGCAGTCCCGCCCGTCGCATGTACGCCACCGCCTCGTCGTGGGGCACGTACGGAATCAATTCGGTCACGTCCATCAGCCCCTGTGCGCGGAGGGCGTCTCGGACGTTCGCGTCCACCGTGCCCACCAGTCGAATGCGGAGCGCGGGCATCACACCCTCGTCGCGCAGCCGCCGGAGCGCACGCCAGAGCCCCGTGGGGTTCCGGGACGCGTAGAGCGAGCCCACGTGCGTCACCTCAAACGCCTCGGTCGACGGCGCCGCCTCCCCCGGAGACAGATCGTCCACGTCGAAGCCGTTCTGCACAACCGTGATGGCCTCGCCCGCCGTCCGCCCCGTTTTTCCCGTCAGGAGGTCGCGCCAGGTCGGGCTGACCGTCGTCACCGCTCGGGCCTGCCGGAGCACCGTTCGTTCCAGGGCCGCGTCCAGGCGACGCGCCCACCGGGTGTGGGGCAGCTCGTCGTAGTAGTTGATGTCGGTCCACGGGTCGCGGAAGTCCGCCACCCAGGGCACGCCCGTGAGCGCCTGCAGCGCGGCGCCGGCGAGATGGGTAGAGTGCGGCGGTCCCGTCGTCAGGATGGCATCGACGTCCCCCTCTGCAACCAGTTGGCGTCCCCGCCACACGGAAAATGGGACCCACCCGACGCGGGCATCGGGCAGAAAAAGATTGGCCCGAATCCAGCGCGCGACCCTTTCCATCCCGGTTTCTTGCTGCCCTTCCACCGATCCCACATCTACCTCGTCGTCCGAGCGGCCCGCGAGGCGAGCATAGAACCAGTGCGGATCGAGGGACGGCGTGCGGTGGACCGAGGCCGCAGCCGGGACGTCGGCGGCCAGAGAGCGGTCGTGCGCCGGGAATGCCCCCTCACGGACCGTAAGCACTGTCGGCGCCCACCCGAACTCCGGCAGGTACTTTACAAACTTGAGCGCCCGCTGCACACCGGGGCCTCCGGCCGGCGGAAAGTAATACGACAGGAGCAGGACGCGTCGATCCATCCGGTTGGGGACGATATACGAGGGGTCGCAGAGTGCACGGGGCCTCAAGAGGCGTCCGCCTCGTCCGCGGCCTCTTCCTCAAACCAGCGGCGACGGACGCGGAGGCCCGCAAGCGTCAGGACACCGCCGTAGACCAGAATTGTGCTGGTCCACGCAATCCACCGGCCGTAGCGGTCGGCCGCCGGCTCAAATCGCATCTCCAGCGTGTGCTCGCCCTCCGGCACGTGCACGCCCCGGAGCAGATAATTGGTGCGATGAATCGGCACTCTCTCCCCATCCAGGTACGCGTTCCAGCCCGCCGGGTAGTGCACCTCGCTCGCTACGAAGAAGCGCGGCGCGTCCGTGCTGACCGTCCACCGGATCTCCTCGGGTTCGTACTGCTCCAGGGTCACGTCCGCCGTGCTGTTGCTGTCGATGGGCGCGACCGGCGCATCAAGGGGCTCCGGAAGAAGGGCCGTTCGGCGCGGCTCAAACGAGGAATCGCGAAGCTGCTCCCAGGTGGCCTCAGCCCCGTCCACGACCTCCGTCTCCCCGACGAGAAATCCTCGTGGGACGGCATCCGGATTTTCGAGCACCAGCACGCCGGACTGTTCGCTGCGATACGCCACCTCGGTGCCCGGCAGCTGTTGCCGCGCCACAATGTAGCGCGTATTCATGAGGTCGAGGGCGTTCTCGTTCGGGCCGCCCCGTTCCGTCAGCCGCAGGATGTGGTCGAGGTAGTCCTGGTAGCGTTGCAGCTTGGCCCCATGGTACCCGCCGACGGACTCGTAGTGGTACGACGGACGGGCCGTACTCGTGGGATTGCCCTCCGCCAACGAAAGGACGCGAAAGCGCCCCAGCCCCCCGGCCTCCTGCTGCCGCTGCTTGATGAACTGATCAAACTGGTAGGTGGGGATGGTCTGCTCGGTCCCGCCCGGCGAGTAGCGATCCTCATTCATGTAGCGGGTGTCCACCCCCCAGAGGTCGATGGCCACCACCGCCACCACCGCTACCCCCGCCCCCCACGCCGGAAGGGTGCGGCGCCGGTACAGGACGAGAGCCCCAGCCGCCAGCGCCAAAAACAGCAGGGTGCGCTGCGCGTCCGTCGAGAAGGCCCCCCGGCGCTGCTCCTTCAGCTTTCGCACCTGTTGTCGCACCGCCTGCTGGACTTTGGGGTTTTGGGGCGACACATTTGGATTCTGGCGCAACAGGGCCTGCCGGATGCGCTGTTCTTCGTTCGGCTTCTCGAAGTCGAGAACCGTGTTGGGGGCCAGCCAGACCAGACCGACGACCGCGAACACGACCCCAAACGCAATCAAAATGGGTCGCTGTCGAGGGTCGGTCTGCTGCCGCTGCCGACGGCTCTGTGTCTCGTCGCGCCGCAGCGCGTAGTCGAGCCCAATTCCCGCGAGCACGATCAGGGTGAGGGCCGTGATGCTCAGCCACATCTCCGGCCCCCGGAAGGCGTCGAAGAAAGGGAAGTATTGGAAGAAGGGCCAGTTGATCCAGGCGGCGTACTTGCCCAGCGAGAACAGCGCGGTGCCGAGCGTGGCGAGCCCAAGCCCCCATACCAGCCAGGTTCGCACCTTCCACGCAGCGAGGCCCGCCAAGGACAGGACGACCCCCGTCAGGTAGTGCGGCCCCTCGGTGAAGGTCTTGGGCCCCCAGTAGGTCTGTCCCCCGCCGCCGAAGGCATCGGCCACCGCGAACGTGAAAAGCTCGCCCGGTCCCTGGCTCCAGCGCATCGCCGCCTCCCAGCCCATGCCACCGCCCCCCCCACCGTCGCCCCCGCCGGCCGTGGCGGCCGCCCCCCGCACCGAGAATTGCTTGTGCTCGTACCGGGCGAGGTAGGGATGCGCCGCCATACAGAGCCCCAGCACCGTCCCGAGGCCGAGCCAGCCAGTCGACGTGGCCAGTGCCGGCACCCGGTCTTCCCGCACCGCCCCAATGACCTCCACACCCCACCAGAGCAGGAGGAGCATTCCCGTATAAAAGACGATCTGCGGGTGCTTGGCCCGCAATTGGAGGGCCAGGGCGCCCGCAAACAGGAGGCTCCCCCATGCCGACGGGTTGCGCAGGGTGTACGCGAAGGCGAGCAGGACGTACGGTGCGTAAGCCAGCGCGATAAACTTCGTGTTGTGCCCCACTGCGATGATGATGGGGATGTAGGTCGTAAAGCCAAACGCCACCCCCGAGAGCAAGCCCGAGAATTGATTTCGGGTCAGATAGAAGACCAGGAAGTACACCCCCATCATTAGCACAAACAGATGCCCCACCGGCCAGGCCACACTGCGAGCCATGCTCACAACATCGTCGAGCTGCGTGACCGCCGTCTTGTAGTTGATGTAGGGCATCCCGCTGAATACATTTGGCGCCCAGCGAGGCCATTCCCCTGTCTGCTCGTGGTGCTCGATCGTCACCTGCGCGTTGGCGCGGAAGGTCGTATTGTCGCCCCCCTGGAAGGTATTTCCTTCGAAGACGACGGGCGAGTAGAACGACAGCGCAAGGACCAGAAAGATGCCCAGACAGACCCCGTGCCGCGCAAGCGGAGGAAGACGCGTCCACATCGTGTCGGCGTGGGCGGCTCGCGGGGCAGGAGACCGGGCAGAAGAGGCCATGAAGACGGGACGTGCTGACGCACTCGACAGGAGAAGGGCGGGCCGAGCGGCCCACTCGATTCCACGAGCCTCTCGAAACGGTCGGGTATTTTCGCTGTTCCAGCGCGAGCACCTTCCGCCACTGGGCCCCATGGGAAAATCACTACACGCAAGCCCGGTGGCTCTTCCCTCACGCTCCTTCCCACCGAGCCGGTGATTCACCTCGACCACTGTCCCCTCTGCCGCAACGAATCGACCCGGCACGTCCTCACCTGCCAGGATCACACGGTCTCGGGGAAGACGTTCCCTATCGTCGAGTGTGAGCACTGCGGCTTTCGCTTCACCAACCCGCGCCCCCACCCGGACGATCTCGGGCAATACTACGAGAGCGAGGACTACACGCCCCACCAGGACACCGGTCAGAACGTCATCGACACCCTATACCGGTGGGTGCGCCATTACACCTTGCGGTCAAAATGTCGTCTCATCACCACCCTCGTCGATGATCCGCCCGGCCGGCTGCTCGATTTCGGGTGCGGCACAGGAGAATTTCTGGCCCATTGCCAGTCGCAAGGATGGGACGCCCGTGGCCTCGACCCGGACGAAACGGCCCGAACCGTGGCGGCCCGACAACACGGCCTCACCGTTGAGCCCCCCGGGCGCCTCCAAGACGTTCCGTCCGGGCACTTCGACGTCATCACGCTCTGGCACGTGCTGGAGCATGTGCCGGACCTGACCGGGACGATCAAGGCCCTCAAACGCACGCTGGCTCCTTCGGGCACGCTGGTTGTCGCCGTTCCGAACTGGTTGTCCCTCGACGCACAGTTTTACGGCGAAGACTGGGCCGCGTACGACGTGCCGCGCCACCTGTCCCACTTTCGCCCCCGCGACGTCCGGCGCTTGTTCGCTCGGTTCGACCTGGACGTCGCCGAGGTCCGCCCCATGCGCCTCGATGCGTTCTACGTGTCCCTGCTGAGCGAGCGCTACCAAGGCGGCTGGCTGCTCCGCGCCCCCTTCGTCGCCCTGTGTTCTGCCCTGTGGGCCGCGCAGTCCTCGCCCCGCCACTCCGCCCAGCTGTACCTCATTCGGGACCGCACTGCTCCATGAGCCGGGTCAACCTCTTTCTCATCGGCGTCAACAAGGCCGGAACGAGCTGGCTGTACACCCTGCTCAACCGGCACCCCGACATCTTCATGGCCGACGAAAAAGAGCTCTACTACTTCGGCGACACGGGCCGCGACGAAGAAGCGCCGTGTACCCTGGAGGACTACCACGCCCATTTCCCCTTCGACCAGGACCACCGCTACTTCGGGGACGCGACCGTGATGTACTACCGGCACGCCGCGACCGCGGACGCCATCCGGGCGTACAACCCGGACGCGAAACTGCTCGCCATCGTCCGGGACCCCATTGAGCGCCTGCTCTCCCAGTTTCAGTACCACAAGCAACTCGGAATCCTGGACGAGTCGACATCCCTGTCGGAGGCGCTTGACGGTCGCGATCCAGAGCTCCTCCGCGACAGCCACTACGAGGAGACCCTTCCGGCCTACACGGAGCGGTTCGGGCCCGAGCAGTTCACGGTCGTAAGCCTGGAGGCCGGCAAAGAGGCCCCGGACCGCTTCTGGAGAACCCTCCTCAATTTCTTGTCGCTCCCGGATGCCCCCCGTCCGACCGACGAGAGCCGCCCCGCCAACCCGACCGGGAGCGCCGCTTTCCGGGCCGTCTATCGAGCGACCGTGCGCCCCCTGCGCCGCTCCCTTCCCGGCGCGTATCGCTGGCTGCTCGGGCACCCGGCGGCCCGCACGGCCAAACGTGCCCTCCTCCGGGTGCTCGGCACGGCGGGAGCGAAGGCGGACATGCTCACGCCCGGCCTCGAAGAACGCCTTCTGGACGAATTTGCCCCTACCTACGCCTACCTGCACGACCTCGGGATGGAGGTGTACGACCGTCCCTAACCAGAGGGGCGGAGCGCCTCTCCGATCGGCGTGTCGCCCCCGTACAGCGTGATGGCGTGCCCGATCGTGGCGTTCCGCCCCAGACACTCGACCACGGCCTGTGCCACGTCGGCCCGAGGAATGGGATCGCCCGCATCGGGATCCGTGTCGACGTAGGCCGCAACGCGACCGGTGCCCTCCGCATCCGTAAGGCGCGTGGGCCGCAGGATCGTCTCGTCGAGCGACGAGCGCTGGAGCGTGCGGTCGGCGACATGCTTGGCCACGATGTAGGGCTTGATCGGCCCCTGTCGCGACTCCGGATCGCCGGCGCCGCGCGAGCTGATCA
>ERZ1034488.240-NODE-240-length-13718-cov-3.811169_pt1 | contig 13718 bp, 9 predicted proteins | sample MGYA00520646_ERZ1034488 | MGnify/ENA primary metagenome ERZ1034488 (study PRJEB33760, sample SAMEA4777686) | hypersaline lake metagenome | biome: hypersaline environment; feature: brines | place: Spain | collected 2012-08 | depth 0 m ...
AATGATCGACGCCTGTGGATGTGCCGACGGCTGCCCGGCCTGCGTCCAGTCGCCCCACTGCGGCAACGCGAACGAGCCGCTGGCGCCCGGGCCGGCGGTCCTCCTGTTGGAGGCGCTGACGGGGGGTTAGTCCGTAGCGTCGTCGTCGGTCGTGGCGTCGGCGTCCATCGGCGACCGCTCCCCGGCCGTCACGAGCAGGTCGCCGGGGCTCGCGGGGTGGTCGGTGTCGATGCCCCGGTCGTCGTCACGCTCGTGGGCGGTCCGCGTCGCGCTCATCAGCACGTCCTGTGTGGCCCGGACCGGGTCGTCGCCGGGCGTCCGCTGTTCGTAGCTGCCGTCGGCGGCCATCTCCCAGGCCGACCGGTTGTCGTGCAGCATCACTTCGAGGACGAACCGGAGTTGCTCGCGGCTGTCGGGGTCGGCGACGGGCGTGACGGCCTCGACGCGGTGGTCGAGGTTGCGCGTCATCCAGTCGGCGGAGCCGATGAAGTACTGCGGACGGCCGCCGTCGTCGGCCACGTCGGGGTCGTCCGGCCCCGCGCCGTTCTCGAAGTAGTAGATCCGGGAGTGTTCGAGGAAGCGTCCGACGACCGATCGGACGGTTACGGTGTCGCTGACGCCCTCGATGCCCGGGCGCAGGCGACAGATGTCGCGGACGATCAGGTCGATATCGACCCCGGCCATCGACGCGCGATAGAGTTCCGTCACCATCTCCGGATCCTCGAGCGCGTTCATCTTGGCGACGATCCGTGCCGGGCGGCCGGCGCGGGCGTACCTGGCCTCGCGGCGTACCAACTCGGTGAAGCGCTCGCGCATCGTGACGGGTGCGACCAGCAGTTTGCGGAACTCCTCGTCCAGCGACGGGCCGGTGAAGAAGTTGAACACCGTCACGAGGTCCTGGCCCACGTCGCGGTCGGCGGTCAGGAGACCGAGGTCGACGTACCCTTTCGCCGTCTCGGAGTGGTAGTTTCCCGTGGCGACGTGGGAGTATAGCTCTACGCCGTCGTCCTCCTCGCGGACGACGAGGGCCGTCTTGGTGTGGGTCTTCAACCCCACCGTGCCGTAGGCGACGTGGATGCCGTTCTCCTCCAGTTTGCGCACCCACTGGAGGTTGTTCTGCTCGTCGAACCGCGCCTTGAGTTCGACCATCACGGCGACCTGTTTGCCGTTGTCGGCGGCGTCGATCAGGCGCTGGATCACCTGCGAGTCGCTCGCCGTGCGGTAGATGGCGGCTTTGATCGCGAGCACGTCGGGATCGTTGGCGGCGGCGTCGAGGAAGCGTTGGACGGTGCCGTCGAAGGAGTGGTACGGGTGATGGAGGAGCACGTCGTCGCTCGCGATTTCGTCGAACAGGTCGGCACCGTGGAGGCTCACGTCGGCGTTCGGCCCCTCCGCGAACCGTGGGTGAGGGAGTGGCGACCACCGCTCGCGTTGCAGGTCGGGGCGGTCCAGGTCGACGAGCGTCGAGAAGTCGCGGTAGTCGAGCGGGCCGGCACGGCGGAACACCTCTTCGGGCGCCAGATCGAGTTGGGTGCGGAGCAGGTCGACCATCGACTCGGGCGCGTCGGCGTCGATTTCGAGGCGGACTGCGGTGGCGAACCGCCGCTGTTCGATCACCTCCTCGATGGCCTCGATGAGGTCCTCGGCAACCTCCTCGTCGCGGCGCACCTCCGCGTTGCGCGTGATCCGGAAGAGGGCGGTGTCGAGCACCTCGACGTTCGGCATCAGGAGGTCGAGGTGGGCCTCGACGAGGTCCTCGAGGAGGACGTACCGCGACCCCTCCTCGACGGGGACGAGACGGGGGCGATTCTGGGGAACTTTGATCCGGGTGAAGATGGGGTCCTCGTCGGCGTCGTGGCGGACGAAGACGCCGAGCGAGAGGCTGCGGTTGGAGATGAACGGGAAGGGGTGGGCGGGGTCGAACGCCAGCGGGGTCAGCGTCGGCAGGACGGACTCCTCGAAGTACGCCCGCAGCCGGTCGCGTTCGGCCGCGGTGAGGGCCGCGTGGTCGACGACTTCGATACCCGCCTCGGCGAGCGCGGGGCGGATCACCTCGCGGTAACACTCGGTCTGCCGGTCGAACATCGGCCCGGTCGCGTCGAGGATCTCGCGCCACTGCTCGCGGGGCGTCCGGCCGTCGACCGTGGGGTCGGTGACGCCGGCGTCGATCTGCTGTTTCAGGCCGCCGACCCGCTTCATGAAGAACTCGTCGAGGTTCCTCGTGAACAGGCCGAGAAACCGCACGCGCTCGAGGAGTGGCGTTCGCTCGTCGAGCGCCTCGTGGAGGACGCGTCGCTGGAACTCGAGGTGGCTCAGCTCACGGTTCAGGTAGTATCGCGTGTCGTCGAGATCGGGGGAGTCGTCACGTCGCCCGGTCGGATCGTCCGAATCTGACATGGCTATAGGGGGTGCCACGGCGTCGACGCCGCGGCTCGAATCACCGTCCCGGACGGCGAGACCACTCAAAGCCGTTGGTATGAATTGTATGTACATCTACGTAGGCGTACGTACCACCGCCGCGGGAAGCAGTCTTTAGGCGAACCTAATCGCCAAGTATTTTAGGCGGGCCTAAAGAGAACCCCCCATGAGTCAGGACGTCTGCGTGATCGTTCCGACGATCAGGGAGTACGAGTGCGTGCGATCGTACGTCGCGAACGCGGAGAACCACGGTTTCGACACCGGCCGACTGGAGTTCGTGTTGGTGACCGAGGATCACTGTCCGACCGAGGAGATGGAAGCGATGCTCGACGACCTGGGCGTCGCGGGCGAGGTGTTCGACGGGAGCCGGCGCGAGGCGTGGCTCGACGACCACGGCGTCGGCGACTACACCCACCTGATTCCGGCGCGGAGCCACGCGCAGACGAGTTTCGGCCTCCTCTACCTGTGGGCACACGACCACCCCTACGGCGTCTTCATCGACGACGACACGCGGCCACACGACGGCGTGGACTTCTTCGGGACCCACCTCGACAACCTGACCGCCGAGCGCACGGTCGAGTCGGTGCAGTCGGACGAGAACTGGGTGAACGTCCTGTACCATACCGCGGACGAACACGGTCTCTACCCCCGCGGCTACCCGTACGCCGCGATGGACGAGACGGTCGAGACGGGCGAGCGCGAAGTCGACGACGTGGTCGCCTCGCAGGGTCTCTGGACGAACGTTCCGGACCTCGACGCGGTGCGCATCCTGATGGACGGCGACCTGCAGGGGCAGGCGGAGACGCGCCTGACGGCCGACGACTTCGGTCCCGACTTCGTCGCCGAACCCGGTCACTACCTCACCGTCTGCTCGATGAATCTCGGCTTCAAGCGCGAAGTCGTCCCCGCCTTCTACCAGCTGCCGATGGACGACAACGAGTGGTCGGTCGGCCGGTTCGACGACATCTGGAGCGGCGTCTTCCTCAAGCGGGCGGCGGACGTGCTGGGCACGGACGTGCTGACCGGCGACCCGCTGTGTCGGCACGACAAGGCGCCGCGGTCGACGTTCGACGACCTGCACAACGAGGTGGCGGGGCTGGAACTGAACGAACACCTCTGGACGCTGATCGACGACGCGGGCGCCGACGCCGACACGTACGCCGGCGTCTTCGAGGCGATGGCCGACGCCCTGATCGACGCGGAGGCCGACTACCGCAACGGCGACTTCCTCGCGTTCGTCGGCGAACACATGCACGACTGGCTGGCGTGTCTCGACGAACTGCAGTCGGCCGAGCGGGCGGTGCCGGCGGACGACTGAGACGGCTCGTCGTCGCTGCGTGCCGGGCGGTGTGGCGACCCGTCGGCACTGACCGCCCGTCCGAAGCCCGTCGACGGGAGCCGCCGGAAATGTCTCGCGTTGAACGGTGACTCCCACGAACTCCCCGGAGAGTTTCCGAACCGGCAAATATAAGTGTTTTAGGGTAGCCTAAATCAAACTATGAAGGATAACCGTAGCACCCGGCGTCGGGTTCTCCGACTCGGGGGTGCCGCCGGGTTGGCATCGATCGCGGGCTGTAGCGGACTGCTCGGTAATGGTGGGGCGAACGGCGGCGGCGACGGTGACGGTGACGGTGGCGGCACCGGCGGCGAGAACGTCGTCGGACAGATCGGGTCCGGGCGCTCCCCGTTCGGCGCGCGGGACATCTCCGGCGGCGTCTCGATGGCGGCGATGCCCGACCTGAGCGGCGAGTTGACCCTCTACTCCGGCCGCGGCGAACCGCTCGTCGGGCAACTCATCACGTACATCCAGGATCTCTACCCGGACCTGACGATCCGGCCCCGGTACAACTCGGCTGCCGAGCTGGTGAATCAGATCGAAACCGAGGGGTCGGGTAGCCCGGCCGACGTGTTCTTCTCGGTCAACGCCGGCTCGCTCGGCGCGCTCAAGGACCGCGAGCGGACGGCCGAACTCCCGACCGAGGTGCTGGACATGGTGCCCGACCAGTTCCACGACCCCGACGGGACGTGGATCGGCACGTCCGGACGCGCCCGAACCATCCCGTACAACACGAACGAACTCTCCGACTCCGACATCCCCGACGACATCTTCGCGTTCCCGGAGACGGAGGCGTTCCGCGACGCCATCGGCTGTGCCCCCACGTACAGTTCGTTCCAGGCGTTCATCACGGCGATGCGCGCACTCAACGGCGAGGAGGAGACCCGCCAGTGGCTCAACGGAATGCAGGAACTGGGGCTCGACGCCAACTACCCCGACGAGTTCCTCGTGAGTCAGGCCGTCGCCGACGGCGAACTCCGCGCCGGCTTCGCCAACCACTACTACATCCAGCGGGTGCTCGCCGGGCGGCCGAACGCCCCCATCTCCACCGCGTTCACCGACGGCGACGCGGGCGCCATCTTCAACGTCGCCGGCGCCTGCGTCCTCGATACCGCCGCCGACACCGACCTCGCCGCCAACTTCGTCCGGCACCTGCTATCGGCGGAAGCGCAGGACTACTTCGCGCGGGAGACGTTCGAATACCCGCTGGTGCCCGGCGTCGAACCCATCGGCCGGCTGCCGACAATCGACGAATTGAACCCACCCGAGGGTTTAGACCTGACTCAGCTGTCCGACTTGGAGGGGACGGTCAACCTCCTCCGGGACGTCGGAGTACTCTGACACAGCCCTATGGCCACGGACCACCCCACAGTCGACGACGCGAGCGACGGCCTGCCACTGCCGACGACGGTAGCGAGCGGGGCCGTCGCCGCAGCCGTTCTGCTTCCGCTGGTGTGGTTGGTCCGAACCGCGCTCGACGTGGGACTGGCGGAGGCCATCGACATCTCGACGCGACCGTCGACGGTGCAGGTGTTCGTCAACAGCGCTGCCCTCGTCGTCGTCGTCACCGTCGCCTCGGTGCTCATCGGCGTCCCCCTCGCCTACCTGACGGTCCGGACGGACCTCCCCTTCCGCCGCGGGTTCACCGTCGCCGTCTCGCTGCCCTTGGTGATCCCGAGCTACATCGGCGCCTTCGCCTTCGTCTCGGCCTTTGGTCCACAGGGTGCGTTCCAGCGCCTGCTCGCGCCGCTCGGCGTCGAGCGCCTCCCCGAAATCTACGGCTTCGTCGGCGCCTCGCTCGTCATCACGCTCTACACCTACCCCTACGTGTTCATCACGACCCGGGCGGCGTTGAAGTCGCTCGATACGACGCTCATCGACGCCGCCCGGACGCTCGAACACAGCCAGTGGGAGGCGTTCCGCCGCGTGACCGTCCCGCAGATCAAGCCGGCGGTCGGCGCCGGCTCCCTCCTCGTTGCCCTCTACGCCCTCTCGGATTTCGGTACCCCCGCGATCATGCAGTTCGACGCGTTCACGCGCGTCATCTACGTCGAGTTCACCACCTTCGGCCGCGACGTGGCCTCGCTGCTCTCGCTGCAACTGGTCGCGGTCACCCTGCTGATCCTCGGGCTGGAGTCGCACGTCCGGGGCAACGAACCGCTGTACGCCGGCCGGCAGGGCGGCCGCACGAGCGGTACGGTCCGGCTCGGCAAGTGGAAGTACGTCGCGATGGCGGCGTGTCTCGCCGTCTCCGGACTGGCGCTGTTCGTCCCGCTCGGCATCCTGCTGACCTGGCTGGCACAGGGGGGCGCCGAGGTCGGAAACGCGCTCGCCTTCCAGCCCGCCTACGCCCTCAACTCCGTCGGCGTCTCGGCGGGGGCGGCGCTCGTCGCTACCGTCGCCGGCCTGCCGATCGCCTACCTCGCCGCCAGCCACCGCTCGCGCCTGACCGAGGCGTTCGAACGGGCGACGTACGTCGGCTACGCCGTCCCCGGCGTGGTGCTCGGCCTCGCCCTGGTGTATCTGGGCACGTCGTACGCACGGCCCATCTACCAGACCCTCTACCTGCTGGTGGCGGCGTACGTCGTCCGCTTTCTCCCGCAGGCGGTCGGATCGATGCGGGCGTCGTTTCTGCGGGTCAACCCCGCGCTCCCCGAGGCGGCGCGGACCCTCGGGCGCTCCTCCTTCGGCGCCTTCCGCGCGGTGACGCTCCCGCTCATCGCGCCCGGCCTCTTCGGCGGCGCGGCGCTCGTCTTCCTCACCACGATGAAGGAACTGCCGGCGACGCTCCTGCTCCGGCCGTCGGGGTTCAAGACGCTCGTCACCCACATCTGGACGGCGACGGCGTCGGGCTACTACGGCCACGCCGCGGTCCCCGCGTTGATTCTCCTCGGCGTCTCGGCGCTCTCGATGCTGGTCATCCTGTCACAGGAGGGATACGATGTCAAATAGCACGATTCACGCGACGGAAGCACGGACCGACGAACCGACCGCCGGCAGCGCGCCGGTTCTCGAACTGACCGACGTCTCGAAGTCGTACGGCGCCGAACGGGTCATCGAGGACCTCTCGCTCACGGTCACCGAGGGCGAAATCCTCACGCTCCTCGGCCCGTCGGGCTGTGGCAAGACGACGACGCTCCGCCTCATCGCGGGGCTCGAACGCCCGAACGGGGGCAAGATCGCGCTGAACGGCGCGGCCGTCTCCGGCCCCGGCCGCTTCGTCGAACCCGAGGACCGCGGCATCGGCGTCGTCTTCCAGGAGTTCGCGCTCTTTCCCCATCTTACCGCCGCCGAGAACGTCGCGTTCGGGCTGGAGGCGTGGAACGCCGACGACCGCGAGGAGCGGGTCGAGGAACTCCTCGACCTGGTGGGTCTGGAAGCCCAGGGCGACTCCTACCCCGACGAACTCTCCGGGGGCCAACAACAGCGGGTGGCGCTGGCGCGGTCGCTCGCGCCCGAACCCGAGGTGCTGTTGCTCGACGAACCCTTCTCCAACCTCGACGTCGACCTCCGCGTGAAGATGCGCGAGGAGGTGCGGCGCATCCTCAAGGAGACGGGCGTGACCGCGATTTCCGTCACCCACGATCAGGAAGAGGCCATGTCCATCTCCGACCGCGTGGCCGTCATGAACGACGGTCGGATAGAGCAGGTGGGGAACCCCGAACAGGTGTTCCAGCAGCCCGAATCCCGCTTCGTCGCCGGCTTCCTCGGCCACGCCAGCTTCCTCCCCGGCTACGTCCACGGCGGCGAGGTGACGACCGGTCTCGGTCCCGTCCCGCGCGACCAGATCAACGGGCTCGCCGGGACGTACGACCGCACGAGGATCGACGTACTCGTCCGCCCGGACGACATCCGGGCCATCCCCGTCGACGGCGAGGCCGACGGTCGGGTCGTCTCCCGGCGCTACCTCGGGCCGACGGTCCTCTACGAGGTCCACCTGGACGACGACACCGCCGTCCAGTGTATGCACAATCACGACGAGTCCCTCCCGCTCGACACGACGGTCCGGATCGAACTCGACGCGGATCACGAACTCGCCTGGTTCCCGACCGATCAGCGGCCACTCGACGACGAATAGTGTCCGCCCTGCGGCCCGGGCGCGACCGACTCGTCGCCGCCGCCCTCGCGCTCCTCGCCGGCGTCGTCGTCTACTGGCTCGCGGTCGACCTCTTTCCGTACCACTCCGTCAACGACGACGAGGGCGTCTACCTCACCCAAGCCGCGATGTTGCTGGAGGGGCGACTGTTCCTCCGGCCCGGCGACTTGGGCTATCTGGTGCGGCCGTGGTTCTTCGTCGCCGACGCCGCGGGCGGTGACCCCCGCTACTACTCGAAGTACTCGCCGGTCGCCGCCGGCGCCTTCGCCGTCGGCAAGCTGCTGGGCGACTGGAACCTCTCGCTCGGCCTGATCGCCGCCGGCAACGCCGCGCTGATCTACGCGCTCGCGGCCGACGCCTTCGACCGCCGGATCGGTCGTCTCGCCGTCGTCCTGCTTCTCGGCGCCCCACTCTTTCTCTTTACCTCCGCCGTCTTCCTCCCCTACGCCCCGACGACGCTCCTGAATCTCGCGTTCGCGGTCGCGTACGTGCGGACGATGCGCCGCGACTCGCCGCGGTGGGGCCTCGTCGCCGGCGCCGCCGTCGGCCTCGCCTTCTTCGCCAGGCCCTACACGGCCGTTCTCTTCGCGTCGCCGTTCATCGTCCACGCCGTCGGCTCGCTGTGGTGGACGTGGGGCACCGACGAGTTCCGCCCGACGCTCACGCGCCTCCTCGCCGTCGCCGGTCTCGGGGTCGCGGGCGTCGTCGTCACGCTCGCGTACAACCTCGTGACGACCGGCGACCTCCTTGTCTTCCCGTACAAAGCGTTCGGCCCGAACGACGGCATCGGCTTCGGGCGCCACGAACTTCTGGGCTACGACCGCGTCTACTCCCCGGCGCTCGCCGCCGAGACGACCGGCCGCCTCCTCGGACTCCTGACGACGGAGTGGACCGTCGCCGGTCCCGTCGGCACCCTCCTCGCGCTCGTCGGCCTCGCGAAACTCCCGACCGACCGGGAGGCGCTCGCGGACCCGACGCTCGCCGCGCCCGCGCTCCGGGTGGTCTTCCTCGGTCTCGTCCCCGCCGTCGTCCTCGGCAACGCCTACTTCTGGGGGACGCTCAACGGGTTAGAGAACGGCCTGATCGGCCTACTCGGTCCGTACTACCACTTCGACCTCCTCCTGCCGCTCTCGGCGTTCGGCGCCGCGGGGGCGTTCGTCTGCTGGGGCCGCCTGCGGCGGGCGACGGCCGCCCTCGACGCGCCGACGCAGGGGGCCGTCCTCGCCGTGACGCTCCTGCTGTCCGCGGCCGTTGGAGGCGTCGCGGGCGTCGAGGCCGTCGCGGAGCCGTACGACGAGAACCGCCTGCGCACGTCGCATCTGGCCGAGACGTACGAACCCTTCGAGTCGTGGTCGCCCGACCGCGCCCTCGTGTTCGTCCCCGATCCCTACGGCGACTGGCTCCACCACCCGTTCCAGCATCTCCGCAACGACCCCGGCTTCGACGGCGACGCCCTCTACGTCATCAACGACGGCGACGTGGAGCGGTTCGAGGCCATCGACGCGACCGACGGCCGCCGTCCGTACCGCTTCACCTACCGGGGCTCGTGGACGGGGGCGGTGACGCCGACGGAACCGGCGCTGACGCCCCTCGACGTGAAGCGTGGGGACCGCCTGCGCGCGACGACGACCGTCGGGGTTCCGGCACGGGCCACCCGCGCCCGCGCCCGCATCGTCACCGAAGCCGGAAGCGCACGGTACGCGGTCGGGGCGGTCGGCGGTCCCGTGACCGTCGACTGGGCGGTGAACGCCACGGACGGGAACGCCAGCGTCCTCGCCCCGAACGGCACCGCGGCGGCGACGGCGCCGCTCCCCGCCGGCGTCAGTCGGGTGACGCTGCTCGTCACCTTCGTCGAACCGCAGGGGACGACGGTCACGTATCGACAGACCGCGAGCGTCGAGCGGACGGTTCGGGGCGTCCGCGTCATCTGGCCGCCCGAGATGAAAGTGTGCTCTCTCACCACCGACTGCGGGCGCGACGGGGTGTACGTCGGGGCGAACGGCGACTACGTCTCCGGGGTGTCGATAACGACGAGCGCACGGGCGTCGAACGTCACAGCAGCGTCAACCGCGTCGTGAAGAAGGTGTGCGCGGCGTCTTCGAGGGCCGCGGCCGGATCGCCGCTCGCGTCCACCGGTTCGACGGCGACGGCGTCCCGGTCCACGTCGTCGAGGACGGTTCGCTCGCCCAGCAAGACGAGCCGATCCGGATCGCGCCGGTCGAGAACCGCCGAACAGTCGTCGATGTGGGTCGCGACCTGTTCGTCGCGTCGGCGCTCGAACCGCGACTGCGAGAACCCGCCCTTCGAGTGGGCGGACTTCACGTCCGTCTCGACCGTCTCGACCTCCGTCAGCGCGCCGCCGTCGTAGGTGCCGACGGCGAAGCGGTCCGAGCGCACCAACGCGACCGTGAGGCCGTCGGTCGGGTGGAACCAGTCGTCGTCGAGGCGAAACGTCGCGCCCCACTCGACGAACGGGTCGGGCGCGAGCGGCGGATCGAGGGCGACGCTCACGAGGCGAGCGTCGTCGACACAGACCAGACAGGGCGCGGCGCGGGCGACGAGGGGGGCACGGTCGCCGAGGAGCGCCGAGAGCGCGTCGGGCACGCCGTCGGTCACGAGCGCAGTCAGCGCTCCTTCCGCGCCCGCCTCGACGCTCCGGAGGCGGTCGAGGACGGCGTCGAGCCGGTCGCCACGGAGCGACTCCGTACCGCGGGGAGCGAGGTCGGCCGCCTCGGGTTCCGTGTCGACCTGCCCCTCTAGGTCGGCGATGCGATCCTCGAGTCGGTTGACCCGCTCTTCGGCGTCCTGTCTGGCGGTCACCGCGTCGGCGCGGCGCTCGCTTTCCGCGTCGAGGCGGCGCTCGAGATGCCGCTTCTCCTCTTCGAGTTCCTCGATCCGTGCCTTGAGTTCGGCGCGGCCGAGCAACGAGTCGAGCATAGACGTACGACCGACCCCCGGCGTCTTCTACCCTGCGGCCGGCAGTATATGTGAGTGTAACACGTACCCACGTTCACATGGCTATCGCCCGGCACGGAACCGGCGCTCGTGCGACCCTCGGCGCCGTCGCCTCGCAGATCCACCCCGTCTTCATGACGCCGCCGCTCGCCGCCTCGGGCTTCGGCGCCGTCCTCGGTGGTCTTCGAGACCCGAGTCTGGCCGGCTTCCACATGGGCGTCGCCTTCTTCGCGCTCTACACCGCCCACGTCAAGGACGGCCTCGTCGACTTCCACCACCGTGGCGAGGACGACGACCACCCGCTCACGCGCCGGGGCTGTCACCTCGCGCTGGCCGGGTCGACGGCGCTGTTTTTTCTCGGCGCCGCGGCGCTCGGCGTCCTCGTCGACCCCGTGGCCGTCCTCCTGACCCTGCCGGGGTGGCTGGTGGCCGTCCTCCACGCGCCGCAGTTGGACACCAACCCCTTCGGCGCGACGCTCGGCTACCCCGTCGGCATCGGGTTCGCCCTCCTCGGGGGCTACTACGTCCAGACGCGGGGACTCTCGACCGCCGCCGTCGCCTTCGCCGTCGTCTTCGTCGTCGTCCTCGCGGGGATCAAGGTGATCGACGACACGACCGACTACGACTACGACCGCTCGGTGGAGAAACGCACCGTCGCCGTCGTCCTCGGACCGGCGGCGGCACGGCGTCTCGCGACCGGCCTGATGACGGCGGGGATGGTCGCCGTCGTCGCCCTGTCCGTGACCGGCGTCGTCCCCCGCGGATCGGCGCTCGCCGTCGTCCCCTTCGCCGCCGTCGCCGTCGTGGCCCGCCGCGCCGACGCCGAACTGGCGACGATGCTCCTGGTCCGCGCCTCCTACCTCTTTTTCGCGCTCCTCGTCGTCGCCGTGTGGCTCCGGCCGCTCGCGGGGGTCGCGCTCCCCGACATCACCGCGCTCGGACCGTACACGTACCTCGCGACCGAGGTGTTGTGGGGGACGATCGCCGTCGCGCTCGTCGTCCACGCCGGCGCCGTGCGGGCCGCCCTCCGGACGACGGCCGTCCTCTACCCCTTCGCCTACGTGTGGGACTGGTACACGCTCGAAGTGGGCGTCTTCGCCATCCCGATGCGGACGGGGATCGAACTGCTGGGGATCCCACTCGAAGAACACCTGTTCATGCTGGTCGTGCCGGCGATGGTCGTCGGCGTCCACGAGACCCTCGTGGACGCGTTCGACGACTGAGCCGACCGGGGCGTTCGTGACTGCAGCGACGGCGCACGACGCCGAGCGGCGCCCGATGCCGGACCACAACCTACAAATGCGTGCATCACAACCTAAAATTAGACAGATCTAATCTAGGGTTTCGTGATATAGCATGACACGTGAACTGGCCGAGCGAGCGACGACGCGACGGAACGTGCTACGCGTCGGCGGGGCGGCAGCACTGGCGGGAGTAGCCGGATGTACGTCGTTGCCGAGCGCGCCGGGACAGACCGGCGGCGACGGCGATGGCGACGGGCCGGTCGCGGTAGCCTCGTTTTTCACCTTCTTCGATTTCGGCCGGCAGGTCGCCGACGGGACCCCGTTGACGGTGGAGAACCTCGTCCCCACGGGGCTACACGGCCACGGCTGGGAGCCGAACGCCAGTATCACCCAGCGGATCGTCGAGGCCGACGCGTTCGTCCACGTCGGCGCCGACTTCCAGCCCTGGGCGGATCGCGCCATCGAAACGATCCGGGGCGACGACGTCGACACGGCGCTCATCGACGCCCGGGAGGGCGTCGAACTGGTCGACCTCGCCGCGACGCTCGACCGGGACGAGGAGGGCGTCGGCACACAACGGGGGAAGGACCCGCACTTCTGGTTGGACCCCCAGCGCGCGAAGCGGTCCGTCCACAACATCGCCGAGGGGTTCGCCGAACTGTTGCCGGAGCACGCCGACACCTTCCGCGACAACGCCGAGACGTACGCCGCCGGGGTCCTCGACCGCATCGACGCGGACTACGAGACCATCTTCGACCGCGCCGACCGTGATATCGTCCAGCTAGCCGCGCACAACGCCTTCCAGTACGTCGGCGTCCGCTACGGCGTGCGAATGCGGCCGCTCGTGACGAACCTCGCGGCGAGCGGCGACGTCAAGCCCGCCGACATCCGCGAGGCGACGCGAGTCATCCGCGAGAACGACATCCGCTACGTCGCCAACGGCGTCTTCGAGTCCCAGCGCCCGGCCCAACAGCTCGTCCGCGAGACGGCCGTGGAGGCGTACTTCCCCGTGACGCCCTACGCCGGCGTCCGCGAGGAGTGGGTCGCGGAGAACTGGGGGTACGAGGAGATCGCGTACAACATCAACATGCCCACGTTCGAAATCGTCCTCGGCAATCGGAGTCCCGAGAACGCGGCCCCGTCCGAGGGCTGGGTCGAACGGTGGCGGAACTTCGAGCCCGTATGACGCGGAACGCCGACTCCACGCCGGTCGTCGACCTCACGGGCGTCAGCTTCGGCTACGCGGCGACGCCCGTAATCGAGGACGTGTCGCTGACCGTCGACCCGGGCGAGTACGTCGCCGTCGTGGGGCCGAACGGCTCGGGGAAGTCGACGCTGATGCGGCTGCTGCTCGGGCTGCTCGAACCCGACACCGGCACGGCCCGCCTGTTCGGCGAACGGGCCGACCGCTTCGACGACGGCGAGCGGATCGGCTACGTCGCCCAGGGAGCCAGCGCCGCGAAGGGGATGCCCATCACCGTCCGCGAGGTGGTGAAGATGGGTCGCTTCCCACACGTCGGGATCGGCCGCCTGTCGAGCGATGACCGGACCATCGTCGACGACGCGCTCGCGACCGTGGGCATGAGCGCCTTCGCGGACCGACGCATCACACAGCTCTCGGGCGGCCAGCGCCAGCGCGCGTTCATCGCGCGGGCGCTGGCGAGCGAGG
>ERZ1034488.247-NODE-247-length-13571-cov-7.306156_pt1 | contig 13571 bp, 10 predicted proteins | sample MGYA00520646_ERZ1034488 | MGnify/ENA primary metagenome ERZ1034488 (study PRJEB33760, sample SAMEA4777686) | hypersaline lake metagenome | biome: hypersaline environment; feature: brines | place: Spain | collected 2012-08 | depth 0 m ...
AACAGCACCTCGTCCGGGCCGGTTCCGTCCTGATCCACCGCGTAGATCATCTGGGAAGCGTGCAGCTCGAACTGCCCGGCCGTGATCGTGTTGTTCTGGAAGCTCTCGGAGTCGCTGAAGTAGGCAGTCGTTCCGAGTCCCGCACCCGCGGAGGCCACGCCGACCGCGCCGAGGCCGACCAGCACCTTGCGCCGGGAGAGTCCGATGTTGTTGTCTTCGGGGTTCATAGTTGGTTTGTGTCCGACACGCCTCCGGTTTGGTGGGCGGCTGTCGGTTACTCTTCCATGGGGAGGATACCCACGTAGTTACGAGCAGCCATGTCAGTGTGGAATACAAAGTTCGACACCGTGGAACGTGGGGTTCGACCGGCGGTTCGACCATCCTACCCAGCGGAAAAACCACGGCATGAGTTCCATACTTGAGCCGAAATAACGGTATGAACGCCGTTCCCCCGCGGAGCCGGGACGCGAGACGAAATTCGGGCGTCTGAGGAGGTTTCGGGCCGTGGACTATCGGTTTCGCCGGACCAGTCCCGTGTCTGGCGAACGATTGACACGGGGGTAGCGAGCGCATACATATGCCCTCGAAGCAAGATGTAGCGTCAACGACCGATCTCCGTGCCGCGCGGAGCGTCGGACCCTCACTCATGAAACTCAGAACTGACGTCCTTCCGGCGGAGCAGGTGTATTCTATCCTCGCGAACGAGCGCCGTCGGCGCGCCCTCGAGCAGCTCGGGAGCGTCGGCGGCGTGGTGACGGTCCACGACCTCTCCGAACTCGTGGCGGGCCGCGAGACGGGCGAGAGCCCGCCGCCGAAGCGGTGTCGCGAGAGCGTCTACACCTCCCTCGTCCAGACGCACCTGCCGAAGCTGGAGGAGGTCGGCGTGGTCGAGTACGACCGGGAGACGCAGACGATCGAGCTGTCGCGGCACGCGCGGGACGTCGCGCTCTACACCGAGATCGTCGCGAAGGGCGGGGTGACGTGGTCGGAGCTGTACCGCGCGCTCGGCGTCGCGTCGCTGACGGTCCTGCTCGCTGCGCTGCTCGACGTCCCGCTCGTCTCGGCGGTCGACCCCGTGCTGTGGACCAGCCTCGCGCTCGGCGCGTTCGCCGTCGCCAGCGCCGCCCAGCTCTGGGTCAACCGCTTCTCCGTGCTGCGACAGCTCCGGCTGCGGTGAACTGACCCGAAAAACGAACCGCGCGGCCACTTCCCTTCGCCGACCGCCTTCTCGTCTCCGTCCTCTCGCCCGTCCGACTCGCTCTCGCTCGCCCGACTACTCGCTCGCGGCCGCGAGCGACGCCGGCAGCCGCAGCTCGAACAGCCGCGCGTCACAGCCCGCGCAGCGGCCGGCGACCACGTCGTAGCTGGAACAGCAGGACTCGACGACGCCCTCCTCGAGGGCCACGTCGCCCGCGCAGGTGGGGCAGTCCTCGACGAACAGCCGGAGGGCGCCGAGGACCGCGCTCCGCTGGGCGAGCGGGCGATCCGCCCAGTCGCCGTCGAGCCCCGTCAGCACGCGGTCGGCCGCGGCGTCGGCCCGGAACGCCGGCCGCGACTCCCAGTGACCGATCCGCTCCTCGCCGGCGTACGCGAACCCCGCGCCGCCCCGCCAGTCGAGCGAGAGTTCGTCCCGGTCGAGTCCGGTGAGCGCCGCGAGCGCCGCGAGGTCGTCGCGGTCGGTCCGTCTCCCCTCGTCGGGCGTCGCTCCCGCCCCGTCCTCGGCCGCCGCCCGCCACGACGCGGCGAAGTCGGGGGCGAACGCGAAGTCGTCGCCCGCGGGCGTCTCGACGAGGACGCCCGCGTCGAGGAGGTACGCTTCGGGGTCTACCTCACCGACGCCCAGCCCGCGGGGCTCGGCGTTGCCCGACGCCTTGCCGAACAGCGCGAGCACCCGCTCCGGGAGGTAGCGCTTCGTGAGCTCTGGCGTCCCGGGGACGAGGTAGCCGCGGAGCCAGATGGCCCCGAGCGACGCGCCGAACCCGACCGCGCCGAGCAGCGGCGCGCCGACGGCGGCCGCCGCGCCGGCCCCGACCGCGGCGATGACGACGTTGACGACCGTACAGGGGAGACACCGGTTCGCGCCGACGTACTCCGGCTGTCGGAGGCGACCGACGGCGGCGCGCGCGGGTTCTCGGAGGCGGCCCAAGACCGTTTCTCGTGACGCGTTCATACCCCTCGGACGGTGCGCACCGACCTATGTATGGGCCGCCTACCGCGTCCGACGCGGCCTCTCCGGTCCGCAAAATCGTTACAGCGGCCGGACAACTATCGCTGTGTCGCCGCGCTGAAATGTGTCGAAGACGCCAGGGACGCCCGAAATACGGCGAGTGTGTACACTTCTGTTCGGGCGAATCTTTCGGGACCGGCGCTGAAGATTACAATGCGAAGTGATATATCCTCCCGTGATAATCGTACTCGCATTCCGATGTATGAGCTATGACACCACAACTCGCCAAGCAAGCGGCGTCGTCGGACACCGGCGGTGAGGACCTTTCGCGCGACGAGGTCTTCACCGCGCTGAGCAACCGGCGGCGTCGCAACGTGATCAAGTACCTGAAAACAAACGGCACCGAGGCGCGCGTCAGGGACATCGCCGAGCAGCTGGCCGCGTGGGAGAACGACGTCGAGATTCCGGCGGTGACGTACAAGCAGCGCAAGCGCGTGTACACCGCGCTCCACCAGTCGCACCTGCCGAAGCTCGCCGCGAGCGGGTTCATCGACTACGAGTCCGACCGGGGGCTGGTGTCGCTCACCGAGGAGAGCCGGCAGCTGGAGGTGTACCTCGAGATCGTCTCGGAGAAGGAGATCCTCTGGGGCGAGTACTACGCCGGGCTCGCCGTCGTGTGCGGGCTGTTGGCGATCGCGGGATGGGCCGGGACCGCCCCGTTCGCCGCGGTCTCCGGGTACGCGTACGCGGCGCTCTTCGCGCTCGTGTTCGGCGCGTCCGGGCTCGTCCACCGGACGTCGACGAAGCGGAACCGGCTCGGGTGACGACCCTTCTCCCCGCGGACCCGACCGGAACGATCGCGCTGACACCCGCAGGGTTTTAGCCGCGCACGGCGGGAGTACGGACATATGGCAACGGGGATCGTCGGGGAGTTCCTCGATCTCAAGGCGGAGACGGACGCGGACGTCCTCGCGATGCAGTGCGGCGACTTCTACGAGTTCTTCGCTGACGACGCCGAGCTGGTCGCCGACGAGCTCGATCTGTCGATCTCGCAGAAGTCCTCCCACGGCTCGTCGTACCCGATGGCGGGCGTGCCCCTCTCGGAGCTGACGCCGTACGTGAACGCCTTGGTCGAGCGCGGCTACCGGGTCGCGGTCGCCGACCAGTACGAGACCGAGGACGGCGACCACGCCCGCGAGATCGTCCGCGTCGTCACGCCGGGCACGGTGTTGGAGACGAGCGACGACGACGCGCGCTACCTCGCGGCCGTGGTGCGGGAGGAGGGCGCGACCGGCGCGACCGCGGACGCCGATGCCGACGGCCCCTACGGGCTCGCGTTCGCCGACGTGACCACGGGACGATTCTTGGCCACGACGGTCGACGACGGCGGCGACCTGCGCGCCGAGCTCTACCGGTTCGACCCGGCCGAGGTGCTGCCCGGGCCGCGGGTCCGCAACGACGACGGCCTCCTCGGCGCGGTCCGCGAGGACCTCTCGGGGCGCGTCACCGCCTTCGACGCGGAGGCGTTCGCGGCCGGGCGCGCGGAACACGCGGTGCGCGAGCAGTTCGGCCGCGAGACGACCGACAGCGTCGGGCTCGACTCGACGCTCGCCGTCCGCGCCGCGGGCGCGGTCCTCTCGTACGTCGAGGAGACGGGGGCGGGCGTGCTCGCCTCGATGACGCGCCTGACGGCGTACGGCGCGGACGACCGCGTCGACGTCGACGCGACCACCCAGCGCAACCTCGAGATCACGGAGACGATGCGGGGCGACGCCGACGGCTCGCTGTTCGACACGGTCGACCACACCGTCACCGCAGCCGGCGGCCGACTGCTCCGCGAGTGGCTCACCCGGCCGCGACGTGACCGCGAGACGCTCGACGACCGGCTCGACGCGGTCGAGGCGCTGGCGTCCGCGGCGCTCGCCCGCGACCGGCTCCGCGAGGTGCTCGGCGACGCCTACGACCTCGAACGCCTCGCGGCGCGCACGACGAGCGGGAGCGCTGGCGCGCGCGAACTGCTCTCGGTCCGCGACACCCTCGCGCTGCTGCCGGCCCTCGCGGACGCCGTCGACGACACCGCCCTCGCCGACTCGCCCGCGGCCGCCGTGCTCGGCCGGGTCGACCGCGACCGCGCGGCCGCGCTCCGCGCGGAGCTCGCCGACGCCCTCGCCGAGGACCCGCCGAAGGCGAAGACCGGCGGCGGCCTCCTGAAGCGCGGCTACGACGACGAGCTCGACGACCTGATCGAGCGCCACGAGGAAGTGAACTCGTGGCTCGACGGCCTCGCGGAGCGCGAGAAGCGACAGCACGGGCTCAGCCACGTCACCGTCGACCGCAACAAGACGGACGGCTACTACATCCAGGTCGGGAAGTCGGTCGCCGACCGGGTACCGGAACACTACCGCGAGATCAAGACGCTGAAGAACTCGAAGCGGTTCGTCACCGACGAGCTCGCCGAGAAGGAGCGGGCGGTCCTCCGCCTGGAGGAGGCCCGCGGCGAGCTGGAGTACGAGCTGTTCGAGGAGCTCCGCGAGCGCGTCGCCGAACGCGCCGAACTGCTTCAGGACGCCGGACGAGCGGTCGCCGAGCTCGACGCGCTCGCCTCGCTCGCGACCCACGCCGCGCGGCGGGACTGGACGCGCCCGTCGCTGACGGACGAGCGCCGGCTCGACGTCGAGGCCGGCCGCCACCCCGTCGTCGAGGGGACGACCGACTTCGTCCCGAACGACCTGCGGCTCGACGCCGACCGCGGCTTCCTCGTCGTCACCGGCCCGAACATGAGCGGGAAGTCGACGTACATGCGGCAGGCCGCGCTGATCCAGCTGCTCGCGCAGGCGGGCTCGTTCGTCCCCGCGCGCGCCGCCGAGGTGGGGCTCGTCGACGGCATCTACACGCGCGTCGGCGCGCTCGACGAGCTGGCGCAGGGCCGCTCGACGTTCATGGTGGAGATGCAGGAGCTGTCGAACATCCTCCACTCGGCGACGGCGGACTCCCTGGTCATCCTCGACGAGGTCGGCCGCGGCACCGCCACCTACGACGGCATCTCCATCGCGTGGGCCGCGACCGAGTACCTCCACAACGAGGTCCGCGCGCGGACGCTGTTCGCCACTCACTACCACGAGCTGACGACGCTCGCCGACCACCTCCCGCGCGTCGAGAACGTCCACGTCGCCGTCGACGAGCGCGACGGCGAGGTGACGTTCCTCCGCACCGTCCGCGACGGCCCGACGAACCGCTCGTACGGGGTCCACGTCGCCGACCTCGCGGGCGTCCCCGACCCCGTCGTCTCCCGCGCGGACGAGGTCCTTGACCGGCTCCGCGAGGAGAAGGCGATCGAGGCGCGCGGCGGGTCGCGAGGTGGCGGAAGCGGCGACGGCGAGTCCCCCGGCGTCGACGGCGGCGGCACGCAACAGGTCGTGTTCGACCTCTCCTCCGGGTCGTTCGCCGGGGACGGGGCGTCCGACTCCGGTAGAGAGACGGGCTCGGCCTCCCGGAACGGGACCGCCGCGGACGGATCGGAATCGACAACCCGAGCGACCGAGTCCGACGCCGCGACGGCGCGGCTCGACGCCGAGACCCGCGCCGTGATCGAGGAGCTGAGCGACGTCGACGTCGCGGAGACGCCCCCGGTGGAGCTGCTCTCGCGGGTCCAGGAGTGGCAGGAGCGGCTCGACTGAGCGGTGCGTCTGACGTAAGAACTAATGTCTGACCTCGTCGTGTGGTGTGTATGGGCATCATGAGCAAGATCCTCGGCGGGGGCGGGAGCCGCTCCGTCGACGACTACGTCGAGCTCGACACGGACGACTTCGCCGACGCGCACGCGGAGACCGGCACGCAGGTACACTTCGCCGAAATCGCCGACCAGAGCGACGTCATCCCGATCAAGGACGCGGTGTACGACGGCGACTTCGTCGTCGCCGACATCACCCGCCACTCCACGTCGGACCGGACGATAGAACACGTCTACGACGAGCTCCGACAGGTCGTCGAGGAGGTCGACGGCGACATCGTCCAGAAGGGCGACGACCAGATCATCGTCACCCCGACCGGCGTCAAGGTCTCGCGGCAGAAGCTGTAGGCGCGCCCTCCCGACGTTTCGCCACCGTTTTCCGCTCGTGACACCGGCCTCGCGGCCGGGATTCGGGCGTACCGGCCGAACCGTGTCATATATGCCGTTCTCCCGCCCACGTAGAGTCGAATGGACGAGCCGGTCCTCCTGACGGGCGCCGGCGGACGGGTGGGACAGGCCATCCTCCGCGGTATCGGTGACGACTACGACTGGCGGCTCCTCGACCGCGAGCCACTCCCGGCGGCGAAGGTGCCGAACGGGGTCACCGACGCCGACCGGTACGTCGCCGACATCACCGACGAGCGCGCCGTCCGCGAGGCGGTCGCCGACGTCGGCGCGGTGATCCACCTCGCCGGCGACCCCCGGAAGACGGCCCCGTGGGACTCCGTGCTCCGGAACAACATCGACGGGACGCAGGTCGTGATGCGCGCCGCCGCCGACGCCGGCGTCGAGAAGTTCGCGTTCGCCTCCTCGAACCACGCCGTCGGCGGCTACGAGACCGACGAGCGCACCCCCGACCTCTACCGGTCCGAGGACGAGTACCGGCTCGACGGGAGCGAACTCCCCCGTCCCGGCAACCTCTACGGCGTCTCGAAGGCGGCCGGCGAGTCGCTCGGGCGCTTCTATCACGACGAGTTCGGCATGAGCGTCGTCTGCGTCCGCATCGGGAACCTCACCAAGGACCACCCGCCCCGCGAGTACGAGCGCGGGCAGGCGATGTGGCTCTCGCACCGCGACTGCGCGCACCTGTTCGACCGCTGTCTCCGGGCGACGTACGGCTACGAGGTCGTCTACGGCATCTCGAACAACGACCGGCGCTACTACTCCATCGAGCGCGCCCGCGAGGCGCTCGGCTACGACCCCGCCGACAACTCCGCCGATTACACCTTCGAGGGCGAGCCGAAGCCGGACCGCGACACCGAGACGAACGGGGGTCGCTACGCGGTCGACGGGTTCGACGCCGACCGCGCCGGCGACGCGCCGCCCGCCGAGCCGAACTTCCCGGCGGACCCGGACGCGTCGGGCGACGACGCCTGAGCGCCGCGGCGCGACCGACGCTCGCTCCCGCACCGGCGCCGCTAGAACAGCCCGTCGACGTCTCGCCGCTTCCGTTCCTCGCGCTCGACGTGATCGCCCAGCCGCGCGGCCACCTGCGGTCGCGCGTCCGGCGTCCGCAGGTACGCGAACAGCAGTTCGGCGAACTCGGTCCGGCCCGTCCCGCGCGCCTCGGACGCGAACTCCGCCGCGGTCGCGAGCGTCGCCTCGTCGCCCGGCTCGCCCGCCGCCGCGAGCGCCGGGGCCGCCAAGCCGGCCGCGCCGAGCGAAAGATCGCCGAACGTCGGCGTCTCGTCGTCGACTCGGACCCGCGGCGGCGTCGCCGACTCCGCCCCTTCGGGAGCCGCGGCGAGGCGCTCCGCCCACTCCCTGACGGGCGTCACCGCGACCCCCTGCGGATCGGTCACGGCCGCCAGCGCCACGGCGGCGTCCTCCGCGTGCCCGGAGGCCTCCTGACCGTCGCCGTCGACCGCGCGGCGCGTCGCCGCCGCGGTCGCGCCCAGTCCCCGGAGCAGTCGTTCGGCGTCCTCCTCACGAGTCTCGCTCGATGCCGTCGGCGTCGCTTCCCAGACGCTCTGCGCGGCGAGGAGATGTCTCTCGTTGAACAACGCGGCTCCGGCGACGACGCGTTCGGCGCCGTCGGCGGGGTCGCGGTCGCTCTGCCCTCGGGAGTCGCGGTCGCTCACGCGTCGCGGTCGGTGGCGGCGAGGGATAAATGTCGAGTTCCCCGACGGCGCGGCGGAGGGGCCGAGCACCGGGGGGACGACGGAGAGCCCGCACGTCAGGGAGGGGTGGAGGGGTCGAGCGTCAGCGGAGCGGTGGAGGGGGAAGCGTCAGCGGAGCGGTGGGGCTTCGAACGTCAGGGGGTTCGATCAGGTCTCTCGGACGCTCGCGTCGCCGTCCGGCAGCCGGAGCGTCCGACCGACCGCGGTCGGATACCGGCGGTGGAGTGCCGCGCCGACGACCGCGCCGGCGAGGGCCGCCAGGGCGACCGCAGCTGCGACCGGGAACGACAGGACCGCGACCGTCGCCACGGGTAACGCCGCGAAGGCGATCACCTCGCCGGGCGACGGGAGGGGGCCGGACGGGTGCGGACCCGCGTACGGGTCGGGATGGTCGGTGCGTCTGGAGGGGAATCGGTCTGCTGTCATCGTCGGATTGGAGTGGTGGTGCGAGGCGTGCGCCTCGCGGTCGGCGTCGACTCGACCGCCGCCGACCGCACCGCGCGGTCGGGAGACGGCGAACTGGCGTCGAGAGCGGTCCGTGGGAGACTATCGCTCGCGGCTGTCGCAAGCGGGCCGTCTCCGCGCCGGGGTCACGCGGCGACGGCACCGAGGAGAGCGGTGACCGGCCCGCGGCCCCGTTTCCGGGCGCTCCAGCGGGGGGCGAACGTCGGAATGGGGTCGCGGACGGTCATGGATTCGACCCGGCGGTGGGGACCGACCGGGCGTACGTTCACCCAGTGACGGAACCGAATTAATAGTTCCCCGTGTGTGCGAACCAATGGCGTGGACGGGCCGCCCCGGCCACCGGCGGTGTCGGCGGATACACCAGTACACTAACCACGTCGGGGGTCGTATCTGTGGTAGACGTGTCAGGTAGCCTACTCCCGGTGATCGCGGTCATCCTCGTCTCGGGGCTTGCGGTCCAGCTCCTCGCTCACCGGCTGCGCGTGCCGAGCGTCATCTTCTACCTCGCGATCGGCGTGGTGTTGGGGCCCGAAGCCTTGGGGCTCGTCACGCTGGAGACGTTCGGCGAGGGACTGGAGATCATCGTCGGCCTCAGCGTCGCGATCATCGTCTTCGAGGGGGCGTTCGCGCTCCGGTTCGACCGGATCCGCCGCGCGTCGACGGTCTCGCTCCGGCTGGTGACCGTCAGCGCGGTCGTGATGTTCGTCGGCACGGCGGCGGCGGTCCGCGTCTTCACCGGCGGCGAGTGGGAGATCGCGCTGCTCGTCGGCGCGCTGCTCGTGGCAACGGGCCCGACGGTCATCACGCCGATCCTCAACGTGGTCCGGGTGCGGGACCACGTCGCCACCGCGCTGGAGACCGAGGGGATCGTCAACGACGTGACGGCCGCGATCGTCGCGGTCGTCATCTTCGAGACGCTGCTGCTCGACGACCTCGGCGTCCCCGCGACGGTGCTCTCGTTCCTCCAGCGGTTCGGCGTCGGGGTCGCCGCGGGGCTGCTCGCGACGGCGATCATCTACCTGCTGTTGGACAGCGACATCGTCCCCGAACGCGACGTTCAGGCGTCGCAGTTCCTCGTGCTGGCGGCCGCGATCGGGTCGTTCGCCGCCGCGGAGGCCGTCGCCGCGGAGGCCGGCATCGCGGCGGCGGCGACGAGCGGGATCCTCCTCGGGAACCTCGGTCTGGACAACCGCGAGGAGATCGAGCGGTTCGCCCAGAACACGACGCTCATCGTCCTCTCGTTCGTGTTCATCTCGCTCGCCGCCCTGATCGACGTGGAGGCGATCGCCGGGCTCGGCGTCGGCGTGATCGGGCTCGTGTTCGTCATCATGTTCGTCCTGCGACCGCTCGGCGCGTTCCTCGCGACCGTCGGCGTCGAGCGGTTCACCCGCCCGGAGCGGCTGTTCATCGCGAGCGTCGGCCCGCGGGGGATCATCCCGGCGAGCGTGGCGACGCTGTTCGCCATCGAGCTGGAGCTCGCGGGCAGCATCGCCGCCGGCGAACTGCTCGTCGGCACGGTGTTCGCGGTCATCTTCGCGACGGTCCTCGTCGAGGCGGGGTTCGCGCGGCAGATCGGAGAGTTCCTCGGAGTGTCACCAATGCGCACGATAATCATCGGCGGGGGTCGGGTCGGCCAGGCGCTCGCCACGCGACTGGAGAACAGGGGCGAGTACGTCGTTGTCGTCGAGACGGACCCGGACGTCGCCGAGCGGGCGCGCGCGGATGGGTTCACCGTCTACGAGGGCGACGGCAGCGACACGGAGACGCTTCGCGCCGTCGACATCGACGACGCGAAGCGGTTCATCACGACGACGGCCGACGACGATATCAACCTCCTCGCGTGCCAGCTCGCGATCACCAAGTTCGACGTCGAGTCGGTGTACTCGCGGGTGAACGACCCGGACAACGTCGACGCCTTCGACAGCATCGGCGTCACCGGCATCGACGCCACGACGGCGACCGCGGCCGCCATCGACGACGAGATCGAGCGCCCCGCGCTCACGCACTGGATGAACGAACTCGGCGACAGCCACGACGTTCAGGAGGTGGAGGTGACCTCTCGGGAGCTGGCGGGGAAGAGCATCCGCGACCTCAACAGCCGGATCCCGGACGGGACGTTCGTCGCCGTGATCAGCCGCGACGGCGAGAACCGCGTCCCGTCGGCGGACAGCGTCCTCGAGGTCGGCGACCACGTGACGTTCATCGGCAACACCGACGGGGTCCGTCGGGCGATGGAGCGGTTCCACCCGCACGACTGACGGCTTAAACGGACGGTCGCGACGCGGGAGTCACTCGCTCTCTTCGGTCTCGCTCCGTTCCCGCATGAGCTCCTCGAAGAGGTCCCGCGGAACGACTCCGATCTGGTCCGGCCGAATCCCGGTGAAACTCCCGGTCCCACCGCCGCTGCCGCCGTCGGAGCTATCGCTACCGCTCCCGCCGCTGTCGTCGCCTCCGCTCCCGCCGCTGTCGTCGCCTCCGCTACTGCTGCCTCCGCCGCTGTCGTCGCCTCCGCTGCTGCCACCGCTGCCGCTGCCGCCACCGCTGCCACTGCCGCCACCGCTGCCGCTCCCACTACCGGCCTTACACTTCGAGTTACACTTGATCGTACAGCTGTTTCTGAACCCGTTCTTCCAGTTCCCGATGACCTGTACCCTCGCCTCGCACGACTCGACGTTCCCGCCGCCGCCGCAGGCGGTTCGACAGCGGTCGGCACAGCTGCCCCGTGCCGCATCGATGATCAGACTTCCCGCGCAGAGGGTCGCAATAGCAATCACTACCACACACACGGTGTTTGCGTCGACGACGGCGAACACGTCGTACTCCTTCTCCGCCTCGAGGTCACGAAACGTCCCGTAGTACGTCTGGTCCTTGCCCTGCGGACCGGGGAACGCCTCGAAGGTAAGTCGGTAGTTCTCGCCGGTCTCTTCTCGCGGTTCGTGCCGGAGGGCGTAGGTCGTCCCGGCCTCGGACCGTTCGGTCACCTCCGTCGCGAGGGGCTGATAATCGCGCCGGTTAATTTCAAGCCGCGTCGTAAACGGCATTCCGTCTTCCGTCAGCGTCTGTTCGTTCCGCATCACCAGCGTCTCGTCGTCCGAACTCGGGTCCCACTCGAAACAGGCGGCCCGATCGGATTCGCGATCTCTGATGAAAAACAGCCTCGGATCGCCGAGGAACACGTCGTTCAGTGATGGCATCCGTCGAGCGGACGCTTCCGGAGGGGGCGTAGCGGTACGCTCGTCGGCTTCGGACCGTCGGGCGTTGCTCATACGCGAACACCGACCGTGGTATTTGCTACCAATACACAAAATGTTACCGATCTAAGAGATTGATCCGGAGTCCGACGGATCGCTCCGCGATCGTCGCCTCATCCGCCGTTCCTCGCGCGTCTGCTGCCGAGCGTCCGCTTGCCCGGACCGAAAACGCAGCGACTCTCGAACGGAGTCTGACGGCCGTAACGTGTGGTGTGGACCGGGATCTGAACTCGGACAGGCGGCCGCCCTCGCTCCGCTCGGGCGCTACGTCTTTTCTGCTCAAATCTCCGCGGACTTTCTTTCAGCACGTGCTGCTCGCTATGCTCCAGCCTTGTGCTGAAAGAAACGTCCTGACGGAGTCCTGCGCGAGCGAAGCGAGCGCAGGGCACGTCGGGACGTGAACGCAGCGGCTGTCGAACGAAGTGAGACAGCCGCAAAGTGAACGTCCTGACGGAGATTTGAACTCCGGTCCCTGGCTCCGCAAGCCAAGAGGATAGTCCACTACCCTACCAGGACTCATCTCTACGTACCGCGGTAGAACTTAAGACGGTTACGGTCCGGCGGCCGCGTGCCTGCGGTCCGCATGCCTCCCGCGCCGGATGAACACCTTTTGTATCGACGGGACCGATGAACGCCTATGAGCCGCCTTCGAGCCGCGACCGCGACCCGTCCCGGTCGGCACGGCGACCGGGACGGATCCGGCGCGAACCCCGGCCAACGGCAACGCTTATGCGCGAACTCGCCGATCACGGAGGTACGCGTATGGGAGCCATAGAGGAGGTGTACGAGGACCTCGACACCGACGTCGAGTTCGAGGAGTTCGAGGCCGCCGTCGAGGACAAAGTCGATCAGATGGGCGGGCTGGCGGACGAGGAGACCGCCGCGATGCTCATCGCACACGAGCTGCGCGACGAGGAGGCCGACACCATCGCCGACATCGAGCCGGGGATGAACGAGGTGAAGTTCCTCGGCAAGGTGACCGCAATCGGCGAGGTCCGGACGTTTGAGCGCGACGACGAAGACGCGGAGGAGGGGCGCGTGTGTAACGTCGACGTCGCCGACGCCTCCGGCTCCGTCCGGGTCGCGCTCTGGGACGACATGGCCGCGGCGGCCGTCGAGGAGCTCGAAGTCGGGCAGGTCCTCCGGGTCATGGGCCGCCCGAAGGAGGGGTACAGCGGCCTCGAAGTGAGCGCGGACAAGGTCGAGCCGGACGAGGACGCCGAGGTCGACGTCCAGGTGCTCGACACCTACCGCGTCGAGGACCTCGCGCTCGGCGCCTCCGACGTGGACCTCGTCGGGCAGGTGTTAGACACGGACTCGATCCGGACGTTCGACCGCGACGACGGCAGCGAGGGACGGGTCGCGAACCTCACCCTGGGCGACGAGACGGGGCGCGTGCGCGTCACGCTGTGGGACGACAAGGCGGACCTCGCCGACGAGTTCGCGGCCGGCGAGGTCGTCGAGGTCGGCGACGGCTACGTCCGCGAGCGCGACGGCGACTTAGAGCTCCACGTCGGGGACCGCGGCACGGTCGAGCGCGTCGACGAGGACGTCGAGTACGTCCCGGAGACGACCGACATCGCCGACCTCGAGATCGACCAGACCGTCGACATCGGCGGCGGCGTCATCGAGACCGACCCAAAGCGGACGTTCGACCGCGACGACGGCAGCGAGGGACAGGTCCGCAACGTCCGGATCAAAGACGAGACCGGCGAGATCCGCGTCGCGCTGTGGGGCGACAAGGCCGACCGCGAGATCGAACTGGCCGACCGCGTCGTCTTCACCGACGTCGAGATCCAGGACGGCTGGCAGGACGACCTCGAGGCGTCCGCGAACTG
>ERZ1034488.257-NODE-257-length-13333-cov-3.391550_pt1 | contig 13333 bp, 14 predicted proteins | sample MGYA00520646_ERZ1034488 | MGnify/ENA primary metagenome ERZ1034488 (study PRJEB33760, sample SAMEA4777686) | hypersaline lake metagenome | biome: hypersaline environment; feature: brines | place: Spain | collected 2012-08 | depth 0 m ...
GTTCCGGGCGCTCGGACCGACTCCACGAGCACGCTTATCGACCGTCCCGATGTAACCGGCGCTACGTCGAATCCAACGCCACCGGCGGTCAGTCGGCTCGGGCTGCTGGGCTCGGCGGGTGGCCCGGACCGCGTGCGCGTCGTTCGGCCTCGTCGTGTCGCTCACCCCCCTCGGCGACAGTTTCCCGAGCCTCGCCACCCCGTTCGCCGCGTTCGCGTTCACCGGTTCGGGGGTCGAACGGACCGTTCGGTGGCTCATGCTCGCGAATGGCCTCCGCCTCCCGGTTCGCGCTCCGGATCAACTACCGCCGGTCGATATGGGTCGCTTCGGCGTGGGCGGGCACGTTTCGGGGCGCCACGGTTGCGCTGGCTATCCTGTTCGGACGGAGCGCGGTCGGTATCGACGCCCGGGCCGGCCGTTGGCCGAGATAGCGCCGTCGGACGTGCGACAGTCGGGGCGTCAGAACAGTCCAGCCAGCCGTTCGGCGCCGTCGATCAGGTTCGGACTCGGTTGGTTCAGGAGGGCGTCGTCGACGACGTGGACCTCGGCGTCCACGGCCCACCCGCGGTCGGCGAACGTCGCGGGGTCGGCGCGTGACCCGTGCCCACAGTGGTGGAGGACGACGTGGTCCGGGTCGGCTGCCTCGACGGCTTCGCGCGCGACGGCCCGTGACCGATCGCCCGGGTCGACGAAGGGGTGGCGTCCGCCCGCGGCGGCGACGATTCCGGGCACCCAGTTGCCGGCGGCCATCGGCGGGTCGGCCCACTCCTCGCAGTAGACGGTCGGCCGCGCGTCCGTCGCCCGGTCACGAATCCGGTCGAGCCGTTCGCGGCTCCGGGCGGCCAACCGCTCGCCAGCACCCTCCCGACCCACGGCGCCGCCGAGGGCGGCGAAGCCGTCGATCACCTCGGGGAGCGTCCGGGCGTCCATGTGGTAGACGCGGACGCCGCGGTCACGGAGCGCGTCCCGAACCTCCGCCTGGAGGGCATCGCTCGTACAGACGATATCGGGGTCGAGCGCCGCCAGTTCGTCCAGATCCGGGTTCAACCACCCGCCGAGGACCGTTGGATCGGCGTCGAGTTCGGCGCGGCAGTGGGTCGTGATCCCGACCAGGCGGTCCGCGACGCCGAGTTCGCGAAGGGTCGCGGTGGCCGCCGGCGCGAGGGAGACGATGCGGTTCGGTGGGGCCATGGCGGGTATGGGCGGCGGAAGGGCAAGAACGCGACGGCCACCGCCGGAACCGACACCGATACCCGTCGGCGGTCTGGAGGATGAGTCGATGCGGACGGAACACGTCCTCCACGTCGGCGACGCGGGTGACATGAGCGCCGTCGCCGACGAGTCGACCCACCTCGTCGTCACGTCGCCGCCGTACCCGATGATCGACCTCTGGGACGACCTCTTCGCGGCACGCGACCCGGACGTGCGCGCAGCCTTGGACGCCGGCGACGGCGACGCCGCGTTCGACCTGATGCACGCCCAACTCGACGCCGTGTGGGACGAAGTGACCCGCGTCCTCGCGCCCGGCGGCGTCGCCTGTGTCAACGTCGGCGACGCCACCCGCTCGGTCGGGGACGAGTTCCAGCAGTACCCCAACCACGCCCGGATCGTCGACGCCCTCCGCTCCCGTGGGTTGACGCCACTTCCGGACGTGCTCTGGCGGAAGCCGACCAACAGCCACACCAAGTTCATGGGGTCGGGGACGCTCCCGCCGAACGCCTACGTCACGCTCGAACACGAGTACGTCCTCCTCTTCCGGAAGGGCGGGCCGCGGTCCCTCCCGCCGGGCGACGACCGCCGGTACGAGAGCGCGTACTTCTGGGAGGAGCGCAATCGCTGGTTCTCCGACCTCTGGGAGTTTCGCGGCGAGGAACAGGCGCTCGAGACCGGCGACCGACGCGACCGATCCGCAGCGTTCCCGCTGGAGGTGCCGCTGCGGCTGATCCGGATGTTCTCCGTCCGCGGCGACCGGGTGCTCGATCCGTTCGCAGGGACGGGGACGACGGCGCTCGCCGCCATGCACGCCGCGCGAAACTCGGTCGGCTACGAGCTGGACGGCGACCTGTTCGCGGCCCTCGACGACCGACTGGACGACCTGCCCGCGTGCTCCGAGCGTCGGGTGGCCGACCGACTCGACCGCCACCGCGCGGCGATGGTCGACCGCGACGGCGGCTACGAGGCCGACCACTTCGACTTTCGAGTGGTGACGAAACGCGAGCGACGGATACGCCCCTACGTCGTCGGCTCGGTGGCGGAGCGGTCCGACGGAACGGGCCGGCGGTACGTCCTCGATCACCATCCGGCCGACGGGGTTAACCGAGACCCGTCCGAGGGGTGAGCATGGAGTTCGACTCGTTGGTGATCGCGGCGGCGACGGCCGACCTCGACGACGAACCGGCGGCTCGCGACCACGCCGACGCCGTCGAGTTCCGGATGGATCTCGCGGCCACCCCGCTCGCGGCACTCGACGACTACGGCGGGACGCTGCCGGTGATCGCAACGAACCGCGATCCGTCGGAGGGCGGCGAGGCCGACGCCCCGGAGCGGGAGCGACTGGCGGCGCTGGAGGCGGCGAGCGAACACGACGCCGTCGGCGCGGTCGACATCGAACTCGCGAGCCTGCGCGACGATCCGGGACGGCAGGCGGCAGCGACGGCCCGTTCCAACGGTGCGCGTGTCATCGCGTCGGTCCACGACTTCGAGTCGACGCCCTCGACCGCCCGACTCGACGAGACCCTCGCGAGGGCGGCCGACCGTGGCGACGTGGGGAAGGCTGCAGTGACCGCGACGACGCCCGGCGACGCGTTGCGGGTGTTGTCGGCGACGCACGCGGCGACCGAACGCGGCGACCGGGTGGCGACGATGGCGATGGGCGAGGCCGGCCGGCACACCCGGGCGGTCGCCCCGCTCTACGGCTCGAAAATCGGCTACGCGCCGGTCGATCCCGCCGAGGCGACCGCGCCAGGACAGTACGATCTGGCGACGCTCGCGGACCTGATCGACCGTCTCGGCGACCGGCAGAGGCTATAAGCGCGTGGCGTGTCCATCCACCCACGATGGGTGAGCGGGATCGTCGGGCGGTCGTTGCCGTCGTCGTGAGCGTGCTCGGTGCGGTGATCGGCGTCGCCGGCGCGGGCCACGCCTACCTCCGCGAGTGGGGCCGCGCGTTCGCGTGGTTCTCGCTCGTACTCGGGGCCGGACTCATGCTGATCGCAACCTTCGTCGACGCCGAGGCGGTGACGCTCTCGACGCTCCCGCTCCGCGTGAGCGGGCCGCTCCTCCTGTTGTTTACGCTGAACACGTTCGACGCGTACCGCGTCGCTCGTCGGTCGGGGCGCGGGGGTGTCGGTCGCCGAACGCCGGTCCGAGGCGACGCGGAGCCGTCCGCTTCGTGCCCGTCCTGCGGCCGGGAGTTCGATCCGGAGCTTTCCTTCTGTCCGTGGTGTGCGGGCACGCGCGACGACGAACGGATCGGGGATCGCTGAGCCTTGTCGTAACTGTACTCCGGTGGGTCGCCGTCGATTTCGGCGCCCCCTCGGAACGGACGCTACCCCGTCTCAGGTTCGGAGGAAGTAGACCTGCTTTCGGGCGTCCTTGAAGCTGTACCGGGAGCCGACGATGTCGGACTCCTCCAGCCGGTTCAGCGCGTATCGAACCGTCCGGTCGGGGAGTAGCGACTCCTCGGCGAGTTGCCCCTGCGAGAGCGGCGAGTCGCTTTCGAGCACCTTCGCGACGAGCTTCGCACTCGGCGGGAGTTCGCGCAGTCGTTCTCGGTATTCGGTGGTCGTGAGTCGGTCGTCACCAACGGAGTCGGCCGCTGTGGTGCTCATACCCGGAAGTCCGGCTCAGTAGTGGTAAAGGTTGTCTCCATATACGTGGAAACACACGAGACACATTATATGACATTATACGCAAATAGGGGCGTGATCGTCGCCGGTCGGGCTGGCGGTTGCGGTCGGCGGCATATCCAGTACGGTTTTAATCTTCGGGCAAAGAGACGCGTAGCGTGAAAGGAGAGGAGTGGTACCAGGCGGACGAAGTCGCCCAGGAGTACGACGTCAAGCGGTTTTCACGCGGTGGGCGGCTGATCGACCGCCGGGAAAAGCGGGCCGTTCTCGACGCGTTGAACCCCCTCGACGACCGGACGGTGCTGGAAATTGCCTGCGGGACGGGACGGTTCACGGTCATGCTGGCCGAACGCGGGGCGGACATCGTCGGCCTCGACATCTCCTCGGCGATGATGTCGGAGGGTCGGAAGAAAGCCCGCGCGGCGGGCGTCGCCGACCGCATCGAGTTCATCCGCGGCGACGCCGCCCGACTCCCCTTCCCGGACGACCACTTCGACACCGTCTTCGCGATGCGCTTTTTTCACCTCGCCGACACGCCGGCGAAGTTCCTCGCGGAGATGTGTCGGGTCTCCAAGGAGCAGGTCTTCTTCGATACGTTCAACGACCGAAGCACGCGCGTCCTCTACAACTCGCTGCTTCCGATGGGGTCACACCTCTACGGCCACGAGGAGGTGCAACGCCTCATCGACGGGGCGGGACTGACGCTCACCGACGCGAGTCACGACTTCGTCCTTCCCTACGGCTTCTACCGGAAGATACCCAACCGCCTCGCCGGCGCGTTCCGGAGCGCCGACACCGCAATCGGCGACACGTCACTCGGCGATTACGTCGCGTCGGTGTCCTATTGGAACGCACACGTGTAGCCCGTGGGCCCGACCGCCTCAGTGGGAACCGTTATGGTCGCTGAGTCGGTGTGATCGGATATGGACCTCTCGGTAGTAGTACCGACCCTCAACGGCCGGGATCGGCTCGCAGCGTGTCTCGATGCCCTCGACGCGCACGCCCCGGACGCGGAGGTGATCGTCGTCAACGGGCCGTCGACCGACGGCACTACCGGGATGATCCGCGACCGCGACGACGTCGACGTACTGGTCGAGGTGTCCACCCGTACCGCGAACGTCTCCCGCAACGCCGGCCTCGAAGTCGTGACCGGCGACGTGGTGGCGCTCCTCCGGTACGACCTCGTGGTCGAACCGTCGTGGCTCGCGGGGCTCGAAGGTGGACTCCCGGAGGCGCCGGTCGTCACCGGCCCGACCCACCGCACCCTCGACGGCGGCATGACGACCGAGGAGTCCGAGCGCCGGCGAGTCGGCTCCCGCGAGGTGACCTACTTCAACGGCGGGAACGTCGCCTTCCGGCGATCCGTTCTCGACGCCCTCGACGGCTTCGACGAATACCTCGAAACCGGTGGCGACCGGGACGCCGCCCACCGCCTCGCCGCCCTCGACTACGCGGTGGCGTGGCGACCGGAGATGTGCGTCCGACAGGAGTACTCCGCCGACGGCGGCGTCACCACGGGCGACCGTGGCGTCGAGTTCCGATCGCTCGCCTACCGTCTCGTGAAGAACTACGGCGTCCAGCCGGCCGCGGCCACCGGGACGATCCGACGCGCCCTGCGGGACGCCCTCGACGCCGGGCGGGACGTCGTCCGCGGGGACTTGGCGCCGACCGAGTGGTTTGGCACGGGGCGAGCCGTCGTGACCGGCGTCGCCCGCGGCGTCGCGGACGGTCTCGCCGCCCGCGTCGAGGATCGAACGCCCACGCGCAACCCCCACGGCGTCTCCGACCGCTCGGACCGCGCGGTCGCCCGGTACGACTGGCGGTGATCGCTGTGCTGCGTGTTATCCCGGCTCCGACAACGTATATATAGAACTGCAAGCGTTCGTCTCTCTGACCATGAGTACCCGTATGCAGCAACCGCTGTACATCTTGACCGACGACACGCAGCGGACACAGGGCCGATCGGCTCAGGAGTCGAACATCCGCGCGGGGAAAGCCGTCGCGAACGCCGTCCGCACGACCCTCGGGCCGCGCGGCATGGACAAGATGCTCGTCGACGCCTCGGGCACCGTCGTCGTAACCAACGACGGCGCGACCATCCTCGGCGAGATGGACATCGAACACCCCGCCGCGCAGATGATCGTCGAGGTGGCCGAGTCCCAGGAGGATTCGGTCGGCGACGGCACCACGACGGCGGCCGTCCTGGCGGGCGAACTCCTCGTCCGCGCCGAGGACCTTCTCGACGACGACCTCCACCCCACGGTCGTCGTCGAGGGGTACGACGAGGCCGCCGGGATCGCGCTGGCCACGATCGATCGACTGGTCCTCGCCGAGACCCTCGACGACGACCAGTTGGGCCGCGTCGCGGAGTCGAGCATGACCGGGAAGGGAACGGGCGACGTATCCGCCGCGACGCTCGCAGAGCGCGTCGTCGCCGCGGTCCGACACGTCACGGCGGACGGCGACATCGACCGCGACAGCATCCACATCGCCACCCACACGGGTGCGAGTTCGAGCGCCACCCGCCTGATCGAAGGCGTCGTCGTCGACACGGACCCGGTCGTCGACGCCATGCCCCGCTCCGTCCCCGACGCGACCGTCGCGGTCGTCGACGTGGCACTCGACGTTCGGAAGAGCGCGGTCGACACCGAGTATTCGATCACCAGCGTCGACCAACTCGACGCCGCGCTCGACGCCGAGGAGACCGAGCTTCGCGGCTACGCTTCGGCGCTCGCCGACGCCGGCGTCGACGTCTGTTTCTGCACGAAACAGATCGACGACCGCGTCGCCAGCCACCTCGCCCGCGCCGGCATCCTCGCTTTCGGCAACGTGAACGGGAGCGACGCCACGGCCATCGCCCGTGCCGTCGGCACCCGCCGCCTCGGCACGGTCGCCGACATCGATCCCGACGCCCTCGGCCACGCCGACGCCGTCGACATCGAGCGCTTCGGCGGCGACGACCTCGTCGTCGTCGAGGGTGGTGCGGCCGCGGCGGCCGTGCCGCTCCTGCTCCGCGGCGGCACCGAACACGTCGTCGACGAACTCGAACGCGCGGTCACCGACGCCGTCGACGGCGTCGTGGCCGCGGTCGAATCCGGTGGCGTCGTCCCCGGCGCCGGCGCGACCGAAATCGCGGTCGCGAGCCGCGTCCGCGACGCCGCGTCGCGCATCGCCGGACGGAAGCAACTCGCCGTCGAAGCCTTCGCCGACGCCATCGAGGCGCTGCCGCGCACGCTCGCCGAGAACACCGGCTTAGACCCCATCGACGCGATGATCGACCTCCGCACCCACCACGAACGCGAGGGTCGTGCGGGAGTCATCGCCGGCGGCCGCTCCGGGACCGTCGACGACCCCGTCGAGTACGGCATCCTCGACCCCGCGGCGGTGAAGCGGGCGGCCGTCGGCTCCGCCGCCGAAGCCGCGACGATGATCCTCCGCATCGACGACGTGATCGCGGCGCGCTGAGCGCTCATACGGTTTATTGTAAGTCATTACCGGTGGATCGCCAGCTCATCTCGGCGATCCACCGGTGAACAGTTAGAATAATCCGTATCACTCCACGCCGCCGAGTTCGACCGCATCCCCCGGCGAAAGCCCGAACCACTCGTCGCCACGGCCGTCGTTCACGTCACACTCGACGTAGCCGTGGCTCCCGACGACGGCCAGTGGACTCCCGGGCTCGACCGCGCCGAACGTCTCGCCCACGGGCACTTCCCGCCCGTTCACACGGACGGCCGTCCGCCCGTCGAGGACGTCGCCCGGGACGTTCGTGATCACGTTCCCGAAGTCGTCGACGGCGAGGACGAACCCCTCGGCACGGTCGTCGTCGACGGTCGCCTCCGGCAGTCGACAGTCGACCGGTTCGGCCGGCGTCAGCCGGTCGTGATCGTCGAGGGCGCCGACGCCGCGAGCCGTGACGACCTCGTGGATCGTCGCCGCGAGCGGCGCGAACACGTCGCGGCCGTGGAACGTCGCGGAGGCGGGGTCGCCGGGGTCGGCGTGGAACCAGTCCACGCCGGCGTCAGTCCCGGTGGCGAGCCGTCTAGCCACGGGCACCAACAGACCGTTGTCCGGGCCGACGAGCGTGTGTTCGCCCGCCCGCGCGACGAGGACGGCGCGGTCGGTGCCGACGCCGGGGTCGACGACGGCGAGGTGGGTCGCTGGCGGAAAGGTCGGGAGGGTCTCGCGGAGCCAGAACGCCGAGGCACGGATCGACCCCCGAGGGAGGTCGTGGCTCACGTCGACGAGGCGCGCGTCGCTTCGCCGGAGAATGGCACCTTTCATCGCAGCCGGATACGGGGAGCCGAAGTCCGAGGCGAGCGTGATCATTGGCCGTTGGTGTCGGTCTCGCTGACCCGCTGGATGCGCCGAATGCCGTCGACTTCGTCGATCACCTCGACGACCGGGTCGGGGACGAGATGTTGCCACTCGCCGCCCTCGATCATCCGGTCGCGAAGCTCCGTCCCTTCCAGTACGTCGCGGTTGAACATCGGCGACTGGCGCACCTCGACGCCCGCCTCCTCGAACAGCTGGATGACGAGCGGGTTGTTGGAGTAGCCCACGTCGAACGAGGGCGACATGCTCTGGACGTGACTCACCCAGACGGAGTTTCGATCGAGATCCTCGATTGGGACGACGTACGTCGTGCAGTCGAACTCCGCGACGGACTTGGTAACCATCATCACTCGCTCGCCCGCGGTGAACGGATCACGCGTCGTGTGGGAGTGACCGGCGCTGCCGACGCCGAGGACGAGTTCGTCCACCTCGGAGACGATTTCGGCGACCATCCGATGGTGGCCGTCGTGGTACGGCTGAAACCGGCCGATGTAGAACCCCCGCATGGTGACGACGTACGCGCCCGCATTTATAAAATCGACGAGTCGACGCGCTCGTCGAATTGTGGTGGTAGATCGGCTCTACTCCGTGGACCTGGGCTTCGTCAATGATAACCATGGGGAGAAAGTATATCAGGCGCTAACCCTTCAGTTTGACCAACGACACCGTTCTATGAACGACGACACGAACACGGACGAGCGCCCGGCCGACGGTGCGGAGCGGATCGATGATCCGCCCCGCGACGAGTCCGGCGGGGCCGACGAATGGGAGGACGACGTCCCTGTCCCGTCCGGCCCGGAACCCGGTGACGATCCGGGGGACGGCGCGGACAACGGGTCCATCGAGGATCTCGGCAGTGACGTCCGGATCGACGCCGAAATCGACGAAGACGCTGAGGACGGCCTCCTCGGTGGGCTCCAGATCGAGTCGACCGCCGAGATTCAGGTCCCCGACCGCCTCGTCGACCAGGTGATTGGACAGGAACACGCCCGCGACGTCGTCATGAAGGCGGCCAAACAGCGCCGCCACGTCATGATGATCGGCTCGCCCGGGACGGGCAAGTCGATGCTGGCGAAGGCGATGAGCGAACTCCTCCCCAAGGAGGAACTGCAGGACGTTCTCGTCTACCACAACCCCGACGACGGCAACGAGCCGAAGGTCCGGACCGTTCCCTCGGGGAAGGGCGACCAGATCGTCGAGGCCCACAAGGAGGAGGCCCGCAAGCGCAACCAGATGCGCTCCTTCCTGATGTGGATCATCATCGCCATCGTGCTGGGCTACTCGCTCATCATCGCGGGGAACATTCTGCTCGGCATCCTCGCGGCGGGGATCATCTACCTCGCGTTCCGCTACGGCTCCCGTGGCTCGGACGCGATGATCCCGAACCTGATCGTGAACAACGCGGAGCAGCAGACGGCGCCGTTCGAGGACGCCACCGGCGCCCACGCCGGCGCTCTGCTGGGCGACGTCCGCCACGACCCGTTCCAGTCCGGCGGCATGGAGACGCCCAGCCACGACCGGGTCGAGCCGGGTGCCATCCACAAGGCCAACAAGGGCGTGCTGTTCATCGACGAGATCAACACGCTCGACGTGCGCTCCCAGCAGCACCTGATGACGGCGATCCAGGAAGGCGAGTTCGGCATCACCGGCCAGTCCGAGCGCTCCTCGGGCGCGATGGTCCAGACCGAACCCGTCCCCTGTGACTTCGTCATGATCGCGGCGGGGAACCTCGACGCGATGGAGAACATGCACCCTGCGCTCCGCTCGCGGATCAAGGGGTACGGCTACGAGGTGTACATGGACGACACCATCGAGGACACCCCCGATATGCGCCGGAAGTACGCCCGCTTCATCGCGCAGGAAGTCGAGAAAGACGGTCGTCTGCCCCACTTCACCGCCAACGCCATCGAGGAGGTCATCCTCGAAGCACGCCGCCGCGCGGGTCGGAAGGGCCACCTCACCCTCGAACTCCGGAACCTCGGCGGGCTGGTGCGGGTCGCCGGCGACATCGCCCGCGCCGACGACGCCGACAGCACTACCCGCGATCACGTCCTGCAGGCGAAAGGTCGGTCCCGCAGCATCGAACAGCAGCTCGCGGACGACTTCATCCAGCGCCGCAAGGACTACGAACTCCAGGTCTCCGACGGCTACGTCACCGGCCGCGTCAACGGCCTGGCCGTGATGGGCGAGGACTCCGGTATCGTCCTCCCCGTGATGGCCGAGGTGACGCCCTCGCAGGGGCCCGGCGAGGTCATCGCCACGGGCCAGCTGAAGGAGATGGCACAGGAGGCCGTCTCCAACGTCTCCGCGATCATCAAGAAGTTCTCGGACGAGGACATCACTCAGAAGGACATCCACATCCAGTTCGTGCAGGCGGGTGAGGGCGGGGTCGACGGCGACTCCGCCTCCATCACCGTCGCCACCGCGGTCATCAGCGCGCTGGAGGGCGTCGGCGTCGACCAGTCGCTCGCGATGACCGGCTCGCTCTCGGTTCGGGGGGACGTGCTCCCCGTCGGCGGCGTCACCCACAAGATCGAGGCCGCCGCCAAGACCGGCTGTGATCGGGTCATCATCCCCGAGGCCAACCTTCAGGACGTGATGATCGAGGACGAGTACGAGGAGATGATCGAGATCATCCCCGTCAGCCACATCAGCGAAGTCCTCGACGTGGCGCTCGAAGGCGAGCCCGAGAAGGATTCGCTGGTCGACCGGCTCGAGACGATCACCGGCTCGGCACTCGACAAGCAGAGCGTCAACCAGGGTCCGAGCAGTCCCAGCCCGCAGTAGGACGACTGCGGTGCCCACCGTCTCTCCATCCTGATGCCCGAGTGGACGGCCTTCGCTGGGTTCGTCGGCGTCGTCCTCGTGGGGTTGCTCTTTCTCGCGCGCGCGTCGGCGGACGTCCTCGCTCCCGCCGAGCCACCGCTTCCCGAGCCGACGGCGGTGGAGTACCCCGCCTCGCTCGGCGACCGCGTCGTCGGGACCCACCGGTCCGGTCCCCCGCCCTTTTCGACGACGACGCTTCTAGTCAACGTCGTCGTCTCGCAGGGCCTGTTCGCCTCCCTCCTCGTCGTCGGGCTGTGGGTCGCCGCCGTCCCGCCGTCGTCGCTTGGCCTCGCCGCCGACCCGCTCGCGCCGCCCGCCCTCGCCGCCGGCGTCGGCCTCGGCGTTTCGCTTTACGCCGTCAACGCCGCCGGCTCGCGCCTGAGCGACCGGTTCGGCTTCGGCGACGCGACGGCGCTCCGGGAGGCGATGGCGCCCGACTCGGCGGCGGGGTGGGCGGTCCTGTTGCTCGTCGTCCTGCCGCTCGTCGCCGGCTTCGAGGAACTGCTCTTTCGCGGGGTTCTGATCGGCGCGTTCGCGACCGGCTTCGACGTCTCGCCGTGGCTTCTCGCGGCGCTTTCCTCCGTCGCCTTCGCCCTCGGCCACGGCGCACAGGGGCGGGTCGGCATCGTCGTCACCGGGGTGCTCGGGTTCGTCCTCGCGGCGGCGTTCGTCCTCACCGGGAGCCTCGTCGCCGTCGTCGTCGCCCACTACCTCGTGAACGCCCTGGAGTTCGTCGTGAGCGAGCGGTGGGGTAGTTAGGCTTCGAGGTCACGCAGTCGCTCGGCCACCTCGGGGGGCGTCGCGCCTGCCCCCGAGACGCGGTGGTCGGGGATGAACAGCGGGACTGGATTGGCCCGAAGCGCCTCGCGGACGGCCTCCAAGTCCGCCTCGTCCTCGTCGTCGAGGCCGGCCAGTCGCGCCACACGCGCCACGGTCACCGTCTCGCCGTAGGGGACGTTCCGGACGGCGTCGAGTACCGTCCGCTGGTCGGTCGGCACGGTGAGCGCGACGGTCACGTCGTCGAAGTGGTCCGCGGCGCCGTCGAGGTAGTCGAAGACGCGATCAAGAAGCGGGTGGTCGGGCTCGGCGTCGTCGGGGATGGCCTCGGGGAAGGAGACGCTGATGACCCGGTCGCCGACGACGCCCACCTGGACCGCACGCCCCAACCGCGGCGATTCGCGTGCGTAGATACCTTCCATGCGTTCCCGGTGGGCGGGTCGACGCAAAAATGGGACGCAAGGCTTATGTGCAAATCAGTCCGTTAGTGTACAATGATGGACGCTAATGGTGAAGAACTGGCGCCGGCGGTGCGTTCGATCCTCGACGCCGCCCACGAACGGGCAGGGGGCGAGAAGCGCGTCTCGGTCGACGCGCAGTCCTTCTCGGACGCCTGCGCGGCCGCCGAGGCGGACGGACGGGTCCCGGTGATCGCGGAGATAAAACCCACGAGTCCGACGACGGACGGCCGACGCGACGACGATCCGACCGACCTCGCGCGAGGGATGGTCGCGGGCGGGGCGACGGCGCTGTCGGTGTTGACCGAGCCCGACCATTTCGGGGGGTCGACCGACGCGCTCGAACGCATCAGGGCGGCGGTCGACGTGCCCGTCCTGCGCAAGGACTTTATCCTCGAGGAGTCCCAACTCGATATCGTGGCGTCGGATCTGATCCTGTTGATCGCGCGCTTCGTGGACGACCTCCCCGGCCTCCTGCGGGCGGCCGAGGAGCGGGGCTTCCAGCCGCTGGTCGAGGTCCACACCCGTGTGGAACTCGACCGGGCGCTCGACGCGGGCGCGGACCTGATCGGCGTCAACAACCGCGACCTGGGGGCGCTGGAGGTCGACCTCGACACCTTCGAGTCGATCGCCCCCCACGTTCCGGACGACGTGACGCTAATCGCGGAGAGCGGGATCGGATCGACCGACGACGTGCAGCGGATGCGGTCGGCGGGCGCCGACGCCCTGCTGATCGGCAGTGCGATCATGGACGGCGACGTGACCGACAACGTGCGGCGATTTACCACAGCATGAGTTCTGACACAGGCAAGTTCGGCGAGTACGGCGGACAGTACGTTCCCGAGGCGTTGATGCCGGCCATCGAGGAACTGGAAGACGCGTACCAGCGGTACGTACTGGAGAACGAGGACGGCTTCATGGACGACTTCCGGGAGCGGTTGGCCGACTTCGGCGGCCGGCCGACGCCCCTCCAGAAGGCCAGGCGGCTCTCGGACCGGTACGACCGCGACGTGTATCTCAAACGAGAGGACCTCCTCCACGGCGGCGCGCACAAGCTGAACAACGCGCTCGGGCAGGTCCTCTTGGCGA
>ERZ1034488.267-NODE-267-length-13012-cov-39.108590_pt1 | contig 13012 bp, 10 predicted proteins | sample MGYA00520646_ERZ1034488 | MGnify/ENA primary metagenome ERZ1034488 (study PRJEB33760, sample SAMEA4777686) | hypersaline lake metagenome | biome: hypersaline environment; feature: brines | place: Spain | collected 2012-08 | depth 0 m ...
TTGAGGACGGGAGTATGGACGTCTACCGCAAGAAACAACAGTGGGACGCCGCGAGTCTCCCCGACCCGGTGATCTCGCCGCTGCGGAGCTACCGGAAGCTGATGGTCCCGCCAACGGAGCGGTGGCCAGTGTTTCCGACGTTCGACCAACGGACGCTCGCAGGGCTCATCCGAGATGAACTCGCCGACCGAGGGGAACGCCCGGAAGCAATTACTGAACGCCGTGCGGAGTACGCTCGCGACCTTCTGCTGGCGCTCGATACTGACATACGGCCGCCGTCCATCACGACCGACGGTGCACGGTCGATCCTCCGGCGGCTCTCAGAGACCGCAGAGATCGACATTGACCATACAAAGCACGATTATCTCGCCCCCCATGGCGGTCGCCGCGGGATGGGTGAGGTGCTTGTCCGCGCATTCGGCTACACGGTGGCGGCTCGGTATCTTGATAACTCTGAGGAGATGGTTCGAGAGCGGTATTCACACATTGAAGCCGGCGAATTAGGAGATGCCGCAACTGAGGCTCTCAACGAGATTGATACGCTAGACGGAGAGGCCTGAGTCAATTGCCGCGGTTGTCGAACTTCTTTCACGGCTAAGGCCGTTGAGTTCCTCTCTGCGCAGCTGTGAGCTTAGTCTTGTTGGAGCGATTGTGCTGGCGTTGGTACCGTGTCGTGGACAAGATCAAATCCGCGCGCTTCCATCTGTTCGAAGTAATGAGCTGCATCAAGCCCACTCGTCTCCGTAATGAAGATGCCGTCCTCAGTGACGTCGCCATCTGCCATGAGCTGTAAGGAGACAGATAGTGGAACTCCGACGTAACAACCGTACTCTCGCATGAGAGTGATGTCGTGCCCGTCAAAGAACGGGAACGGTTGTTCAAAATGGATCGTAGCTCGGTCAGTGTGACCATGTGCGGTCCCGGTCACATCTGCTGAGAGAATTGTCTGAGGTGTCCAGTCAGTTGTCGGTGAGAGTTCTGCAGGCGGTTTCCACTCTGCCTCGGTGGCGAGCCCTTCGTTTTTGATCTGCTGTTGTAGCACTGCAACCGGATCAACAGTGTTCTCATCAACGGCAACGCTGTCGGTCGTGAACGCATTTGCTGCGTGGAGCGTCCGCTGATACTCTTTCCACTCGTCGTGCCATGCCCCACGTGTGATGATTTCAGTGACGTCTTTCTCCTGTGCGATCGGTGCCTTCGGGAACGTTATCGGCTCCGGGTGAGAGATGACGTAGGTATCAACGGTTCCGATAGGCTCTGGGAACTCAAACGTCCGAGCCTCGCTGAAGGCTGGCAAGTCGTCATGGACCTCTCCGTCAACCCACTTTGCGCGTTCATCAACAGTCGGATCATGTTCATACGTGACGGTGTCGGTAAGGCCGGGCGTCGTCTGAGTGAGCAACCGCCACATGCCCCAGTAGAAATTGACCGTATCAACCGAATCAAACTCATCACATGCGACCATGCCCAGCGCGATGGTGCTCACTAATCCACCGTTCGCAAACCACAGCGAGTTACCCGCTTCAGCAAACGCATCAGAGCGGTCAAGCACCGACTCGAAGTCAAACGCATTAAGATCAACGCCAGTGAGGCCACCAACGGCCTCCATAGCGTCTAAGACGTTGTCTTCAAACTGATACGGGAGGCCATTCACTACGTAATCTGCGTCGGATAGTACCCGCTCGATATCACTCGAATCCGTGGCGTCAACTGGCTCGTAACGGAACCGGTCGTCGTCAATAAGCTCAATCAGTCGTGTCGCTCCCGCTTCATCAGCGTCAGCGACTACAACCTCATCAAAGTCACTCGTTTTGTACAGGTCATACACACACGCGGACGTCATGGCACCGGAGCCACCCAGTACCACAGTTTTGCTACTCATGAACCATTTATGATTATGATCTGGTGGGTACTTAAAATAGTGGGTCAGCGCTAGTATATAAACAATGCCGTAATTTATCTCTGAAATAGATATGTCATAAGTGGTAAGTTGGTGCTACGATACAAATCAAATAGTGATACTCGCTGCCGTAGACAACTCAAAGCAAGCACGCGACGTGATGCGTGAAGCCCAACAGCTCGGGGCAGACCTCCACGAACCGGTAGACGCCATCCATGTATTGACACGCGAGATGTTAGTTAGTGTGGCTGAGGTGGAAGTAGGCGATCAGCCATTGGTCGAGAATTACGAAGTAGAGGAGTACGTATCTCGAATCGTGACTAACGCTGTTCAAGAGTCGTCGCTACCGGAGCCACAGACGACCGTTCGGGTTGGCGATCCGGCCGACGAAATTGCGTCGTATGCGTCGGAGGCGGATGCACGGTATATCGTTATTGGCGGAGGCAAGCGATCGGCAACTGGCAAGGCACTCTTTGGGAGTGTAACCCAACGTGTCATTTTTCAATCACCGGTGCCAGTACTCACCGTTGGTCTAACTACATAATCATTTACAAAAGGTGAACGCCATGAGACCACCCCAATGGCATAGTTCTTGACAGTCTGTCGGGAAGTTAGTCTGCTCGATCCATCCAACCTGGAGTGCGATCAGAGAGGTAGCCAGCAACACTTTGTTGATCGCTATCTGTATCGTCGCTGTCGCGTGCCCGGTCAGTCAGCAACACCGGACGCAGTTGCTCGAGCTCGATTGTGAGCCCGACGAGACAAAGCGCGATAATAAACGCAATTGGGAATCCTAACAACACGACAAAATTCTGAAGCGTTGCGAGTCCACCAGTGGTCAACAACAGCGACGACAGCAACCCTACTAGGCCACCCCAGATAACACGGTTCAGTGTCGACGGGTGCTCGCCGCCATCAGTGGTAAACATCGCGAGGCTCAGCGTGGTCGAGTCGACTGTCGTAATGAGGAACGTCAACACGAGCAAGAGATACGCAACCGCAAACACACCTCCGAACGGGATAATCGACTCAAACAACGGGAACGCAACAACTTCGCGCCCTTGATTGAACACAATCGAGAGCAAATCGATTCGTCCGGTCGTCTGCGCCCACAGCGAGGAGCCACCCATCACGATGAACCACGGGAATGACGCACCGGTCGTCCCAATGAGGCCAGCAAAGACGACTTGCCGGATAGTTCGACCGCGACAGATGCGAGCGATGAAGATGCCAATCATGGGCGCAAACGAGAACCACCACGCCCAATAAAAGACAGTCCACCCGCCGACCCATTCGCCACCATTGGCTGCGTTGGCAAACAGGCTCATACCGATGAAGTCGTTCAGATACCCCCCAAACGCCTCAGTACCGGCGTTTAACAGGAACGCAGTCGGACCAAAGATGAACGCAACCGCGAGCAGTAACAGAAACAGGCCCATGTTGAAATTCGAGATTCGACGGATGCCCCGCTGAACGCCGAGCGCTGCTGAGATGGTAAACCCAACCGTCAGCCCGACTGTCACGAGGATAGTCCCGAGATTCCCGACTTCAACGCCGTAGTTGTACGAGAGCCCGCCTAAGAACTGGGTTACGACAAAGCCGAGTGAGACGGCAACGCCACCAACGGAGACAACCACCATCAGCAGGTCTAGCGGCTTCACCCACCGCTTGTCGAGATTTTCAACGCCAATAAACGGGGCAAACACTGTGGATGGTTTGATCGGCGCGCCCTTGCGGTGGACATAGTACGAGATCGTGATACCGACAATCAAGTACGCAGACCACGGCGAGATACCCCAGTGTAACATCGTGTACTGGATAGCATCCGGAACAACCGCTGCACTTTCAGCTCCTGAGCTGAAGAATGGGAGCCCGGATGAGTAGTGGAACAACGCCTCGGCTGGGCCATAAAAGACCAGTCCCGTGGACAACCCTGCTGAAAACAGCATGGCGAGGAAAGAGAAATACGAGAACTCTGGTTCCTCATCTGGGCCGCCAAATTTGATCTTGCCCCATGGACCAATCAGCAGCCACGTGCAGAATGCGACGGCTAAGAACATCGCCCATAAGAACACCCAACCCAGCTCGCTCCACAAGAACGTGTTTGCGTTCGTGAGGAACGTCCCAGCGGTCTCAGGACGGAGTGCGATGTATCCGATAGCGACGATGGTCGCAACAGCACCACCAATGAACACGAACGGGTCTACTTCGTTACGAAACGAAGCGAAGATCCCTGGTGAGTCGGTACTCATAGGTAGACCACCACGGTTCCATCTTCAACTTCAACATCATATGTCTCAACTGGTGGGTCAGAACCATCAATCTCTGTTGAGCAGGCACAGCCGCTGCCGTCTGTCGCCGCAGATTGGTCAGTCGTTGGCTCAACCCGTGTCTCGAAGGTTTTTGCTTTGACCTTATGCGGATTAAACACGGACTCACCCGTGGTGACGTCAAACTCCCAGCCGTGCCATGGACAGCGAACGACCTGTCCTGGGCGTACCCAATTGAATTCGCCGGGCGCACTGGCCTCGGTCGTGCCACCGAGTTTCCCTTCACACAACGGGGCTCGCTGGTGGGGACAATCGTTTTTGAGTGCGTGGAACTCACCGTCAACGTTGAACACGCCGACCGAGAATCCATCAAGCGTTTCGATCCGTCGCTCACCAGGAGAAAGCTCCCCGGCAGGACAGATCGGGAATCGTTTGGTGCTCATAATGATTGGTGGTCTATGGTGTTACTGTAGCGGGCTCCCGTCCGTCGGCAGGTCCCACAGTTCGGCGGCATTCTCGTATTTGATCGCTCGCTCCATCTCCTCCGCCATCGGCGGCATCCCCCACGTAGGGTCGTCGCCGTCCCAGTGAGGGTAATCTGAGGCGTAAATGAGCATTTCATCAGCGTGCATCATATCGAGGATCTGACTGTGATGTTCCGGATCCTCTGGCTCTTCGATAGGCTGGCTCGCAAACCACACGTTCTCACGGATGTACTGACTTGGCTTTTGCTCGAGCCATGGGACCTGCGACCGAAGGCCCTTCCAGTTTTTATCAAGCCGCCACATGAAGTGTGGAAGCCATCCGTACCCGCCCTCGATGAATGCCCAGTTGAGGTCGGGGTACTCAACGAGGACGCCTTCAGTTGTGATCGACGCCAACTGACCCATGTAGTATGCCCCGAGTAGGGTATGCCACTCAATGTAGTTGTTCGGGTGACCAGCGCCGGTGGGTGGGTTACTTGTCCCATGCCCTTCCGAGAAGGGGTGGACGGCCATCGCGAGGTTTTGTTCCTCGGCAGCCTCATACATTGGCCAATACTGGGGACGACCGTATGGGACCTCGGCACCGCCTGGCAGTAACACCTGCCGGATCTGTGGGTGGTCACCGTACTCCCGGATGAGATCCGCCGCCCGGTCTGGAGCTTTCGGGGCGACGTACAACGACGCAATAAAGCGGTCATCAACCGGAAGCACGTCGGTCACGAGCCACTCATTGTATGCGCGGGCGAGCGCATGGGCGTAATCTCGATTCGGTAACGCAGCGAGATTAAACCACGAGTTCCCAGTCAACATCGCGTAATCGATGTCATGGACGTCGAGATGGTCTTCAACGATCTTGGTGAGATCACTGCCTGGGGTTTCACCATCATCGGTGATCTCGTCTTGTCGCAGAAACTCACCTGGGTTACGATACAACAACTCGGGGAGAACGAGCCCGTCGTCTTTGTACCGGTCAGGGAGATATTGGGCTATTGCCTCATTGTCAGCCCACCGCTGATGGATATCAGCGTCAACAAGTGATAACGCAGAGTCAGTTCTCTCACTGGATCGATCGTCTTGCGTTTGTCGCGGCATGATCCACATGATAGTATATGATACCCTTAATTAAAACTTGTTGTTGCGCAGCTGAGTAAATACCCGCGAGAGTGGCTATACTACTCGTATTCGACGGTTGCGCTCGGGAACTCGTATAAAAACGATAGTCACATAATTCGGTATTGTCGAACTGCATGAGTAACGACCAGTCCCCAAACGACAGATACACCGCAAAAGTCGTGTCATCGTTTCTCATCCCGTAGCGAATTCGGCATAACCGAATGTTTATGTTAATTGCTACTATGGCACATGCCATGGCAGATGAAGTAAATCGACCAATCAAGAGTTTAGTAACGATGGACCAACTCGTCAGCACCCTTGAGGCAGCGGGGTCAATGCGGGTGACCGATCTGGCGACAGAAATTGACCGCCCTCAAAGCGTCGTCCACGATTATCTGAGCACACTCAGCGCTCTGGGATACGTTATTCAGACTGATACCGGAGCGTATCAGCTGAGTTTCCGGTATTTGGAGATCGGCGGGACAATCCGGTCACAGACGGCGTTGTATGACGTCGCAAAGCCGGAAATTACGCGGCTCGCGCAAAAGTCTGCAACGGCACTCGTGACGCTGTCAACAGAACAACGCGGTCAGTGCGTAGCATTAGCCGTGATTCAGGGTGAACAAAACATTTCTTATGATTTTACCGCAGGAACACGATTCGATATGCACTCGTCTGGCGTCGGTAAGGCAATGCTCGCTGAGTACAGTTCACAGCGAGTCGAAGAAATCATTGACAGACATGGGCTCAAGGCACGAACAGAGCATACGATTACCGACCGTGACGCGCTCTTTTCTGAGTTGGACCACATTGCACAGCGTGACGTGGCATACGATCGTGAAGAGTACCGACTCGGGATGGCAACGATATCAAGCGCGCTCACGACCGCCACAGGTACTGTCTTAGGCGGTGTCAGCGTCACAATCCCTGCGCATGTGCTTCGCGATGAGTCGGTGATAGAGTCGCTGAAAACAAAACTCCTTGCGACAACAAACGTTATTGAGTTGAATATTGCGAGTGAGTAAGTTGGTGGGATACGGATTGTCGTGAGTGGCGCTCGCTCACGAAAAGGCGAAGTTACTTGTGAGGCGATACCAACTGTGTTATTCGAACATGGCATCTCAGCAGCGCCAGAACTATCGGAACGGAGAGTGGGTTGGAGCGGAAACGACCGAAACAGTCCAAGTGACCAATCCGGCAGACGGATCAGTGGTGGCAACGTTCCCGAAAGCGTCACCAGCAGCCCTCAACGCAACTGTTGAGGCGGCCGTCACGGCACAAACGGCGTGGGCGTCACTTCCAGCACCAGACCGTGGAGCGATACTCCGAGACGCCGCACACGAACTTGAACAACGGCGCGATACCGTCGCAGAGCTGCTGACGCAAGAAGAAGGCAAGGCGTTGCCGGAAGCAACAGGAGAGGTCCAGCGAGCGATCGACATTCTGTATCATTACGGAGAGAAAGCGAAGTCAATCGCTGGAACGGTAAAATCAGCCTCAGGCGCACAGACACGACTCCGGACTATCACAGAACCCCTCGGGACCGTTGGCCTCATCACCCCCTGGAATTATCCAATCGCGATTCCAGCGTGGAAAGCGGCCCCAGCATTAGTGACAGGAAATACGGTCGTACTAAAACCAGCATCAGAAGCACCAACCGTCGCTCACGAGTTAGCAGCGTGTTTTGATCGGGCAGGCATGCCCGATGGTGTATTTAATGTGATCACCGGCTCTGGAGCAGACGTTGGTGGAGCCTTGACCGCACATGAGTCGGTCGATGCAATTTCTTTTACTGGAAGCACGGCCGTCGGGCAGACCGTCGGAGAGGTGGCACGAAACAACGGAGCACGCGTACAGCTGGAAATGGGCGGCAAGAATCCAGCCGTTGTGATGCCTAGCGCCAATATGACTGAGGCAGCAACAATCGTTGGCGAAGGTGGGTTTGGCGTGACTGGGCAGGCCTGTACAGCAACCTCACGGGCGATCGTTCATCAATCGGTGTACGATGACTTTCTCGATGCTCTCACGGAGTACGCAGAAAACATCGATATTGGCCCAGGGTTGACTGCAGAGATGGGACCTCAGATCACCGCAACAGAGCAAGAACAGACGCTCGAATACATTCAGACCGGCAGAGAAGAGGGGGCAACGCTCACCGCAGGTGGAGGCGTACCGGACGTTGATGGGGACGGCCACTACGTTGAGCCGACAGTGTTCAGTGACGTAACGCCAGAGATGACCATCGCTCAAGAAGAAATCTTTGGGCCAGTCATAGCGGTCATCGCCGTCGAGTCGTTCGAGGAAGCGGTTACGGTTGCAAATGATACGACCTATGGGTTGTCAGCCAGTATTATCACCCAAGATTTGACTGAGGCCAACGAGTTTATCGATCGCGTTGAATCGGGGGTTGTCAAGGTAAATGAGAAGACAACAGGGCTTGAGCTTCATGTGCCGTTTGGAGGAACCAAAGATTCCTCAAGTGAAACGTGGCGCGAACAAGGCGATGCCGGCTTAGAGTTCTTTACAACGACAAAAACAGTATACGTGAATTACTGAACCCGGTGGTTTCTGTTCTGTAGAATATATTTGTTGACGGCAGTCATCGTAGCTGATGCAATTGAGATATCTGGGGAATGCGTGCCGTAACGCACCGACATCTCGCGGCATCCTCGGTTATCCAGTACACGGGGTCGCCACCATATTGATTTCAAAGGCGGTGAGCTGCAGCTATGCGTACGATCACGTACCGGCGATATGCAGGTGAAAGCACCAATTTCTGTCGCACAGAAATATTAGTAGAGTACGTCCACTACGAGCGGTTCATGCCCGCTTTTACGGTTTCATGAGCGTATCTCACCGGCCAGCGCATGGTTGGTGGCTACTGAGGGCTCACATCCAAAACAAACACATGTACAGCATTATTTACTGAAAGACAATATCGTAGCACTCAGGATCCAGATTATGATTTTTCAAAATCAGTTGGCGTAGTCGATTCACTGTAGGTTACGCAAGTCGGTTCTGTAGAGCCGAAAACGTGAGCAACGAGACGTGTTCAGCCAATCGACGAGAAGACGACTGGAACGCAACAAGGCGATGACGCTAAGCTATGCCACCAGTATTTTCTTATAACCGGCCGCGTACGTGCTCATTATGTCTCGAAGCAACGTCCCGGTTGAAACAGTCGATAAGAGCTTAGATATTATTGAATATCTTGAATCACATGGACCGACAGGGGTAGCAGACATTGCGACGGCCGTCGGTGCTGCTAACAGCACGGTCCATAATCATCTGATGACGCTCAAGCAACGAGGCTACGTGATACAAACTGAGACTGGGTACCAACTTGGCTTACGATTTCTCCGCCTTGGAGAGTCAACGCGCACGACGACCGACGTGTACGAGATTGCCCGGCCGCAGATAGAGCAGTTAGTGGCTGATACGAACTTGGTCGGGAATCTTGCTGTGAGACAGAACCACCGTGGTGTGTATTTGTATCGCTCGCGTGGGAGCGATGAAATACGATTTTCAACAGCCGCCGGCGAGTTCCACGAGCTTCACTGTACAGCCACCGGGAAAGCGATACTCGCATTTGAGTCTGAAAAAACACGACGCGCACTGCTTGAGCAGATAGACCTGTCTGAACACACGACAAACACCATCACGAGTACAGCATCACTGATCGAAGAACTGTCGCAGGTTCGCGAGCAAGGGGTCGCATTTGATGATGAGGAATACGGTCACGGATTACGATGTGTGGGAGTGCCAATAGTGGGCCCAGATGACCGGCCTACGGGGGCGATTAGTGTGTCCGGACCCGCATCGGATCTGACAGGCGAGTGGTACACCGAAACGCTCCCCAACAAACTCACCGCAACTGCGAATCGAGTCGAGCTCAATCTACGTGATTACTGAGGTCGACTGTCATCTGCACACGATGGGAGCTCTCTGGCCAGCAGTGGGGGCGTGCTATACCGGTATACGAATACGGTATAGCTACCTTCGATCATCGCACAGCGTGGGTGCCGCTACGCTGTTTTTCGACAATCACACCCACCGTCACGCAGGAGGTCTTTGAGCGGGGTGGTCGATCCACAGCGCGGGCAGAGCAACTGCATATCGATGAGTACCTCATACTCGTCATGATCGAGGTCGTCACCATTCGCTAGCGTAGTCAGCGTCGAGTCGGCAACAGAGTGCAGCCTCCCCTGAAGTTTCTCTATCGTCTCGATGCGTTGTTCGGTCCGGTCACGGTCGTCAGCTGGTAGGGTAGCCTCACGTACCTCCGTTAAGTACGTGTAAATCGTTTGGTGAGTAACAAAGTCGGCGGTGACGGCGTCAACGTCGATACCGTGGCGTTCTAACTCACGCCGCGCAGTTACTGTGTCGCCGGCGGCATCGCCTGTGAGGTCCTCGTACAACCGTCGCACTTCTTTGTCAGTCTGTGAGACAGTTGCTGACTCAAGGGCCGCTGCGAGAACGGCCCGATTAAACCGGTCGGCAAGATCGCGGAGGCTTGTTCGATCACCGGCAGCGCCAGTCCACGCAGCCTCAAGCTCGGCACCGAGGTTGCCTAATTCATACGTTTCGATGACCCGCGTAACCTTTGATTGCTGTGGTGGCATGGATGGCTGCTCATACGTACTCTGTCTTTACAATGGTACCGATGTAATCTTGGCTTAGAGTGTATCTCTGCTGAGTGGTAGCGCGGTCAATTACACGCGTACACGTGTAAATTACTCGACCGACTCGATGTACTGATATTCGTCGGGGAGACCAGCAGCGTCTTCGGTGAGCAACGCCGCAATGAGATATTCCGTTTCTGCCTCGAAGTGGTCGATAAGCTTCGCAATGCGGTCCCGGTCAATTGCTTCGAGTGAGTCTAGCAACATGAATGGGACCTTGTCACCGACGTCGTGAACAAGATACCCAGCCAGCGCAAATACGAGTCCCGTCACTTCGCGCTCGCTTTCTGAGAGGTGTGCGAGGGTATCCTCATACGCAGCCCCATCAGCCGTGGTACGCACCACATGCATATCGAACGTCGATTGCGACGTCTTGCGGCGGCCCTCTCGGACATCTGTTTTCTTCTGTTCAATCCAGATCCGGTCTAGATTGTCGTAGCCAAGTAACGCAAGCACCGTTTCCATCTGGTCGTTAAATTCGGTGACCGCGTCTGCTTCGATCTGGTCAACACGATTCCGGAGGTCTTGCAACCGTTTGGTAAGTGCGTCACGTTCCTCGACGAGGTCCGGTCGGGTTGCAATTGTTGCTTCGTGGGTGGTAATTGTTTCAGTGAGCTCTTCTATCTCGTCTTCGAGCCGCTCGATACGAACTTCCTTCTCGGTCGCGTCCTGATGAAGGTGGATGATGGTGTCGTCGGTATCCATTTCAAGCGACTCAACCTCGTCTTTGAGCTCTGTGATCTCAGCTTCTTTAGCCTCAATCTGTGTTTCTAGGTTCTCGATGGTCTCCTGGGTAGTCTTGATATCATCGTCAATACTCTCAAGCCGGTCGGTGAGCTCTTCTCGTTTACGTTTTTGCTCTTCGATCTTGTTCTGCCGGGTAACAAGTTCATCAATCGTTGAGGTGACCTCGTTTTGCTCAGCAACGATATCTTGCCTGACGGCTTTTAGATCGTCAACAGTGTCTCGAATAGCAGTCGTCGAGACGTCGCTACCACATGTCCAGCACGTTGTAGTCTCTTCGGCCAGCTGGGCAGTCAGTGCCGCTTGGTTTTGTTTTCGGTCGTGTGTCTGCTGGAGTACGTGTTCGGGTCGCTCATCAAGCATCTCCTCATTAAATTCGATGATCGAGTTCAGATCGGTCAACCGCCGTGTGAGAGACGTTTTCCGTTCACGAAGGTCTTCGATACGCTGTTGAAGTTCAGTGTCGTCCTGGACGACCTCAGAGACATCATCAAGCGTTGCAGTAACCTCCTCGCGTGTTTGCTTCAGCGTTTCAAGCGTCTCCTGTTCTGTTTCGAGATCGTATGTGAGCGAATCTAGCGTGGACTGTGCCTCACGCAGTTGAGCGTACGCATCGTCGCGGTTTTGTTTAACCGACTGCTTGTCGGCAATGTTGGCGTCACGCTGTTCGATCTTAGATTCGATGTCTTCAAGTTCAGCCCGTACTTCCCTCAGCGTCGACTGCTTGTCTTCACGCTGCTCCGTAAGCGATGACACCTCAGTCTCGAGTTCCTCAAGCCGCTCTAACTGTGTCTCAATGTCGTCACGCTCACGTTGACACTGCTTGATATCCGACTCAATCTGGTCTGTATCGATTGGTCGCATGATGATCTCTCTGAGGTCATCACCTCGCCGCACGGCCCGCCGTGCAGCATTCGACTCAAGCACAAACGCGAACAAATCAGCGACTGTCGGATCATCAAGATACGGGTCACCCCCATACCGGATCTGGTCGCCATCGCGGCGTAGATATCGCGTGTACGTTGTGTCCCCGATATCGAGCTGTACCGATCCCTCATCGGTATCGCCCTTTAGTGAGGCTTGGTTGCTGCCAAGTGCAGCCATGATAGCCTGTAACGCTGAGGTTCGATTCGTGGCGTTTTCACCAGTCAGGATTGTAACACCGTCTGATAAGGAAAATGTGGCTGTATCGATGCCTCCAATATTCTCGATTGAGATGTTCATTGAGGAATGAACGATGTCTTTCATAATCCCATATTCAAAATACTGGGATATATATCCTCTGTTCAGATCGACACGGTGGATATCAAGTCGAACACGTGACCGGTCGCCATCGACATGATGAACAACAGCCGTGTCGCCGGTGTACGTGATCGTCTCAACGGTATCCGTGTCAAGGAACGCGACACGGTCAATCAGTGCTACAATCTCTGCGAAGCGGTCGTGTGAGTGTGTCTCTGGAGAGTCGGACATGTGGACAGTGCAGCTATTCTACAGAGACAAATGTGTGAGTAGATACCGAGACAACACGCCGCCGCCGACAGCACAAAAAAAGAGGGCCGCGACTGGCCTCACTCGGCGTCGTCATACCGGACAGCCAGCGTTTCGAAGTCGTACTGACTCGGTGGTCGCGCCGGCTGTGGGTACGGATGCCGCCATCCCTCGCGGGTGATGATGACAAGGTGGTCGCCGTTTGGCAGCGTGTGGAAGTCGGCCGACGGCTGGTGTGGCGGGGCTCCGAGCTGGCAGTTGGCCGTCTCGTCGTGGACGGGGCCAGTCGCGTCACTGGTGTCGTGGCGGTCGCTGTGTGCCGGAACG
>ERZ1034488.270-NODE-270-length-12879-cov-3.632798_pt1 | contig 12879 bp, 4 predicted proteins | sample MGYA00520646_ERZ1034488 | MGnify/ENA primary metagenome ERZ1034488 (study PRJEB33760, sample SAMEA4777686) | hypersaline lake metagenome | biome: hypersaline environment; feature: brines | place: Spain | collected 2012-08 | depth 0 m ...
ATCTTCCGGCACCGGGTTCCAAGACAGTTCCCACGCGAAGCGCCCTTCGTTGGAGATGGCGTTCATCTCCGGCGAAGGGCGTTCTTGTTTCTCCGGGCGGGCATTCTTAGGACAGCAGCTCCACAGCAGGCGACGAGCATCGTCCGCCCCGGTGCTACGGCCCTAACATTTCGGGGCCCGTATTTCGGGGCCCGGCGCCATCGGGTCGAGACGACTGGCGAGGAGCGCTTCGCACAAGAAGGGTCCTGCACACGAGACGTCTTGCACACGAGGCGTCTTGCCCCTGTCCGTTCCCGCACACAGCCCCCTGTACGCAGAATGCGCACGCCGAACGACAACGGGCACACCCATCCGCAACGGCGGGGATTCTTTTCGTTCCTGGACCACAACCACACCAGAACCATGAAGCGACTGATACCACTTGCCCTCGGCCTTGCCTTGTTCCTACTCCCTGGCCTCGCCGTGGCACAGCAGGGCACCATTACGGGAACCGTCACGGACGCCGAGACGGAACAGCCCCTGCCCGGGGCGACGGTCCAGCTCCCCGACGAGGGGGCCGGGACAGCCACCGACCGCGACGGCGAGTTTCGGCTACGAGTGGCGGCTGGCCAGTACCGGCTCCGTGTCTCCTTCGTGGGGTACCAGGAAGAGACGCGAAACGTAAGCGTGGAGGTGGGGTCCACCACCCGGGTGCGCATCCGGCTGCAGCCCAGCCAGGCCGAACTGGAAGAGGTCGTCGTGACGGCCCTCGGACAAGAGCGGGTGCAAGACGAGCTGGGTGCCAGCCAGTCCACCATCGACGGGGCCGCCATTGAAGAGTCCGGCGACGCGCAGGTGATCCAGAGCCTGGCAGCCAAGGCCCCAGGGCTCAACATCACGAACACCGGCGGCGAGCCGGGCGCCGGGGCCAGCATCATCATTCGGGGCCGCAACACCATTCAGGGCGACAACCAGCCGCTGATCGTGGTGGACGGGGTCCCGGTCAGCAACGAAACCTTCGGGGAGGGCGTCGGGGGAGTGACGCAGCAATCCCGCCTCAACGACCTCAACCCGAGCGACATCGCGTCTCTGGAGGTGCTCAAGGGGGCGGCTGCGGCCGGGCTGTGGGGCTCCCGGGCACAAAACGGGGTGATTGTGATCGAGACCAAATCGGGCCAGTTCGACGCCGACACCCGCGTGAGCTTTGAAACGCGACTCTCGGCCGAGGTGCAGTCGCGCTCCGTCGACCTGCAGGAAAGCTACGGGCGAGGATTCCAGGGATTCTTCCAGTTTACCCCGACCGCCGGGTTTAGCTGGGGGGACCGCATTGCCGATCGGGCCGGGGGGGAGGACACGTTCGTCGAGGACTCGGACCTGGTGGCCGTGGGCGACCAGACGGGCCGGGAGTACCGGCTCATTCCCAACGGCAGTCCCGGCAATCCGCACGGGGGCAAAAATTCCCGGGAGACGTTCGACCACTCGGAAAACCTGTTCGACCCCGGGCTCCGCACCCAAAACACCCTCACCATTAGCGGCGGCGGGGAGCGCACCCGCTACTTCCTGAGCGGGAGCTACACGGGGCAGGACGGCATCCTGCCCGGCAACAGCAACTACCAGCGCACCACGGTGCGGGTCAAGGCCGACCGGCAGGTGACCAACGAGCTGACCGTGTCGGGCAATGCCTACTTTGTGCGGTCGGCCTCGGACCGCGTGCAGGACGGCTCCAACGTGTCTGGCCTCCTGCTGGCGGGCTACCGCACGCCGGCGGATTTCAACAACAAGGACTACACGGTGACGGTCTTTCCCGAGGGCCGGGGCGGGCCGCAGATTGAGGACCTGCACCGGGCCTACCGCGCCCCCGGAATCGGCTCCACGGGGCCGGTGTACGACAACCCACTGTGGACGGCCAACAAGATCACGAACACCTCTTTGCTGAACCGGACGCAGGGGAACGTGGAGGCCAACTACGACCCGCTCAACTGGCTCAGCTTTACCGGGCGGGTGGGGCTGGACACCTACCAGGACCGCCGCCGAGAGTACTTCCCGGTTCGCAACGCCACAACGCCCACGGGCCAGACGTTCGAAGAAAGCATCAGCGAGACGCGCCTGAACGTGGACCTGCAGGGCACCGCATCGCGGATGCTGGCGGAGGGCATCAACGGGCAGCTCACGCTGGGCGGGCAGTTCCGGCACGAAGAGTTCGACAACGTGGGCGGGTCGCTCACCAACTTCTCGAACCCGACGCAATTCCGCAGCCTGTCGAACGCGGTGTCGGAGAACGTGGCCGCCTTCACGGGGCAGTCCACCCAGCGCACGCTCGGCGGGTTTACGGAACTGAGCGTCGACGCGTACGACCAGCTCTTCGTGACGCTTCGCGGGCGGGTGGACCAGTCCTCCACGTTCGGCCCCGATGCCGACGACACATACTTCTCGCCGTCGGCCCAGCTCAACTGGCACCTCCACAAGACGCTTCTGCCGGAGGTGGACGCGATCAGCCACCTGGCGCTCCGCGGCAGTGCCGGAAAAGTGGGCCGCGAGCCGCAGCCGTACCAGGCGTTTACGGTCTTCGAGAGCGACGCCTTCTTCGACGGCTTTACGGCCGAGACGCTCAGCCCGCAGGGCTACAACGGCGGGTTCGAGCGCGACAACAATCTGGGGAATACGGCCATCGAAGCCGAAGAGACCGTGACCTACGAGGGCGGGCTCGACCTACGCCTCTTCAACGACGCGGTGAGCCTCTCGGGCACCTACTACTGGGAAGAGACCGACGGGGCCATTTTCTCGGTCGACACCGCGCCCAGTTCCGGCTTTACGAGCCGTAGCGACAACGCCGCGGTCATCCAGAACCAGGGTGTGGAGCTGGACCTCTCGATTCAGTGGCCGGAGGTGGGCAATTTCAGCTGGACGACCGACGCCCGGTGGTGGACCAACGACAACACGGTAGAGGACCTGTCGGGCGTGAGCGAAGTGGCGCTCGGGGGGTTTGTGAGCGCGACGTCCAGCCTCATCGAGGGCGAGGAGTACGGCGTCTTCTTCGGAAACCGCTGGGCGCGGGAGGCCTTCTCCGAGGTGGGGCCGAACGAGCAGGTCGGCACCAACGGCCTGATTCTGGACGAGAACGGATTCCCCCGCCAGGCCGCCACGCAGGGAAAGATTGGAAACCCCAACCCGGACTGGCGCGCCAACATCGGCAACACGCTGCGCTACGGCGACCTGTCGCTCCGCTTCCTCTTCGACTTCAAGATCGGCGGGAAGGTGTGGAACGGCACCGCCGGCGCGCTCAAGTTCTTTGGCCGGCTCGAGGAGCAGGCCAAGACGACAACCGTCTCCGCGGAGCGCGCGCAGAATCTTCCCACGTACAGCGGCGCCACCATCGCGGATCTCGCGCCGCAGGTCGGGGACATTCAGCAGAACGAGGACGGCAGTTACACCTTCCGGGGCGAGGTGCGCGACTTTGGGGGCGGTGAGGTGGCCCTCTGGCAGAACTACTACTGGTCGGGGCCGGGCAGCGGCTTTACCGGGCCGGCCGAGCCCAACATTGAGGACGGAGACTACGTGAAGCTCCGCGAGGTCTCGCTGTCGTACAGCCTCGATGGCGGCTTCTTGGAGGGCACGCGGGTCGAGTCCATCGAGCTCAGCGCCACGGGGCGCAATCTGCTCATCTTCAGCCCGTACGACGGCGTCGATCCGGAAATCAACCTGCTGGGCCCGAGCAATGCAACGGGACTGGACTACTTCAACAACCCCTCCACGAGAACCTTCCAGTTCTCGGCGCGCCTCACCTTCTAACCCCCAGGCACCGCCCGCCCCCTCCGAAGCGCCTCCTCCGACCCTGACGCGGCGCGCAAGGGCGCATCCCAATGCCCCGTAGTGGCCACGCCGGGGAGGGCGGTGGCCGCACGGCCGCCCATCGCCGCGGCCACCGGGCCGTCCGTCGCCACCGGGCCGTCCGTCGTCGCCGCCCGAAGCCGTGGAGACACGAGTCGGAACAGGCTCCGAGCCCCGTCCCGGGGCTTGCACGACGCCCTTTCATTGAACATACACGTGCCATGACCTCCTTCGAGACCACACGTCCCCGAACCGCCCTTTTCATTCTCGTTGCGTGTCTGCTCGGGCTGGGCACGACCGCCTGCGACCTGACCGACGGGTTTGACGAAGACCCGAATGCCCCGGGCGATGCCCCGGCCACCAAAGTGCTGAACAGCGCGCAGGTGGGGGCCATCCTCTTTCAGGACGGCAACCACGCCCGCATTACCTCCATGTGGACCGAGCAGCTCAACGGCGCCGACCGCCAGTACGCAGGGACCGATCGGCCACAGTACAACCTCACGGCCACCGACGTCAACAACCTCTGGATTACCGGATACGCCGACGCGATTGGCGATTTGAAGGTGGTGCAGGAAAAGGCCAACGAATCGGGCAATGCGCTGCTGCTGGGCATTGCGCAGACGGTGGAGGCCCTCACGTTCGGCACGAAGACCAGCCTACACGGAAGCGTGCCCTACCGAGAAGCGGTGCAGGGAAATGACAACCTGAATCCGGCCTTCGATCCGCAGCTGGCCATCTACGACGGAGTGATCCAGGACCTCGACACGGCGGTCGTCAACCTGCAGGCCGGCGGCATCAGCCCGGGGGAGGACGACGCGTTCTACCAGGGGGACGCCGCTGCCTGGATTGAGGCGGCACACACGCTCAAGGCCCGCTACATGCTTCACGTCGCCCACGTCGACACCGAGCCGGTCGCCAGCTACACGTTCGAGCAGGTCTACCAGGCCGCACAGAGCGGGATTTCGAGCCCGTCCAACGACCTCATTGCCCCGCACGGGCAGGCGCTGGCGGTGAACGCGAACCCCTTCTGGCAATTCCGGAACGATCGGGGCGACGACATGGACGCAAGCGGATCGTACGCGGCTCGTCTCCTCGACGAAAACTCCGCCCTCTACCGCGGAAACGCGAAGACGGACGAAACGGCCCGGTTTGCGTTTCACTTCTTCGGGGACGAGCCGGGGTACGACATGGCCGGAAACGCCAGCACAAACGACGAGGCCGGGTTCTTCTACTCGCGGAGTGCGGACTTTCCCATTGCGACCTACGTTGAGACCCAGCTTATTGCGGCCGAGGCCGCCCTGCAGTCTCCCCAGCGGAGCATCGGCGAGGCACTGACCGCGCTCAACAATGCGCGGGCGGCGAACGAGCAGGCGTTCGGCGGCGCCTACGAGCCGTACGTGCAAGCCGACCTCCAAAGCGGAGGGCTGCTCAACCCGGACGGCACCATGACCCCAGCAGAGGCCCTGCTGATGGAGATTCTAGAGGAGAAATACGTGTCTCTGATCTCCAACATTGAATCGTACGCCGACCTGCGCCGCACCGAAAACTACATCGGTGTGCAGGACGGCGCCGGCGAGCGCATCACCATGGAGGACCTGCCGCAGCGCTTTCCCATCGCGCAGGGCGAGGTGACCGGCAACGCAAACGTCCCCACGCCCATTCCCAGCATCCAAAGCGTCACGCCCGCCAACGAACCGGCGTACCCGACGCCGTAGCAGACGCTCGCATCTGGACCGACGAGGGATCTGAAGAAAGGCCCTGGGGGCGCCCCCAGGGCCTTTTTTATTGTGGCCTTTCCGCTCTTTGTGCTTCGGCCTTTTTGCCAGGTAGACTCGGAAAACCAAGTAGGCCCGCGAGAGCATGTTATCCCACGTTGCGTCCTGCCCGAACGCCTGTTATTCTGAATCCGATTCAGGGGGCCGAAGGGGCATCCGCTCCGGGAATCTCTACGGGCCTATGTGCTCGTTCCGGGGAGAGTCACTCCAAGAGCACCCGGCCGCTGGGCTCCCAGCGCCGCATCGGCGTGCGGAATGACACGCAACTTGGATCATGTTATTCTTCGTGCAGTCCGAAAAATCCCTCGTGAGCACGTTCTCCTGAACTTGATCCAGGATCGTTTCGGCGGTACGCACCACCTGAGGCGAAGAGACTCGCATCGGGGGGGCTGTCCAGAGGTTTTCGGGGGCATGGCACTCGTCCTTGTCCCACTCAGTGTCCTGTCAGCAATGAGTGTGGGGATGCTCCTGCGCGCTGAAAATCCGTGTGGCGGGTCGCTCCGAGCGCGGCCATTCTAGATTTTCTCCCTCCAGAATGGCCAGACCAGAATGGCCAGAGCCGAAGAGGCTCCCCGAAGAAAGCGGCCTCTCAAGAAAGCGACCTTCCAAGAAAGAGTTCTCGATTTCGCTCTCCTCCAGTCGGAGGGCCTACGCGAGCGCAGCGCTGCGACCGCAGGGAACGAGTGCTCCCGAAGTGCGAGGGCGGGGGCGCCAGCCGGGCATCTGGGAGCCGAGCGATGAGCAGCCGCGCACCTCCGCCAAGAACCTCCGTGCCCCCTCAAGAGCCCCAGACGCACCCTCACGGATCGGTCCGCGAAATCATACCGAGGGCGGACGTACAGAGAATCCCTACCGGGAACAACTTGACATTCTCTATACGGGGCTTGACATTAAGGAGGCGTTACGATAGGATTCACATCCTGTTGAGCGAGTCGAACGCTTCCATGAAGGAAGCCAAGCGACACGTTCGCGCTATCAGGAGGCTCGGGCAGACGGGAAGGTCCGTTCGGCACTGGCTTCCGTCACTCTCATCCGAGCCCAATGATGGTTGTCGAGGGGAGGTGCCCAGCCGGGCACGCACCGCGTTTCAAGGGGCAAACCACCAGTCGTGTGCTATTTACGGGCTTGCCCTCAGCGTCTCATCGCTCGTATACTCTGCCGCCTACTCACTCTACGTCGATTTATGTTTCGAAAGGTACTAGCTGTCCTTATTGGTGTGTTACTGGCGGGGCCGGCAACGGCGCTCGCTCAGGACACCGGCACCATTGCCGGTACGGTTGTAGACAGTACAACCTCCGAAGCCCTGCCCGGGGTGAACGTGGCCGTGCGAGGCTTGAACGTTGGGGCTGCAACAGGGCCCAACGGCCAATTTAGCATCTCCGGGGTTCCGGCCGGAGACCGCACGCTCCAGGCCTCGTTTGTGGGGTACTCCACGAAGTCCATCCCCATTACCGTGGAGCCCGGCGAGACGATCAACGTCAACATCCGGCTGGCGCCGCAGGCCGTCGGGCTGGAAGACGTGGTCGTGACCGCGCTGGGTCAGGAGCGCACAGAGCGCTCGATCACGACCTCCGTTCAGGAGGTAGAAGGAGGCGACCTTGCAGTGACGGACAACGAGAACTTCGTCAACTCCCTGAAGGGGAAAGTCGCCGGTGCAAGCATCCGGTCCGGAAACACGATGGGTGGATCCAGCAACATCGTGCTTCGCGGCTACAGCTCCATTACCGGCAACAACCAGCCGCTCATCGTGGTGGACGGCATCGTGATTAACAATCGCCGCGCCACCGACAGTGGCGTTCAGAACCAGGGAAGCGGCGGGTTCGACCTTGGAAATGCCGCGTCGAGCATCAACCCGGACAACATTAAGTCCGTGTCGGTGCTGAAGGGCCCCTCGGCGGCAGCGCTGTACGGATCCCGCGCCTCGAACGGGGTGATTCAGATCACCACGAAGGACGGATCGGCCCGGGGCGACGAGCTGGGCGTTTCCTACACGCTGGGCGTGCAGGCCACGCAGGCCTACAACTTCATGGACTACCAGAACCAGTACGGCGGGGGCTCCTCGTCGGCCTTTCGCACGCTCGACGGCGACTACGAAGTGGACGGAAGCCTGGAGAACGACCCGTACCGGCCCAGCTACGCCATTGACGAGTCCTGGGGGCCGGCCCTGGACGGGCGCCCGGCGCGCCAGTGGTACAGCTGGGACGACGTGAACGGGCTGGAAGGCGAAGCCACGCCGTGGGTGGCACACCCCGACGCCGTGGAAGACTTCATGAACACGGGAGTCACGTACAACAACAACCTGGCCCTCTCGAAGGGTGCCGAAGACTTCAACTACCGCCTGTCGCTGAGCACGCGCAACCAGACCGGCGTGATGCCGAACAGCTCGCTGGATCGCTACCAGATCCAGTTCAATGGATCGGCCGACCTGAGCGACGCTCTCACCGCCACCGCCGTGGCGCGCTACAGCTACCGACAGGCCAAAGGTCGCTCGGGCACGGGGTACGGCTTCGAAGAAAATCCCTTCGCGGCCTTCAACACCTTTACCCAGCGCCAGCTCAATTACGGCGACGACAGCTACATGCGCGACTACGAGCGCCCGAATGGGCAGCAGCGCGGGTGGAACTACCTGGGCATCTCCGGGGCGCAAAACCCCACCACGTTTAACTACACGGACAACCCGTACGTGGGGCGCTTCGAAAACTTCCAGACGGACGACCGACAGCGCATCTTCGGGAAGGCGCAGCTCAGCTACGACTTCCTCAGCAACTTTACGGGGACGTACTCGGTGAGCACGGACTTTTACACGGAGCGCTTCGGGGACCGCCTCGCGGAGCTTTCCACGGAGAACCCACCGTCGTACAACGAGTCCGTCCGTGAAGTCCAGGAGATCAACACAGAGCTGAAGTTTGACTACGACACCCAGATCACCGACGAGATTGACGTGACCTCGTTCGTGGCCGGGAAGGTGCGCTACGAGACGTTTGAGGAAAATGCCTCCGCAACGTCGCAGGGCCTCTCCGCCCCGGGCGTCTTCACGGTCGAAAACTCCGTGGGGCGGCCCGACATCACGGACTTCTTCGAGGAGAAGATGGTGTACAGCACGTACGGCTCGGTGAACGTGGGCTACAACGACCTGGTCTACCTGGAGGGAACGCTCCGGAACGACTGGTCCTCGACGCTCCCGGAAAACGAAAACTCGTACCTGTACCCGTCGGTCTCGGCCAACTTCGTCTTCACCGGCCTCGATGCCCTGCAGGACCAGGACATCCTGACCTTCGGAAAGGTGCGGGCGAGTTGGGCCCGCGTAGGGAACGACACGGATCCCTACCAGCTCTCGGCCTCGTTCCCGGTGAACACCCCGTTTCAGGGGCAGCCGCTTCAGCAGGTGCAGCGGTCCAGCAGCAACCCTGACCTGAAGCCGGAAATCACGACCGGCATCGAGTTCGGTGCCGACCTGGAGTTCTTCCAGGATCGGGCCAGCTTGAGTGCCACGTGGTACCGCGACGTGACGGAAGACCAGATTCTGAACGTCGACGTGTCGAGCGCCTCTGGCTTTAACTCCGCGCTCATCAACGCCGGAGAGATTTCCAACCGCGGCCTAGAGGCCAGCCTCTCGGTTACGCCGGTCCTCACCGAAGAGACACAGTGGGACCTGACGTTCAACTTCAACAAGAACGTCAACAAGGTCGAAGACCTCGCGGAAGGCATCAGTACCTACGTCATTGGTGGCACGGTCTTCGGGCCGAACATCGTGGCGAAGGAAGGAGAGGCGTACGGCGCATTTGTGGCGCCGGAGCTTCTGCGCGACGCCAGCGGAGACGTGGTGTACACGCCGGGAGGCGTTCCGCGCACCACCTCCCAGAACCAGACCATCGGCAACTTCCAGCCGGACTGGACAGGGGGCATCTCCACCACGTTCTCCTGGGAGAACCTCACCGTGACGGCCCTCGTCAACGGCCAGAAGGGCGGAAATGTATTCTCCATTTCCAACGCCTTCGGCCTGTACAGCGGCCTTACGGAAGGCACGGTGGCGGGCAACCAGCGCGAGACCGGCATCATCCCGGACGGCGTTGTGATGCCCAACACGCCGACTGATCAGGTGGCGAACAACGAGGGAACCCCCTTCGGAGAAGCCGTGGGCCGTCTTCCGGCCGCGTCCTTCTGGAAGAGTTGGTTCAGCGGCGCCCGCTACGAAGGGTTCACGTACGACGCGACGTACGCGAAGCTGCAGGAAGTGTCGGTCACCTATGCCCTGCCGGTCGAGTGGTTTGGCCAGGTGCCCATCCGCCAGGCGAGCGTGTCGGTCACAGGCAACAATCTCATGTTCCTCTACCGCGAGTCCCCGAACATCGACCCGTCGGTCACCCTCGGGGCCGGAAACATTCAGGGATACGAGATTGGCCAGATTCCGACCCAGCGGTCGTACGGCTTCCGCGTGAACCTGACGTTCTAAGCATCTCTCGGGTGCGGAGCCGCCCCGGGGGCAGATTGCTCCCGGGGCAGGGCTCTCTCCCTCTGTGTACGCCCGCGGTCTTCCATCGTCAACGCTTGTCCCTATGTACTCCAACGTCTACAACATGACACGTTACGTTCCCTCATTCGCACTCCTTCTCGGAGGGGCCATGGCCCTGACCATGCTGCTGGGAGGGTGCGACAGCCTTTCGGAATACAACGACAATCCGAACCAGCCGACTTCGGCGAACCCGAACAACGTCCTCGCGAACGCTCAGCGAGATCTTGCCTTCGAGACCTACGGAGGCAACGAGACCATGCGAGGGTCCAACCTCCTCGCTCAGTACACCACCCAGAACTTCTACACGACGGAGGAGAGTCGCTATGGGAGCGTAGGGTACGGATGGTCGGACTTTTACACCTCTCTCAATGACCTCCGCCGGGTGAAAGAGCTCGCCCGCCAGAACCAGCCCCCCAACGCTGCCAACCTGGAGGCCATCGCCATCATCACGCAGGTCTGGGCCTTCCAGATTCTGACGGACGCGTACGGCGACATTCCGTTCACCGAGGCCCTGCAAGGATCGGCCAATCGGGACCCGGCCTACACCCCGCAGGAGGACATTTACCCGGCCCTGGCGGACTCGCTCGACCGGGCGCTTGGTCTCATCCAGACAGGGAGCGGACCGGCGGGAGACCTTGTTCACGGCGGTGACATGACCAAGTGGAGCCGCTTTGCCAACGGCCTCAAGATGCGTCTCGGCATTCGGGCCGCAGACGCCAACCCGCAATTCGCGGAGACCGTTATCAACGAGGCCAACGGGAACGCCCTGCAGAGCAACGCGGACAATACGTACTTTCAGTTCGGGACTAGCTCTGCCCACCGCAACACCTACTACGAGAACCGCTTCGTGGACGGACGTGACGACTTTGACGCTTCAGAGCGGTTCGTACAGGCACTGAAACAGTACAGTGCCAACGACCCGCGCCTCGACGCCTTTGTGGAGCAGACGTCGGACTCGGCACCGCCGTGCGAGGACGGAAGTGGGAACTACGACGGATTCCCGTACGGCATGGAGCAGAGCGTTGCGCAGGGGCGGCAGACCTCGCGGCCGACCTGCAATGAGTCGCGCCCGGAGCCGTTCTTCTCGGCCGGCCCGAGCGGGAGCGGCGACGCATACGCGCCCATGATGTACTACGACGAGGTGCTCATCACCAAGGCCGAAGCGGCGGCGCGCGGGTTCATCAGCGGAGGCGATGCCGCTGCGAAGGACTTCCTGGAGGAAGCCATCCGCGCATCGATCAACTTCTACGGCTCGGAGACGGGCGCCGACATTAGCGGGTCGAGCGCGGCCGCCGACTCGTACGTGGATGCGGTTCTCAACGACTACGACGCGAACGGGTACGAGCAGGTGATTGGCGAACAGCGCTGGATTGGGTTTTACTTCAACAACATTCAGGGCTGGAATACGTGGCGTCGGCTCGACTTCGGCGGATGGCTCGGTCCCCCCACAGGTGGCCCTGCGGGCGACCTACAGGGGCGAGACCTCCCGATCCGCATCGACTACCCGCAGTAGGAGTTCAACCTCAACGAGAGAAACGTCACCGAGGCGGCCAACAGGCAGTTTGACGGTGTGGCCAACGAGGGGCCCGGACGTCGCATCTGGTGGGACACCGAAGAACCGCCGTCGGAGGTCTACCAGCCCTAGCGAGTACACTTGTCCCCGCACGAGGCGCGCAGCCCGGAAAGGCTGCGCGCCTCCCGTTTCCGGGGAACTCGGCCCTCGCTCCCCCTTCTCTTGCTGACTGTCACGGATTCAATCAACTATGGAAACCATTGCAACGACACACACCTCGATGACTATTTCTCGGAAGGTCCTCTCGCTTTTGCTGGTCGGCGCCCTGGTGGTGCTCGCGGGTTGTGACCAGACGGAGCAGAACATCCAGCCGGACTACGGCGACCGCTACATCATCAGCCTCGGAAACTCCGTGGTGGGCGATGCCTCGGGGGTTGACATCAACGACTCCACGGCAACCGTGACGGCGCCGGACACGGTGTCGTACTTCGTGCAGGGATTCACCACCGAGAAAAACTATACCTGGACCCTGAATGGGGAAGAGCTGCCTGTGGAAGAGCGGTCTGAAAGTTCGTACGTGCGAAGCCGGCGGGATGGCGAGTTTGTAACCATCGTCTTCTCCCAGGAGGATCCGTTCGCGAACGTGAATCCGGGAGGCTCGGCGACCAACACTCTCCGCGTTAACTCGCCGGACGACAACATCAACGCCGAAGAGATCGAGATCGCCACGGAAGCGCCCAGCTTTGGCGACCAAGTCGTGCGTCTGGGAAGCCTTGGGTACTCGGCACTGGTTGACCTAGCTAGCGCCTCGGGAGTGGCCTCGGTCCTGACGGACGGGTCGACCTACACCCTCTTCGCTCCCACAGATGCGGTGCTTGGAGGACTCGAGACCGCGCCGACGCAGGCCACCGACCCGGACGAGCCGGCCTCCTCCAGCGTGCTTGGTGACATCCTCAAGTACCATGCTCTTGCGGCCGACGTGGCGTCGGGCGACATCAGCGACGGCCAGACGGCCCCCACGCTTCTGGGCAACCAGACGGTGAGCTTCTCCACCACCAACGGCGTCTCGATCAACGACGGGCAGGCGTCTGTCGTGAATCCTGACGTCCCGGCCACCGGCGGCGCAATCCACGGCATCGATGGCGTGCTGCTTCCATCGACGGCCTCGGTCGACTTCACGGACCGAGAGACGGAGACGCTTGCCGCTGGGGACACGGTGACGGTCGATGGGTCGTACATCGGCGATCAGGGCGGCTACATCGTCCTGCATG
>ERZ1034488.273-NODE-273-length-12866-cov-3.595816_pt1 | contig 12866 bp, 13 predicted proteins | sample MGYA00520646_ERZ1034488 | MGnify/ENA primary metagenome ERZ1034488 (study PRJEB33760, sample SAMEA4777686) | hypersaline lake metagenome | biome: hypersaline environment; feature: brines | place: Spain | collected 2012-08 | depth 0 m ...
GGGCCTCGGCGACGACGGCTGGGTCGAGACCGACCCGCGGACGCTCGAAGCGGGTCGCGCCGACGACGTGTACGCCATCGGCGACACGACCGACATCGAGCGCCCGATGGCGGGGAGCGTCGCCCACTACCAAGCGGGCGTCGTCGCCGACCGAGTCGCGGCCCGCGTTCGGGGTCGTCGCCCGACCGCGACCTACGACGGCAAGGTGCTCTGTTTCCTCGAAGCGGGGATGGACGAAGCGACGTTCGTCTCCTTCGACTACGACTCCCTGCCCGATCTGCGCGCGGAGTCGACGCTCGTCCATTGGGCGAAAGGCGCGTACAACGAGTCCTACTGGCTGACCGCGCGGGGGTTGATCTGAGATGAACGACGAGGCCGAGCCGATGGCGAGCGACGCCGTCGACGACGACTTGACGGCCGCCCTCGCCGAGGACCCCGAAGCCGCGGCGGCGTTCGTCCGGCGGCTCGACGACGTGAACGAACTGCTCGACGTGTTGGCACTCGCGACCGAGGCAGCGGACGACGAGATGGTCGCGTCGGTAGCCGGTACGGCCGGTTCCCTGGGGGAACTGGCCGACGAGGCGTCGGACCCGGAGACGGTCCGGGGCGCGCGGACGCTCCTGCGGGCGCTCGGCGACGCCGGCGACCCGGAGACGACTTATCGGGGCGTGGGCGCGCTCGGGCTACTGCGGGCGCTCCGCGATCCGGAGGTCAAGCGGGGACTCGCGTTCTTGGTGGCGCTCGCGCGGGGCGTCGGGCGAGAACTGGAGCGTGGAGAGCGGTAACGCTACTCCTCGGTCGTCGTCTCGTCGAGTTCGAGGTCGCCCCCGTGGATCTTCGCGCCGTCTTGGACGACCTTCTCGGCGAGGACGGCGCATTTGATCCGCATGGGGCTGATGTCGACGCCGAGCATCTCCACCACGTCGTCGGTGTCCATGGCGTCGAGTTCGTCGAGGGTCGTCCCGGGGAGCCGCTCGGTGAGCATACTGGCGCTCGCCTGACTGATCGCGCAGCCGTCGCCGGAGAAGCTGACGTACTCGATGGTCTCGCCGTCGTCGTCGAGGCGAACGTCGATCTTGATCGTGTCGCCACAGGACGGGTTCTCGCCGACGTGAGAGAACGTCGGCTCCTCGAGTTCCCCGTGGTTGCGGGGGTTCTTGTAGTGATCGAGGATCTGCTGCCGGTACATATCCGAGCCCATACCCATAGTTGTCTCCGGCTATGGTTCTCCCGAGTAAAAGGATTCCGTTACTGTGAACGGGGCGAGGTGTTTTCACCACCGAACATCGACTAGGTGACGTGATGGCGCTCGACGAGGTGGCGTGGGACACGTCGCGATTCAGGCCGCGTTCCAGCGCCACGTCGACAACGCGGTCAACAAGACGGTGGACCTCCCCCAGGACGCCGGCGTCGGCGACGTTCGTGAGGTGTTCCTCGCGCCGGCGGGGGCGGGAAGGGATCACGGTCGTTCGGAGCGGTGCGCGCCCGACGCAGGTGCTGGGGGACGATCCGTTGCATCAAGGGTGCGTCGGTGGGGGGGAGTACGCCGGAAACGCGTGATCAGGCCACCGCGGCGCCGGCCTCCTCGTAGGCCGCGAGGAGTTCGCGGTAGCGGTTGCGGATGGTCACTTCCGAGATATCGGCCACCTCGCTCACCTGGCCCTGCGTCACCGACTCGTTGGTGAGGAGGGGGGCGGCGTAGACGGCGGCGGCGGCGAGGCCGACGGGGTTCTTCCCGCTGTGGATGCCCCGCTCCTTCGCGGCGTCGAGCATCTCGCGGGCGAGGCGGTCGGCCTCGTCCGAGAGGCCGAGTTCCGAGGCGAACCGGGTGACGTAGCTCACCGGGTCGGCGGGGGCGACTTCGAGGTTGAGTTCGCGCACCACGTAGCGGTAGGTGCGTTTGAACTCCTCCTCGTCGACGCGGCTGACGCGAGCCACCTCGTCGATGGTCCGGGGCACCCCGGCCTGCCGGGCCGCGGCGTAGAGCGCGCTGGTGGCGACGCCTTCGATCGATCGGCCGGGCAGGAGGGCATCCTCCAGCGCCCGGCGGTAGATCACGCTCGCCGTCTCGCGGACGGTTTCGGGGAGACCGAGCGCCGACGCCATCCGGTCGATTTCGCCGAGCGCCTGCCGCAGGTTACGCTCCTGGTGGTCGCTGGTCTGAAATCGGCGGTTCCAGGTGCGCAGGCGCTGCATCTTCCGGCGCTGAGTCGCCGAGAGCGCCTTGCCGTAGGCGTCCTTGTTCTGCCAGTCGATGGTGGTCGACAGCCCCTTGTCGTGCATCATCTTCGTCGTGGGTGACCCGACGCGGGCCTTCCGGTCGCGCTCCCGCGAGTCGAACGCACGCCACTCGGGACCGTGGTCGATACCGTCCTCCTCGACGACGAGACCGCAGTCGCTGCAGGCGGTCTCGCCGTGCTCCTCGTCGGTCACGAGCGTGCCGCCACACTCGGGACAGACGTGTTCCTGTGCTCGTTCGCTCGCCGGTCGCTCCCGCTCACCGACCGCCGAGTCGCTGCTCGTCCAGACGCGTGTGTCAGTCATGATGGGGGACGAACGCCACGGCCGAGTTGGGGGACCAGCCGCCGTGGCGTTCCTTAACTACTTGTTAGTCCGCTAGTTTTATAAATCTTTCGCAGGAAGCACCGAGCACGTATATATCCATCGGCACATATCGTACAGCCTCGGACGGGCTCGGAGTCGACACCGATCGAGACGTAATAATCTTTGCCGAGCGATCGGCGGCGGGCGGGTGTGACATACGTTCGCACGACCGCCGCGCCTTTTTTCGGGTAGAACCCTTGGTTCGTCTGCATGAAAATCGAGACGGAAGCGGACGGCAAAGGAGCGGTCGTGACGGCGGAACGGCTCTGTGCGAACGGCAACGAGCAGGCGTGTGAGATGCTCCGTCGCCTGTGTGAGGAAGGAAAGCGGGAGGCCTGTCGGGGCGTCGGTGTTCTCGAATCGTGAGCGGCCGCCCGGTCAGTCGCTCTGGATGCGCGGCGCGAGCATGAACGTCACGTTGCCGAGGCCCTCGGCGAACTCGTAGTGAAGTTTCACCGGGAACTCCTCACCGAGTTCGATGGTCACCTCGGCGTCGCCTGGAATCGCCTTGTTCATGTCCTTGAGGTAGTCGAGCGAGAACAGCGAGTCGGCCGGGCCGGCTTCCAGGTCGATGAGCGCGTCGGGACCCATCTCGAAGTCAACGTCGTCGGTGTCGCCTTCGGCTTCGATGTGGAACGTCTCCGCGCCCTCGTCGACGCGGAGGTTGATGTGATCGGAGACCATGTCCGCGGCCGTGATCCCGCGGTCGAGTTGGTTGCCCTCGACGACGATCCGTGCCGGCAGATCGAGGTCGGGGATGTCCGGCTCTTGGCGGATCGAGTCGGGATCGATCAGCGCGAGCGTATAAGAGAGCCCGTCGATCCGGATGTGGAGCTTCCGGGTCTCCTCGTCGAGTTCCAAGTGTACGAGGTCGCCGGCGTTGCCCATGCCCGCGATGTCTTCGAGACGGTCGAGGTTGACGCCGATGACCCCGCCGTCGGCCTCGTAGGACTCGAAGGCCGCCGAATCGAGCGAGAGATCGACCATCCCTACGTTCGCCGGATCGACCGCACGGATCGACAGGCCGTCCTCGTTGAGCCGTACCTTGCACTCGTCGACCAGCACGCTCACGGAGTCGAGGGCATCCCGGAGCGTCGACGCGCTCACGATGGCCTTGAACATGTGAAATGTGGTACGTCCGGGGCGTTAAAAATACCCGCTGTTCGGCATGGGCGCACCGCACGCCGTCGCCGGCCGCGGCCGGCATGTATCAGCGATTCGCGGCCGACGAAGGAAACATGGTTAACCAGGCATACCTGCTATGACCCTTCGTCAGCAATTTTCTAACGGAATATCTATGGGTGTCATTGTAGACGTACGGATACCGACCCACCGGTTCGAGTTCGGTCGGCGGTTTCCAGTCCGCGACGGGGACCGCACGGAGATCGAACGGGTGGACTCGGTGGGGGGCGACGGAGGGGCGGTCTTCTCGTTCTCGGAACCACCGGGGGACCGGCCGGCCGGCGGCTTCGACGACCCGTTCGCCGGCGTCGAGGGCTGTCGACTCGAAGCGTTGGGGGAGTTCGACGGGCGGACGCTCTACGTGGTGTCGTGGGCGCCGACCGCCGATCCGTTCTTCGGGCTTCTGGACGACCACGACGGTACCGTGCGCCGGGGGGCGGGGACGGCCGACGCGTGGACGTTCGAGACGCGATTCCCTTCGCAGGACGCGTTCGCGTCGTTCGAGTCGGCCTGCGCGGAGGCAGGCCTGGATGCCAAGGTAGAGCGGGTGTACAACCCGACGAAACGGGGGATCGGCGCCAGATACGGACTGACGACACGACAGCGCCGGACGCTCGAACTCGCGGTCGAACGCGGGTACTACGACATCCCGCGCCGGTGTACGACCATCGAACTCGCCGACGAACTCGGCATCTCCGATCAAGCCGTCACCGAACGGCTTCGTCGGGGCATCGTGACGTTCGTCGCCAACGCCCTGCTGTTCGAGGAAGACAAGTGACGCCGAAAATGACAGTATTTTTAGCCAATAGTTTCATGCGTCTCGCCGCTGAAACACCGACCGCACCGCAGGGGGGGTGCCAGTGACAACATCGAACGCCAACCGACGTAGCGATTCGACGCGCGACGAACCGGGGAGGAACCGACGCCGAACGGACGAGGAACGAGTGGACGCGATTTTCGGCGTGCTCTCGGACGCACGCCGGCGGCGCGTCATCCGACTGCTCCGAGCGCGCGAGGGGGCCGTGGCCGTGTCGGCGCTGGCGGAGGCGTTGGCCGCACGCGAGCCCGGGGATCCGGAGCCGGAACGGCTGGTCGTCTCGCTTCAACACGTTCACCTGCCGAAGCTCGAGGGCGCCGGCGTCGTCGACTACACGTCCGATCGGTCGCAGGTCCGATACCGCGACGTCGCCCTCGTCGATCGGCTTCTGGAGCAGCTCTGAGACGACGCCCGTAACGGCTCACCGGCCGTCGTCGCCGGCGGAGAACGGCGCGTACGGGCTTCCCGCCGGAGCGATCCGACGTGCCTTTCCGGGTCGACCGCCTGTGAACGGATATGACCATCGATTCGCCGGACCTCGGGCTGCGCCCGGGAGGGAGACCATGACGGGACGGGACGAGTACTACAACCGCTCGAAACAGGAGGGCTACCGCGCGCGGTCGGCCTACAAGCTCACGCAACTCGACGCCGAGGCGAGCCTGTTCGACGCCGGCGACAGCGTCGTCGACCTCGGCGCCGCGCCGGGGGGCTGGCTGCAGGTCGCCGCAGAGGCGGTTGGCGAATCCGGAACCGTCGTCGGCGTCGACCGCCAGCGCATCCGCCCGCTGGAGGCCGACAACGTCGACACCGTCCGCGGCGACATGACCGAGGACGCGACGCTCGACCGACTCCACGAGACCCTCGGGTCGGCCGGCGTCGACGCCGTCGTCTCCGACATGGCGCCGAACATGACCGGCGAGTACTCCGTCGACCACGCCCGATCGGTCCATCTCGCCCGACAGGCGTTCGACGTGGCGCGTGACTGCCTCGGCCCCGGCGGCGACTTCGTCGTGAAGGTGTTCGACGGCCCGGACCTCGCCGACCTCCGGAGCGACGTCGAGGAGTCCTTCGAGTACGTGCGCTCGATCCGGCCGGACGCCTCGCGGGACTCCTCCTCGGAGCTCTACCTCGTCGCCAAGGGGTATCTGACGGCGCCCGTCGCCGCCGGCGACGAACTGACCGTCGAGATCGGCGACGAGGGGCGCGAGGGCGACGGCATCGCCCGCGTCGACGGCTTCACCGTGTTCGTGTCCGACGCCGCGGTGGGGGAGGAAGTCGCGGTTCGGATCGAAGACGTGAAACCACGGTTCGCGTTCGCCGAGCGGATCGATTAGAAGTCGTCGATCGATTCGGCGTCGCCAGCGGAGGCGGCCGCAGCGGCCTTCGCGGCCGCGTCGGCCCGCGATCGGACGACCCCGACGACGGCGTAGACGAAGGGCGTATCCACGAGCGCGATGAGCAGTTTCAGCAGGTACTGACCGAGCATCAGCGTGACGACCACCGACCACGGCGTCTCCGCCCCGATCCCCACGTACCGTGGTAGCAGGTAGAAGGCGATGCCGACGAAAATCACCGTATCGATGGCCTGACTCGTCGCCGTCGAGGCGATGTTCCGGAGCCAGAGGAAGTCCCCGTCGGTCGCCTCGCGGAGGCGGTGGAAGACGATCACGTCCCAGTTCTGGCTGACGAGGTAGGCGAGCAGGCTCCCGGCGACGATGTTGGTCGCGGGTGCGAGGACGCCTTCGAACTGCGCGGCGAACTCGGGGTTGCGGGCGGGCGCGAAGATGGTCGACCACACCAGCGCGAGCAGGACGAAGTTCATCACGAAGCCGACGTTCACCATCACCTGCGCGTCGCGGGGGCCGTAGAGTTCGCTGTAGCAGTCGGAGGCGAAGAAGGTGAGCGCGTAGGCGAGCGCCGCACCCGGGAGGAAAATCGTCCCGCCGATCCGTGGTAAGCCGGTCGGAAGGGGGATGGCGAGCACCTTCGACGCGGTCAGTTGCGCGGTGACGAGGGCGGTGACGAACAACGCCAGGATAGCGACGCGGCCGACCGGCCAGTCGTCGGGGCGGCTCATTCGTCCTCCAGGCGCCCGTGTCGGGCGTCGATGTCGTCGAGGATGTCGAGGTTCTTCCGAATCGACGCTCGGATCGCGTCGCTCCGGTTTACGTACTTGCCGTCGTTGCCGACGTGTTCGTCCAGGTCCGCGAGCAGTTCGTCCGGGATTTCGACGCTGATTTTGCTCACGCCGACGCACCTCCGCAGCCGATAGCTCCCCGTGATATTCGCATGGTGTTCTTCAGTGCATATTGATCGATGGCCCGTTTAAACGCGACGGGTTCGATCCGCGCGTGCCGTACCCCGCGGGCGGTCGGCGACGCGTCCGTCCGAACCTTCCGGCTGAAGGATTATCGGGCGCGAATCCGTACCTTCGGCCATGATCGGGGGATTCCTCGCCCGGCTCGTCCATCGCCTCCGAAGCGACGACGGGACGGAGTCGGACGACACCCGGTTCGTCCCCTCGCCGCTCGACGCGTCGGTCCGCGACGGCCACGGCGGAGGCGGAGCCGAAGTCGAGCGCGAACTCGACGAGATTCGGGACGAGGCGGAGCGGTTGGCGGGTCGACGCGACGGATGAGGAGGGGCCGTCACCCCGACCGGCCGGGGGTATCGTAGCGGCTGATCGCCACAGGCCGGTGGCTGTGACTCGGCGACGGTGTTCGCGGCCACGCGGTGGCGAGCACCGGTATGAACTTACCGTGGCCGGGAGTAGGCGCGACCGATGACAGCTGCGCCCATCGAGACCGTCACCGCCCGTGAGATCCTCGACAACAGACTGGAGCCGACGCTGCGGGTCACCGTCGAGACGCCCGCCGGAACCGGCCGGGCCGACGTGCCCCGCGGTCGATCACGGGGGGACCACGAGGCGTGTGACCGCCGCGACGGCGACGACCGATATCGCGGCCGTGGGGTCAGGCAGGCCGTCGCGGCCGTCGAAGAGGAGGTCGCACCGGCGCTCGTCGGCCACGACGCGACCGATCAACGCGGCGTCGACGCGACCCTCCTCGACCTCGACGGGACGCCGAAGAAAGAACGGCTCGGCGGGAACGTCGTCACGGGCGTCTCGCTGGCCACTCTCCGGGCGGGCGCGGCGGCGACCGGCCTCCCGCTCTATCGCTACGTCGGCGGCGCCGACGCGGGCGTCCTGCCCCTCCCCTTTTTCGACCTGATCGAGGGCGGCGAACTCGCCGGCGGCGACCGCCCCTTCCAAGAACACCAGGTGGTGCCCGTGGGTGCCGACTCGGTCGCGGAGGCCGTCCGCTGGACCGCGGAGGTCTACTACGAACTCGGCGACATCCTCCGGGACGAGTACGGCGAGGCGTCGCTGAACGTCGGCGACGAGGGCGGCTACAACCCCCTCGGCGTCGACGACCCGCGGGAGGCGTTCGACCTCGAACTCCGGGCGGTCGAGGCGTGTGGCTACGACGGCGAGTTCGCCCTCGCGGCCGACGTGGCGGCCTCGCACTTCTACGACCCAGAGGCGGGGACGTACGCGCTGCTCGGCGAGTCGATGACGCGCGACGAACTGCTCGACTTCTACGGGGAGCTCGTCGCCGACTACCCGGTCGTCTCGCTGGAGGACCCCCTCGACCAGCACGACTTCGCGGGCGTCGCCGACCTCACCGACCGCCTCGATATCCAGATCGTCGGCGACGACCTGTTCACGACGACCCCGGAGCGGCTAGGGGAGGGGATCGACCGCGGCGCCGCGAACGCCCTGCTCTGGAAGGTGAACCAGGTCGGCACCGTCACCGAGGCGACCGAGGCCGCGCGGCTCGCGGTCCGCAACGGCTACGCCGTCCAGGTGTCGGAGCGGTCGGGACAGACCCCCGATACGTGGCTCGCGGACCTCGCGGTCGGTCTCGGCGCCGGCCAGATCAAGACGGGCGTTACACGCGGCGAGCGGACGGAACAGTACAATCGCCTGCTCGAAATCGAGACCGAGTTGGGTGACTCCGCGACGTTCGGCCCCTCCGGCGACGTCTTCCGATGATCCGGAACCGCGCGTCGCTCGTCGACCACGGCAACCGTACGGCCCGGGAGACGCTTCTCGACGTCGCGACGGCCGCCGTCGACGCCGTCCATCCCCGAACGACCGTCCCCCGAGCCGTGGCCCGCGACGGCGACCGACTCCGCGTCGGCGACCGGACGTACGACCTCGGTACCGTAGAGACCGCGTTCGTCGTCGGCGCGGGCAAGGGAGCAGCGGCGGTGACGGCCGAACTGGCGGGGGTCCTCGGCGACCGGATCGCCGGGGGCGTCGTCGCCGAGAAAGGGGACGGGAGCGACGGCGTTCCCGACGCCGTCGACGTCGTCGCGGCCGGCCACCCCGTCCCGGACGGGACGAGTCTGTCGGCCGGCGACCGAGCGCTCGCCGTCGCGGACGCCGCCGGTCCCGACGACCTCGTCTTCCTCCCCGTCACCGGCGGCGCGTCGGCACTGCTCGCCGTCCCGGCCGACGGCCTCACGCTCGACGACCTCGCGTCGACGACGGCGACGCTTTTGAACGCCGGCTGCCGGATCGACGAGATCAACGCGGTGCGCAAGCACTGCTCGGCGATCAAGGGTGGCCGTCTCGCGGAGCGGATCGCTCCGGCGTCGGCGGTCACGCTCGTCGTCGTCGACGAGGTGGCCGGCGAGCCGTGGGGACCGACCGTCGGCGACGGAACGACGTTCGCCGACGCGCTCGACGTACTCGCGCGCCACGGCCTGACCGACGCCGTCCCTCGGGCGGTCGTCGACCACCTCCGGCGTGGCCGCGACGGCGAGGTGTCGGAGACGCCACGCGAGACGGCCGGTCACGTCGTCGTTCTCGCGGGGCCGGCGGACGCCGCCGAGGCGGCCGAAGTGCGGGCCGCGAATCTGGGCTACGAGCCGCTGATCCTCTCGACGACCGTCGAGGGTGAGAGTCGCGAGGTAGCGACCTGTCTGACCGCCGTCGCGGCGGAGGCGGCGGCGTACGGCCGGCCGGCGGAGCCGCCGTGTGTTCTGATCTCGGGCGGCGAGACGACGGTGCGGGTCGGCGACGGGAGTGGGGACGGGAAGGGCGGCCCGAACCAGGAGTTCGCGCTCACCAGCGCCCTCGAACTCGCCGGGGACGCGTCCGTGACGACGCTCGCCCTCGGCACCGACGGCACCGACGGGCCGACCGACGCCGCGGGCGGCCTCGTCGACGCCACGACGGTCCCGCGGATGCGGGAGCGGGGGATCGACGCCCGCGACCATCTGCGTCGCCACGACGCCACGCCGGCGCTCCGGGCGGTGGACGACGCGGTGCTCACGGGACCGACGGGGACGAACGTGATGGACCTCCGCTTGACGCTGGTCGAGAATTAGGACTCGGCGGCCGCCCGCTTCCGTGACAGGTCGCGCCGCCCGCCGAGCGTCACCACGAACAGCACGACGAGTCCGACGCCGTAGGCGGCCATCAACGGAATCGTGACCATGAACATGGTCATCACGTCGGCGGGGGTAGCGACGGCGGCGAAGGCCATGATGCCGACGGTCACTTCGCGCCAGCGCTCCCGCATCGACTGGTAGGAGACGCCGGCGGTGTTGAGCAGGAGCATGAGGACGGGCACGTCCGCCAGCAAGCCGATGCCGGCGGTGGTGAAGAAGATGAGCCAGAAGAAGTTGGTGATGCGGTAGGCGATGATCATGTTCGCCCGGACGCCGTCGGCGACGAGGTAGGAGATGACCGTCGGGGCGACGGTGGTGTAGCCGAGGACGAAGCCGCCGAAGAGGCCGACGACGAGGGCGGCGGCCCACCCGAAGATGACGTTGCGGTTCCCGCGGACGAAGCCCCGTTCCCGGAGCGCCGGCCAGGCGTAGTACATGACGACGGGGAAGGTGACGAAGACGGCCACGAGCGTCGAGAACTTCACCTCGAAGATCAGCGCCTCCATGGGGTGGAGGGCGACGACGTTGATGTCGTCGGGCGTCACCTGACTCGGGAGTTGGGAGAGGAACTGCTCGAAGACGCGGCCGATACCGCCGGTGTAGAGCCAGCCGAACGTCCCCGCGAGGACGATGCCGAAGACGGCGGCGATGCGGAACGCCCGCGACGTGAGCGAGTCGAGGATGAAGGCGGCGTCGGTGTAGTAGCCGCCGATGTCGTCTTCGTCCGTCTCGCCGTCGGTGAACTCGTCGAGGAAGGTGCCGCCGGCGCGACTCGCCCGGTCGCCGATCTCCTCGGTCGTCGACTGAGGAGCGTCGGCGTCTGCGTCGGCGTCGGCACCGCCCTCGGCCTCCCGAGCCGCTTCGGCCTCGTCGAACCGGTCGAGGATGGCGCGGGCCTTCTCCGTGTCGTCCGCGTCCATCGCGTCGCCGGCCATCGAGACGGCGTCGTCCTCGCTCAGGTCGGCGAACGCCTCGGGCGGCGCGGCACGGATCCCGGCGGCGTCGAGTTCGGCGAGATCGATCTCGGTCGGGTCGCCGGCCTCGATGGTGTCGACCGCGGCGTCGAGTTCGGCGTAGACGTAGTACATGAACGCGACGAGACCCGCGAGGAGGGCGCCGGCGGCGGTCCACAGCGCGAGGCCGAGCCGCGATTCCGGCGTCACGAGGCGGCGACTGCTCCCCGCGAACGCCAGCGCGTCGTTGGCGAGGGGAACGCCGCCACGGGTGAAGAAGGCGTACAGCAGCAAGCCTCCGACGACGCCGAATCCGAGGATGAAGTTCCAGTGACCGGCGGCGGCGGCACCGACGCCGATCCGCTCGCTCCCGCGCTTGGCCGTCACCACCACGCTCGTCAGGTAGAGGCTGAACCCGTAGAGGACGATCATCGGTACCGCCCACATGATCTGCGTGAACGGGTCCGGCGGCGTAAAGAGGGCGCCGGCGGCGACCATGCCGACGACGGCGTAGCGCCAGCGGTCGCGGAACGTCTCGTACTGGACGATTTCGGCGTACGAGAGCCCGCTCATCGCCAGCGGCAGTTGCGCCGCGAGGCCAAAGGAGAGGGTGAGGAGGAAGATGAACTGCGCCCAGAGGACGATCGAGTAGGTGGGAGTGAACCCCGCCGAGAGGGCGTTGTTAGCGAGGAAGGCGAACATCACGGGGAAGAAAACGAGGTAGCCGTAGGCGAGACCGGCGACGAAGAGCACGGCTGCGAGCAGACCGCCGAGGACGAGTTTCCACCGCGAGACCGGCGACGACGGCCACAGCCCCCGCTCCCGGAGCGCGTCCCGTGAGAAGTAGATGAATACGGGAAGACAGAGGATGATGCCGGCGACGAGGCCGATTTTCGCCTGCAGGAGGATCACGTCGAACGGCGTCTGAGCGATGATTTCGAGTTCGCCCGACGCCACCTCGTCCAGCCGCGACCGGGTGATCCCTTCGAGAAAGCCCCAGACGTACAGTCGAAGGGCGTAGAACGAGCCGATGAACCCGACGAGGAAGACGATAAACACCTTCTGGAGGTCCTTTTGAGCGGACCGGAGCATCGCGCCGGCCGTCTCTCGGCCCGCGTCCAGTGTCCGACGAGTGTCCTCATCGAGCGCGCTCGACATGGAGTATCGAAGCCGTCTCGCTGCTATCAATCTTTTCTCTCCGTCGTCCGCGACCGACGCGACGCGATGGAAAAAGGCCTATAACAGCCGGGGAGATATGTCGGGTGAATGGCTGAGGACTCGGAGTCGGGATCAGCGTCCGGTCCGACGGACGAGGAGCCGTCGGATTCGGCCGGGGAACCCGAGGAACGCGCGCCGCCGGCGAGCGACGCGGCCGCGGACGACCCCGACGCCGAGGACGACGGGGGCGGGCCGCCTCCGGAGACGGACGCGGTCTACCCGTCGGAAGACGGCGACGTGCCCGACGGGTCCATCGAGGGGGTCCTCGACGACGGGTCCGCCGCCCCGGCCGACGAGCAGGACGAACGGCGGAGCGTCTCGGACGCCGTCAGCCCCCCCGTCGCCGACTCCGACCCCGACGCGGAGCCGGGCCTCGAACCCGATTCGAGCGCCGGGACGACGGAAGACGAGGACGACGCCGGCGGGCCCCCCCGGACCGGTCGGGAGATGCGTGACTCCACGGCGCCACGGCACCGGCGCGTGGCGAACGAGGACGAGTCAGTCGTCGAAACCGACGCCGCCGCGGCGTCGGTCACCGAAACGGACGACGAGTCGGTCGTCGAAACCGACTCCAGCGCCGGCGCCGACGCCGAGTCGGCACGCGATCAGGCGTACACCGCCCGGCTGGGACT
>ERZ1034488.274-NODE-274-length-12807-cov-3.954831_pt1 | contig 12807 bp, 11 predicted proteins | sample MGYA00520646_ERZ1034488 | MGnify/ENA primary metagenome ERZ1034488 (study PRJEB33760, sample SAMEA4777686) | hypersaline lake metagenome | biome: hypersaline environment; feature: brines | place: Spain | collected 2012-08 | depth 0 m ...
GTGTCCGAGGACTATTGCTCGCTGTTCAGTCAGCGATTAGAACGGATGACAACCGAATGAGTTCCCGATCGATATGTCCATTTGGCTGGGTACAGAAGCACGGAATATGTTTGTGGGGCGTTTCCTTGCGTTTATATCGTTGTCTGGGGAGGCTATACTGACTGTTGATGGATTTTTGCCTAAGTTGTTGGCTGGAACCGTAGCGGCTTGTGCAGCATTGTACGCGACGACCAGCGGGGTCAAAGCGATAAAAGATTGGTGGGGTATAGTAGCCACGGATTCACTGCCAATCGATGAGGCTATCGGAGCCAGTGAATTGGTTCAAATCCAGGGTCGCGTTCGTCCAGCCCAGCCTGACGATGTTTTTGTGTCACCGATACTAGGTGAAGAGTGCGTCGCTTACGAGTACGATATCCGCAAGGTAGTGCAGGATAGCGGTCGGACACGAATTGACTCTGCCACTAAGTATAACTCATTCATTATTTCTGACGGAGTCACCGATATCCTCGTTGATCCCGACAAAGAGAGCCTGTCGCTGAATACTACGACGAAAACACCAAGTACAAAAAAGTCAATCGAACAAGAACTTGCTGATGACAGGCTGGAGGTGGACCCATCAGTATACACCTCTGTCTTGGATAACATCACGAAACCAATCGAGGTGAGTGAAGGAACGATCGGCGTTGGCGAGAAAATCACGGTTGTTGGGAGAGCTACCCCAGTACCGGCGAAAGCAGTCACGGATGCGGATGCAGTTATGATGTCCGAGGAAGCTCACCTGACGGTGATGAACGACGATTCAGGAAACACCGCGTTGAGGAAAGCCGGTCGAGGGAGTTTTCTGTTGCTATTCGGGGTAATTTTCGGTTTGTTCACAATAGTTATTCTCACACCCGTTATCCTCGATATAGTGGAAATGTTGGTGTAGTGATCAGATGAGTATGCGCGTTCCATCTTGGACGGGACATTCAGACTGTAATCTGATGATTACCATCTGTTGAATTTAGCAACTGAACTCGCTGATCGGACTCAGAGACGAGTGTTTCACTACTGTTGTGGCAACTCCAGATGATGGGAGCGGACGCGACATTATGCTCGGAGATGCCCGCGTGGAACGGGTCGGTTCTGGGACAGCTCACGCCACGTCACGCGTTCGATCCGACGCTGACGACGGGCGCCGCAGTGATGGTTGCGGTTGGGGCTGTCGCTTTAGCGGTCGTTGGTCGGCGGTTCTCGACGAGACGTCAACTGCTCGTCGGCGGTGGAGCGGCGTACGCGACAACCATGTTCGGTCTGTGGGCGGGGGTTCGGCTGGTGTTCTGGCGGTTCGTGTTCGATCCGGTCGGAGATGCGCCCGCCGTCGTCCCCGTGCTGGTCGTGTTCGCAATCGTAATCGCGGGCCAGTTCATGCTTCCGGTGTACCTGTTGGTCAGCCACGAAACGTGGACGCCGCTCGTCTGGTTGTTCGGCGTGACGTGGGCTCTCGGCGAGTTTGTCCTCTTGATGGGCGGTGAGTCTGGCAGGCTGTTCGCCCTTCTCGTGTGGGTCGTTGGACTGCTGCCACCGTGTCTCGGTGTTCTGGTCGTCACGACTGGTGGCGAACTCCTCCTCCGGCGTTTCGATCTGTCGAATCCGCTTCGGGTCTGACTCACCATTGCTCTCTGCTGTCGCGTTCTGAGCGTTCAAAAACGGCTTGAGCCGGAGTGGCGGGTTGGTAGGTGTAGGTTGTGACAGGAAGAGTCATCAACAAATGACACGAACGCCAGTTCAGGCGCGGCTTACACCGTTCGTCGGTCCTGAACAACGCGTCTCCGAACGCGTCCCCCGCGACCGAGCGACCGTGACCGCCTCACCGGTCGGGAGAGATGAAGCCTGCAAGACTGCACGTTCAAGCCACGCCGCTGAGAGGGACGGGGTCGGATACAACTCCCCGAAAATCGCACCCCGTTTGCGTCCGACACCCGATTACCGATGATGCGTCCGAAATTATATCCACGACCTATCACAACCAATCAGTAGCTGTATGTCACCCTACGGGATTTCTCTCTCCCACTCACTACTTGGTGCCGCCGCTCTGTTGATCGGAGCTGCGCTCACTCGATCGGCGTGGAATCGACGAAGTAGGCCCGGAGCCAGAGCGCTAGCTACTGTTGGGGGTTTGCTCACGCTCGGCAGTATCGCTTTCATAATTATGTTCGTCTACCCGGCGCGGTATCAGGGACTTTGGATCGTCACGTTGTACAACACCTCCGGGTTCGTCGCTGTTTTCGCGTTCCTGTTCGCTATCAGGTTTACCGGGCGCGGCCAGTGGCTCACGCGGTCGGTTCGAACGCTCTTGATATCGCTGCCAATTATATTGCTGGTAGTAAGTTTCCTCCCGTTCGAACTGGGTGTCGAGACGACATCGCAGGCGGGTATCCTCACTCAGCGCGTAATCGGACTCGTCTCCGGAGTGCTTACGCCGCTGTACGCTATCGCTGCCGCCATCCTTCTCTGGGCGGCAATCTCTCGAGACGCCGTGCCGTATGGACAGGGGCTCTTACCGGCTGGGTCACTTCTCGTGTTGGCCTTGGCCCCGATCCTGTCGTCGGTATTTGCCCACTCGGAACGGATCTTCCCTGTCCTCCTGCTCCTTGCAGGCGGCGGGCTCTTGGCCACACTGCGCTGGTACCGGCCGTTGGAACAGCTTCCGGTTGCCCGGCCGGTAGTCCAGAGTCGTATCGTCGATGAGTTGTCGGAACCGGTCGTGGCGATTGATCGTAAGGACAGGGTGGTCGATCTCAACACTGCCGCCGAGGACACGTTCGGCTGCGAACAACCGGCCGTGGTCGGACGGCCCGTCCGACGTATCTTCGACGATGCGGTGCGGGCACACGAGGAACGACAACTGATTCGGGTGAGCGATGGAGTCCTGACCGTCATCTCCGAGGCCATTAGCAATACCGACGGCGCTCCCCTCGGCACGGTACTGCTGTTCAGAGACGCGACCGACCAGCGGCTCCGCGAGCGACAAACGCGCATGCTGACCGACTTTCTCTCCGAAGTGATCGGAGGCCAGCTTAACGACATCGCACGGCTCGCATCGTCGGTTGAAAAACAGGACAGTCGTAACGCGTCCGGAGTCGCGCCAAGCGACGCGCAGGTCGACCCCGAGGCTGTGGGTGAACGAATCCGTACACGTAGCGACCTCCTTCTCGCAGTGGGGAAGCGTGCAAGAGAGATGGAACAAGCGCTCGCTGAGACTTCCTTGGAAGCCTCAAGCGACCTCCTGGCTGGGGTGCGGACCGCCACGACACACAGTTCGATACAGGCAGACGAGCACACCGTCCAGGCAACTGGCGAGTCGTACACTGTTGCAGTCCCACAGTCGCTGTTGATTGCGGGGCTCGCGGCCGTTTTCGACGCTGTCACGATCCGAAACCGTTCGGTGACTATCTCGTTTGAGGCCGACGTCGGAGAGCGGGGCGCAAACAGCGGATCGGTCGCGGGCACCGAGTCGAGAACTGGATCCGATTCGGACGAATCGAACCGCCAGTTGGGTCCACAATGGACCGTCACAGCAGCCGACGATCACGGGTACGATGGCGTCGTATACGTCGATATACGAACCAAGTCTCGCGACGAGGACGCCGATCCAGTGTCAGAACCGACCGCGGAGCATCCCGCAGCAAAGCTGCTCTCGTCGATTGCCATCGATGCTGGCGGGAGCGTGGATGTCGACGGGACCCCTTGGGAGCATCTCCGCTTGGCGCTTCCCGCACGCAAGACCCGGTTTGAGGGGGAGCGATGATCGATCCGCTTGTCTTCGTCGACACCTTGCTCGTCGTGGGCCTGGTCACAGCCGGAATCACGGCTGTCGCCCGTCGGCCGGAACTCGGGACGACCGGTCTCGGTGTCACTGCCGGGTGTCTCGCCGTGGTCGCCGCTCTTGACGTGGTCGTCCGTCTGGGAGTCGCTGATATCGAGACGCTGTTCAGCGGTGTGAGAGTCGCCCTGTTCGGGGCGTCGATGGCCTGGTTGTGGTTCGCAGTCGAACACACCGGTCGCGGTCCAGAACTCACGCGCAGGCGATTGTTCGGTGGCACCGGGACGGCTGTCGGCCTGGTGTTCGCGACGCAACTACCAGTGGCAGTGATCCAGTACACCTCGACGGCCATCGTCAACATCTCAGCAACGTACGGGAGTGTCGCGGGAACCTTTCTGCTCTCACAGGCGACACTCAAGCGTAAATTGGTCCCTCTGTGGCAAGGCGTTCTACTCCCAATTAGCGGTAGCAGTCTCGTTATGATCGGGTTCGTGGCGTCACTCACACCTCTGCAAGACAGTATCGTCCAGAATCTCATCTTGGCCACCGCCCTCGGCTCTGGAGTGCCATTAGCGGTAAGCGTGTTCACCGAAGCAGCCGAAGACACCACGAAACAGGCACGGTTGGCCCGCGGCGTGGTTCTCGGAGAAATTTCGGAAGCCGTGATCGTAACGGATACGCGTGGAAATATTATCTATACGAACGAAGCCGCGAGGCAGGTGTTTCCCGGGACACAGTCTCGAGACCCCTTCGGACGTGATTTCGAGTCGGTCATCGGGGTTGGACCCGATGAACTCCGTGATGCTCCTGTCGACCGTGAGCTGACGACCGAAAACGGCCGCCGATGGTTCGAGGTGACACACAGCCCGATGACGGAATCGAACGGTGACTCGACCGGGGACATCTACATCTTCCGTGACGTTACAGCACGGCGGAGCAACCAGCAGCGGAGAAACGTTCTCGTGAGGCTCTTGCGTCACAACCTCCGTAACAAAGTAGACGTGATCCGTGCACACGCGGAACTCCTTTCTGACCAGCCGGAACGTGGTAAACAGATCGCGACTTCCGCCAGAGAGCTCGCGACGACGAGCGAGACCGTCACCGAGATGGACCAACTCCTCTCGCAGGAGCACATCGGCCGGGAACGGATCGAAATCGGAGAACTCACCCAGGAGGTAGGAAATCTGGTCGCCGACGATTTCGGAGGGATCGTGACCGTCGACGCGGAGCCGGTGACGCTGTACACCGATCGTGAGGCTGTCCGGACCATTGTGGCCGAACTCGTCAGCAACGGCATGAAACACGCCGAGATGGACGAGCCACCCGTTCGGATCTCAGTTCGCGCATCCGCCGAACACGCTGTGATTACGATCGAAGACGAAGGACCAGGCATCCCCGAACAGGAGTATGCTGTGCTTGGATCCATGGAACAGTCACAGCTCCATCATGGGCGGGGGCTGGGCATCTGGATGGTCCAGTGGATCGTCACCCGACTCGGCGGTACGCTTTCGTTCGACGCCGACAGCTCCGGAACCGTCGTAACCGCTCGACTTCCACGTGGTGACGGCAAACGTGACGCTCAATCTAACCCTCACCCCACGCAAGATTAATATCCCGACGTTCATGTCAGCATAGCACTTAATACTCGTGTCGATATTAGATCGGAGAAGCTCGGAAACGCACGTATCAGCGGCTAATGGCTGAATTGAACCGAACTGTCGTTTGTCGAGTCGTCGTATCATCGTGAACGAAAGTTCCAATTCAGCCATAATTGTAAACGCCGCTAAACGACCGAGGATATGCAGCGCCGCCCAGGCTTCGGGCTACCGATGCTTCTTACGAGTCTCTGGATGGAGTAGACTGTTCTCACCGAATTGAGGACTGTATCGCTGGCTATGGGTATTTCGGCAGTCACGTTAGTATTCTTCAGCGGTGGGTTACTCGATCACTTCGAACTGGAAGCGATCCTCGATAAAAAAGCGGGCGCTCGCAAGTCGTATCCGTGTCGCGATGCTCGTTGTCGGCGGGATGGCTGTTTTGTTGATACTTGCGCTGCAGTACCGTTAATTTAAATCCGCCGTCCGTTGCGGCTACTGAAATCGTTCGGGGGGATACATACGGGTCGGCGAACAGAGACCTCATATGGAATCTAACGGGCTGCTCGTCACCCTCTGGATGATTGGCTCGTTCGCCGTCGGTGCAGTAGTGCTGTCGCCACAAGATGGAGCAGTCCTCTGTTTCTTGACTACGTTCGTAGTCTGGGCGTTGTTGAACTACAGGAGATGAAGGGTCGTGAACTACATACGACTGGACACGGAGCGTCCCGTGAGGCACTCGTGGACAGCTTCAAAGATCGAGATGGAACCGATCATGATCCACTAACCGCTCTCTGACTTCGTGACGAAGGGACATCCACGAAGGAGTCCGCCAGTACGTGACGAATACAAATACAGCACAGGGATCCCTAGAAAACGTTCGAACCAGCAAAACGCTAGCCGGTAGCGAACAAATATGGTGGTTATTCACAGTATGAGTTCAATTACCGATTAATTCGAAGACAAAAATATACAGTAGCCAACGCTCACAAGCACTGTGATTCCGTATTCGTCCATCGGCGAGATAGCGACGACGCCGTTGCAGTATCTGGCAGTACTCGGCGTTGTTGCTCTCAGGTGTCTCCCATCACTCACGGTGTCGGACTTCCGTGCCCGACTCGATAGCTGGTTGACCGACCGATTCCTGGTAAACTACCTGCTACTGCTTGGCGTGATCGCACTCGGTCAGGGGGTCGCCATCGTCGCTGGCTGGCAGGTGCTTCACATCGGGGCCACGCAGAGCGATCCGCAGTTTCGAGAATTTCGACTCATCGCGGTGCTCGTAACCTACTCGATAGTCGTGTGGGCACTTGGAATCATAGTGGGAGTGAACGTCTCGACGGAGGCGTTCGACGCGACCGAGGAATTGGTATCGGACATGATGAGGAACGAGAGGTATCGGACCTCTTCGCTCCCTCGTGGCGGATAAATCGTCGGCGCGAAATTACCCCATTACTCTCCGAGTGTAAGCCGGGAGTCTGAGCTTACTGCCTTCTGTCCGAATGGCTTTTTAGTATGAATAAGATATGAATATGTATGAGTAAGGGCGAACGCCGGAAGATCGGGGAGCGAGGCCAAGTGACGATCCCCAAAGAGCTCCGAGAACGGTTCGGAATTAAGGGAGGAGATGACGTCGTGATCCACGAAGAGGCGGGGAAGCTCGTTATCGAACGACCGGTCACTCGTGAGGAGTTGGCTGAGGGGTACCGTCAGCGTGCCCAACGAACCAGCGAGCTCGCTGACGAACTGGAGGGCGTCTCGACGGAGGCTAATGACCACCTAGGCGATGCCCCAGAGTGGTAGCATATGGCTCTGTCTGTCCGCCGAGGGGATGTCGTTATCGTCGAACTCGATCAGACACAGGGTTCCGAACAGCGGGGAACGCGACCGTGTCTCGTCGTGCAGAACGATGTCGGGAATGCAAACGCACCGACAACGATCGTTGTTCCGTTCACCACCTCGTTCGGCGAGCAGCTCTACCCGTTCGAAGTGCTCGTCCCAGCCGAGGAGTGTGCGCTTCGGGAAGACTCAATCGCGCTCTGTAGCCAGATTCGGACTATCTCTATCGAGCGCCGTATCACCGAGAACCTCGGCTCGATTCCGCAAGAGCGGATAGACGAAGTCGATACCGCACTCGAATACAGTCTCGGTCTCACCGAAATTTGAGTGGGGTTGGTGAACGAGTCCGGGCGTTCCAACGTTACGGATTGCCTATGTACGGAATTTCACTAGCCCGGTCCGGACGGCATAGGACACCGTCTGATCGAGTCCGTAGAGATAGGCGTGCAACTGAGCACGATGATGATCGGCTGGCGTCGGATCTTCGTCGTCAAGGCTGGTGAGTGACTGTTTCGCTTTCACCTCTGTCGGCAGCAGTGGATCGCCCTGTCGCGTGCATTTCAGCTAAAACTGTGTTTCTTTCCGCTCAGTATATCTCTCGTAGCCTGACCGGCCTCAATAAGATCCGGACGGACCTCTGCCAAACCAGCACGAACGAGCAGCCCAAGCAGTGAGCCGCGACTCTCTGAGTCGGCTCCATCTCGATGGAGATGGTCCCGAATATCAGCGCCAACTGAATCGAGTTGGCCTGCCTCGTCGAGGCCACGAATTAGCGCTTCGAGATTCCGGTCTCGCATTGTGAGACTCGTCGGTGCCTCACCGACATCGAGCTCTGCGTAGACCTCAGCGATGTACTCCTCTCATGATGGCTCATCGTCATCAGTCACTTGTTCTTGCGCCTCGCTCCGGTGGCGTTTCTGTTCTTTCGACTGTTCAAGCAGTGCTTCAGGGTCGCGGTCTTCCGTATCGTCGGTCATCGGTCTGTGAGTCGCGTGAGCAGTTGCTCGGTGTTTGCGCTTCCCGCTCGCGGTCCCTGTCTCGTACCAGAACGGAAATCGCGGGAAGCATGGTGAAGTTGTGGGGGGGTACGTGGCTCCGAGATCGCACGCCCACACGAGCCGAACGCCACTATCGGAAACGTTCGGCGATAGAAACCAGTTACCGCCTGTTTCGCCAGGCCCGAGCAACAACGACAACACGAGACCCGATCGTCCGGTTTGCATTCGTAATCGTGAGCTTCCTGCTGGAGAGCCTGTGGCTCGTGCCGCGATGGGCGGGCGCGACCTGCCCGATCAGTTCACGTTCCAGACGTCCTGTGACTGGATCCGTCACGAACTGGAAGCAGAGTTAGGACGGCGGTGGAAGATTGAGATGAACGGTGTGGGCGTCCCCGACGCGTACGCCTCGGGCCGGCGAGTCGGCAGCAGCAGCACTCGTCAGCAACCGCCTCGACAACCGGTATCGTCACTGTCTCTGTCAATTCAGATCGGCGCTTCGATTCACACAGCCACCACTCCGAGGTTGAACGACTCACATCAACTCACCTCGACTTCCAAATCCTCGATTGGGAATTACCAATAATTCAGATGACAGTACGGATCTTGGGGGCGGTGCAGTGGCGTGGCTCGGTCCGGAGCGGCGACGTAATTAAGTATAATGTGACCACAACGATTGGCGTGCAACCCGAAGACCGGGCTATCTCCGTTACCCCTCGAGATCTTGACCGTGTAGAGCGCATTCGGGAACGATCTCGGACTGACGGCACCGTACGATATTCCGGGAAACTGTCAGGAGATGTTACCGGCGCTGAACCCGGAAGACGATGTTTATCCGATGGCGGCCGGCCCGTTGAGACGAACGATGATCTCAACAGTATTGCGTTTCTCGAAGCGGCGGATCCGCTCCTCGTCGTCGAGACTGAGTCCGGCACGATCACCGCTGTCAACGATGCAGCGGTCGAACTTTTCGGGTGCTCGCGCTCCTCATTGGTTGACGCTCACTGGTACGAAATACACCCGAAGAGCGACCGGGACGTATATCGAGAACGGTATGCAGAAGCTGTCGCGAAGGGCGGTACTGACATCCGTATCGGGGAGGACGACCCGGTGTTCGTTCGCACCGAAGACGGCGACGACGTTCCGGTCGAGATTCACTCGACAGCGATGACGGTCGGCGGGACGGAGTATCTGGTCGCGTCCGTTCGGGAGGCGACAGGTCGAATCGAGCGGCTCCGGAAACTCCAGCGCCGGGCGACTGCGATGGACGCATCCCTGACTGGAATTTCGATCCTGAACGCGGATGAAGAGTACGTCTATATGAACCAGTGCCACGCTGACATCCTCGGCTACGACCCTGAGGAACTTCTCGGCGGAACGTGGCGGCAGATCTACGATCAAGAACAGATCGAAGAAATCGAGGAAACCATCTTCCCGAAAATCGCCGAAAGCGGGGTCTGGGAGGGAGAGCTAGTCGGCCGAAAAAAGGAGGGTGGCCGGGTTCCGCAGATGGTGAACCTGACGTCGCTTCCGGATGGAGGACTGATCTGCGTGAACCGGGACATCGGTAAGCGGCGACAGACCGAACACCGGCTTGAAGCGATCCGCGAGCGCGTTGGGCAATTTATGCTCGCCGAGACGAGGGGCGAGCTGGTCGAAGAACTCATCGCGGCGACGACGGACATCGTCGACCGGCCGTTGGCGGGCTACTGGACGTACGAGAACGAGCGCGATCGACTCGCACCGGTCGATGTCTCGGCAGCAGCCGAGGAGAGTGACCTCACGAGACCGACGTTCGAGCACGGCTCCGGCCTCGTCTGGGACGCGTTCGAGGCCGGCGAGCCACGATACTACGCGAATCTCGCAACTGAGACAGGGGTATACGAACCCGAGACCCCACTCCGATCGGAGATGATCGTTCCCCTCGAATCGCACGGCGTCCTGCTCGTTGGGTCGACGGACGTCGACGATTTCTCGTCGTCAGAGCGCGAACTGCTCGCTATTCTCGGGAAGCACGCGACAACGGCCCTCGCGCTGCTGACGCGCGAACGCGAACTCAGAGCTGCCCGGGATGCACGCGAGGCAGAACGACAACAACTTCGTGACATCATCGATCACATTCCGCACTTGGTGTTCGCGAAGAATGCGGCCGGGGAGTTCCTCCTCGTCAACGAGGCTGTCGCGGAGGTGTACGGCACGACCGTCTCGGAGCTGGAAGGACAGACGGACGCGGCGTTCGCCACCGAAGACGATGAGGTCGACCACTTCAGAGCTGACGACCAACACGTACTCGAGTCCGGCGAGACGGTTTACCGGCCGGAAGAGACGCTCACCGACGCCGACGGGAACGAACGAATACTGCGGACGTGGAAAGTGCCGTTTACCCCCGCAGGAAGCGACGAGGACGCAGTGCTTGGCGTCGCGACGGATATCACCGACTACAGGGAAGTGAAGACTGCGCTGGAACGGCAGCGAAAGCTGACGGCGCTGAACCGCATCGGTAGCGTGCTCCTCGACGCCGAGACATCGAGTGAGGTGTGTGCCGTCGGCGCCGAAGCCACGGTAGCGGCACTGAACGTCCCCAGTGTAACGGTGTACGAGTTCGACGACGAAGTCGGAACGCTGCGACCAGCCGGGGTCGCCGACGAGTCAGCAGCATCGAACGACCGCTCCCAGATTACGCCCGACGACGACGCGCTCTGGGAGGCGTTCAGCCACAACCGAACGAAGCATATCGAGGCGGCGCAAAACTGCATCGGACCGCGTGACGCCGACGCTCAGCGTGGGGTGATCGTCGTCCCGCTCGACACGTTCGGGCTCCTCGCCGTCCAGACGGACGAGCCGGACGAGGTGGACGTTGGGTTCGTCGAGACGGCTGCTCGAAACCTCACAGCTGGGCTGGAACGAGCGGCCCAGGAGGCACAGGTCGAGGCACTGAACGAGCAACTACGGGCGAAGAACGCGGCGCTTACAACCCAACAGCGGCTCGCAACCGAGTTTCGCGAGGCCCAGCGCCGCCTCCAGGAGGCGAAGTCCCGGGAGGCCGTGTACGAGGTACTCCTCGATTTCGCGCTGACTGCGGGTGACGACGCCTGGGTTGGCCAGTGGAACGCGAGCAACCACACCATACAGCCGATCTTGGAGGCAAACGAGGGGGGGCCGGTAACCGTTCAGGGTGGCACCGACGAAGGCTCCCCGTCCATCTCGCCGACGCTGACGGCCGCTATGGACAGCGAGGCCGTGTCCGTCCCGAACACCGTTCGAGACACCAGCTACGAACAGTGGTCCTCCCGGCTCCTGAACTGTGGGTATCGGTCTACGGTCGCCATTCCAGTCTGTCACTCCGGGGTGATCCGCGGTACCATGGAGGTGCTGAGTACGCCCGCCGACGGGTTCGATAAAAATACTATCGAATACCTCGAAGAGATGGGCCGGTGTGCGGGCTTCGTCCTCGATAGGCTGGATAACCGCCTAGACCAGAACACGATAGTCGAGACGGAAGTCGAGTGGTCGGCCGACGGTATCCTCTTTCCCGACGTGCCCGAAGGGACACGTTTCGCCGCATCGACAATTATTGTCAGTGCAGCGGATGACCTCAGTCTGACGGGGCAGGTACGGGCGCCGGATCAGACGACCATCGAGCGGTATTTTGATACAGCGACGTGGTTCGTCAAGCCAAGCATCGAGTCGCTTGGCGGTGGCGTGTTCGCGTTCGATGTCAACCGAACGGTTGGACCGGACGACCGACTCCGTCACCTAGTGAACGCGATCGACGCACACAGCGCCACACTGGCGTCGGTCACGAGCAGTGCAAGCGGCGAAGTGACTACTTTCCACGTCCCTGCCGGCCGGACGCGCCTACTTTGGGAGGCGCTACGGACGACCGGAGACCCACAACTCGTCTCGAAACACCGAATCGAAGTGGACCAAGCTCGAAGAGAACCGTTTGCAGCGTTAACCGATCGGCAAACCGAGGTTCTCTCCACAGCATATCGTCGTGGGTTCTTCGATCAACCGAAAGGCGTCTCCGGTGACGAACTCGCCGATCAATTCGATATCTCGCGTTCGACCCTGCACCAGCATCTTCGCACCGCAGAGCGGAAGCTCCTTGGGACGATTCTTGATCGCTCCCCCGATACTGACTAGTTAGGTAGCACCGAATCCGACCGGAGTAGTTCGGCACCAGTCACTCAGTATGCACTAGTGTATAGGAATGTATGGAGAGCGATCACGTGACCGTGGCGTACGAAACGTCTGAGAGGTCGTCCGCCTCGGTGTTCGTCGCCAAGCAGATGGCGAAGTACAAGGACACGAGTCCTGAGGAGTTGACCCCTCTCGCCGAGGTGATCGACGCCGACGCTATCGATACGCTATTTGGAGGGACCGACCAACGAGAGCCGACGCTCAACGAGGGCGAACTGACTTTCCGGTGGGAGGGTGCGCTCGTGACGCTTCGAACCGACAGCACCGTCGAAATCAAACCGGCACCCGAGTCCACAACCATCGCGCCGCTATGAGTCAACCACCCGCCACGAAAGAGGATGGCAAACGCCAGGCCGGCGTTCTGGGCGCC
>ERZ1034488.284-NODE-284-length-12454-cov-38.482620_pt1 | contig 12454 bp, 10 predicted proteins | sample MGYA00520646_ERZ1034488 | MGnify/ENA primary metagenome ERZ1034488 (study PRJEB33760, sample SAMEA4777686) | hypersaline lake metagenome | biome: hypersaline environment; feature: brines | place: Spain | collected 2012-08 | depth 0 m ...
TCAGATGGTGATAAGCACCATGTGATCTATTCGAGAGCCGGGAGAGTGAGACATCCAGCGCTGTCGCGACACAACAAATTTTGCAGACGCCGTGATAAATTATCACGTGGTAAATCTCGACTCAGACGACCCGATTGATGAGACTGATATTAGACGAGAAGCTGATTGCTCAGGGCTGAACCTCTCTGGGGCTGATCTCTCAAATGCAACTCTTTCAAGCGCTGATCTTACCGGGACGGACCTCTCCGGTGCTGACCTCTCAAGAGCAAAGCTCCATGATGCGGATCTCTCCGGGGCGGACCTCTCTGGAGTTGATCTCTCAAACGCGACTCTCTCGAGTGCTGAGCTTCCTGGGAGTGATCTTTCCGGGGCTGATCTCTCGAATGCCGACGTCTCTGGTGCTGACCTCCCGAGGACAGACCTTTCGGGTGCCACGCTCATTGATGCTGATCTCACCAAAGCAGACCTCTCTGAGAGCGATCTTACCGATGCTGACTTGCGTAATGCAAATCTATACACAGCGAGAGTCAATCAAATAACCATACGACGCTCAGAGGGGGTATTTGCCTCCTTTGCTGAACTCAAACAAAAGGGAGCAGTGCGTGAACGTGATCATGATTGATGTGAGCGCTTTCAGGCTCCCTCAGATGGAGGGGACTAACTCTGATGATGATTGGATTCACACAGATATCACAGAAGATTTTGTGTACATGTTCATGACCAGTTTTCGGGAATCCATCCGATAACAAGGTAAACTGCCTCGGGGTCACATCAAAGCCCCGTGGCATCCGCCTTGTAACTCTGTGAAATAAATTGTATCATCATCACTCACCGCTGAGATGGTAATATCTTGAAGACGGTGATTATCTTCGGTGGTGAGGTCACTCTATAGGTCATCTCCGACTACAGGTGTCATACTGACGGTCATTGTTTCATCAGATCCGATAATTACTGAATATAAATCGTATATTCAGCATTTATACCATATCCGCAAGAATACAGGAATATGACTACTTCGGAGAAGTATCGGAGTGATCTGTTAATAGAAGTCATTGCCGAGCGGCTTCAATTCGACCGGATTTCAGAGGCTCTTCCGGGGTCAGTGTACCCGCCATATCTGTTAGTTACTATTGGACTATTCATTGAATACGGCGTGTTTGATGTGTACAATTTCGTTGTGTCTGGCAAGAGTTCATTTCTCAGCCAGCCAAATTCGCTTGCGATTCCGGCGATGACGATCATCGGTGTAATTGGACTCAAATACATTCATGATAGCTATGCTGACGCCGTCGTGAACTTGGGTATCGAAGAGGAAAATATTGATATTGACGAGACGATTCGAAATGAGTTTGAGGGGCTCGTCTCGTTCCGGCTTCGTCTACTCGGGTATGTGGCGACACTTCTTGCCTTTTATGCTTTTTCTGTTTTTGTGATTACAATTTCTGAACTCATTGAGATTAGTGGAATTGGATTAGTTTTGTATGCTCAACTCGTTGACTTCCCGCTGATCATTGTTCCTGTTCTATACGAGCTTGGTATCTCGTATTTAGCTATTCATATCAATGTGCCTCGGCGAATTGTCAAAGCGGACTTCGGGCTGTTTTATTATGACCCGGAAAATTTAGGCGGATTCAAACCGGTTGGTCAGCTACTTAAACGTTCATATTATCTTTACACGATAATTTTGCTATTGTGGTTTCTACAATCACACACGCCAGTATTGCTAGCGGACTTTCTCATGAGTCCGTATCCCCCTCCAGGACCGGTGTTTCAACTTGCGCTATCAGGAGTATGGGCAGTTGGGGTACTGACAATTGCATACTCAATGTATCGAACTCACTCTATAATGAAGCAAAAAAAAGACACAAAATTACGCGAACTCAAACGCGAACTCAAAACTGCAGTCAAGGACCCATATGATGCGACGCTCACGAATATTGATGACCGTGAGCAATATGAGGAAGCTCAAGAAATGATATCACATGTCAAAAATACGCAAACGTATCCAACCACATTCACGATGTGGTCGCAGATATTTCTCAGTGTTTTACTCCCACAGGCGCTGAATATGGTCGTTCAACTTCCTAGCTAAGGCACTCCTGGTACCTGCTATGTTGTTACTCCCTCAGTACTCAGTACTCAGTACTCAGCATTGCAGATGGATTTACCCTCAAACGCTTGGAGGTGCGAGAGCTATTGCTGCCTGTCAGCTTGCAGCAACCGCTTAATCATGCTCATGTTGTATCTCTCAATCCGATCATTGACCGCCCGAAATGAGATGAAGCCCAACAATCCCAACAAGAATTAAACTGATGAATCCGATCCGAGCCACAGTCGCAGGCTCATCAAACAAAATAATTCCAAATGAAGCCGTCCCAACAGCGCCGATACCAGTCCAGACAGCATACGCTGTGCCTATCGGGAGATCTTGAACTGCTCGCGCTAACAAAATCATACTGATGATGAGAGAGATAGCAGTACCGAGGGTCGGGAGTGGTTTTGAGAATCCATCTGAATATTCGAGTCCGATTGCCCATCCAATCTCGAATAGTCCAGCCAATATCAACAAAGTCCACGACATATCAACAATTACTCATTAACACAATCGAAGTATACGCGTGATACCCATCGGTTCAGCTTGAGTCGATATCGAAAGTAACCTTCCTGTCGGTTTGATACTTTCTCTACATTGATTACTATCAGTGGAGAGTCAACGCAGGGTTGTGGATGAAACAATCGAAAGTGAGCCTATCAAAGTCCTGGCAGCCACAACAGAGGCGGACAATATACGATATTGATGAATAGCGGCACTGAAGTGAATACTATAGATAAAATTCCCACTGATAGTGATTAGTTCGAATAGTTTCACTGACGGTGTCGAATGACGCGGATTCAGCGGCTCCCATCACCGACACGGATAATCACGGCGGTAAAGACTTGCACTAATCACTATGAGGGCATCGTAGATATTCGTCTTAGCACCTCACTCCTGTCATCCAGTTGTTTGGAATGTCGCGAACGTCCAACTAAATATAATTCCCGCCCTGCTAGCACTATCATCACATGAGTTCGCAGTTCAAAACGGGCACCTCTACAGTCGATACGGAGCGGATTCTTCTTGGGAGTGTGGTGTTTGCTGTTCTGTTTCTTCAGTTGTTGGTCTATCCAGGGGTTGACATGCTGGTAACTGCGCTGGGCGCTCCTGTCGTTCTTAGGGGGAGTACATGGTTCCTAGCAGCCGAACTGGGGGCATCAGTTCTGTTTGTCTGGGTTTGGGGACTGATTAGCGATGCGAGGAGAGTTCGAGTGCCACTGTTGCGACTCGGCGCACTTCTAGCAGCCGCGAGTTATGGCGGACTGGCTATCATTCCACAAGTGGTGATAGTCCCGTTTTCGGGTGCGCTGGCAATCCGCGCCATTCAAGGAGCGGCCACTATTGGGGTGTTGTCGCTTGCAATGACGATGTTGATGGATCTGCCAGGCGGGCATGGTCGGAACATGGGCGCTGCCGGAATCGCCATCGGCTCGGGTACCGCGCTAGGGGCACCAACCGGTGGGTTGCTGTATGGGCAAGGACCGTTCGTCCCGCTGGCGACGGCAGCAATGCTTGCGGTGGTCATTGCATTGCTGTCGACGCAACTCGTCGATCGCATTCCGGCTTCTGGGAATCAGAGTCGACAAACCTCGAAGACAATTATAACCATTGTTAATCGCATTCGCGAAACGCCGGAACTGCTCATCCCATATGCGTTCGGCTTCATTGATCGGTTGTCCGCCGGCGTATTTGCGCTGGCGGGGACACTATATTTTCGGACAGTTTTCAATTTATCACCAGCCGCGACAGGAGCAATGTTGTTCTTATTTTTTGGACCATTTGCGCTGTTCCAGTATCCGTTTGGTTCGCTGTCGGACCGGCTTGGTCGGGCGTTCCCGATTGTGTTCGGCTCGATTGGCTATGGGTTCAGCGTAATCGCGGTCGGGTTGGCACCGACAGTGACAATTGTTGGCGTTGCAATGGTGACGGTTGGTGTTGTCGGCGCGCTTATGTCCCCGGCGACGATGGCGCTAGTAACCGATCTCGCAAGCGAAGCTGACCGTGGCGTTGCGATGGCTGGATTCAACGCTACCGGCAGTATCGGCTTTCTCACTGGAGTGATACTTGCGGGAACCGTCGCTGGCGCTACTGGGTTCACCACGGTGTTTGTCCTCGCTGGCGCGGTCGAAGTCACACTTGCCGCGATAGCTGCTCCGGCTGTGTTTCGGCTTGCCTCGCCACGCACTGAAAAGCAGTCATAACTCTGATGTCGATACTCATCCACCCGTGGCGATTACCGCTAGACTGTACGGCGGTGACACATACATATGAAATAAATTCTGATTCCACACATACCTCCAGGGGGCAAAGACTAAGATGTTTTAGGTCGACCTAAAGAGCGATGGAGCATACTCACCGCTACCACGCTTACCCGACACAAGAGGTAGCGGAGAGACTGGAATAGTATATTGACGTTCATCGCCAAGCGTACAATTACGCCCTGTCCGTCTCCGTCGTATGTGTTCGAGTATGACCGTGATGCGAACGCGTCGTTGAACATTTTAGAACGACGGTTTTTTTTGAACTAGGGGATGGTTCGGAGACACGCCTGTGGAGACTGCGCTCCTTACGGATACCCATTCAGTATCTATAAAGCGCGTCGTAGAAACAGAAAGCCTCGGGGCTTTAATATTGATTTTGATGGTGATGTTGATGTGGATGTGACCCCGAGGCGATTCACACCCATATCGATGACATCCATATCGGTATTGCTGGGTCAATGGGCAGTATAGCGCTGTGCTCGATAACGTATTTAATCGTTGCAAGATAGTATCAAATTATATTTGAATGGCAATTTTAGATGATCTCTCTGGATTCGAGTTTGAGGATCTGATGGAGGATGTATTCCGCAATCTTGGATATGAAAATGTTCGACAGGCCGCACGGACGGCTGATGAGGGGCGAGATATCATCATGGAGGAGGTGATCAACGGCACCCACCGTGCAATTATCATTGAGTGCAAGCACACGGCAACAGTCGGTCGACCAGTTGTCCAGAAACTTCACTCCGCTATTGCGACGTTCGACTTTGACGGTCCAAAGCGCGGAATGGTCGTGACAACTGGTCGATTTACAAATCCTGCCGAAGAATATGCAGGAGACCTCCAGCAGAGCGACGATCCCTATCCGATTGAATTGATCGACGGTGAGGGTCTCCGAGAGATTGCGGACGACATTGGTCTTGATCTCTATAATGGGCGCATCGAAATCCTTTGTCAGGAGACGCTCCGTCCATATGACCCCGCGGTTGATATTGATGCACCTGTTCAAGAAGCGTTCCGCGATATTAACAACATCAACACCGCGGAAGTCCCAACACCGCATTCACAGGTATCTTTCCGTCCGGTAGTCACAATCACTGCCAACACGAACGCTGTCTTCGAAACTTCTGTCGGCGTCATCCATCAAATCAACGACAGCACGCAATTTGTTATCCACGCTGAGCGCGGTCATCCGAAGGTAGTTGACGACGATGTTGGGACGCTGGTCACAGAGAACTTCCACGCAACGGTTACCCTCGATATCGGGGAATTCACCGAGAGTTTCGATGACGTTGAGGAGCATCGATTCGGTCAAACCCAGACGGAATACAAAGAGTGGGCTGTCGACCATCTCAAAGATTACCACACAACCACAGTGACCTACACTGGTGATAATAATGTAACATATAATAAGACGTGTGAGCCGAATCGTTCGGATATCTCCGTTCAGTCAATTGAACCAGTATATCTCCCTGTGATTCGACAGACGACCGAACTGAGAGAATACTCATATCCACATGAATACTATGCTGCTGGTCCCTCACGGGTCACGCTGGAGGATGGGATTCACCGGTGTGTTCACTGTGATACGACTGGCGTCGACGAGACCTATACCTACTGTCCAAACTGCGGGGCAATCGCCTGCAATCGCCACATCAAAACCGAACGGCTGGAAGAAAAGCCAGTCTGTACGGGTTGTGCAGTGACCGAACGATTTGCGCTACAAACAAAGTATTTCTATGATACAGAAAATCTCAATACATTCCGCGAGGAGTACGCTGATATGCCGTTTTATCAGAAAGCGATGGAGAACACATGGTTGGTTGGAGCCAGCGCAGTCACAATCTTGTTGTTCATCGTTGGTCTCTTTATTATCGGTGGAATCCTGTAAACAAACCTGATCCCATTGAGTCTCATATTATTGGTGAAAAGTCAGGCACTTGCAGCGAGATTCTGAGACTTCTCTGCGGCTGATCTTGGGGGAGTATTTTATTTAGTGTCTGCATCATAATACAATCGGTGAGCGGAACTAGGACCCAACTTGAACGCACGCTCGGACTTAAGGAAGCTTTGACTATTGGCGTCGGAACCATGATTGGGGCGGGCATCTTTGTCCTTCCAGGTCCAGCAGCCGCCCTCGCCGGACCTGCAGCAGTCGTTGCATTCGTCGCTGCAGGCGGAATTGCAGTTCTAACCGCACTCTCAGCGAGTGAACTCGCCACTGCAATGCCAGCCTCCGGTGGTCCATATCATTTTATTAATCAGGGGTTGGGTCCTATCTTCGGAAGTATCGCTGGGTTAGGCAACTGGCTCGGGTTGGCGTTTGCAACGGCATTCTACGCAATTGGATTCGGCAATTACGTCGCACCACTAGTATCAGGGATAGGGATAGGGATACTTCCACCTCTCGGCGTCAGTGCCATACCGATCTCCGCGGCTCAGCTGAGTGGACTCGTCGCTGCAGCCGTTTTTATTGGTGTCAATTATCTCAGTACAAAGGGAACCGGCGATCTGCAGAATATAATCGTCATTGTCTTAGTTGGGATTCTTAGCTTGTTTATTCTCCTCGGTGCCACTCAGGCTGACATCGCAACGCTCCGTCCCATATTTCCTGAAGGAGTTGAATCAATCTTTCCAGCCATTGCGCTGGTATTCGTCTCATATCTTGGATTTGCCCAAGTAGCCACTGTCGCCGGCGAAATCAAGCATCCTGGAACAAATCTCCCACAAGCAATGGTTGGTGGCGTTTTCTTTGTCATGATTATCTATGCGGTGTCGATGGTCATTCTACTCGGCGTCGTTGAGCGCCCTGTTATCGCTGGGTCCGGGACAGCAATCGCGGATAGTGCAGCCGTTGTCTTCGGCGCGTTTGGAGGCGGTGTCATCGGCGTTGGTTTGCTCACATTTGGTGGGCTGTTAGCAACCGCCTCGTCGGCGAACGCATCAGTGCTATCAGCTTCTCGTATCAATTATGCAATGGGGCGGGACGGTCTGATGGACGCGCGACTCTCAGTCATTCACGACCGGTTTGACACACCTTACCGCTCTATCCTGCTGACCGGCGGGCTCATTCTGTTGCTTATTATCGTGGGAGAGGTCAATAGTCTCGCTCGAGCGGGGAGTGTTCTACATTTATTGGTGTATGGTCTGTTGAATGTCTCGCTTATCGTTTTTCGGGAGAGTAATACTGGCGATTATGATCCGGGGTTCACAGTCCCATTTTATCCGGTACTTCCGGCACTAGGTGCCATTGCTTCATTTGGACTCATTGGATTCATGCAATTATCGGAGATACTGCTTGCTACCGGGGTTGTTGCTGGGGGCGCTATCTGGTATGTCCTATATGTCCGTCATCGCGTTGTGGACACCAGTGCGCTAGCGGTGTACCGCGGCGCAGTCCCACTTGAGATCGAAGTCGAGGTGGAATTTGACTTCGACACCCCATCGAAGCGAACTGAAGAGGTAGCAGAAGATGACTAACAACTCGTTATGTATCAGAAGTCGGCAGCAAACACTCGTGTGTGATCATCCATGCACCCAGAAATTTCACCTGTGGATATTACCTACCAATTATGATTGATACTCCTACCTTACTGATACCCATCGACGTATCGACCTCGGAGGATCCACCACAGACACTCGTTGATCTCTTAGAACCACTCCACATCGTCGTACTCGGGTACTATCCAGTACCAAATCAAACGGCGCCTAAACATCTTCAAGCAGCTCATGAGGATGAAGCGAAGGCTGCGATGGAACCGGTCGTCCGCCGGTTTGTAGAGCAGGGCGCCGATGTCGAGTCGGTGCTGGTATTTACGCGAGATCATATCACGTCGATCGACCGAGTAGCCAACGAGCACGACTGCGATGCAGTCCTCATTCCAGGGTCCGCCGAAGTTACAAAATTGCGCAATATCCTTGTCTCACTGAACGATGAAGAGAGTGTGTTTCGGATTCTCTCTGTGGTCGGTGTCCTGTTAAAAGAGACCGATCCCAGCGTCACATTACATCACCCCGAAAGCATCAAGAACGAAAGTGCTATGTCTGAGCTCATGCTCCGCGGTGCGACTGACTGGCTGAGTGAGCAGGGTCTCAAACGAAATCGTATCACGTGGCGCAATCCGACCGCGGAAACTCAACCCCCCGACTTGGTTACGCTAGCTGATGAGCATGAGTTCATCATCATGGGCGAAGAAAAGCCCTCACTCGCCGAGCGCGTCCTCGGCGAACTACCGGAGCGGATCCATGATCGGACTGGACGAGCGGTCCTCGTGGTCCGCAGGGAGCACTGATTTCGATGTCTAAAAATAGTAACAAACCGTCGGTACTCGTGCCTATTGACGCTTCGACAGACGAGCAGCCTGACCCGCGACTTCTTGAACTTCTCAAACCTGCCCGAGTCGTTCTTGCCGGCTGGTATCCTGTCCCTCATCAAACACCTCCTGAACAGCTCAAACGGGCTCATGAGGATGAGGTAACTGAGTATATCGAAACCATTGCATCTAATCTTCGGGACGACGATACAGCAATTGAGACAGTTGTTGTTTTTACTCCTGATAAATCAACGACGGTTGACCGGCTTGCTGATGAATACAACTGTGGAGTCGTCTTGGTCTCTAAAGCTGTCAAGCGTGTCAAGCGTATCCTCGTGCCGATTCGGACTGATATTAATCTCCAGGCTATTCTTTTGCTTGTCGGTGTCTTGCTAATGGATAGTGAAGCAACTGTTACACTCTTATATGTCGCAGAAGCAGACGAGGACACCGGAGCTGGAAAGATTATACTTAGGGGAGCGACCGACGAGTTGCAAGATGCTGGCGTCAATCCTGGTCGTATCGACACAGTAACGCTTGAATCTGACACTCCTATTAATGATATTGTCGATGCCGCGGTCAATCACGACCTGCTCGTTATTGGCGAATCTGAACCGTCACTAATCGAGCAAATTATTGGTGATGTGCCAGGGCAACTCCTTGACCAGACTGACCGACCAGTGTTGATCGTCCGGAAGCTCTCAACTGGAGAGAAAGGAAATAAACATAGTGAAGAACCACCGGAGTGACCTCAACAATGATCATAGCTACAGTATGTGAAATTAAACAGTATTGTTAATAAAGAAGATATAGATTCGGTCGTGTTCTCATATTTGCATATCTCACATGAGCAAGCGATTTGATTCAGCCCTACAAGATGCTTATCTGGAACATGCGGAGCGTTATCTCGGTTGATACACTCATTGTCTTTGTCTTGGTGAATAACTTGCTTGACGCATGATCGATTGTAAGTTGTTTGGGTGTCTCACCGGGTTGATTACTCAAGATTCGCGAACACTCTCAGCAGCCTTGACCATATTCTTTAGTGACGGTTCTACCTCAACCCACCGACGTGTTTTAAGACCACAGTCCGGGTTAACCCACATCTGGTCCTCATCAAGCACGTCAAGCCCATTATAAATGAGATCCTCCATCTCTTCGATGGATGGGATCTGTGGTGAATGGATATCATACACGCCTGGTCCGATGTCGTTCGGATAATCGAGCTCATCGAAGGAGCCGAGCAGCTCCATTTTCGAGCGGGACGCCTCAATAGATATGACGTCCGCATCCATATCGACGATTGCATCGATAATGTCGGTGAATTCCGCATAACACATGTGGGTATGAATTTGGGTTTCGTCCGCAACCCCACAGGAGGCAAGCCGGAAGCACTCGACCGCCCACTCAAGATACTCAGCCCACTGGCTTTCGCGCAGTGGAAGCCCCTCACGAAAGGCGGGTTCATCGATTTGGATCGCCTGAATCCCAGCATCTTCAAGATCACGGACTTCATCACGAATTGCAAGTGAAATCTGACGGCATGTCTCCGCACGGGTCTGGTCGTCGCGCACGAATGACCACTGTAGAATTGTAACTGGACCAGTGAGCATCCCTTTAACCAATTCGTCTGTCTGTTCGTCGGCGTAAGACAGCCAGCGTACAGTCATCGGCTCCGGACGGCTTACGTCACCTGCAATTATTGGTGGACGTACGCAGCGAGTGCCATAACTTTGGACCCATGCGTTCTCGGTGAAAATGAACCCATCAAGTTGACGCCCGAAGTACTCCACCATATCACCTCGCTCGCTTTCGCCATGGACGAGCACATCAAGTCCAATCTCCTCCTGTCGTTCGATTGTTTCGGTAATCTGCGTTTCGATGAATGCCTCGTACTTCGACTGAGAAATCTCCTCATTCTTATATGCTGCCCGCATTTCTCGCATCTCATCAGTCTGTGGGAACGAGCCAATGGTTGTTGTCGGTAGTTCTGGCAGGTCAAACGCCTCGCGCTGAATCTCTCGTCGTACGTCGCGGTTGGAATCCCGTCGCGTCATCGCATCATCAATACCGTCTACACGTTCCTGAACATCCGAATCATTGATCCAGTCGGATTCGGCTCGGTTCTTGATTGCCTGGCGGCTTCGTTCGAAGAGAGCTTCCGTTCCCGTCTTATCACCGTTCGTACGGTCAGCTAGTGCCACGATTTCCTCAATCTTCCCTGTCGCGAACGAAAACCACAATTTCGTGTTGTCGTCGAGACCTGGCTCAGCGTCAAGATCGGTCGGCACATGGAGCAGTGAGCATGATGGTCCAAGGATCACTCGATCGGAACCAAGAGCGTCAATAGCCGTTTCCACTGTCTCCAGCAGCGTATCAAGATCTGCTCGCCATACATTACGACCATCTACAAGACCAAGCGAGAGACTCAATTCGTTGGGGACACCGTACTCAAGCGCGTCATCAAGTTGCCCCTCACCCCGAACAAGGTCAAGATGGAGCGAATCAACTGGGAGGTCTAACGCAGTCGGGAGATTATCACCAAGCGATTCGAAGTACGTTGCAAGGTGAATATCAAGATCGGTGGCGTTAGCAAGGACCTCATATGCCTCAGTGTAGGCCGCTTGTTCTTCGTTGTCAAGCTCGAACACAAGAGCCGGCTCATCAATCTGGACTGCCTGTGCCCCCGTGTCAGCAAGTCGCTGTAGTGCTTCAGTGTATACCGGAAGTAACTCCTCAAGCAGATCAAGCGCATTAAGATCCTCCGATTGAGTCTTACCAAGTAATAAGAATGATACTGGTCCAATAAGAACAGGGCGCGTATCAATGCCCATAGCCTTTGCCTCTTCATACTCATCAATAATCTTCGTTGAAGAAAGGGAGAATTCCGTGTCGCGGGACAGTTCCGGAACGAGATAATGATAATTCGTATTGAACCACTTGGTCATCTCCATTGCCTGCACGCCGGAGGTATCTCCCTCTAAGTCTTTTTCTTGGATCCCGCGAGCCATCGAAAAGTACGTGTCAATATCGACTGTGTCGCCATCCCAAGGGAATCGATCAGGAACCGCACCTACCATCGCGCAGGTATCGAGTACCTGATCATAATATGAAAAGTCATTGCTGGGAACGAAATCGAGACCAAGTTCGTCTTGTTTCCGCCAGTGTCTTTCACGCAGGTCCGCCCCTTCTGCGAGGAGTTCCTCTTTTGAGCGATCTCCATTCCAATACTCCTCGACCGCCCGCTTAAGCTCGCGGTGCGCGCCGATTCGTGGGAATCCCAAATTCGCTGTCGTCGTCATATATGTTTACTAGTGATTATGTCTGAAGAGTTCATGCATCGCATCAATATCTGACGGTTATGACCAATTTCATGAGTTGAGAGTGTGTATGACTTAGAACTCCTCAGCGAAGTCTCTTCATTTTCTTTTTTTGTACACATCGATAACGGGGGGTGTGCTACATGTCAGATATTTGACTGGGATTTCATATGATTCAGCATACTTCACTTCTAGGAAATGTTGGATTCTCGTCCCTGACAGCATATAAAGAAATTGAGAGAGAATACCAAAAGTTCTGAATTTACACATGCTGAGATGTTATCCCGTTCGTGATAACAGACTGTTGAACCTGAGTTGACCACGGGATGAGCTGACTGCCGACTATATGATGAGCACGCTTCACAACACAATCAACCGGAGCGCAGGATGGTGATATGGAGAGTGTTGAGTCAGTTTCCGATTGAGCGTTATCATTGGACTAATTTATCTGAAACTGCTGCCACA
>ERZ1034488.287-NODE-287-length-12364-cov-3.496547_pt1 | contig 12364 bp, 7 predicted proteins | sample MGYA00520646_ERZ1034488 | MGnify/ENA primary metagenome ERZ1034488 (study PRJEB33760, sample SAMEA4777686) | hypersaline lake metagenome | biome: hypersaline environment; feature: brines | place: Spain | collected 2012-08 | depth 0 m ...
TGAGCGACCGGCGAGCGGCTATCGTCGAGGGATCGATTCCGCGGACGCTCGTGGGCCTCGCCCTCCCGCTCGTCGCCCAAAACGTCGTCCGCGTCGCCCAGCAGGTGGTCGACACCTTCTGGCTCGGTCGCCTCGGCGAGACGGCCGTCGCCGCCGTCGGACTCACCATCCCCGTCCTCGGCGTCTGTTTCGCCCTCCTCGTCACGCCTTTCGTGGGCACGCAGATCCTCGTCTCCCAGCGCGTCGGCGCCGACGACGACGCCGGCGCACACCGGATGGTCGTCCACGGGTTCGTCCTCGCGCTCCTCGTCGGCGCCCTCGTCGGCGGCGCCGTCTTTCTCGGCGCGGCCCCCGTCGTCCGTCTCGTCGGCGCCGGCCCCGACGTGGCGCCCCTCGCCGCCCTCTATCTCGCCGTCGTCGGCCTCGGTCTCCCGCTCGCCGGCGCGAGCGACGCCATCGAGGCCGGCTTCGTCGGCCGTGGCGACTCCCGGGCCTCCCTCTGGATCAACGTCGCCACCGTCGCCGTCAACGTCGTCCTCGATCCGATCCTCATCTTCGGCGTCGGCCCGATCCGAGGTATGGGCGTCCGCGGCGCGGCGCTCGCGACGGTCGGCGGCTACGCCGCGGGTCTCTCGCTCGCCCTCGCCCTCGCGCTCGGCCCGCGCATGCATCTCGCTCGCCGGCACCTGTCGCTTACCGCCGCCGACTTCCGCGACCTGCTCTCGGTCGGGGCACCCATCACGGGCCGACAGGTCGTCAGCCAGTCCGTCCGCGTCCTCCTCGTCGGCGTCGTCGCCCTCGCCGGCGGCGCGCCCGGCCTCGCCGCCTACACCATCGGCGCCCGCGTCGCCAGCGTCGCCGTCCTCCCCTCCCGCGGCCTCGGGCAGGCGGCCCAGAGCATGGTCGGCCAGAACGTCGGCGCCGACCGGCCGGACCGTGCGCGACGGACCACCCGCGTCGGCGTCGTCGTCGCCGCTGGCTCGCTCGCCTGCCTCGGCGCCGTCCAGTGGCTCGTCCCCGCTCCCGTCGCGCGGCTGTTCGTCCCGAGCCTCGCCGGCGAGGGCCTCTCGCTCACCGTCCAGTACCTCACGATCCTCGCGTACGGCTACCCCGCAATCGGCGCCGTCGACGCCCTGCTCGCGGGCTTCAACGGCGCGAGCCGCACCCGGACCAGCTTCGTCGCCGACCTGTTGAAATACTGGGTGGTGCGCCTTCCCGTCGCCGCCCTCGCACTCCCTGCTACCGCGTCGGCCTCCCTGCTCGGCGTGACCGTCGCCCCCGGTCTCGATCTGGGGATGCCCGCCGTCTTCTGGGCGGTCACGGGATCGAACGTGGTCGCCGCCGTCGGCGTGGGCGCGTACTACGCGTCCGCCGTTCGTGGTGGCCTGTTCGTCGACGCGGCGGCGGACGTTGAGACGGCGGCGGACGACGACGGAAGCGCCGACCCCACCGACTGATCGCGTGGCTCCCGACGGAAACGCCTTTGACGCCCCGGTCCCCGGACTCATCTATGTTTCCGTCCGGCGTCCACGCCGCTCGCCCCCGCTCTGAGGTGTCGACCGCGTGAAGGTCGCCGACGCCGTCCCGGAGTTCGCCGCCGCCTTCGATTTCGACGAATTCAACGCGATGCAGCGGGAAGCGCTCCCGGTCCTCGTCGAGACGAACCACAACGTCGTCGCGTCGGCGCCGACGGCGAGCGGCAAGACCGCCCTCGCCGAACTCGCCATCTGCAAGACGCTCGGCGACGGGGGGACCGCGCTCTTCGTCGCCCCCATGCGCGCCCTGACCAACGAGAAGGAGAGCGAGTGGGAGCGCTTCGAGGACCTCGGCTACTCCGTCTACGTCGTCACCGGCGAACGCGACCTGAACCCACGGCGCGCCCGCCACGCCGACGTGCTCGTCATGACGCCCGAGAAGGTGGACTCGGCCACCCGCAAGCACGACTCACGGCGCTACGACTTCGTGACCGACGTGGACTGCGTCGTCATCGACGAGGTCCACCTCCTCGATTCGGAGCGTCGCGGCGGCGTCCTCGAAGTCACCGTCTCCCGCCTCCGTCGCCTCTGTGATCCCCGCTTCGTCGCGCTCTCCGCGACGATGCCCAACGTCGAGGACGTGGCCGCGTGGCTCGACGCCCCGGCCGAAGCCACCTTCGCCTTCGGCGACGACTACCGCCCCGTCGACCTCCAGACGGGGATCAAAACCTACACCCACGGCGAGAACTCCTTCGCCGACAAGTACCGCCGGCTCTACCGCGCCCTCGACCTCGCCGAACCCCACGTCCGCGACGACGGGCAGGCCCTCGTCTTCGTCGCCTCCCGGCAGGACGCCGTCAGCGCCGCCGCAAAGACCCGCGACGAACTCGCCGAGCGCGACGTCCCCATCGGCGCCCGCGGCGACTACGACTTCCACAACGAGGCGAGCGAACTGAGCGACGACCGCCTCCACAAGGCCGTCCTCGACGGCGTCGCCTTCCACCACGCCGGCCTCTCGAAGGCCGACCGCGACCGGATCGAGGAGTGGTTCAAGCGGGGAACCATCGACATCCTGTTTTCCACCTCGACGCTCGCGTGGGGGGTTAACCTCCCCGCCCGTTGCGTGATCGTCCGCGACACAAAATATCACGACCCGCTGGAAGGCGAGGTGGACATCAGCCCTCTCGACCTCCTGCAGATGCTCGGGCGCGCCGGGCGGCCGGGGTACGACGACGTGGGTTACGGCTGGGTCGTCTGTGACCGCTCCGACGCCGACCGCTACCGCCGTCTCCTGCGCGAGGGGACCGAGATCGAGTCCCACCTCGCCGCCGACTTGGACGCCCACCTCAACGCCGAAGTCGCCATGGGGACCATCGACGACCTGGACGACGTGCTTTCGTGGCTGGAGACGACGTACTACTACGTCCGCGCCGCCTCGGAACCCGCCGCCTACGACTTCGAGGGCCTCCGTGATCGGGTGCGCGACACGCTCGACTCCCTCGTCGATCGGGGGTTCGTGGAGATGGGCCCGGACCTCGCCGTCGAGTCGACGCCGCTCGGTCGCCTCGCCTCGAAGTACTACCTCCGACTCTCTACGGCGGAGGCCTTCCACGCCCTCGCGGCCCGCGACCGCATCGACGTCGACGCCATCCTCGAAACCGTCGCCGCCGCGGCGGAGTTCGACTCCGTCTCCGCCCGGCAGTCCGAGGCTGACGCCGTCGACGCCGTCCTCGGGAGTGACGCGTCGGCCCTCGACGACGGTGGGCGCAAGGTCCTCGCCATCCTCCGGGCCTCGATGAGCGACTCCGTGCCCGCCGACCTGCGGAGCGACGCGTGGATCATCCGCCGGAACGCGCTCCGCCTCCTCGCCGCGCACCGGGAGTTTCTCGCCCGCTTCGCCGGGCCGCGGGCCGCCAACCTCGCCCGCCGCCTCGAAGCCCGGATCGAACACGGCGTCAGTCGCGACGCCGTCTCCCTGACCGCCGTCGACGGCGTCGGCGCCGGTCGCGCGCGCAACCTCGCCGCCGGCGGCCTCTCGCGTCCCGCCGACGTCGTCGACGCGGGTGCCGACGAACTCGAACGCGCCGGCCTCGCGGCGGGCGTCGCCGAACGCGTCGCCGACGCCGCCGCCGACCTGCCAGCTATCTCGGTCGACTGGGGTGACGTGCCCGACGCCGTCGCCGCGGGCGACAGCCAGATGTGCGAGGTGCGGGTCCGAAACGCGGGCGGCGGCGCCCGCGTCGGCGTCCGCGTCACCGTCAACGGCGTCGAGATGCACGAGAAGGAGACCTACCTCTCGGACGTGACGACGGCGCCCGTAGGTGTCTTTGGTGCGGACGCGGACGAACTCGACTTCCGGGTGGAAGTGGCGTTTTCGGATCTGCCGATTCGGCCGTTCGTGGTCGAGCGGACGGTTCGGGTGGTGTCGTCGTCGAGGGGCGGACTCGGCTATCCCTCGGCCAGCAACTCGTCGAACAGCGTCCGGAGCGCCTCGGGGTCGTCGGCCCGGCGGTCCGCCAGTTCGACGGCCTCGGCGTCGCCGCCGTACGCGACCGTGAGAACCCCGGCCCGCGTCGCCGCCCGGACGCCGTTCGGGGAGTCCTCGACGGCGACGCAGTCGGCCGGGACGGCCTCCACCCGTTCCGCGGCGACGGCGTACACGTCCGGCGCCGGCTTGCCCGGGCCGTCCACGTCCTCCGTACTCAACAGTACGTCCACGTCGAGGCCGAACCGCTGGACGACGCGGTCGATCCACTCGCGGGGGCTGGAGGAGACGACGGCGATGCGACAGCCCCGCGCACGCAGGGCTGCGAGCAAGTCCTCGAAGCCCGGCATCAGGTCGGTCGTCTCGTAGAGGTCCGCGGCCGCCGACTCGTAGAGGTCGAGAAACTCCTCGCGGCTCAGCGCCATCTCGTAGGTGTCGGCGAGATAGTCGTAGGTCTCGCGGTAGTTGACGCCTCGAATCTCGTCCTGTGAGGGGTCGCCGTCCGCGACGGCTGCCGGGAGGATGACCTCCGCCTCGCGGGCGCGCCAGAACTCCTCGGTGTCGACGATCACCCCGTCCATGTCGAAGAGGACCGCGTCCATACGGACCGACCGCGGGCCATCGCCGAAAGGTCTTCGTCCGAGGATTTTCACCCGGAAACGGGGCCACCCCGCGCCATGGCAGACGCCATCCGCGCCTTCGCCGGCGACTGCACCGTCGAAACCGACGACCGAACCCACCGCGGCCGGGTGCTCGTCCTCGTCAAACCCGACCGGACCGTTCTCGTTCACGACGCCGACGGCTACCAGCCGGTCGCGTGGCTCACCCGCGCCGATAGCGTCACCGTCGAGACGGGCGAGGGCTTCGGCCTCACGGCCCACCTCGACGACCGTCGGCTCCGAGTGACCGGTGACCGCATCCGTCGGTCCGTCTACCCGGTCACCGAGGCCGGTATGCCGGTCGGCACCCATCCCGAGACCGGCGGGCCGCTGGTCCGGACCGGCGGCGCCGTGGTCGACCTCGATTCCGGGGCGCGCTACCCGCTGGTCGCCGGCGCGACGGTGCTCGACGCTCGCTGTCCGGACTGCGGGCTCCCGACCATGCGTGTCGACCGCGGCGCCACCTTCGAGGTGTGTATCGACCGCGCCTGTGACCCACTCGACGACGCGGTACGCGACCGATTCGACCGCGCGTGGACCTGCCCGGACTGTGGGTCGGCCCTGCGGATCATCCGCCGCAACGGCCGCCTGCTCGCCGGCTGCGACGCCTACCCCGACTGCGAGACGGCGTTTACCGTCCCGGCTGGCGTCGTCGTCGACGGGTGCTCCTGTGGCCTTCCGGTCTTCGAGACGGCGACTGGCCGGCGGTGTCTGGACGGGACGTGTGACCGTTTCGAGGGGGCGTGAGACGGCCGCTTGCGTCCCCGAGCGGCGGGTTCGGCCGGCCGAAAAGTATTATACCGGTTACCGGGTAACCCAGGTTGAGTCGGCGGCGACACATGCGACGGACACTCACGCAGGTTTACGACGCCATCTTCCGTCCCTCACGGTTCGTCGGTGCGAACGTGAACCGGATGCAGGGCAGGGCCGTTCAGGACGTGGCGGCCGTGAGCCGCCTCCTCGTGGTGTTCGCGGGCAATCTGGTCATCTACGCCGTCCCGCTGACGCTCGCGGGGTTCGGGACGGCGCCCGCCGCCGCCGCGCCACGGTCCCTCGCCGCGGTGTCGACGCCGCTCGGTCTCTCGCCGACGTGGACGTGGGACTTCCTGCGCCGGTTCGTCCAGAATTCGCTGTACATCACCCTCGCGGCGGCCCTGACCTTCGCCGCGTTCCACGGGAGCGTCCAATTCACCCGGAGTTCGACCGGCGTCGTCCCGTCGCTTCACACCGTCGTCTACAGCACGAGCGCGTATCTCGCCGGCGTCTTCTCGGTGGTCTGGTTGCTCTCCACCTCGGCCTCCATCGCCGTCGCGGATGCACTCGTCCTCAACGCACAGAAACGGTTCGTCTACACCATCATCGACGCGACCGGTGCCTCCCTCGTCCTTCCCTCCGGACGGCCAACGCCCGTCTCGCTCGCCGACGCCACCCCGGCGGATCAGGCGGCGCTCGCCACGCTCGCCGTGATCCTCGGGTACTTCGTCTACTCGCTGTATCTCGGCTCCCGCATCAACCACGGCGCCTCGCGGCTGACCGCGACGCTGACCGTCCTGACCGTCGGGCTGACGCCCGTCGTCTTCGTCCTCGGGTCCATCGCCCTCTCGCTCGGCAGCCTCCCCATACCATGACCCCCGACACCGATACATCGCTCGACGACGCACAAGCGCCCGATCCACGGCCGTCGACCCAGCCGACGCCGGGTGAGAGCCACGCCGAGTCCGCCGACGGCCGCGAGCACGTCCGCTTCTCGACCGGCCCGTCGCCGCGACCGACTGCGGTCAAACTCGGTGCGGCGGTCGTCGTCGGCCTCCTGATCGAGGCCATCCTGTTCGCGAACCCGGAGCTACTCGGCTCGCCCGAGGCGACACGCATCGGCATCTACATCGTCAGCCTCGTGGCCCTCCTCGTCGTCGCGCGGTTGCTCCTCCGCGTCTACCTCCTCACCCGCTATCGATACGTCGTCACCGACGACGCGATCAGGTGGGAGTACACGCTGTTGTACCGCTCCCGAGCCCGGGAACTCCCACTTTCGGAGCTGCGCGGTCACGAGACGACGCGGAGCCGGGTCCAGTCGCTTCTCGGGTTCGGAACCGTTCGCTTTCTCACCGGCGGCACGAACCGAAGCCTCGGGTTTCTGGCGTTCGAGAACGTCGCCAAGCCGGAGCGCATCCGCGAGTTGGTTCGACGGCGGACGAAACGGGAGTGAGCCGACGGTGCACGAGATACCCGTCCCGCCGGCGCGACGGGGTGACCGCCGGTGACGGCCGGTCCGTCGCGGGCGTCGATGGTCGGCGTCGGTCTCCTCGCCGGTGGCGCCTCCACGTTCGTCTTCACGCTTCTCGTCGGTCTCGTCGACGCGATCACGCCGCCGCAGATCCCCCTCGCAACCACGGCCGCCGTCGCGGGCGTCGCCGGTCTCGCGGTGGCCGTCGACGGCGCGCGACGGTCGTCGCCGAGCGCCGTCGTGGTTCGCTGCGCAACCGTCGTCGCGCCGGCACTCCTCGTCGCCGGCCTCGCCCTGGGCGGCTACGTCTGGATTCGGCTCGGCCCCGTGGCCGGACAGCACCCAGTCGCGCGGTACGCACCGGCGGTTCCGGTCGTCCTCGGTGGGCTCCTCGCCGCCGGCGTCGGCGTACTCGGTCGGCTATTCGACCGACACCGACGGCGCGGTCCGTGAAGTCGGTCACGAAGGGCTAAGTGGAACGGCAAACAGTACCGATCATGCGGCGACGAACTATGTTGGCGACGCTCGGTGCCGTCGGGACGAGTGGTTGCCTTCGACTCACCGCTGAGGAATCGAACGGCGACGCGGACGCGACGGCGACCGAAGCCGAATCGGACGGGGAGACGGCCGCAGCGACGTCGACTGCGGGCACCACGGCGGCCGACGACGGGGGCGACGGGAGCGACGGCGCGTCGCCCGTCACGCTCTCGGAACGTTGGCGCACCGACCAACAGGTCAGATACGTCTGGGTCGACGACGGGGAGTTCGCCACGAGCGGGTACGATGGGGTGTCGCTGGCCTCGCCGACGGACGGCGTGGTGTGGAGCACCGATCCCGGAGATAACGGCGTGCCCAGCGCCGCGCCCTCCAAGGCGTTCGCCGCCACGGACGACCGTCTGCTCTTCGGCTTCGGCGGTGGAGACGACGACGCCCCCGACGCGGGCGCGACCTTCCTCGCGTACGACCGGGCGAGCGGCGAGCGACTGTGGCGCGCCGACATGCCCGACGACGGAATCCACGCCCGGGCCAAGGGCATCACGGTCGTCGGCGACACGGCCGTCGTCGCGTCGGACGATATCGGTTCGGACACCGATCAGGAACCCTTGGTCTACGGCGTCGACGTGGAGACCGGCGAGCGACGCTGGGAGACGGGCGCTCCCGACCTCACCACGGGGTTCATCTCCGGAGTGGCGGCCCACGACGGGACGGTGTTCGTCACGCAGACGTACGACGGCACCTACCTCCTCGATCCGGGGACGGGGGCGGTGACCGACTACCGCGAGGGCATGAAAGTGTCGGTGTGGGGCGGGACGCCCCGCGACGGGACGCTGTTCGACGTCTCGGGCAACGAGATCACCGCCTACCGCCTCGACGGCGACGGGACGCGGTGGTCGGTGCCCGACGCACCCGACGCCCGAATCCCCCCGGAGGTCGACGACGACCTCGTGATCGTCGGGACACAGACGGGCTACGTCTACGCCATCGAGGCCGACACCGGGGCCGTGCGATGGACCTCGCGTCTGGACCGGACGGTGCGTGGGCTCGCGGCCTCCGAGGATCACGTTTGGGCGTGGGCCGTCGGATCGACGCTCGCCGGCTACGACCGCGAGGACGGCACGGTCGTCTACGAATCCGAGCGGAACTCCGATCTCGTCGACCTCGGCGCTATCGACGACACGCTGCTCGTCGGCGGCGGCCCCGGGACGGCCTCCAGTATCGACTGACGTCGCTTCACCGCAGACCCTTTACCGACGCCCCGCCCCCACTCGGGTATGCAAGGGACGTTCGAGGGCGGCACCGTTCGGGTCGGCGGCGACGCCCGCCAGCGCTTCTACGACGCCCGCGGTTACGGCCGGCCGCTCGACGGCAACCGGATCGAACTCGCGCCGGTCGAGGCCGCCCACCTCCTCTTCCGTGGTGACCTCGACGCCGTGGTCGATCCCGACGGCGAGACGATGGACTTCCGGGCCTTCCTCGTCGCCAGCGACGCCGCCCTCGCGTTCGTCGTCTACAAGGACCTCCGCGACCGAGGTTTCTACCTCTCGCCCGCCCGCGAGCCGTGGGTTACCGACCCCGTGGGCGCGGACTTCGTGGTCTACCCCCGCGGGAAGGGGCCGGCCGACGACGAGGTGGCCCATCGGGTCCGCGTCGCCGGCGAGCGCGAGGAAATCGCCGCCGCCACGCTCGGGGACGTCGTCCTCGCCGTCGTCGACGAGGAGGGGGAGCTCACGTACTTCGAGACGGAGCGGGCGGGGGCGGCGGGCGACGCCGAGACCGACCGGTACGATCCACCCACAGGCCTCGACGCCGCCCTGCTCGCCGACCGGGCGGTCGCGTGGGACCCGCCCGCCGACCTCCACGACCGCGGGTTCTACGGCCAGCGCCTCCACGGCCGCAACGCCGAATCCGGGCCGCTCCAGCTGTCGCTCGTGGAGGCGGCGTATCTCGCCCGCCGGGGCGCGCTCGACCTGCCCGAACCCCGCGCCGTCGAGCGTGGCCGGGAGGTGGAGGGCGAGCGCTTCGACCGCCGGCTGCGCGCCTACGCGGCGCTCCGGGCGGCGGGGAGCGTTCCGAAAAGCGGGTTCAAGTTCGGCGCCGACTTTCGCACCTACGACACCTTCACCACGGTCGACGAGATGGACCACTCCACCCGCCTGATCCGCGTCGTCTCGCCCGCGCATACGTTTCTCCCCCGTGATCTCTCCCTCGACGTCCGGCTGGCTGGTGGGGTCCGGAAACGAATGGTTTTTGCGCTGACCGACGTGAACGAGGGGATAGACTGGCTCTCGGTCGCCCGACTCACGCCCTAACATGACACGAGACACTCCCGAGGACGCCGAGGACACGCAGGATGACCGCCCCGTCGCCGACGGCGGGAGCGACACCGCCGCCGGTGCCGACGACGTGGCGCTCGACCCGTGGGGCTCCTCGACCGTCTCCGACTACCGCAAGCTGTTCGACGAGTTCGGCATCGAGGCCTTCGACGAAGTGCTCGACGAGGTGCCGAACCCGCATTACCTGATGCGCCGGGGCGTCATCTTCGGCCACCGCGACTACCGGCCCGTCGCGCGGGCGCTCCGCGAGGGCGAGGACGCCGCCGTCCTCTCGGGGTTCATGCCCACCGGCGACCCCCACATCGGCCACAAACTCGTCTTCGACGAGATCATCTGGCACCAGGAGCAGGGTGCCGACGCCTACGGCCTCATCGCCGACCTCGAAGCCCACAGCGCCCGCGGCCTCTCGTGGGACGAAATCGACGACCACGCCCGCGACTACCTGCTCTCCCTGCTCGCGTTGGGCTTCGACCCCGAGGCTGGCGAGCTGTACCGGCAGTCCACCAACCGCGAGGTGCAGGACCTCGCGTTCGAACTCGGATCGAACGCCCGCTTCGCGGAGTTCGAGGGCATCTACGGCTTCGACGGGGAAACCTCCGTCTCCCACATGCAGTCCGTGGTCACACAGATGGCGGACATCCTCTCCCCGCAACTGGACGAACCGAAGCCGACGGTCATCCCCGTCGGCCCGGATCAGGACCCGCACATGCGTCTCGCGCGCGACGTGGCCGCGCGGATGCGCTACTTCAAGGTGACCGAGGCGTACGCGAGCTTCGAGGCCGACGACGCGGAGCGCGACCATCTCGCGGCGGCGTACGCGGCCCTTGAGGACGACGTAGAGACCGTCCGCTGTGCGGACGCGGCGGACTGGCTCGACGCCGAGATGGCGCCCGACGCCGCCCGCGACGCCGCGATGGAGAAACTCCGGGCTGCGGGGGCGGAGCCGCTTCGCCCCCGCGTGCGCTTCCTCGACCGCAACGCCACCGACGAGGCCTTCGACGCCCTCGTCGAGGCGGTGCCGGGCGAGAAACGCCGCTACGACGAGCACGTCGACGCCTTCGAGATGGACCACGAGGCCGCGGAGGAACTGGCCCGCGAGGTGGAAGTCGACAACGGTGGCTACGGCTTCCTCCCTCCCTCGTCCATCTACCACCGGTTCATGACCGGCCTGACCGGCGGGAAGATGTCCTCCTCCGTTCCGGCGAGCCACATCTCCCTGCTCGACGACCCCGAGGACGGCTACGACAAGGTGCAGTCGGCGACGACCGGCGGGCGCGAGACGGCCGACCTCCAGCGCGAACTCGGCGGCGAGGCCGACGACTGCCCGGTCTACGAACTGTACGCCTACCTCCTCGCCGGCGACGACGACGAGTTCGCGACCGAGGTGTACGAGGAGTGCGTCGGCGGCGAGCGACTCTGTGGCGGCTGTAAGGAGCAGGCGGCCGAACTCATGCGCGAGTTCCTCGAAGACCATCAGGAGAAACGCGCGGAGATGGAAGCCGTACTCGAGGACTTGGACATCGACCTCGACTCGGACCGCCGGGGGATCCCCGGCGACGGGCACTAGCGCCCCGGCGACCGAGACGCCGTCAGAACGTTTTTGATTCGCGGCGTGTAGTGGGTTTACATGGCGACCGAACCCGCCACGACCGACTCGCTCGCCCGCGAAGCGACCGCGTTCGGGTTCGGCTTCGGCTTCTTTTCGCACCGCTAGGTCGGCGGACTCCGCCCGCGGTGGGCGGACGAAATCGACCCGTTCGGTCGGTCGCCGGCGACGGTGGCCTTCGGAACTGCTAACTGGCCAGCTTGGGTGGACCTGAACAAGAACGACACAGAGCATGCGACTCCCGGACTCACAGGTCGCGGTGTTGGAAGCCGCGAGCGCGACGGACGAACGGACGATCGAACAGTTGAGCGAGGCGACGGGCCTGAAGCCAGCGACGGTGACCGGCGCCGCGTTCGACCTCGAAGACGCGGGACTGGTCGCGGTGTCGGCCACCGAGACGGTCTCTTATACGGTCACCGAGGAAGGCGACGCCTACGCCGAGGCCGGCCTGCCCGAAGTGCGCCTCTACCGCGCCGCCGCCGATGCCGGCGCCGCCGACGCCCCCGTCCCGATGGGTGAGGTCGTCGGCGCGGCCGACCTCGACGGCCCCGAAGTCGACATCGCCCTCGCCAACTACGCCCGGAAGGGGTACGGCGAGGTCGAGTCGGGACGGATCACGGCCGACCCGGAGACCGACCCGGAGGCCGACGACGAGGCGACGGCTCTCGACGCCCTGATTTCGGGTGCAGCCACCGCCACCGCCACCGCCACCGCAACCGCCGACGAGGACGCACTCGCCGAACTCGACCGCCGCGGACTCGTCGAGCGGAGCGAGCGTGCCGTCCGCTCGGTCACGCTCACCGACGAGGGCGTGACCGCGCTGATGGAGGGCGTCGAGGCCGCCGAGACGGTCGACCGTCTCACGCCCGAACTGCTCGCCTCCGGCGAGTGGGACGACGTGGAGTTCGCCGCCTACAACGTCGAGGCCGACGCGCCCGAAACCCGTGGCGGCAAGGTCCACATCCTGCGACAGACCGCCGAGCGCGTGAAGGACACGCTCGTCGGCATGGGCTTCCGGGAGATGGACGGTCCCCACGCCGACTCGGAGTTCTGGATCAACGACTGCCTGTTCATGCCCCAG
>ERZ1034488.291-NODE-291-length-12280-cov-5.992393_pt1 | contig 12280 bp, 10 predicted proteins | sample MGYA00520646_ERZ1034488 | MGnify/ENA primary metagenome ERZ1034488 (study PRJEB33760, sample SAMEA4777686) | hypersaline lake metagenome | biome: hypersaline environment; feature: brines | place: Spain | collected 2012-08 | depth 0 m ...
GATGGCGGGCGTCCACGGCGCGAACCGCCTCGGCGGCAACTCGCTGGCCGAGACCGTCGCGTACGGCGTCGTCGCCGGCGAGCGGATCGCCGACCGCGCTGACGGCCCGGGCGCGGTGCCCGACGCCCTCCGCGAGGGGCTCGTCGAACCGCACCTCCGCGACCTGCGCGCGATGGCGGACAACGACGGCGCCCACGACGTGGACGCGGTGCTCGCCGACCTGCGCGAGCTGATGTGGGAGCACGCGGGCATCCTCCGCGACGAGGCGTCGCTGCGCGAGGGGCTCGACCGCCTCGCCGACGTGCGCGACCGCGCGGCGGACATGCGCGTCGGCCCCGTCACCAGCGAGTCGTTCGAACTCGCGGTCGACGTCGGCTTCATGCTCGTCGCCGCCGAGGCGGTGCTCCGCGGCGCGCTCGAACGCGAGGAGTCGCGCGGCGCCCACTACCGCACCGACTTCCCCGACGTCGACCCCGACTGGCGGCGCAACGTCTACTTCGACGCGGCCGACGTCGGCGGCATGACGCTCCGCACCGAACCGGTCGACGAGCCGAGCGAGGCCGTTCAGGCCGCCCTCGACGAAGGCCACGAGCTGGACTACCACCAGCTGGAGTAGCGGCGTCGACGCCGGCGGGGACTCGCTCTATCCGCTCACCTACCCAGCCCGTTCACCCGCCCCGCTTCCGATACCAGACGCGCTCGCCGACCGGCGACTCGCCGTCGTCGATCGGGAGCCGGCTCACGAACAGGTCCCGCACGGCGAGCGTGAGCGTCAGCTCGACCGGCTCTCCGCGGTCCGCGTCCTCCGCTGGCTCGTCTCCCGCTTCACCCTCCGGCGCGACCGGTCGGACCGTCACGACGCAGTGGCCGTCGCGCTCGCCCATCGACTCGACGACGCCGACCGTCCACCGGTCGACGTGGTGCGACGGCTCCCGGGCGTGGACGCGGTCGTGGTTCATTTGCCCGCCTCGGCTGCGCCCGCACTTCCTCCCCCGTCGACGCGCCGCACGGCGAGCGCGCCCTCGCAGGTACACGTCTCCTCGCACTTCGGACACTCCGCCGCGGGGCGCTCGATCGGCTCGCGGTGGACCGTCTCGTAGCCGTGCGCGTCGAACAGCCGCTCCGGCGAGTCGTCGCCGCCGTGGTACCACGAGTCCGCGAGGAACAGGTCGACGCCCCGTTCCGCGCCGGTCTCGTGGAGCCGCCCGAGCAGCCGGCTCCCGAGCCCGCGACCGGTCGCGCCGTCCCGGACGTACCCCATCTCCAGGTGCCCGTACAGCGCCGCGGCGGGGAGCAGGTCGGGGTCGTCGAAGAAGTACATCTCCTCGGCCACGTCGGTCGGGTCGTCGAACTCGCGGAGCGCCATGACGCCGAGGATCGCGTCGTCGCCTTCGCCGTCCCCGTCGCTCTCGACTTCGGCCCCCTCGGCGCCGTCGCCCGCGTCCGCCTCGACCGCGACCAGCACGTGGTACGTCGGGTCGCCGATCCCGAGGTCGACGCCGTAGGAGCTCCCCTCGCTGAAGTGCGAGGTGATGAGCTCCTCCAGCGGCTCGGCGTCCGCCGGCCGGGGGTCGCGGATCGCGATATCGTCCATCTATCGGAGAGACGCCGCCGCCGACAAAGAACGGTGCGGTGTCGGCACCGCGCGTTCCGCTCGCCTCACGCGCCGGCGCCCGGCCGCCAGACGCCCTGCCGCCGGTCGAGCCACGCCACGACGACCACGTGGGGCAGCGTCATCGCGGCGATGGCGACCAGCGACACCGCCAGCAGGTCGCCGGGCGCCGCCACGCCGGCGGGCACCGAGACCCCGACCGCGGCGACCACGAGGAACCCGCCGAGCGTCAGCGGCGCGGCGTCCCGACCGAAGCGGGCGAGCGCGCCGACCGCGTCGCCGGCCGACGCCGCGCCCGCGGCCTCGGGGTCGACTAACACGAGCCGCCCGACGTGGCGGAGCGCGTGCCACAGCGCGAAGTACACCCCGATCGCGAACACCGGCGCGGCGAGCAGGAACCACGCCCACAGGACCGCGAGCTCGCCGACGTCGCGGTGCCAGCCGCCGGGGTCGCGCCCGTCTCGGACCCGGCGGTAGCCGAGGGCGACGGACGCCAGCGTCGCGGCCGCCATCCCGACGCCGACGCCGACCCGCACCGCGGGCGTGAACAGCGGATCCACCGCGGTCGCGGCCGCGCCCGCGTCGACGAGGAACAGCCCGACGATCCACTCGGCCACCAGCCGGTACTCCTCCGGGTGCGCGAGCAGGGGGACGCCCATCGGCAGGCCGCCTCGGACCGCGAGCGCCAGCCACCGCTCCGCCGACGACGGGAGGTGGTCGACGCCGGCGATGGCGAGCGTCGCCACGTCGCCCTGCCCCCAGTGGAGCCACGTGAGCGCGATGAAGCCGACGAACGCGGCGACGGGCGCGGCGAAGAACGCGGCGACGACCGCGCCGCCGAGCACCGCGTAGACGAGGGAGACGACGACGATCGACCGCCGGAGCGACACGTCCGGCGCGCCCCGGAGCGGGACTAGGTGGTCGACCGCGCCGTGCGCCATCCCGACGACGAGGGTGCCGAGCGCGAACGTCGCGACGCCGACTTCGACCGGAAACAGGGGGGTCACGGCCCCGATCGGCAACAGCGCGGCCAGCGCCACCGCCGGGCGGCGCGCGAACCAACGGTCGACGCGCTTTGCGGCGGCCGCGGACCCGACCCCCGGCTCCGCGGTTCCGGGCCCCCCTCGCGTGCCCGTCTCCTCGTCGGCGCCGCGCTCGCGGGCCGCTCCGCGGCGGGACTCGGTCGCGCCCGTCGACGACGTCTCAGTCATCGACCACGTCGGGGTCCGGGTCGGCCGGCGGCTCCGGGCCGGGCACGTCCCGCTCGGCGTCGCCGGACGGGGTGGGCTCCGCGACCTCGCCCCGGCCGTCGTTCCAGTCGAGTACCCACTCGAAGAGGACGAGCCCGTTGACCGTCATCACGCCGGCCGAGGCGAAGAAGAGCATCTCCTCGATCGGCAGCCCGAGGACCGCGATCCCGGTGGTGAACTCGGTCGAGAGCTGCCAGGTCCCCATCGCGATCGCGATCCGGTCCGCGACCCAGAAGTACGCGGCCGGGATCAGCGTCGCCGCGAGCCACATCCGCGGCGTGCGGACGAGGTACCCGCCGCCGACGGACCACTGGAGCGCGAACACGGGGCCGACCCACGCGATCAGTCCGCCGAGGTAGAGGTACGAGGGGTCGACGGTCGTGAGCCAGAGCCCCACGACGACCATCGCGATCCCCGCGACGACCCCGGCGATCCGGGGCCTCCGGTCGAAGTCTCCCTCGCGGAACGTCGGGTCGAACCCGATCAGGTGGAGCGCGAACGCGGTGACGACGGTCTGGATGGCGAAGAAGAGGTACTCGCCGAGGGGGATCGACAGCGCGCGGACGAGCACCGCGCCGTCGGCGTACCACCACGCCCCCCGCCGGATCATGTAGCTGATCCACGGCGTCGTGTAGACGTACGCGATGGCGACGAGGATCGCGATCCCGACCGTCGCGCGTCGCCGCCGGACGGCGTCGTACCGCGGCGCGAGGTACCACAGCAGGGCCAACACGGGGAGACTGAAGACGAGGTGGAACTGGAGATACGTCAGCGTCGGTAGCATCGGATCACCCCGGCGAGGACGCTCATGCCAATACGTTCGGTGCGTCGTTCATTAACCCTTGAGCCAAACATGGTCAGGTATCGAACGCTGTGGGCGGGGCCGGCCCGCCGCCGCGGTCGGGCGTCTCGGCGCGTCCTCACGCCGCGTCCGCGAGCACGCCGTGGGACTCCAACACCTTCCCGAGCCGGTACATCGAGGCGACGACCGAGTCGCAGACCGGTCGCACCGCGGACTTGGGGACGAAGCCAACGGCGAGCCCCGCGACCTCCAGCATCGGGAGGTCGTTCGCGCCGTCGCCGACCGCCACGGTCTCGGCCGTCGGGACCCCGACCTCCGCCGCGAGGTCGGCGAGCGCGTCGTCCTTCGTCCCCTCGATGAGCGGCCCCTCGGCCTCGCCGGCGAGCGCACCCTCGGCGTCGGTCGGGAGCCGGTTCGCGACGATCGTGTCGACGGAGACGCCCTCGCGGGCCAGCGCCGCCTCGACGCCGCGCTCGAACCCGCCCGTGAGCACGGCGACGTGGTGTCCCTCGTCGCGCAACCGTTCGATGAGGCGCGCGGCCCCGGGGCGGATCCGGACCGCGTCGAACGCGTCCTCGACGTCGGCCGCGGGGAGCCCCTCCAGCAGCGCCGCGCGCCGGTAGAGGCTCTCGGCGTAGCTGAGTTCGTCGTTCATCGCCCGCTCGGTGATCTCGGCCACCTCGTCGGCGACGCCCGCCCGCTCGGCGAGCAGGACCGTCATCTCGGAGTCGGAGAGCGTCCCGTCGAAGTCGAACGCGATGAGACTCATGGGACTCGTTCGTCGCGGCGGGGCCTTGAAGCGCGCGGTCGCCGGCTCACTCGCCGTCGGCGTCGGCGAGGAACTGGACGTCCCCGGCGATGACCGCGCTCGCGATGACTCCGACGCCGACCACGGTCGCCACTCCGAGGGTCGTCAGCGTCACCGACATGACGGAGTCGCCGACGGCGACGCCGACGAAGGCCCCGACGGCTCCGCCGACGCCGCCCGCGATCACCGCCAGCGTCTGCGCCTCGCGCATAGGTGTCGGTTGAATAACACGGGTTATAAGCGTTCCCGCCGGGTTCTCTCCGGTGATAACGCGGTGAGCGACCGTCGGCGTCCCGGCGTCGAGCGGGCGAGCGCCGCGACTCAGCGCGGGTACTGTCGCCCGATGTCGACCTCGTCGTCCAGCGACCGGCTCGCTCCGTCGTCGTCGTTCGCTCCGTCCGCGCCGCCCCCGTCGTCGCCGTCCGCGTTCCCTTCGCCGTCCGCGCTCTCCTCTCCGTCTCCTCCCGGGCTCACGCTGCCCGTCCGGTACCCCGCCATGTCGAGCGTGACGTACTCGAAGCCGAGGTCGGTGAGGTGCTCGTGGACGGCGTCGGCGAAGGCGGGGTCGAGCGCGCGCTCCAGCTCGTCGGGCGCGATCTCGACGCGCGCGAGGCCGTCGTGGTCGCGCACGCGGAACCCCTCGAACCCCCACTCGCGGAGGACCCGCTCGGCCTTCTCGACGCGGGTCAGGCGCTCCTCGGTCACCTCCAGCCCGGTCGGGATCCGCGAGGAGAGACACGCCATCGACGGCTTGTCGGCCACGGAGAGGCCGTACGACTCGGCGATCGCGCGGACCTCCTCCTTCGTTATTCCGGCGTCGAGCAGCGGGGAGAAGACGTCGAGCTCCTCGACCGCGCGGAGCCCGGGTCGGTGCCCCTCGCCGGGGTCGTCGGCGTTCGTCCCGTCGCAGACGGTGCCGATCCCCAGCTCCTTGGCCGTCTCGTACATCCGGCCGAGCCGCATCGTGCGGCAGTGGTAACACCGGTCGCCGTCGTTGGCGACGAAGTTCGGGTCGTCGAGCTCGGAGAACGTCACCGTCTCGTGGCGGACCCCGATCTCCGCGGCGACCCGTTTCGCGTCGTCGAGCTCCGCCGCCGGCAGCGTCTCGCTGCGGGCGGTACACGCCACGGCGTCGTCGCCGAGCGCGTCCGCCGCCAGCGCCGCCACCACCGCGGAGTCGACGCCGCCCGAGAACGCGATCACGACCCCGTCGCGCTCGCCGAGCGCCTCGCGGGCGCTCGCCGCCTTCGCCGCCGTCTCGGGGGCGAGCGACCCGTCTCCGACGGCACGTGCGTCCTGGCTCATGGCCGGCGTTCGCGGCGGGCGCGAAAAAGGGCGTCGCACCCGACACGCCTCCCCTCGCCCGGAGACGCGCGGCGCCGGACCGCGGGAGCGACCCGCACGCTTTAGACCGTCGCCGCGATACCCGCGAGTAGATGGAGCTGGAGGCGATCCCCGGCGTCGGTGCCAAGACGGCCGCGGCGCTGCGCGAGCTCGACGACCCGGCCGCGACCGTCGAGTCCGGCGACGTGGCCGCCATCGCCCGCGCGCCGGGCGTCAACGAGGCCCGCGCGGCCCGCATCGCCCGCGGGGCGATCCGCCGCCGCCACGGCGACGACGGGCGCGTGCTCGCCACCGACCGCGCCCGCGAGCTGTACCGCGAAGCGATCGACCTGCTGCGCGAGCGCACCGTCACCGACTACGCGGCGAAGCGCCTGGAGACGTTCTACCCCAGCGCGTCCGCCTCGCGGATCGAGGAGGCGCAGTCGTTCGCCGCCGCCGCGACGGCGCGCGACCCCGACCCGGCGGTCCGCGAGGCGCTCGCGGACTGCGCGCCCCTCGCCGACCCCCCGACCGTCCGCGTCCGCGACCGCTGCCTCGCCACCGCCGACGCGGAGACGCTCGCCCGCGCCGAGGCCGCGGTCCCCGAGCTCTCCGTCGAGACCGTCGAGGACGCCCGCGACGTCTCCGAGCTGGGCCGCTCGTACGCGTCCGTGATCGTCTTAGACGAGTCGTTCGCCGGCCTCGACGTGGAGGGAGACGTGAGCGTCCGCCCGGACGCGCTCGAAAACCCGGCCGAGACCGTCCCGGAGCGGCTGCTCGCGTTCTTCGCCGAGAACCGCGAGCGCCTGGAGGCGGCCGCGGCGGTCCACGAGGCGGCCGCGGCGGCCGGCGACCCGGTCTCCGAGGACGGGCCGCCCGTCGACTTGGACCGCCTCCGCGACGCCCTCTCGCGGCTCGACGACGACGGTACCATCGCCGGCGACGCGGAGCTCGACCGGCTGACCGCCGCCGTCGCCGACCTCGACGCCGCGGTGTCGACGGCCGCGTCCGTCGCCGACGACCGGCTGCGCGAGGCGATCCGCGAGCGCGACGTCACCATCGAGGGGACCGACTTCCTCTCCCTCGTCGAGCAGGGCGCGCGCGTGGACTCGCTGCTGGACCGCGAACTTGCCGACGAGTACGACGCGGCGGTCGACGCCGCCCGCGAGCACCTCGCCGACGCGCTCCGCTTGGAGCCCGAGGAGGCGGAGCTCGCCGAGCGCGTCTTCGGCGGCGACCCCTCCTTCCCGGTCGACCACGACGAGAGCGCCGTCTCGCGGCTCCGGACCGAGCTCTCCGCGGCCCGGGACCGCCGGGCGGCGAAGCTGAAGGCCGACCTCGCGAGCGACCTCGGGGACCTCCGCGAGCCGGTCGAGGAACTGGTCCGCGACGCCTTAGAGCTCGACGTCGAGCTCGCGGTCGCGCGGTTCGCGCGCGACTTCGACTGTACGCTGCCCGAGGTCGTCGGCCCGGGAGACGCGTCGTCGGGGTTCCGCATCGAGGGAGGCCGCTCTCCGCTGCTCGACGTCGACTTCGCGGCGGTCGAGTCGGTCGACTACGCCGTCTCCGGCGCGACGCTCCTGTCGGGGGTCAACTCCGGCGGGAAGACCTCCACGCTCGACCTGGTCGCCCTCGTCGTCGTCCTCGCGCAGATGGGGCTCCCCGTGCCCGCCGAGTCGGCCACGGTCGAGCGGTTCGAGGAGATCCACTACTACGCGAAGTCGCAGGGGACCCTCGACGCGGGCGCGTTCGAGGCGACGCTCCGCGACTTCGGCGATCTCGTCGACGGCGCCGACGGCCGGCTCGTCCTCGTCGACGAACTCGAATCCATCACCGAGCCGGGCGCCTCCGCGAAGATCATCGCGGGCATCTTGGAGGCGCTCGACGACCAGGACGCGACCGCCGTCTTCGTCTCGCACCTCGCCCGCGAGATCCGCGCCGCCGCCGACTTCGCGGTCGCCGTCGACGGCATCGAGGCCGCGGGGCTCGTCGACGGCGAGCTCCGGGTGAACCGCTCGCCGAAGAAGGGGCACCTCGCGCGGTCGACGCCGGAGCTCATCGTCGAGAAGCTCGCGGACGACCGCGGCGGCGAGTTCTACGGCGACCTGTTGGAGAAGTTCTGAGCGGCGGTTCGTCGACGGCGCGTCTCAGAGCCACACGAGCCGCCACTCGCCGTCAGCGGTCGCGACGAGCCACTCCAGTTCGAACTCGTCGCCGTCGTCGTCGGCGACCGTCACCGAGACGACCGCGTTCTCCGCGGCGATCGCTTCGATCGCCTCGTCGCTCGCCGCCCCGCCGAAGAAGTCCGAGACGCCCCGGACGCGCTCGGCGTCCACGTCCTCGGCGACGACCTCCGCCTCGACGAGCCGCTGGCGCCGCGCCCCGTCGAAGAGCCCCGGCACGTCCGCCGCGATCTCGCCCAGCGGGGAGGCGGGGTGCGCGAGCGCCTCGACGTCGGCCGCGAACGCCTCGGCGTCGTCGGCCTCGCCCGCCCGCCGGTAGTACTCCCTGACGACCGCCATCGGCCCCTCCGGCGCTCCGGGCCACACGAGCCGCCACTCGCCGTCGGCGGTCGCGACGAGCCAGCGGAACTCGGCCTCCCCGCCCTCGCCGTCGACGACGGTCGCCGAGACGACCGCGTTCTCCGACGCGATCGACTCGACTTCCTCGTCCGTCAGCGAGGCCGCGAGGAACCCCGAAATCGACCGGATCTCGTCGGCGGAGAGGTCCTCGGCGACGACCGCGGCGTCCGAGAGCTCCTGCCTGACGGCCGCGTCGAACGCCATCGGGACGTCTTCGGCGACCCGTAACAGCGGCGAGGCGGGGTGCGCGAGCGCAGTCACGTCGTCCGCGAACGCCTCGCTGTCCTCGCTCGCGCTCGCCCGTCGGTAGTACTCCTCGACGACCGCCGCGGGGTCGCCCGAGTCGTCGGCGATGGAGGAGCGTCCGGCCGCGAGCGCGAGGACCGTTGCGCCGCCCGCAGAGAGGAACGACCGTCGTTCCATGGGCGTTCAACGAGCATCGTTGAATAAAAAGCGTTTTCCCAATTTCCTCCCGAAACGGCCCAAAGACGCCGCTCAGTCGTTGTCGAGCTCCGCCGTGACCGTGATCTCGACGTCGAGCGGCGCGGGGAGCCGAGACACCTCGACGCAGGTCCTGGCCGGATACGGCTCCGAGAGGAACGACCGGTACGCCTCGTTTACCGCGCCGTAGTCGTCCATGTCGGTGAGGTAGACGGTCGCCGACACGATCGCGTCCGGGGTCGTCCCGGCCGCCTCTAGGATCGCGGCGACGTTCTCGAGCGTCTGCGTCGTCTGCTCGGCCACCGACTCGGGGGCCTCGCCGGTGTCGGGGTCCACGCCCGTCTTCCCGGAGACGTGGACCGTGTCGCCGGAGACGATCCCCTGTGAGTACGGGCCGAGCGCCTCGGGTACGTCGTCGGTCGTGATCTCTCGCATGGTCGGAGCGACGACGCGCCGCGGCATCAAAATGCGGGTCGCGGGGGTCGGCCCCGTCTCGATCCTCGCTTCGCCTCAGTCGTCGTCGGCGACCGCGGGCTTCCGGCGGTCGTCGCGCGGCCCCTCCAGGTCCACGTCCGGGAGCATGTCTCGGAGGTAGCGCCCGGTGTGGGACGCCTCCTCGCGGGCGATCGCCTCGGGCGTCCCGCTGGCGACGAGCTCGCCGCCGCCGTCGCCGCCCTCGGGGCCGAGGTCGATCACGTGGTCGGCGTTCTTCACGAGGTCGAGCTCGTGCTCGATGACGACCACGGTGTTGCCGGCGTCGACGAGCCGATGGAGCACGTCGATCAGCTTGCGCTCGTCCTCCTTGTGGAGCCCCGTCGTCGGCTCGTCCAAGAGGTATAGCGTGTCGCCGGTCGCGCGCTTCCCGAGCTCCTCGGCGAGCTTGACGCGCTGCGCCTCGCCGCCCGAGAGCGTGGTGGAGGGCTGGCCGAGCTCCATGTAGCCGAGCCCGACGTCCTTCAGCAGCTTCAGGCGGCGCTCGAGCCCGCGGTGGCTCTCGAAGAACTCGTGGGCCTCCGCGACGCTCATGTCGAGCACGTCGGCGATGGTCTTCCCCTTGTACTCCACGTCGAGCGTCTCGTCGTTGTAGCGCGCGCCGCCGCACTCCTCGCAGGGGACGTACACGTCGGAGAGGAAGTTCATCTCGATCTTGACCGTCCCCTGCCCGCCGCACTCCTCGCAGCGGCCGCCCTTCACGTTGAACGAGAAGCGCCCCTTCTCGTAGCCGCGGCGCTTCGAGAGCTTCGTCTCCGCGAACAGCTCGCGGACGTGGTCGAACACGTCCGTGTACGTCGCGGGGTTCGAGCGCGGCGTCCGGCCGATCGGCGACTGGTCGATGAGCCGCACCGTCTCGACCCCGTCGAGGCCCTCGATCGCGTCGTGCTCGCCGGGGTCGACCGAGGTGTTGTCGTTCATCTCTCGGGCGAGCCCCTTGTAGAGGATGTCGTTGACGAGCGTCGACTTGCCGGAGCCGGAGACGCCCGTCACCGTCGTCAGCGTGCCGAGCGGGATCGGCACGTCGAGGTCCTTCAGGTTGTGCTGGCGGGCGCCCGTCACCACGAGCTCGCCGTCGGCGTCGCGGCGCTCGTCGGGCACCGGGATCGCCTTCCGCCCGGCGAGGTAGTCGGCGGTCACCGACTCCTCGGCGTCGACCACGTCGTCGAAGTCGCCCTGCGCGACGATCTCGCCGCCGCGCTTGCCCGGCCCGGGCCCCATGTCGATGATCTCGTCGGCGCGCCGCATCGTCTCCTCGTCGTGCTCGACGACGAGCAGGGTGTTGCCGAGGTCGCGCAGGCCCTCCAGCGTGTTGAGCAGGCGGTCGTTGTCGCGCTGGTGGAGGCCGATGGAGGGCTCGTCCAAGACGTACAACACGCCCACCAGCCCGGAGCCGACCTGCGTCGCGAGCCGGATGCGCTGGCTCTCGCCGCCGGAGAGGGTCGACGCCTCGCGGTCGAGCGTGAGGTACTCTAAGCCGACCTCCTCCATGAAGCCGAGCCGCGCGCGGATCTCCTTTAAGATCTCCTCGGCGATGGTCGTCTCGCGCTCGTTCAGCTCCGATTCCATCCCCTCGAAGTGCTCGCGGGCGTCGGCGATCGACAGCTCGTTCACCTCGGTGATCGACGTGCCGGCGACGAGGACGTGCCGCGACTGCTCCTTGAGGCGCGTCCCCTCGCACTCGGGGCAGGTGGTGACGGCCATGTACTCCTCGATGTGGTCGCGGGCGCGCTCGGAGTCGGTCTCGACGTGGCGGCGCTCCAGGTTCGGGATCACGCCCTCGAAGCGCTCCGTCTTCTCGCGCGTGCCGTTCTTCGTCGTCCACTCGAAGTGGACCATCCGGTCGGTGCCGTAGAGGAACTGTCGCCGGATCTCCTCGTCTAACTCCTCGAAGGGGGTGTCGAGGTCGACGCCGAAGTGGTCCGCGACGTTGTCGAGCTGGCGGGAGTAGTAGGTGCGGTCGTAGCTCCACGGCTCGAACACGTGTTTCAGGGGTTTCGAGGGGTCCTCGACGACGAGGTCCTCGTCGACCTCCTTCGTCGAGCCGATCCCCTCGCACTCGGGGCAGGCGCCGTACGGGCTGTTGAACGAGAACGAGCGCGTCTCGATCGCGGAGAACTGGACGTCGGAGTTGGGGTTGCCGAGCTCCTCGGAGAACTCTAAGACGAGGCGGTCGTCGCCGTCGGCGTCGGCCGCGAGCGACCCCGTCGAGCGCGCGTTCGAGGCGAACGGCACGTCCTCCGGCGGGTCTGGGACGATCAGCTTGAGGACGCCGTCGGCCTCCTCGAGGGCGGTCTCGACGGAGTCCGTGATCCGCGACCGCGCGTCCGGCGACACGCGGACCCGGTCGACGATCACGTCGATCGTGTGGTCGTAGTTCTCGTCGAGGTCGGGGTCGTCGAGGGTGAGGTCGACCGGCTCGCCGTCGACCTCGACGCGGCTGTACCCGTCGCTCACCAGCTCCTCGAACAGGTCCTCGAAGGCGCCCTTCTGGTCGCGGACGACGGGGGCCGCCACCTTCGCGCGGGTGTCTTCCGGGAGGTCGAGGATCTGGTTCACCATGTCCTGGGCGGACTGCTCGCCGACCTCCTCGCCCGTGACGGGGTCGTACTGCGTGCCGATCCGGGCGTACAGCAGCCGGAGGTAGTCGTGGAGCTCGGTGACGGTCCCCACCGTCGACCGGGGGTTGTTCGCGGCGTTCTTCTGGTCGATGGAGATGGCCGGCGAGAGCCCCTCCACGGACTCCACCTGCGGTTTGTCCATCTGTCCGAGGAAGTTGCGCGCGTACGCCGACAGCGACTCGATGTAGCGGCGCTGCCCCTCGGCGTAGACGGTGTCGAACGCCAGCGACGACTTCCCCGACCCGGAGAGCCCGGTGACGACGGTGAACTCCTCCCGCGGGATCCGGACGTCGAGGTCCGCGAGGTTGTGTTCCTCGGCGCCGCGGACCTCGATGTACTCCTTACTCAT